>PPYF01016817.1_pt1 | contig 42063 bp, 65 predicted proteins | sample 1559871 | NCBI WGS metagenome assembly PPYF01 (sample SAMN08240021, study PRJNA423297) | Human gut metagenome, whole genome shotgun sequencing project.
CTTTTTGGTTATTACACACGAGTAACTTTACCAGACTTCAAAGCCTTGGTTGAATTAAAATATAATCTTTTGCGATGTTTTAGAATGCTCAAAGTGCTGATATTATAGGATTTTATATTTTAATAAAACATAGAATTTTTAACCGTGTTGCACAAATGTTGCACAAACTTGATTAAGCGAATTTATAATTTTTGCGTCTTGTTGATCCTTATATTCATCAAGTAAATGGGCATAAATTGAAAGAGTAATTGCAATGTTTGCATGTCCTAAACGTTTACTTATAGCAGCTATATCAATTCCCTGCGAAATTAAATATGAAACGTGGGTATGCCTTAAACTATGAAAGTGAAAATCAGGTTTGTTAAGCCCAATCTCTTTAATCGCTTTTCTAAGAAATTGATTTACAGCAGAACTGGAAGGTGGTAATCCAGTTCTAGGAATGGCAAAAACAAATTCAGAATTATTAATTTTTAATTGTTTCAGTTCATCTAGCAAGAATGAATTAACTTTAATTTTCCGAACTGAACTTTCAGTTTTTGTTGGTCCTAATGTTTTTAAATTAGGATTCCAAGTTTTATTAATATCAATGATTTTATTCTCAAAGTCAATATCAGTCCATTTTAAAGCAGTTAGTTCTCCGAGTCGTGCGCCTGTAAATAACCCCGCTAAAACTAAATATTTACTAGTATAACGAGGAGTTAAACCAGTTAGGCATAATTGTACCAGCTTATTCATTTCTCCCTCATTGAGATATTCTATGGCTCTGACATTGTCTTGATTTCCTGTGATGGTTGTGCGATTGGTAAAATTCTTAACGATTAAACCATCTTCAATGGCATTTCCTGCACAAGCTTTTACCATAATATTGGTTTTACGAACTGTAGCAGGAGCATGTTTTTTACCAAGCCAATTTAAGAAGCTTTGATATTTAGCTCTTGAAATATCTTTTATTTTTGTCGATCCAAAATATTTTTCAAGATAATGATGATTAGTAATATATCTCTTTTGCGTTGATTTTCTGATAATCGGAAATTTAAAAGTAAGATACCAGTGTTCAAAATAGTCGGCGAACACAGGATTCTTAACTACATCTACGCCATCAATAGAAGCGGCTTCCATTTTAATTCCGTACTGTTGTGCTTCAGCCTTAGTTTTAAAACCGCCCTTTGATTTTTGCTTGAGGACAGAAACATTCTTTTGTTTTTCTGGATCCCATTGAGTTTCTCTCTTTGAAAATCTTACATACCAAGTTTTACCGCGTTTTTTAATTGAAGCCATAAAAATTTCCTATTCTAGCCAAAACTTTGCTAAAATAGGGTATAGCAAAAGCCTTGGCGGGTTTTTGTTTTAATTCAAATACATTTATTTTTAGAGCTATTGGCGTAGCTCATCTATTACTCACTTACTGTTGGCGCAGTAGGTGAGTTTTTTTTGTTTTAGATTACAAGAGTTAATTTATTTAGATTGTTTTTCTTTACAGCTCCCATGATTAAGAACCAATCAATAATAGTCCAAAAGCCCAAACCACCTAAAGTTAGCAGTTTTCCAATACCTAGCCCAATTTGACCATTATAAAATCGATCAATACCTAGGCATCCAAAGAATAATGAAAGCAATAGAGCTATTACAGGATTTTTTAGATTAAGTGCTTGTATTGTGGTTTGTCTGTTAGTAGGTAAATCTTCCAATTTTTGTTTTACAAAAGGAATGCTATCAGATGGAATTTCATTACTATGTGTAGTGATCCACAAATTAGCAAATTCTTCACGCTTAGCCTTTTCTTCACTGTTAATTTCAGTTGTCATATTTTCCTCCTAAAAAATAGATATCCAGCTTTTAAAGTCTTCAGTTATTGGACTGTAATTAATTATCATTACGTTCGAATAAATCTTTAGCAGCTTCAGCCATCCTTGATGGTATACCATAAGCTAATAAGAATTGACCAGGCTCTTCAAAATATTGTCCACGGCTACATGCATAATCATATAGTAGATTTAAAGAATATAAATCAGCTGATTTTTCTTCAGAATTCTGACCAGCAAAACTACTGTAATACAAAATACCTTTATCACCTAAAATAAAATGTCCAATTTCATGACCGATAATAAAAGGGAGCTCACTTTGATTGTGCCAATTTAGATTAATCACTATTAAATTATGCTTTTTTAAAGATAATGAAGGATCATAAGGATCAGCATGTACTAATTTATAACCGATTCCATGATCAAAAGCATAATTTAAAAGGTATTCAATTAACTCATTCATGCTTATCAGCTTTACCTTCTTTAATATCAGCGTCCATTAAACCACGTATCATATCTAAATATTTGTCAGGCACATTATAGCCGTGATACATAACTGGTTTATCATCATCCAATGAAAACGAATCATCGGTAGGTAATGAAGGATCATCAGTTAAGCCATTTAAGTAATCAGTAGTAGTGCCTAGCACTTTTGCTACTGCTGCTAGTTTGTCATTACTTGGTTGAGTTTTATTCCAGTGATAAATTGATCTTGTGCCTAAACCGGCTTTATCATTTACTTCCACTAATGACATTTTCTTCTTTTTAGCTAATTCTTTAATACGCTCAAATGCAATCATATCAACACTTCCAATATAATCGACAAAATTAATTCGCAAAAATGCGCATAAAAGTATTGCATAGTTCGCATAAATGCGTATAATAATATTTGTCAACAAGTTATGAAACAACTTCAAAAATAATTTTCGAAACAATAAATAAGCCATTAATAAAGTACGGGAATACATTTTATTGCTTATTTGTTATACATTTATATTCGCACCGCTGCGAATAAAAGTCAATATATTTCGCAATTATTTTCTAAACAAGTTTCTAAATTTATTGAACATCAAAAATAGCGAGGTGAAATATATGGCAGTTGAAGAGCAACTAGAGCAAGCTCAACAAGCCGTTGAGCGAAAAATCAAGTTAGCTTTACTTGATAAATCTATGACTCAAGCTGAATTAGCAAATTTGATTCGTGAAAGTAGATCAGATGTTAACAAGGCCGTTAAAGGTGGCACTTTACCAAAAGATAAAGAAATTCGCGAAAAGATTTATCAAGTGCTCGGCATTAAGTAGAAAGGATAAAAGCTATGGAAGCTTTAAAAGTTTTAGGAACTGAAAAAATCGGCAAATTCAAATTCACGGGAATCGAAGGTGGATTTGGTGAAGGCAAGAAAGCAATGCTAGTGAGAGATATTGCTTTAGTTCACAATCGACCAACATATAAGATTAGCGAATTGATTAATCGCAATCGTAAAAGATTTAAGGATGGAATCGATATACTCGATTTAAAATCCGTTATCCTTCCGAAGGATAAGGAAAAATATGGATTTAACCAGAATGCATGGAATCGTTCTAACCACATCTACCTATTATCAGAACGTGGATATGCCAAGTTATTAAAAATTATGGATGATGACAAAGCGTGGGATATCTACGACAAATTAGTAGATAACTACTTCAACATGAGAGTAGCAATTAAAGAAAATAAGCCATCTCTTGTTACTCAAGAGCGCTTAGCAATTATGAAAGATAATTCAGCTACTCGCAGAGCAAACATGCTTTACAAGATTGCAATGGCTACCGATTCAAATAGTTCTAAACAGCAATTATTAGCGAGAGCCGCTAAAGAAATTACTGGTGAAATGGTCATCCCTGTCATGAAAGAGAAAGAATATTCCGCCACTGATATTGCTAAAAAGCTAGGTACTACAGCAACAATGGTTGGAAAAACTGCTAATAAATTAGGGCTTAAAGCTGAACAACCAGGGCAAAACGAATACGGTAGATGGACTAACAGCAAGTCACGTTATTCAGATAAGGAAGTTCCACAGTGGCTTTATACAGAAAAAGGGTATAGAGCTGTTAAGAAAGAATTGGAGAAATAATTATGAACTATGAAAATGTTAAAGATGCACTCAAAGAATTAGTTACTTTAAATGATCCTAATACAACATTTGATAAAGTTTCAACAATTACTGATTCAGGAGCGAAGATTAATAGAAGAAAATTTGAATTGAAAGATCTTCAAGAATCAAATTATGAACTTTTAGCTAATGTATGTGACCTACTTGGTATGAGCTACATTTATCTTGAGAGTTAACAGACAGTAATCAAGAAATAGGAATGGAGTGATCAACATGCAACTAGCAATTGAAGATTCTTCATTAGAACAAGTAGTTGATCTAATTATGAGAAAACGTGGCTATGTTCCTGAAAATCAAATAGTTGGACGAACTATTAGTATTCAAGAGTTTGCCCAGAAATATGCTAAGCCACATGGACCAGCATGGGTTAAAAGAAATATTTTATATCCATTTGAACCGGATTGGTGTTCAAACATTCATCCGGGTCGAGGTGGCAAAATGACAATTTTTGAATACCCTGCAGCCATTTGGATGAATGAACATAGAAAGGAGATAGATTGGGATGCAAAATAAGAATTTTTATCGTGAATTTAATAAGCCAATTAAAGAAAAGAAAGATTGGGAAACCTTAGCAGGTGGAATCATGATTGGCTTAGTGATTGTAACATTTAGCCTTTTAAGCTATGGTTTTTGGGAATATTTGTTCGAAATTATCGGCGGTAAATAAATGAAACAAAGTAAAAATTTACGTTTAATTGTTGCCAGCAATGCTTTGCATAATTTCTTGTTTTTTTGACTTAAAGCCTTATGCAAAGCATGGATTTGTCAAAAAAGTACAAAAAAATAAAGCTATCTTTCAATTACCACACAGAGGAGATAGCTTTAACAAATAAGTATTACATAAGGAGTATATCATATGTTAGAAAATCCGACATTAGAAGATTTCATTAATATTGAAAAAAAGAAAATTGACATTAAGTACACAACAAAAAGCAAAACTGTTCCTATTAATTCAAACATTGTAAATGCTTTGATTGCGGTTTCTGGAAAAACAAAAGTCGCTATCTCACGTGAAATGGGGAAAAGTAAACCTTGGTTATCAAATATCCTACGTGGAGAATCACTTATTAAAATGAAAGATTTACAGATCTTGGCTGAAAAGCTTAATCAGCCCAGCGTGGATTTATTATTCTTACGTAAGTTTGATCGTAGCTCTGAAACCGATATGAAATATTTGGAAAAAGCGTCTCTAACACGTGCGAAAACACAAAGAATTAATTATGAAAAGAGATATACATGGGAAAATAAAGCAAAAAAATTAGAAACAAAAAAAGTTGCGAATACAGCAATTGATCATACTGTAATTAATCAAGCTTCTTTAGATTCTTTTAGAAATGATTTTGCCAAAATGTACATTGCTTTTACAAATTTAACTAAATCAATTGATAAATTTACCGCACAATTACAACTTGATGATGAAAGAAGACAAAAAGAACACAAAGAATTGCTTAAAAGAATTGATAAGCAACAAGCTTACTTAGTTAGTGAAATTAAAAAAGCTAACTCTTCCAAAATAACATCTTTTGATAGAAATCGGGGTGCTTTATAAGTATGAATGTATTTGAATTGAACACCACCATTAAACAAGTTCAAGAAAAAGATCTTGATCCTGAGACTTTGGCAGATACGTTAGAAAGTTTGGAACTTCCAAGAAATGAAAAGCTTGATAATGTTGCGAGCTGGATTGAAGAAAATAATATGAAACTTCAATGGTTAAAGGAAAAGAAACGGCAATTAAGTGATGTTGAAACTTCTATTAAAAATCAAAATGAAAGACTTCAAGAATTCCTTACTCAAGCTATTGATGATAGTGGTCAAAAAGAAATCCAAACTGAAAACCATATTCTCAAACCACGTAACTATAAAGATTCTGTAATTGTTGAGGAAACCAAGAAGTTACCACTTGATTATGTCATTCGCACTGAAGCTATTAGACCTGATAAAAAGAAAATCTATGAAGATCTTAAGGCAGGCAAGTCAATCAGTGGTGCACATTTGAAATCAAATAGAAAAACGGTGATCAAATAATGTTTTATATAAATACCGATATTACTGATCAAATGAAAGGTTTTAGTAAATTTGCTCAACAGGATGATGTTAATCATGCCATGGATGAAATTTTATTAATATGTAGAAAATCTATAGTAAAAATTGGGCCTAGAGATGTTCTTGATCAAATTAAATTTGCCGCTAAAGGTACTAAGTTTAACCAAGATTATTTGATGGCTTGTAAAATTGAAAAACTATTGGATGAGCAAAGGCATAAAGCAAAACGTAAATCAGAAATGATAGAAGATTCCGTAAATGATGCAATTTTTGGATTAAAAGAGCTTGCTAAATCAGGTAATCCGGCAGTTATCAAGAATTATGTTAAAGCAGTCAGATTAGATTTGAAGCAGATTGAGAGTGTTTTATGAAAATTAGTCTTAAAGGCTTATCAAATACGGAACTAGCTAAATTATTTGATCGCACCGCTAAAGCAGATAATAAGCATTTAGCCAAAGTAATTGTTTATAGATTGGCTTATAGGCACCATGAAAGTTTTGAAGCGCAGCTTCGCTATCTAGGTAAGAGAGCTGTTAAAAGAGATGATTATCCGTCGTTTAATATGGTAGTCAAGTTATGGATGGAACGTGAATAATATTGAACGAAACTAAAACATGGATTCCAATGGGAGGTGGTCTAGGAGATGTATGAACTTAGATCTTATCAAAAAGATTTAATTTGCAAGATAGTTAGCTCAATGAAAAAACATCATAGAGTAATTATTGTTCAATCTCCTCCCTCGTACCGGCAAGACTGTAGTAATGGCAGAAATTGCACAAAGAACTACAAACAACAATAAGCGAGTAATGTTCTTGATTCATCGTAAAGAAGTACTTGACCAAGCCGTTAAAACGTTTAATGAGCAGGGCGTAAAAATGAGCCTTACAACAATGGGAATGGTTCAAACACTAACTAGAAGAGTTAATAAGTTGCCGGTTCCTGATGTGATTTTAGTTGATGAAGCTCACCACGCATTGGCTAAGAGTTATCAAAGAATTTTAAGCAAGTTTCCTAAAGCTATAGTTTTATTGTTTACTGCGACACCTCGTAGAACAGGGCGAACGCAATTAGATCAGATTGCTGATGATATTATCGTTGGTCAATCAATTCATGAACTTACTGACAAAGGATTTCTAGCACCATTTAGATATTTTCAGCCACCTAATGATTTTGATTCTAAATTGCTTAAGCGGAGTTCTACTGGAGATTTTACTAATGAATCGATGCAACAAGCGATGTCTACTAAAATCTTTGGTCATATCGTTAAGCAATACAAGCGAATAGCTTCAGGGATGCAAGCAGTGGTTTATACATATTCCATTGATTCGGCTGTTGAGATAGCCCGTAAATTTAATTCTGAGGGGATTTTAGCGATTGAAGTAGATGGAACTACATCAAAAGAAAAACGTGATCTAGCGGTGCAAAAATTTAGAGATCAGGAAATTCAGATACTTGTTAACGTGAATTTGTTCACCGAAGGTGTTGACCTTCCGAATGTCGATTGTGTCATTATGGCACGCCCCACAGCATCACTTGCATTGTACTTACAATTCTCAATGAGATGTTTGAATCCGCGTGAAGGTAAGACCGCAATAATTATTGACCACGCTAATAATTTTAAAACGTTTGGCTATCCGGATGATGATCGTGACTGGAAGCAAGCCATTAGATCCGGCAAGCAGAAAAGCAAATCTCTGCTGACTGATTCAGGGATTTCAATTATTACTTGTGATTATTGTTTTGCAGTAGTAAAGACTAATGAAGTTAAAAATGGTAAATGTCCCATCTGCGGTAAGCCTGTCAAAGTTCATGAAGCTAAGCCAGTAAACGATGTTGATCTTGTTGAAGCCACTAAAGAAAGACAACGATTGATTAAAGAAATCGTTAAAAACGATTTATTGAAGAAAGTTGCTAATAAGTCTGTTAGTGAACTTCATAGCCTTAAGGAATTACAAGCCTATGCAAAATTACACGGATACAAAAAAGGATGGTGTTATTACATTGCGAAGAGAAAGGGAATTATCTAATAAAAGATTTGGATTATTAACTGCAATCAAAATAGATCATATTCAACATACTAAATGGGGAACACGTAAATTTTGGTTATGTAAATGCGATTGCGGAAATGATACTGTTGTTCGTCAAGACCACCTTCTAAGAAGTGAAACCACTAGTTGTGGCTGTATTGAAGCTAAGAACAGAGAAAAATTAGCTTTTAAACCTACACATGGTCAAATAAAAACACATCTGTATTACGTTTGGAACACCATGCGACAAAGATGCCGTAATCCACATGTAAGTAATTATCACAATTATGGTGGTAGAGGTATAAAAGTTTGCTCTGAATGGGATAAACATTTTGAGCCGTTTTATGAATGGGCAAATAAACATGGTTACAAGCAAGGACTAACAATTGACCGTATTGATAATTATGGCAATTATGAGCCTGATAACTGCAGGTGGATAACACCCAAAGAACAAGCTCAAAACAGAAGACCTGCCAAAAGAAAAGGGTTGATTAAAAAATGAACCGAATAAAAGAAGTAAGAAAGAAAAAAGGCTTATCCTTGCAACAAGTAGCGGATGCTGTTGGTCTTGCCGCTAATACTATTTCTAGATATGAAACAGGCAAACGTGAACCAAAATTAGAAACATGGAATAAATTAGCAGTTTTCTTTAATGTTTCTATTCCATATTTACAAGGCATTGATGAAGAAATTTATGATTTAAAATTTGCAACTAAGCAAGAAGCCATAGATTTTATTCATAAAATTATGAAAGCTCAAAACATTAAATTAGAGGATATTCAAAATGAATCGTATAAAGGAATTAAGGCAAAAAAATAACCTAACCCTTAGGGGATTAGGTCAAAAAGTAGATTTATCTAAAGGAGCAATAAGTAGATATGAAAATGGAGTGCGAAAACCTAAGCCAGAAACGTGGCAAGCACTAGCAGACTTCTTTAATGTATCTGTTCCATATCTTAAAGGTTATATGGTTTGTGCACGATGCAAGGGTTATTTTATACCTGAAAACGATGTTATTCGTGAAGACATTAAATGTTGCCCTTACTGCATGAATCCATTTTTTGAGGGGGATAAATAATGACAATTCAAACTGAATATTTTTCATATAAAGAAGCTATGAAGTATTTAGATATTAAATCACATAACACTTTACGCTATTACATTAAACAAGGTTTACCAGTAACTATTATTGGTAACTCTAAGCGAATTAGTAAAACCGCTATTGATGACTTCATGAAAGATCATACGACGCGTAAATATAGTAAAAGTGAGGTTATTTAAATGTTTCAATTACCTAAAGTAGAAAAACTAAGTCCAAAATCTGAGCCTAAGAACTTCTTTATCTGGGGGAGTCCGATGACAGGCAAGAGCTATTTTTCAAGCTTTTTTCCTAATCCTTTGATTCTTAATACTGATGGAAATTCAAAACAGGGTTCTGCACCATCAATCCAATTAAGGAATATAAGAAATGAAGCTGGTGGATTAAAACAATCAGTCATTAAACAACTAGATGATATTGTAATTGCTTTGCAAGTTGAAAATCCAAAACGACCTGAAAACCAACAATTTAAAACAATCGTTGTTGATGTAATAGATGATGTTTGTATTCAAATTGAGCAAGCCATCTGCCTTGATGCTGGTGTACAAGCCTTAAGCGATATTCCTTATGGCAAAGGCTATGCAATGTTTAATACAGCCTTACAACAATTTGTAATGGACCTGAAGGCATTGCCACTCAATGTAATTTATATTTCAAGAGAATTAGCAATTACTGATGATAATACCGGTGTTACTACCTATGAACCTAGTTTAAAAACTAAATACTACAACATCGTGAATGGTAACTGTGATGTCGTTATTAGAACAAAAAAGATTGGTGATGGTCAAAATGCTTCATATTTTAGAGATGTGAAAGCCTTGAGGACTATGTATGATCCAGCAAATATTACAGATCGTAGAATTTTGCAATTACTTGAATCCTGCAAAGGGATGTTCAAGAGAGAAGATTTAGAAAAATTACAAGCAAAGAAAAAGGAGAATAAGTAAAAATGAGTTTATTAGATGCATTAAATGAAGTTAAGAAGTCAGGCTTTAATCCAAAGAAAGGTAAAGAATATAACGCTTTTGAAAATATTCCAGCAGGTACTTATAAAGTTAGCCTTGATGGAGTAACTCACAATGTAAAAGGAGATCGTGATTTCTTGATGTTAAGCTTCTTAGTTGTTGAAGGTAAATATGAAGGCAAAACTGAATCCGTCTTTCCAACGCTTGCACAAGTAACCAGTACAGGTAAGCCAATGCCTCAATTTGTATTAGCTAGATCTATTTCAATGCTTCAAGTAATCGGTGAAATGGTTGATACTCCAATTCCTGACAGTGATTTTGATCATGACTCTGAAACTGAAGCTTATGAGGATTTAGCTAATACATTAACGCCTGCAAAGGGTAAAGTCTTAATGATGACTATCAAAGAAACACCTAACAAAAAAGACCCTGATCATCCTTATAGAAATTATGAATTTAGTAGAGCAGAACAACCTAAAAAGATCGAAGTAGATGATGACCCATTTGCAGGCAATACAGGTAGTGACATTGAAATTAGTGATGATCAACTTCCATTTGATTAATTTTAATGAGGTAATATTATGCATCCCAACTTAGTTAATTATGCGTTAAATTACGCCCAGCATGGTTTTAGCGTAATACCAATTGGAAGCAATAAGCGCCCACTAATCAAGTTTGCAAATAAGCCGCCCCTTGAGGGCGATGAAATCACAAAAATCTGGGATAAATATCCAGCAGCTAACATTGCATTAAAAACTGATAAATTCTTTGTAATTGATGTTGATCGCCATGGCGGAGAGGATGGTATGAAGTCAATCAAAAAACTTCATCATGATGAGTGGTTTAAAAATACACTCACTGAACGTACAGCACATAATGGGTTCCACTTCTTCTTTACTAAGCCTAAAGATTTAAAAATTCAACAAAACATTGGATTTTTACCCTCAGTTGATTTAAAAGCTCACGAAAATAATTATGTCGTTGTAGCTCCAAGTCAATTAGGTAATAAGAAATATCAATGGTTAAACAATGAACCAATGAGAACCCCACCTCAAGGCTTAATTGATCTGATTCTCGAAAAGCAGAAGGAATTTAAGCCGGTTGAACAGCTTGAAGGATATAAGCCTACTGGTAAAACTCAAACAACTGAACTTTTTGAGAAGATTGTTAATGGGTTAGGTAGGACAGGTGGAAGAAATAATGCTTTAGCTAGTTTTGTTGGAGGACTATTATTTCGAAATGTTGATCCTGAAGTGGCTGCTAAATTGGCGGTTATTGCAAATGATAATACCGAAGATTCATTACCACTCAATGAAGTTGAAAGAACCGTGAATTCGATGATAGAAAAAGAAATTAGAAGGAGAGAAGATAAATAAAAAAGCGTTGCTATTGCAACACTTGAAAATTATTTACCTGTCATTTTGAAATAGATTTTGTCAAGTTTATCAGCAGAAACCCAAATATCATGTCTATCTTTTTCTGAAAAAAGATTATTGTCTAGTTTATTTTGAATAAGAGAAATAAGCGATTTAACTTGATTTCTGAAAGCAAAGTAATTGCCAGCATTTTCGACTAAAGGAGCATCTATATTATTAAATAAATCTTCAAAAGTTAATGCATTTTGTTTATAAAGATCAAATCTATATTTATATTTTTGTAATAAGCTATTGCTTTTATCAATGTCAGAAAAGTTATGATAAAAAATTGGGGCATCTTGATGTAATATTTCGAAATATCTGTTTCCTAAATCTTCAGGAATTTTGTTCATAGTTAAAACCTCCTAAATAATCTAACTATATTTTACCAAACAGAAAGGTAGTGAATTGTATATTGAGTGAAAATAACACAATAAAAATTAACAAAGAAGCTGCTAACAAACTTAAGCAGGAACAAACTCATAAAACTTTATTTGAAGAAACTAAAGATGGCTCTTTAAAAACTACATCTGTTAAAAATGTTGTACTAATCCTTAAGACTGATAAAAACCTCCAAAATTTATTCAAGTTCAATGAATTCACCAATGAAGTAGATGTGGTTAAGAATGCTAATTTAAAAACTTCAATTGGAGAAATTAATATTGCTAAAGGCCAATATACTGATCAAGTTATCAATGGTGTAGAACTTTACATTGAATCATCTCCAAAGTATAAAGGCGCAATATTTAAAAACAATGTAATTGATCAAGGAATTACCAATGTTGCTTACATGAACTCATATAATCCAGTAATTGATTACATGAATGAAGCTTATGCAAAGTGGGATAAGAAACAAAGACTAGATAATTATTTTGTTGATTTTCTTGGAGCACCTAACAATAAAACCACCGCGCTTATTACTGAATTGTGGTTTATGGGTGCAGTGGCCAAAGCCTATAATCCTAAAACTAAATTTGATTTTGTTTTGGATTTAGTTGGTGGCCAAGGTGTAGGTAAAACATCACTTTTACAAAAAACGGCACCATTAGGACTTTATACAGATCAATTCAACACATTTTCAAATAAAGATGATTTTGAAGTTATGAAAAATGCTTTGATTGTTAATGATGATGAAATGACTGCCAGCAATGCTGCAAGCTTTGAAGAAATTAAAAAATTCATTACTATGCAACAGTTTGAATATCGTAAAGCTTATGCTAGAAAATCAGAAACTTTTCAAAAGAAATTTGTTTTGGCTCGTACTACTAATGAAGTAAAACACTTAAAAGATCGTTCTGGTGATCGTAGATTCATTTCTATTTTTGCAGATGTTAAGCATCAAAAGAAATCACCAATTACAGATTTAACTGATGAATACGTTCAGCAAGTCTGGGGTGAAGCAGTATGGCTTTACAAGAATACTAAAAATCCATTTATTCTTTCTGAAAATGCACAAAAGCTTCTTGAAGAGAATCGTAAGCAATTTAGATATACTTCAGGACTTGAAGATGAACTTAACACTACCTTGGAAAATAAATTCAAGGATAAAAAATTTATTACTAATCAAGAATTGGCATTTTCATTATTTGCTGATAGGGATGCACTTAGTCGTAATTCTAAAGAGGCTCGTGATATTCGCTATTACATGGGACACTTAGGTTATGAAGTAGGTGCTAGGAAGAAAGTTGATGGAAAAGTAGTAGCTGGTTTTGCAAAGTTACAGTAGGTTACAGTCAGGTTACGGTTACCGTAACCGCTGAAAGCCTTGATATATGTGGAGTTAAGTGTCTTGGTTATACTACTACACTTAATTCCTAATAAAAATAAAAAAATAATAAATATATATATATAAGACAGAGACAGCCTTTAAAGAGTTTTGCAGAAAATACCGTAACTTTTTTAAAAATGGACGTCTGAATCTCTTGTAACTGTAAGACTAAATGAAGGTTACGGTACCTATTTTTACTTGCAACCTACCGTAATTTTTTGAGATGAAAATTGATGAATAACGAGGTGAATATTAATGGATAATGAATTTTTAGAATACACAAATCATTTAGCTGATGTTTTAAACCAGAAAAATCTAGCTTATGGTGACAGCTTTACTAAATCGGTTGATAAATATGGGTTATCAGTGATTGGAGTACGTTTATCTGATAAATATAATCGAATTGAACATTTAATTACCCATAATGAACTTAAAGAAAATGATGAAAGTTTAGAGGATACGCTTTTAGATATGGCAGGATATAGCATTTTGGGATTGAAATATCTGGAGGAACATAAAGATGACTAAAGCAATTATTTATGACACTGACAAACAAGAATACGTTACAGCAGTTAACAGAAGACTAGTTTCAGGTGATATTGATTATCTGACGTCTAAAGATGTGGAAGAGGCTCAAGTTGTTGATGCTGATGATTTAAATTTGCGTGATATTGAGCACATGGTAGGTTTGAAACGTGGAATTTTAGTATTTAGAGATGTTCCGGAAGACACATTAAGAGCAAATAAACGTAGAAAGGCAATTGATTCAATACTTAATGAAATTGAATCTTACTCAAACAAATTTGAACGTCAAGATGAGGCAAATGAATTACTTACTGCAATGTTAAATAAATTACAGTGGATTTATGGCTTGGATACAGATGATTGGCAAAACGACTTAGAAGAAATGCTTAACGATGCATATGATTATTAAGGAGCATGAAAATGAATAAAGTAGTTTTTAAAGATTATTGGTATGAATTTGAATGCGTTTATTGTCATAAGCACTTTAGAACACTTCAAAAGAATGCTGATGAAGTTATTCAATGCCCATTTTGTAAAGCGATTCCTTGGGGCTTTGCAGTAAGTGGTACTAAAAAGGAGCATGAAAATGACTGATTACGCAATGTATAAGGGAGACCATTTCATTGATTTAGGCACTTTGACTTATTTGGCAGAGAAATATCACAAAAGACAAAAGACTTTAAAATTTCTGGCTACACCATCTGCTCATAAGAGAAGTAGTCAAAAAAGCCTGTTACTTTACAGAATTAAAGAAGATTGAAGAATGGAGCATGAAAATGACAGAAGATAAAGTGGCATTAACAGAATACCGTCCACATACTGCAGTAATTATCACAATTGGTTTTAACTCCATGACTTTGTTTGTAGAAGAGCCAATTGACCAAATCAAAACAGTCTTAGAAAAAATCAAGAATCAAGAATATTTCACTTTAAACGTAGCTATGCAGAAACATAGAAATTGCACTTTGTGGGATCCTGAATGCGATGATGACATTACTTACTGTGATTGGGATTTAAAAAAAGCAACAGTTAAAGCTTTTCATAAGTTATATAAGAAACAGGTTACTGGTTTAAAAGCTCATTGTTGGGGTAGCGATAAGGATTTTCAATCAGAAAAATTTCATGGATTAGAGAATGGTTGATAAAGATGAGTATTAGATATGGTTTTAATTATCATACTGATGAAAATATCAGTAATTTAGCAATGATGATTATGCAGAAAGTTAATAAGCTTAAGCCTGACTACTTAGAAATTGATGGTCTAGCACATGAGATTGTCAAATGCTGCGAACAAGGAATGAAAAACAATGAACGAAAATAAATGGCTTTGGCTTGATCGATTACATTTCAAAGTAATAGTTTCGATGCTTGATTATCATATCCCTAGATTTGAATTTTTTAAGAATATCAAAATTAATTATTGTCCTATGTGCGGTCGTAACTTAATGGAGGAAAAATAATGCACGGAAAGATTATTCAATTTAAAGCAGAAATCGATAATTTCAAGGTTAAGAATGGCTTAGTAACTGTTAACTTAACGGCAGATACCAAGGATATTGTATTAGATCAATTAAGTGAGATTTCTTCAGGCCCTGTAATGGTTAACCTTGAAGCTAGTCAAATCGAGCTATTACCTGAAGAACAAAAGAGTGAAAATTAAATGGTTAGTGAACACGAAATCCAGAAAGCGATCATGGTAGCTTTATCGCAACATAAATGTGCAATCTTTAGAACCAATGTAGGTAAAGTTCAAATGATTGATCATCGCTGGTTTGATGCAGGTTTACCTCAAGGTCATCCTGATTTATATGGCTGGCGTTGGGTAGATAATCAAGTGTTTTATATTGAAGTTAAATCTAAAACTGGCAAACCTAGACCTGATCAAATTCGTTTTCATGAAATGCTTCAATCTCATAATGTGATTCACGGTATTGCACACAGCGTTAAAGATGCTTTGATGATTGTTGATGGTGGCTTAATTGGTTATGGTTATGAATAGGAAGTGATGTTTGTGGAATTGGTTCCAAAAATAGATGCTGAAAAAACTTGTGAAAATGTAAAACATTTTTTTAAACATGATTTGGAGAAAATTGTTTTAATGAGTGGCAATCGTATGATCGATTTGTCTTCTCCTAATTTGGGTGGAATAAGTGGTTCTAACAGTTTTAATAGTGCAGAAACTACCATGATTAATGGATTAGATGCACAAAATATTGTTAAGTCAGTTTATGATGCATTGCATCATGGTATTGATCCAATATCACAAAAGATTTTGATAGGTTTATACATTAATCATCAACGTTGGGTAGATATTCAACCTGTTATATATAGAGAACATACTTCATTTGCTACTTATCGGAATAGAGCATTAATTCTTTTTGCTTATTCTTTTGAAGGATGGCAAGTAAAGAATCATTGTGATAAGGTCATAAAATTAATTGCAACTGTATCATGTACGGAGTAAATACGGAGTATGTACGAATTCCGTACGGATCAAGTACAGGCTATACTGATATTGTCGAAAAATTAAGGAAATACCTCCCCAAAGATTTCGATAAATAACAATTTATTTTTCTTCAAGGATGATATTTGTACGTGAAATTTATAAGTAAAATTTTATCAATTGACTACAACCGATGTGTACACGGGACAGGTGGAAATCCTGTATCATCCTTAGTGACGTTAGCGAGCGTCATTAAATAAGTTGCCCTCTTAAATATAAAGTAGGTAAGCGCAAAAACTCTCATGAGTAAAAAGACACGTCCGACTTATTAGTTACGGTGGTTCTGGTGTAAGTCCAGATACGCTTATAAGGCTATTGCTTAGTTCTTGCTATGCGAGAATACATCATTAGATGTCCTTTCAAAATTATTTGTCAAAGAGCATATTTAATTCTTAATACGATTAAGGAACCTAGTAGTTTAATTAGATAAAACAGTCAGCAATGATGGTGCAAGTCCATCCTAGGTTTTACTGTCTGTTATGACAGTTTTAATTTTATTCACTTCATTAAAGTCTGGTAGTTTCTACTAGGCTTTTTTATAATTGTTTTGAGGTGAGTAAAATGAATGATGTAAGTTATTATTCAAGAACTTTTCCAGTAAAAGGTTATCCTTTGGATAAAAAAATTTATGATTTTAATTTAGAAGATATTGAGAAAGTATTAGATGCATTATTTTTCCTAGCAGATTCTTTAAATCAAAAAAGAGTTTTTAAAAAGCCAGCTAATCTTCTTGTTTATAAACAAGATAGCAAACTGATTTTGGGTTTTAATTTTGATAAAGCAATATATGGAAATACATTGTTTGGTATAATAAACCCACAAAAGAATGAAACAATCGATCCCAAGAAACTTATACAAAATATTGCGATGGAAGATATGGGACTTAATATTGACTGTTTTGTAGAATTGAATTATATACTTTTTTCTAAAGTATTTGATAATTTATTAGATCAATTTAATGCAAATCAAAATAATGAAGGTCTTGTTTATGTTAGTTCGACTGAAATAAAAGAATGTACACGTGAATTTTTAAAAGGCGCTAATAATAGCAAATCAATATATGGAGGTAATGGTATGTGGGTTGATCCTATTTTTAAAGCTAAAGATATAACTGTAGATCCAAATATGTGTTTTTGTGTTTTACCTTTTAATAAAGTTCGTTTAACTTTATTGAAAAAAATTATAAAGCCACATTTGGAAAAAGATCTTGGAATTAGTTTGATTAAGTCAGGTGATATTTTTCAACCTAATCAAAATATCATGGAAAGTATTTGGATTAATATCAATCACGCTGCTTTTGTTTTAGTTGATATTAGTGATAAAAATCCCAATGTCTTTTATGAATTAGGGGTTTGTCATACTTTAGGTAAACCTGTAATTACACTTTGTGATGAAAAGAGTTTTAAAGAAGATTACAATGAAAAGCTTCCTTTTGATATAAATGCTTTGTATACTATTTTTTATAAAACAGAGTTAGATGGGCCCCAAGAGTTAGTAAATGAATTAGAAAAAGATATAAAGCTAATGAGATCAAAGGGAGCCAATATAAAATAATGATTTGAGTCAGCTAAGCTGGCTTTTTATTTTACTCAAAATTAAGGCGGTGGTGATATGGTGTGAAAGATAATCATAAAAGTTCAGATTTAACAGCATTTTTAAGATTAACAAGGAAGCGGCAGAAAGCCGTGATGATGCTGTTTGAGAATGATAAAACAATTAAAGAAATTGCCAAAGAACTGAAGGTATCAGATCGGGCGATTTATAAATGGAAAAATGATCCTGATTTTATCCAAGCTCAACAAGAATATGCTATTTCTGTTCTTGATACTGCCTTACCTGATTCTGTAAGAGAATTAATGAAATTAATTAATGGCAAAAAAGTGCCAGCAATGGTTAAACTTCAAGCCATTCAAACAGTGTTTAAGCGAGCTGGGCTGTTTAGTGATAATGGCACTCCAGAACTAGACGCTGCCCGTATTCGTAAAGCCAATGCTGATGCACGTGTTGCTGAAGCAAAAGCTAATGTTGCGGAACGTTTAGGCAGCGAGGGCGATGATAAACTTGATGAGCTTATGAATAAGTTGATTAGTGAAAGCGACAAAAAGTAGCATGGCATTGAACGATTTATTTACAAAGAAACAACAAAAGGTACTTCAATCTTATTTGAATGATGATTGGAAGTATCTTTTTTTGATTGGCGCGGTTCGATCAGGTAAAACATATATTTCAAATTGGATGCTATTGCTTGAATTAAAACGGGTCGCAAAATTAGCAAAGAAAAACAATATTAAAAGACCAATTTATATATTAGCCGGATATTCTAGTAACTCGATTTATACAAACATCATTGCTTCAATTGAAAATGAATTCGGTATCAGCATCCCTGTTGATAGGCATGGTCATTATTCATTGCTGGGAGTTGAAATTGTTCCCGCTTATACCGGCTCAATCCGTGGTATTGGTTCTATTCGTGGTGCTACTGCTTATGGTGCTTTGATTGATGAGGCAACTTTAGCAGATCAAGGCGTATTCCAAGAAATAATTAACCGCTGTTCTGTTAATGGGGCAAGAATCCTAATAACCAGTAATCCAGATAGTCCTACGAATTTTATTAAGACAGATTACTTGGACAACAAAGACCCTAAGGCACGTATTAAAGTATTCAATTTTACAATCTTTGATAATACTTTTTTATCCAAAGATTATGTTGATTCTTTAGTAGCTGCTACGCCTTCTGGAATGTATACAGATCGGATGATCTATGGCAAGTGGGTTAGTGCTGAGGGTCAAATATTTAGTGATTTCAACATGAACACTATGACTGTTACGACTGAAGAATTACCAGAAATGACTAAATATTATGCATCAATTGACTGGGGTTTTGGCAAAGGACACAAAGGAGTTATTCAATTGTTTGGTGATGATGACAAAGGCACATCCTATTTGATTAAGGAATGGGCACATGAGCATAGATTCATTGATTATTGGATAGATATTGCTAAAGAAATTAAACAAAAATATGGGAATATCGTCTTTTGGGCTGATTCAGCTCGCGTTGATTATGTAAATCAAATGCAAGCTAACGGTATTAATTGTATTAATGCTAATAAAAATGTATTAAGTGGCTTAGAGTTTGTAGATAGTTATTTCAAACAAGGAAAATTAATTATTAACAAAGATGAAGCGCCTAACTTGTTGAACACTATTTTCAATTATGTTTGGGACGATAAAAAGGAAGCCCCAATTAAAAAAGATGATGATAGTGAGGACTGCTTAAGGTATGGGATTTATTCAGAACACTATAAAGGAGGAGGTTATATCCCTTGGAGTTAAAGCAAATGCAAGAACTGATCAAAAATACCAGCACACAACGCGCCGGCTTTTTAAATAGTTATGAAAAAGCATTGAAATATTATAGAAATGAAACTGATATTACCCAAAAAAATAATGGTGACGCTGAACTAAACAAGGACGGTAAGGATGATCCCTTACGCCACGCTGATAACCGTGTACCATCAAACTTCTATCAATTACTTGTTGACCAAGAAGCAGGTTATGTGGCTACTGTCCCTCCTCAAATTGATGTAGGCAATGAAAAATATAATGAAAATATCGCTGAAGTTTTAGGCGATGATTTTGCCTTAACTGTAAGTAACTTAGTAATTGATGCTAGTAATGCTGGTGTTGCATGGCTTCATTATTGGATTGATAAAGATAATAACTTTAGATATGCAATTATTCCACCTAATCAGATAACTCCAATTTATTCAACTACTTTGGACAATAAATTGTTAGGTATATTAAGATCATACAAGCAGTTAGACCCCGACACTGGTAAGCTATTCACAGTTCATGAATATTGGAATGAAGAAGAGGCTACTTTCTTTAAACAGCCAACTACAAGTCTTGATAGCCTTGAACCTTATGACAGTATTACTAGCTATGATATGAGTGCTGGCTATGAAACTGGTGTAAGCAATGTATTAGAACATGGTTTGGATCGTGTACCATTCATTGCATTCCCAAAAAATAAATTAAAACTATCAGAACTTAAGAAGTGTAAAGGCCTAATTGATGCCTATGATGATATTTACAACGGTTTTCTAAATGATATTGATGATATTCAGCAGGTGGTATTAGTACTTAAAAATTATGGTGGCACATCGCTTGATAAGTTCATGCATGATCTGAAGGAAAATAAGGCTGTTAAATTTAATAACGCAGGTAATGGTGATCAATCTGGTATTGACACACTGCAGATTGATATTCCGGTTGAAGCCAGAAATTCGGTGTTGCAGACCACTAAAGAAAATATCTTCTTGTATGGTCAAGGCATTGATCCTGCTAACTTTAAGAATAGCAATGCTTCTGGTGTGGCTATTAAGATGCTGTATTCACATTTGGAACTAAAGGCTGGTATTACAGAATCAAACTTTAGACGTGGCATTAGTCAATTAGTGAGAGCTATTATGAATCATTTGGGTATTAGGGATGCTGACAGCCTCAAGATCTCTCAGATTTGGACTAGAACTCAGGTACAAGATGATTTAGCTAAGGCTCAAGAGGTTGCCACTGTCGCTAATTATTCAAGCAGAGAAGCAATTGCTAAAGCAAATCCAATTGTTGATGATTGGCAACAAGAACTTAAATATCAAAAAGAAGACATTCAAAATAGCGACGGTTTTAGAGCGTCTCAGGGCTTTAATAATTATGATGGTGAAGATTACTTAGATGATGATAAAACCGCTCCTAACAAGCAAAATAAGGCAAATAAGAAGCCTAGTGATTAACCATGAACTCGCAAGAATACTGGAGAAAACGTGCTCTTTTAGCTAAGCAAAAAGAGATGGCTTCAACTGCTGAATATGAAATTGCTATGTGGTCTCGTCTTAAAGATCTTGAAAATGAATTTATCAAAGAATCAAAAAAATGGGTAACTAAATATGCTAAAGAAAATAATCAGTCACTTAAAGAGGTGGCTGATTATTTAAAATCTATTGATACTTCTAAGTTTGATATGACTTTAGCGGAGTTCGAAGCCAAGGCTAGAGCTAGTGGCTTTGAAAAAGAATTGAATTCCGCTTACTATAAATCTAGAATCGCTAGGCTTTGGGAACTGTATAAGCAATATCAAGAATTAGCCGCTAAATATGCTGATAATGAAGAAAAAACCATGGCTGTTGAGTTAGCCAAACGGTATGAAGATACTTACCTATTGGAAAATTACAACAAATATTTAGTAGTAGGTGGCTTAGATGTTAACTTTGCTCACTTTAATGAACAAGAGTCAAAGGATATTGTTTATCAACCTTGGAAAGGCAGTAATTTCAGCGAAAGGATTTGGAACAATTACACAAAAGTTATGCCTGAGGTTTTAACTGATGTCATGTTTAGATCAACTGCTTTGGGATATTCTCACAATCGTGTTGAACGAATGCTAAGAGATAAATTTCAAGGCGTGGTTAAATCCAATATCCATCGTTTGGTTGTCACTGAAATGGGACATGCTGCAGAAGAAGCCACGGCTAGGTTTTATGAGGATTCAGATATTGAACAGTATCAATACTTAGCAACGTTAGAAACTCATACTTGCGAAGTTTGTGCTCGTTTAGATGAGCGCATCTTTGACGTTAAGGATAAAAAAGAAGGTGTTAATTATCCTTTGATGCATCCCTACTGTAGATGCACTACAGTTCCTTATATTAAAGATCTGCCTGATATTCCAACACGGTGGTCAAGAGATCCAATTACTGGAAAAGGCAAATGGACACGGAATATGACCTTTGAACAATGGAAAAAAGCTACCGCCCAAAGAACCTTACAGCCGAAACCGTTGAGAGAGTAAGACTTAGGGCAAAAACGTAAGAAAAATGTAAGAAGTGTAAGGCTCTAATCCCTTGTGGCTCTAAGACTTATATAATATACCTTACATCTTACATTAATATAAAAAATATAAATAATAAATATATATATTATATAGTACAGGGGTATTATTAATAGTTTTAAGGCAGTGTAAGGTGTAAGATTTTTAAAAAAATCTTTGCAATCCTTTGGGGGAGTAAGGACGAGAGACCTTACATTTTCTTACATTCCTTACATTTTTGAGGTGAATTATGCATAATCTAGTGGTATAAGTAAGTGCTGCAGACATATTAGGCAAACATATAAAGGTTATAAATGGGAATATTTAAATAATTAAAAGAACTGAATTTCAGTTCTTTTTTATTTTGTCCAATTAATGCGTTAAGACGTAAAACTGTTCGCAGTGTATGCCTTGTGAGGGGCGGTCTCGTATTAAAACGTGTAAAAGGTAAGGAGAATTTATATGAAAAGAAATCAACTTAAAGATTTAGGACTTGATGAAAATCAAATCAAAGCTGTTATGGACTTGAATGGTGAAGATATTAATAATGCTAAGTCTGGTAATGATGAAATTGTTGAAGAAAATAATGCTTTGAAAGCTCAGATTGCTGAACGTGACAAAGATTTAAAGAATTTACGTAAGAATGCTAAAGATAACGAAGAATTATCCAACTCATACAAGGAATTGGAAACCAAGTATAAGAATGACACGGCAGATCTTACTAATAAATTAAATCAAACACGTCTTACTAGTGCTGTTGACCGTGCTTTAAATGCAAGCAAGGTCAGAGACACTAAAGCAATCAGAGGTTTCTTGGATATGGATAAGGTTAAGCTTGATGATCAAGGTAACCTATCAGGACTAGATGAACAAATTAAAGAAATTCACCAAACTGCTCCATATATTTTTGATGATGGTACTAAGCAGAGCTATGAGCCTAACAACGGAACACCTGCTACTACTGATTCAGTTCAAGCTATGGTTGATGTTTTTAAGAAATAGAGGAGATTTATTAAATGTCAGAAGTTATTAACTATGCTGATGCATACCAAAGTGCAGTGCAACAAGCTTTTTATGATGGGCACTTATACAGTGCGGATTTATGGAATTCACCATCTAATGCGATGGTGAAGTTTGATGGTGCTAAACATATTAAGGTGCCACGTCTTGCAATTACCGCAGGACGTAAAAACCGTCAACGTAGAACTATTACAGCCCCAACCGTTAACTACAGCAATGATTGGGATGAATACGAATTAACCAATGAACGTTACTGGGATACTCTTGTAGATCCACTAGATGTTGATGAAACTAATATGGTGGTTTCAATTGCTAACATCACTAGACAATTTAACTTAGATTCAAAGATGCCTGAAAAGGATAGAGAAATGTTTTCTAAGTTATACCAAGAAAAAGTTAAGTATGATGGTGAAGAAGGGATTCACACTGAAACAGTTGACGAAACAAACATTCTTAAGTTGTTTGATGAAATGATGAGTAACTTTGATGAAGCTCGTATTTCTGCTCAAGGACGTATTCTTTATGTAACCCCAAAAATGAATTCAATTTTGAAACGTGCAGATGCTATGAACAGAACTGTGGTTGTTTCTGACCCCTCAGCCATTACTCGTACAGTTCATTCATTGGACGAAGTAACCATTAATGTTGTTCCATCGGATTTGATGCAAACTACATTTGATTTCGCTGTTGGTTCAAAGCTTAAGTCAGATGCTAAGCAAATTGACATGTTCTTGATTAGCAATGGCGTTCAAATTGCACCTGAAAAGTACTCATTCGTTGGGTTTGACCAACCATCTGCTTCAACTTCAGGTAACTATTTGTACTACGAGCAATCATATGATGATGTTCTTTTATTAAGTACAAAAACTAAGGGCTATGAAGCTGTTGTTAGTGATGCTACTGGCACTAAGGATTTATCAGATTCATCAAAGTTTGGCAAGAAAGCCGCTGCTGTTGATGTAAAGCCAACTTCTAGTAGTACTATTCAAGAAATCAAAGCTTACTTAGATAAGCATGGTATCGATTATGCTGGTAAGACCACGAAAGATGAATTGTTAGCTTTAGTAAAATAGTAAAGTGGTGATTGAATGGACAAAGAGCGTATTGTTAGTCAAGTCAAGTTGTTAATTCCTAACAATGATGAAAATCCTAATTATGATGAAATCATTGACTTTACAATTGATAAAATTATGAATGATATTGCTAATTACTGTAATATTCCAATTGATGAACTGCCTAATGAATTATCAACTGTAGTGGTTAGCATGGCAGTTCAAGCAATTAAGGTAAATGGTTTTCTTGATAGTGATAGTGCTACTAACATTCAATCACTAAACGAGGGTGATACCAGTGTTACATTTAAGCCTGTAAGCGATATTTACGTAGCTCTACAGGGCTTAAATCCTATTACGGATAATTACACTAGTATATTAAATAACTTTAGGAGATTGCCAGAATGAGCCATTTCGAGGGTTTAAAAAAAGTTGTTCCATTGCTGTGGACAGACAAAGCAAAGATCACTGGTACTAAGAAAGTAATTAAGGACCATATTACTAATAGTGTTGAAACTACAATAGTAGAAAATGAACCTTGCAAGGTTGTTCTGAAAGGGCAATCCGCAAGTACTCAAACTATCTTTGGCACTGATGAAGCTGATGCTAAGTTACTAATCCGCAATGGCATTAATATTCCTGCTGGGGCGGTTATTTATATTAATGATCAAAACGGCAATATTACAAAATACAAACGCTCCAGTAAGGGCTACACTGGCTATTATTCACATCAAGAGTTAGCAATGACAAGGGATGAAAAAGCGTGAGTTTAGGTACTGTCGATGATGCGGAGTTTCAAGCTTGGGCTAGTCGTGTTAAAGGAAAAATAAATAGTGGTCAACTCAAAGAAGAGATTGGTCAAAGCACTAAGCGCATTGGTGTGCAAGCTCTTAGAACGCTCAAAACTAATACTCCTGTTGACACTGGAACTTTGCGTGATGCTTGGACTGCTGAAGGTCCTTCTGTAAGTGGAGGTGGTTGGGTTGTTAAAGTCAGCAATCCTACCGAGTATGCTTCCTATGTAGAGCGTGGTCACAGAACTCGTAACCACAAGGATTGGGTAGCAGGTCAATTCTTTATGAAGAATTCCTTGAATGCGATAGATTCCCAATTGCCTGATCTGATAACGCCCGGTTTGTGGGCTTTTTGGGATTTACTATCATGACAATAATTGAAAGAATAGCGGATGAGTTAGCTCATATCTCGCCGAATACAACGATTTACACGGAGAATCAACCTAATGGTTTTGAAGAACCGTGTTTTTTTATAGGCAGAGCAGGGAATACAACTCTAAAGCCAGAACTTTTTGACTATGAAGTTAGAAAGCTTCCATATCAGATTGTTTATTTTCCACCTGAAGAAAATGCTAATGAAGCATTGGATGAGATGGAAACATTATTGATGGACAATCTAACTGTATTGTCTGATTTTGCTTATTTAAGAAATCGTGAATTCAATATAGATACTAATGAACATACGCTAACGTGTGAATTTGATCTTGTTTTACGGATGTATAAACCAGATCTTTCACTGAAACAAAGGAGTTTAGATTTAAATGCAACGAAAAAAGAATACAACGGGGAATAACGCCGAAGTTGAGTACACAAAAGCTCAAATTAAGCAAGCTAATTTATTCCCTAATGAAAGCGTGGCATTGATCAATGTTGCGTTAGAAGATAACAAAACTTATACAATTGCTGAAGCTAAAAAAGCAATTAAAGATTTTAAAGGAGGTATGTAATATATGGCTGGTGGAACTTGGAGAACTCAAAACAAAGTAAGACCTGGTGTCTACATCAATGTTAAAGGTGATGGCAAGCCAGTATTAACCACATCTTTGGGTCGTTTATTAATGTTCCAAAACAAGCCTTTAGGCTGGGGTAAGAATGGCATCATTGAATTGACAGCTACTAGTGATTTTATTGCGTTAACCGGTCACAAGAATACTGATGAGGTATTAGCTCCAGTTCATGAAGCTTTAAAGAATGCTGAAACAGTATTGCTTTTAAACGATTTTACTGGTGGCACTAAAGCTACTAACACTAAGTCAGGCGTTTATACTGTTACTGCAAAATATGCAGGCGAGCAAGGCAATAACATTAATGTTAGTTTTGTGCCTAGTCCTGTGGTTGGGGATGCAAACACTCAAGATGTAACCGTAACTACCATCTTTGGTACTAAGCAAGTCGATCAAGTAAAAATCACTTTGCCAAAGGCTGACACTGATTCAATTACTAAAGCAGGATTAACCAAGGAAGAGCAATTGGAAATCCACAACGACTACGTAGACATTACTTTTGGTACTCCAGCAGAAGTAACTAGTGAATTAGCTGCTAAAGGAGAATATCCACTATATACCGCAATTTTTAATGGCTTAACTCAAAGCGCTACAAACGTCACTTTAACAGGTGGTACTAGTGGTACTAATAATGTAACCAATGACATGCATGACTACTTGGAAAACGAATATTATGCTGTAGCAACTACTGCAGGTTGGGAGGAATCAAGCAACATTCATAAGCTTTTAGCCGAAGAAATTAAGCTTTTACGTGAAAACGTTGGTATTAAGGTTCGTGCTGTTATTCCTAACACAACAAACGTGGCTTACAACTATGAGGGTGTATCAACTGTTTTAAATGGTTATGTGCTTAACGATGGCACTGTAATTACTCCTAATATTGCTACCGCTAGATTCGCTGGTATGAGTGCTAGCGCTACACCAGACCAAGCATTAACTTATACTCAATTAGACGATGCTGTAGAAGCTAAGCCTAAGCTTAACAATGATAAAACTATCGCTGCTTTGAATGCTGGACAAATTGTGTTTACCACATTGGCTGGTAGTCGAGTAGTGATTGAACAAGATATTAACTCACTTACTAAGTACACTAGTGAAAAATCTAAAGATTTTAGCAAAAACAGAATCATTAGAACGCTTGATGAAATTTGCACTAATACTACTCAAACGTTTGAAACTAGTTTTTTAGGTAAAGTTTCAAATAATGAATATGGTAGAGACTTATTTAAAGCCAACCGTGTGAGTTACTTATCCGGATTAGAATCACAAAACATGATTCGTGATTTTGACCCTAATGATTTAAGTTTGGCGCAAGGTAATGATAAAGACACAGTATTAATGAACTTATATGTAACACCAGTAGACGCGATGGAAAAGCTCTACGTCAACTTAATTGTGAGATAGAAAGGAAAAATAAATGGCAACAACAACTTTAGAACAAGTTTTGCATGGTAGAGATACTATTTCATCAAAGGACGCTAAAGTTACCGTTACTATTGACGGTAATGTTATCAATTTGATTGACTGTAAAGCACTAAAAATCAATATCAAGAAAAACAAAGAAAAAATTCAAGTTCTTGGTGACCACTGGACTAAACACAAGACTACATCTGTGGACGGTACAGGTACGCTTGACCAATACGTAGTAAATTCCAACTGGTTAAAGTATGGGATTCCCTACACTCAAAAGGAGGGGGACTTATACTTTACAATTACTTTTTCAATTGAAGACCCAACGTCCCGTGCTGGTAAACAAATTCTTCAACTTGACGAAGTCAACTTGGATGAAATTCCAATTGCTGATTTTAAAGCCGATGATTCTGTTATGGACATCTCAGCAGGTTTCACATTTGAGGGCATTCATTTAGTTCAAGCATTTGATGGAATTAATTAAGGAGAACACATAAATGGCTGAAAATTTTAGCGTAGAAGATTTTATTAATGTCGAAAGTCCAGTAAAAGAAGAAGAGGTAAAGCTTAAGCGCTTTAAGACTCCATTCAAGATTAAGTCTTTAACTGAAAAAGAACTAGAAGAATTGAGAAAAGATTCTCAAACAGTCGAGTTTAACAGAGCCACTAGAACTAAACACAAAGTTTTTGATCAAGAAAAATTCAACGACAAGTTAATTGAAGCATGCGTAGTAGTTCCAAACTTGAAGAATGAAGAATTGCAAAAACACTATGGTACCTATGGTGATCCAGCCGGAACTTTAGAAGCAATGCTTCTTGCCGGTGAATATAACGTTTTAGCTAAAAAGATCATGGATTTATCCGGTTTGGATGAAGACAGTGATATTGATTTAGTTGACGAAGCAAAAAACTAATTAAAAATTCAAGTGGCGATTTTGCGGTTTATAACAATGTACTCAATGTTTATAAGTGGACACCACATCAGTGGGCGGACCTTAGCAAAAGGGAAAAAGCTATTGTGATTGCGTCACTTGAATTAAGAAGCGAAGAAGAACGGAAAAAGCAAAAAGAAATGGAAGAGAGGGGCTAAGTCATAACACGATATTCCTTGTGTGGTGCTTAACCTCTCTTTTTTTGTAGGAACTAGAAAGGAGGTAATATATGCCGGAAATAAGCGCAACGATTAGAATTGCGGACGCTTTCAGTAGTCCATTAAACAAACTGTCAGCTGGCTTGTCACGTGCTCAATCTGGTTTTAGTCAATTAAAAGGGGCTTTAAGCAGAAACGCATTTAGTAGTGCTGAAAAATCCAGTAATGGGCTTTTTAAATCTATGGCTGGTGGTGTTGTGGCTGGGAACTTAATAAGTAAAGGCATGGGCTTAGCTGCCACAGGTATTAGTTCAATGCTAGGCGAACTTAATGAAGCATCCACTTCGTGGCAAACATTTGAAGGCAACATGCACCAGTTAGGTAAGTCCCCAGCCGAAATTAATCGTGCTAAATCAGAGATGCAAAAATTTGCTCAGCAAACAATTTATAGTGCGTCTGATATGTCCAGTACCTATGCTCAGTTAGCCGCAGTTGGCACAAAAAATACTGATCAACTTGTAAAAGGCTTTGGTGGGTTAGCTGCCGCTTCTAACAATCCACAGCAAGCTATGAAAACATTAAGCGAACAAGCCACGCAGATGGCTGCAAAACCAAAAGTTCAATGGCAAGACTTTAAATTGATGCTAGAGCAAACACCAGCTGGTATTTCTGCCGTTGCTAAAACGATGGGCGAAAGTACTACACAACTTATTAAAGATATTCAAGACGGCAAGGTTAAAACTCAAGATTTTTTAAATGCCGTTGCTAAGACTGGTACAAACGCTAACTTTAGTAAAATGGCTACTCAATACAAAACGGTTGGTCAAGCCATGGATGGTTTGAAAGAAACGTTAGCTAACAAGCTCCAGCCAGCTTTTGATAAGGTTGGGAAAATTGGTATTAAAGCAGTCGAAGGTATCACAGATAAGCTTAGCAATATTAATGGGGAAAAATTAGGGGATAACCTAGTTAATATTATTCAAAATGTGAAAAGCAAGTTTGATGCGTTTAGAGAAAATTTCGCTAGCGGTTTTGGTAGTTCATTTAATATGGACGGATTTAAAAACATGATAACGTCTGTTGGTAATGCGATTAATAATATAAAAAATGCTTTCAGTGGCGGGGACGGTTCATTTGCTAATGTTTTAGGCAATTTATCCGGCAAAGGGCTAAATGGTATTAGCTCGGTAATTACTAACATTGCTAACGCAATAGCGAAAATGAGTCCTAGCCAAATAAAAGCTACTGGTGTTGCCATAGCAAGTTTTGCTGGTTCACTGAAGCTTCTAAAAGGCGCAAATTCTGTAGCAGGAACTATTTCTGATATCGCACAGAGTTTTAGCATGATAAAAGGTGGCTTTGGCACGACTTTTAGTGGCATCAAAGATATACCAAAAACTTTTGAGAAATTTAAAAAAAGCGGGAATGATGTGAAAGGCTTCTTTTCAATTCTAAAAGAGGGTGCAGACACATCTAGTGCTATAAATTTGCCTAAAGTACTAGGCGGAGGTACTCAATTAGGTGCTGGTTTAGGCAGTGTACTTGGAAAAATTAACGGCATCAGAACCGCATTTGCCGGTTTAGCGCCAACTATATCCGGTGCGTTCTTGCCAATTGCAGGGATTGTTTTAGGCGTATCTACAGTAATAATCGGTGCAGTTATGGCATGGAAGAGTAACTTCCTAGGGTTTAGAGACACTGTTCAACAATCATTCAGTAATATTGGTCAAGTGTTAGATCAAACTTTTGGCAATCTGGGACAATTATTTGAACCGATAAAACAAACGTTCAGTCAAATTGGTCAAGCTATTCAACCTGCTCTACCTGCGATTAAACAATTTGTAACAACGCTTGGCGCTATAGCTGGTACAGGTGCACTACTAGGATTATCAATGATTGTAGACATCTTTAAAAATATTGTTAGTGGCGCTATGGCAGCTGGTAATGCGATTAAAGGTGTTGTTTCTACAGCTAAGGGTTTGGGCGCTGCTTTAAGTGATATAAAGCGTGGTGACTTCTCATTTTCGGGCGTTAGAAAAAATTTTGCCGATGCTGGAAAAGCTTTCGCAGATGCAAGAAAGAACTTCCATCCGTTTGATTTTTCAACTACTGAGAAGACACTTAGCACAGCAATTAATAATGCTAAAAAATCTTTAGATGGGCAAAAAGCCAAAGTTAAAATTGATGTTGACCCACTTGAAGCTAAGAAAAATATTAATAGTATTGCTAAAGGTAATAAAAAAGTAAAAGTAGACACTCAATTTGATGCGGCAAAACTTAACAAGCAAATTAATAGTATTGCTAAAGGCAATAAAAAAGTAAAAGTAGATACGAAATTTGATGCGGCACAGCTTAACAAGCAAATGGAGGCAATCAGCAAGAAACAAATCAAAACACCTAAAGTAAAAGCTCCTAAAGTTCCGCAGCCTAAGATGCCTAAGATGAAAACAATATCAGCGCCTAAAGTGAAAACACCTAAGGTGCCACAGCCTAAGATGCCAAAATTAAAGACTATTCCAGCCCCTAAAATCAAAAGACCAACAATACCACAGCCTAAGATGCCAAAGCTAAAGACTATTCCAGCCCCTAAAGTTCGGCGACCTAATATGGGTGGCGTGGTTTCCGCTGTCCGATCTGGTATGACTAGAGCAGCCGCAGCCGCCCGTGCCGGTGGTGCTCAAATTAGCGCTGCCGTTCGTAGTGCGTTAAATCAAGCTGTAGCAGCTGCAAGAAGTGCCGCTGGGGCAATGCAAGCTGCTGGTGTTATGATTGGACAGGGTTTAGCTAATGGTATTAGGTCACAAGTAGGTGCAGTGGCGGCAGCCGCTAACGAATTGGTGGCACAAGCCAACAGAGCCGCAAGGGCAGCCGCTCAAATTCACTCGCCATCAAGATTGTTTGCTGAAGTTGGTAGTTTTATTGGACAAGGTATGGCTGTAGGTATGGATTCCACAAGAGGGCTTATTAGTCGGAGCAGTAGAGCTATGATTAATAGCGCTTATCCGAGTTCTTACCGATCTGTCAGCGGTTTAAATAGTGTAAATTCAAGTTCTCTAAAGCCTAACGCATATAGTACTAATAACTATAGTGGGACGACAAACTCAAGTGAAATTAACATTGCTTCGGGCGCCATTGTAATTAACAGTTCTGGCAATCCTGAACAAGATGCAGAGACGTTACTAGCAATGCTTGAACAAAAAATTATTGAGTTAGATGACAAGTCATTAAGTTAGTGAGGTGGTTAAATTGCCAGATAGAAGTGGCATGGAGTTTTATATCCAAGATCAAACAACTGGAGAAAATTTACAAATACCAGTCAATCCTAGTGATGTAAAGCTTAAGTATGAAACAGATGATCATTCTGAAACTGTTGTCAATCTGGGTGAGGTAAATATTTCCGGCAAAACAAAACTTGTTGGCATTGAAATTAAATCCGTTTTCCCAACAGTAGGTGCTCACTATGTAGCGACTAAAAGCCCACACAAACAAGCAACTTACGTTAAGAAAATCAAGAAAATTCAAAGCAAGAATCATAAAATTAGGTTTGTAGTTACTAAGACTGACATTTCAATGTTAATGACTATTTCAAGTTTTGAATACGGCTTAGAAAACGGTTGGGCTGATGAATATGCTTATACTTTAGAATTGAAAGAGTATCGTAAATTTAGTTACGAGAAAAAGAAGAATCCAAAAAAACGTGGCAGATCTAAGAAAGGCAAGAAACGATCAAAGCCAGCAGGAAAAATCAGTGTTGGTTCAACTGTTACAGTTAACGGGCGTTTACACGCCGACAGTTATGGCAGAGGTGCAGGAATGTATGAAAAAAACGCTAAACGTGAAGTTTTATACATTGTTTCTGGCCGTAAATATCCAGTTTGTGTAGGCATTAATGGTAAAGCTCGTGGTTGGGTGAAAATGAGCGAGGTTAAAAGATCATGAGTGACTTAATTCAAATGACTTTATACAGACGCTCTACTCACTTTACTCACTCAAAAAAACGTGTAAGTTATGATATCAGTGATTTAGTAATTGATGATTCGGTCACATTAGATAGAGACACTAATTTTTCGGCAACTGAGTTTAACTTTAAATTGATTTTTGAGAAAAAGCCTATCGTGCCATATACCGGAGACATCATTTCTTTTAAATGGAAAAAGAAAAAAATGTTTTACGGTTATGTCTTTAAATACGGCTTTGATAAAGATCACAACATTACCGTTAAGTGTTACGCTCCTAGCAGATACCTTAAAAATGAAGATTCAATTGTATTTAAAGCCGGAACTGTTAGTGAAAGATTTAAAGATGTTTGCAAGCGTGCAGGAATTAAATCTAAAGTGGTTGCTGGGTCTAGCTATAAATGTAAGGCAGTTGTCATGGATGGCAAAACTTACTTTGATATGATCAAAGACGCAATTAGTGCGACTACTAAAGCGACTCATAAGCATTATTTGATTTATGACAATTATGACACTGTAGAGCTTAGAAAGTTTCCTTACAAAAAGTTAGATATCATTGTAGGCGATGCATCTGGATTAACTGATTATGATTATTCGGTTGATATTGATAATACCTATAACATTGTTAAAGTTGTTAAAAAGGATAACAAAAAAGGAAAAAATTCTTCTTCGACTAAAACTGGTGCGGACGACCCTAAAACCACAACTTTAAAATCTCGAAAGGTATCAATGCCATCTACTAAACAGTGGGGTAAGCTTCAGAAAGTCGTTAACGCAAAGAAAAAAGCCAACGATGCTCAGATGATTCAACAAGCTAAGAATGAGTTAAAAAACCGGAACAGGGCTAATAAAGAGCTAAAAATCACGTGCATTGGTCGTACTGATTTAGTTCCGGGCAACTATGTTACTGTTGAAATCAAAGATTACAAAAAGAAATTTAAGGATTGTCCAATTTTGAAAGCTACTCATCATTTTGGGCAAGATTATACAGTTGAATTAACGATGAAAGTAGGTCAATCATGGCAGGTAAACGGCTCTATGAGTTAATGACAAAACGTGGTGGTAAAACAAGCGATTATTCAGATGTGGTATATGGTACTGTTATTAGCGCCAAGCCTTTGAAAGTACAATTATCCAATAATATGATTTTGACTGATGATTTTATTGTTCTGGGCAAACACATTGGAAAATTTAAGCTTAAAGGCAACATAGAATTAGAAATCGATAATTCTCTTGAATCCGGCGACAAGGTAACCATGATTCGAGAAGATGGTGGACAACAGTTCTATTTGTTTGAAAGGATAGGTGAAGACGGTTTTGGATTCTGATGAAGAAATTAACATTGGTGCATTAATGGAAGACGCATATTTAGATGATGAAGAAGATGATGAAGAAGATAGTCCAAGCCCCACCTACACTTTCAAAGTTACTAATGGTCGGATTCGTGGGATGACTGATGAACTTGATGCAATGCAACAAGCAGTGGATAAAATTTTACAGACTGAACGTTTCGTTTATCAGATTTACGATGAACAGTATGGCAATGACTTACCTGAACTGATTGGAGAATCTATTGATTATGCGGAATCAGAAGCTGAAAGAATGACTATCGAAGCTTTAGAAGCAGATGATCGAATTACTAGTGTCGAAATTACCAAGTGCGAACAATTGGGCAATGATTCTGTTATTATAGAGGGTTATGCCAATACCGTTTACGGTAAGGTTGGTTTTGAAAGTGAGGTGGACATAGTAGATGAATCCTAATGAATTAGCTGATGAATTAGAAGCGCAAAACTTTGATTATTGGCTAAATTTAATGCTAGATAATGTGTCGAATGATATTGATAAACGTGAAGGTTCAATTATTTATGATGCTTTAGCACCTGCTGCTATGGTAAGTGCTCAGCAATCTTTATCCTTAGCAAATATTTTACGAGAAACGTACATTAAAACTGCTCAAGGAGAATTCTTAGACTACAGAGCAGTTGAACATGGAACTAATAGATACACAGCCACTAACGCAGAAGTTAAGGCTAGATTTAATGATGATGATGGGAATCCAGTAAATGTAGAAGTAGGTGATAGATTTGCAAGTATTGCAGAATCACCTATTTTTTATACCGTGATTAAGTCAAATGGTGATGGTACTGCAGAAATGCAAGCCGAAGAAGCTGGAACAAGTGCTAATAGCTATATCGGTCAAGCACTGCCGGTTACGCCTAACGACAATTTAGCATGGGCTGAAATTGTTGAAATTACTATTCCAGCTAGGGATGAAGAAAACGATGAACATTTAAGAGCTAGATTACTTAACGGCAATTCTTGGGTAGCTTACGGCGGGAACGTGGCTGACTATTTAGACATGACTAGTAAAATTCATGATGTGGGAGCAACTCAGGTTTATCCTACTTGGGATGGTGCCGGTACAGTTAAATTAGTTATTTTAAATAATGATTTAATGCCAGCAAGTCAAACTTTGATTAAAAAGGTTAAGGAAGAAATAGATCCTGAAGAATCTACTACACAAGGATACGGCCTAGCTCCAATTGATCATAGGGTAACTGTAGTAGCTCCGGAAGCTTTTGAAGTCAATATCACAATGAATGTAACAATTGCGGAAAATGCGAACATCGATACGATTAGAACTAACATAAAAGCTTCACTTGAAGAGCTTTTTAAATCACTGCGTAGAGATTGGAGCACAATTGATTCTGTGAACGGTAGGGGCTATAAATTGACCGTTTACCGCTCCAAAGTCCTGTCTAGGGTAATGACACTTGAGAATGTAACTAACGCCACAATGCCACAGCTTAATGGCAAGGATGAAGATTTACAGCTTGTATTTAGTAATACCACCTCACAACTTCCAGTATTAGGTGAGGTGACGGTAAATGGATAAGAATGAACTCCTTAAATATATGCCTGATTATTACAACGGTGTGTATGAAATGGAGGAGCTTTTAAAAGCACAATCTAAAAGATTATATCAATTTGATGAAAAGATTAACCGAACGCTTTTAAATGAGTTCATTATTCAAGCAGATGAAAAAGGCATTTCAATTTTTGAAGATCAGGCAGGAATTAAACCAGATTCAGGTGCAAGTCTTGAAACTAGACGCAATAACGTTCTTTTAAGATTATTGCCACCTAAGCCTTTAACTACTAGATACCTTAATCATTTACTTGAGATTATGAATTTAAAATCTAAAGTAAGGGTTGATCATGCTAAGCATTTAGCTATAGTCGAAGCGAAATCTACAGATATTAAACCAGATAAAGTTAACAGTATGAAATATATGCTGAATATCACTTTGCCAGCGACCATGATTTATGATATTAAGATTAATCTTGCTCAAACTGCCACCCAAAGAGAACTTTACTTAGGCATTGTAAATACTGCGGATTCTCATATAAGCATTCAAGCTAATACTGCACAAATTGACTTTCAAAATAAATTGTAAGAGGTGATTTTAAAAAGATGTCGCAATATAACAAAACGGTTCTGACCCACGCTGGTCTTGAATTGGCTAAAAGAGCTAATGCAGGGCAAGCAAAGTTTGGAATCACGAGAGCAGTTACTTCCGCAGATGATTGGAGCCATAAAACCGTTCAAGATCTTGAAGAAGTAACTACTATCCCTAATATCATGCAACAGGGAACAATCATGGACACTGAAGAAGTTGAAAGCAATAATTCAGTAATTGGTGTTTCTTTGTGTTTTGCTAATAAAGATTTAAACACTAGCTATCAAATTAGAATTATTGGGCTCTACGCCAAAGAAGAGGGACAAGAAAATGATTTTCTCTATGCAGTCACCACTGCCGTTACCCCAGAATATATGCCGGATTTTAGCGATGAAGTTTTATATCGCTTTAACATGCAAATGTATCTGGTTATCGGCAAGGCTCAAGCGGTAAATGTCGTTATCAATGATGGTTCTTCAGTTACTCATGGGCAACTTGACAAGTACAAAAGTGAAGTAACTGCAAATCTTAAAAAGATTGAAAATACTCACAAGGAAGATATGAGCCATGTTGTAAAGAGTGCGAATATTAATGGTGGCGATGATATTTTGCCAGACGAAGCTGGAAAACTTAAATTAGTTGTGCCAGCCCCTGATCTATCTAAATATGTAAGTCTTGAACAATTAACAGAAACGCTTAAAACTAAGGCTGATATTACTGCTATTCCTGATAAGACCGCTACCGAAGAGGGTATTAAACAAGCTAAGGAATTGGCACAAGAGGCAGATACAAAAGCCCAGAATGCTTTAGATAACAAAGCTGACAAGACTGACGTTAATGCAAAAATCAAAGCCGTTACTGATTTAGCAAACACGAAAGCCGATGCTTCTGATGTTTATACCAAGGCAGACATTAATGGCAAAACAAGTGGTACGATTATAACCGCTTTTGATGTCGCATCGAAGACACCAACTGAAGAAATTGGTGCTTATAATCATCGCCGGTTAGTAGATCAAGGCGTATTAGGTCAATTCGCTGATGCTATTAACGCTGTCAATGGTACTAATCGCATTGCTAATGCGGTTGATGTAAATACTCTTACGGGTGAAGAAGGTAAGGTACATGTTTACCTTTTGCCTAATAGTGACAATACTAATACACCAAACTGGGTCAGCGATCATCGAGGTGACTTAATCGTTATTAATTATGATGGCAATGCAAAAACACAATTATGGTTTCCAGTTGGTTCTGGCAATGATAAAAGCATAGGCGTTCGTTACTGGAATGGTAATAATTATCCAGCATGGAATCGCATTGCAATTCAAAGTGATATTGACGGCTTGCTTGATCAAGTTAACGATGCAAAAAAAACCGCTAACTGGGACAATATTAACGGCAGACCAGCAATTACACCAATCGTAAGCGGTAGTGGTGGTGATGATCTTTTTGCGTATAAAGATAATCAATTACGTCTTTATCCTGGAAACGGGTTAAATTGCCAAAACTTACCACCAGCTCAAAATAGGCAATGGTTTACGGTTCAATATGTTTTTGAAAATCCAAATGGCGATGGTGTCGCTATCTTTAGATCTCCAGCCAATGAAGTATGGATGGTTGGCAATAATGGCGGTACTTACGGAGCTTGGAAGCGATTAGCTAACACAGACGATATCACATATTTAGGAAACCAGATTCAGCAGCTGCGTGAGAACCAGTTCGAAGTCCAGACGTTTACAGATGCTACAGCAGCGGCAAATTGGGAAGCACAACGGCAGGGAAAACGAATGGCAATAGTAAATAAATAGAAGGAGGGCGAACACATGGCTATAGATCATTTAATTTTTAATTCATTAAAGTGGTTTAACATCAACAACGATTCAACCGAAATCAGTGCTAATAGCAAGGCATTCTTAGCCATGCCGACAGAAATCACCGTACCAGATGGGTTTCGGGTTGATTTAGATTCATCAATGTATGAATATAACGATGCTGATGGCTTTCGCTTGAGAGATGATCATACTGCTGAAGTTGTTGCTGTTGGGAAAAATGATTATATTATTCATCCCCAGCAAAGCTGGAACTCTGATACGTATCGTGATAATAGCGAAGATGGGCGATCAAATGGTTACTATAAATATATTGCATGGCTCAAAGTGCCAAAGAACCAAGCTAAAAATGTAAAATGGGGGGGAAAAGCCCTATTAAGCCACTTATATCAATGGTTTAGAAACTTTTACAGAATGGTGGTGATCGCATGTTAGATCACCTCATTTTTAACAAGCTAAAGTGGTTCAACGTTACTGATAATGCTGACAACGTAAAAGCTAATGGCAGAAACTATTTCGCAATGCCAGTCAGCTTCACAATACCAAAAGACACGCATCTTTCTGATGGCAATCACCAGCAAGGCTTTGATCTTAGTAAAGATTGCAATGTTACTTGCGTTGGCGCAAGCGCCGATTTCTATTACTTCTGTGGAGAGATAGAAATTACCCCAAGCTATGGGGATTTGGAGTGGCGCGTGGACAATCCCCAAGATGTTTATTTTAGGGACACTTTTCATTCTCCGATGTTTATTAAAAAAGATAAAGTCAAAAATATAAGATGGCAATAACCTAGCTCACGGGGCGTACCCGTGGGCTTTTTTAATGAAAGGAGCCAATAAAATGGCTGACGAAACAACACAAACAGCACCAGTAGCAGGTGTTCAAGAAAATGCTACACAAGAAAATGAAAAGAAGTTGTATGTTTACTACTTCTCTGATCCAGATGCTACAGATCAGCTTTTAAGATTTCACCCAATTTACACAGAAGTGCCTTTTAGTGAACTTCCATGGCACGTGCACACAGAAAAGCCAGATGAAAGCTTGAAGTCACCAGTTTGGAGTAACGACGTTAACGGTTGGGTAGAAGACAGCAAGGACGGTCAAGCAGAAATTTTGGCACAAGCACAAGCTAAAATCGAAGCGCTTGATAAGTCAAAACAACAACTCGATGAAACTGTTAAGAGTTTGCAAGCCGGTCAACAAGCCGGAACCACTCAAGCACTTGCTATGACTAAAGCTGTAAAGGAATTGAAAGATGGTCAAGCAGATCAAAACAAGTTGCTTGCATCAATGCAAAACTTGTTGCTCACCATCGCTGGCTCACAAAAGACTGATGCACCAGCAACTGACAAATAATAAGGAGGTGATCAGACTATGACTATTTATGAAATGTTTGTACAAATGTGGATATTGGATTATCAAATGAAGCTTATTGGATTTGACAAGGCTTACTTCCAAGAAAGAGTAAGACAAGGTCAATTGCAACCGGCAGACTACAAAAAGATTGTAGGCGAAGACTATGTTGCAGAGCCAGCTCAAAAACAACAAGCTTAAAACACCAGTTACATCCTATCCGATTCACATTATCATGGGACTGGTGTTGCTAGGCGTTAGTTGCGATTTATTATTTCACGATCACTATTTTATGTGGCCACCGAGGGCGGATGCGTATATAAATTCTGATTTTATTGGCGGTTGGGGCTTGTGCACTGGAGCAGGTTTAATTGTAATCGGCTTAAAGAAACCAATGCCAATTAAATTAAACTTAGTTTTGCTTGTCTTTGCGTCGACTTTCTGGGGTTTTGAAACTTTTATGGAACTGATGCATTCGATTATTTTTTGTGATTCTGGCAGAATGCTAGCTCTTTTTTTTGAAGAACTAGGATATCTTTTACTAACATTTTTAATGATTCGTGAAAGTCCAACGAGAAAAAGAAAGGATATAAATAGAACGGAGTAGATTACTATAGAAAAAGAATGGGCAACTATCCTTACTAGTGGTGTACTTGGTGCTATAGTATCTGCTCTAATCTCAGCATGGCAGTGGTATTTAAAATATAAAGATGATCGCAATGACAAGGATAGTAGAAACAGCAAAAATGATGTGAATTTTTATCGGAAAAAATGGCTCGAAGATGAAGATACTATAGACCAGTTACGTAATGAAATACGGGATTTAAAAGATCAAGTTTCAAAATTGAAAGGAAAAAAATGAGTAATTTAAATATTGTAGACGTAGCCACAACTGTGGCTATTTTCGTTGTAATCATTGCAGGGTTTTTAACTTTAATTGATAAAGTTTATAAAACTAAGAAGCCTTTAACCGCCGATGATGTATTTGATTTAGCACGTATGATTGTTGCTCAATTTGACACTTTAAAAGGCAACAATGAAGAAAAGAAAACAGGTGCTACTAATGCTTTGACTAATGCAGTTGACGGTAAGCCCGGTGAAGTAGCAAAAGTGGTAGCAAATAATCCTGATGTTGCTGGTGGTGCTATTGAAATGGCTGTAAATGAAAGACGAGAAGAACCAAACAACACTGGAATTGGATTTAAGAAAGAAGATGATAAATAATGCTTAAAATGGTTGACGTCTATAGTGGTTCACCACGTTCATATGCTACTCAATCTGGCGTTGACGTAATTATGGTGAAAGCAACGCAAGGCACAAGCTATGTTAATCCTTACTGCGATATAGACTATCAAGCTGCTAAAAAGAAAGGTAAGCTATTAGGATTCTATCACTATTGCGGCGGTGGCAGTCCTGAAGCAGAAGCTAAATACTTTTATAAAAATACAAAAAATTATGTAGGCGAAGCTGTCCCTGCTGTAGACTGGGAGGCTGGTCAAAATTCAAGTTGGGGCAACACCAACTGGGTAAAGCAATTTGTAACGGAATACCATCGTTTATCTGGCGTGTGGTGCTTAATTTATGTGCAAGCGTCAGCTATTTCGCAGGTAGCTAATTGTTCTAAATTATGCGGTCTCTGGGTAGCTTGCTACCCATCTATGAACTGGAAGAGCTGGAATGTGCCAAACATGAGGGTTAATACTTATCCTTGGTCAACCTACACTGTATGGCAATTCACAGGGGATAATATGGATAGGAACTTAGTTAACACCACCCGTGATGGATGGAAAAAGTTAGCTAAAGGTAGTAAGTCTAAGATCGAAAAGAAATCAGAATGGAAGAAGAAAACTGGTACTTTCGTTTTAGGACAAGCACTAGAAGTCCATAAAAGCCCACGCATCGAATCTGAACCTATTGCCAAGTTAAAGAAAGGCGATATAATTAAATTTGACGCAACACTGCAAGGACCAAAGCGCTTATGGTTAAGACAGCCAAGAGCTAACGGTACTTATGGATATATTGTTGCAAGAGACAAATATAATAAGCCGTTAGGCAAAATTAAATAAATCAAAAAAAGGAGTGTGAAAACCCACTCCTCAAAACTTATAACAAAAACCACTCTGGAGGGAACATCCCTCTAGGGTGGCTTTTTTATTTGTAAAAAATATTATTTTATTGCACAAATGTGCTTTACAATACACGAAAATATGGTATTATAAGTATGTAAGATGAATTAAGGAAAAAAAGAGGTACTAAAAATGAAAGAATTTACAATTTATGCTGGTGAAAAATTAAGTGGCTTAGTTGATGATCAAGCAAGTGTTTCATTTGAATGCGATCCTACTGATGTTGACACTGCATACGATGCAGTTGCTGAAAGCGTAGTATTAAAAGATCAAAGTGAAGAAAGTCAGGATTTAGTTGATTTTGAAAATTGTGATGATGATAGTGTAATTGCTATGCTTAATGATTTAAAGCGTATGCACTTTTTGTCAGATTATGAAATTAGTGATGCTGATGAATAGCCTTGAAAAAGCACAAGCCTTAGTTAGTGATAAAAACACTTCGCTCGTTGAACTAGCTAAGAAATGCAAGCATTCTTCCTATAACACATTAAGGCATGACCGAGTTAATCTCGAAAAAATGGAGGATGCTTCATACAAAAGGATTCATGAACTAGCTAGAATTTACGATGAAAAGCAAGGTAAATAAAAAGCCACTCAAGGGAGCTCCACTTTCAAGAGTGGCTTTTTTTATTTTCTCTATAATATAAGGAAGAAAAAGTATCTTTGGCTGTTGCACAAATGTTGCACAAGCGATTAAAAATGATTTTTTAGCAAAAAAAGAAGCTTACTAGATCATTGATCTAGCAAGCTTTTTGGTTATTACACACGAGTAACTTTACCAGACTTCAAAGCCTTGGTTGAA
>PPYF01494415.1_pt1 | contig 42039 bp, 58 predicted proteins | sample 1559871 | NCBI WGS metagenome assembly PPYF01 (sample SAMN08240021, study PRJNA423297) | Human gut metagenome, whole genome shotgun sequencing project.
ACATAAAAAAAGAGAAGACCTATCAGGTCCTCTCTAGATGTTAGCTTTTCGTCACCCACTACAGTTGACAAAGAGCCCTTTATATTTAAGTATAACTTAAATTATTTTACTGTGCGGGAAAGTTAATTGGTTTTTAAATGCGTATATAATAGGAAGAAAACCTATTAAATAAGGATATATGCGTGTAAAGTGTATTCGGTAAAATCTGCATAAAGTTACTAAAGTTTACACTTATTGCCCCTTATTTGCCCCTTTTTTAAAATATAAAAAAGAGCTATGAGATAACCTCGTAGCTCTTTGCCTATGATGGATAATCATATTATAACACAAAAAGGGCCATCTCTCAAAGAGCTCTTTTTGGTAAGCAGCTGCTGCAACCATTCCAGAGGTTCCATCGGGCTACGTACACATAGTCTACATGGCGCTGAACTCAATCAGTCTTTGGAACGGTCAAGGTTTACTTGCTGTAGGTATATTATAACACAGAGAATTAAAAAACACCTCCTAAAAAGAGATGTTTTCCGCAAATGGGTCCCGTAAGATTCTCCACAGCTATTCCTATTAATTATACCACAAAAAAACCCCGCGTCAGAGCGTATCTGTCCATAAAGGATGCGGAGGGGTTGTCATTGCGCACCTTCATTATAACAAAATCCGATATTTTAGCAAATAAAAAAACCACCATGAGCGCATGCATACACTCTACGTGGTGCCCGACTTGTGTCAGTTCTTTGTACAGTCGATAGAATGGATACTTTTCGAACCAGACCCCGTAGAGCAACTGACGCTTATCCTTCTTCAAATATCCATTTCGCTGTAATTTTATTATAACACAAAAAAAGCCCCAGCAAAAGCTGAGGCTTCGACCACTACCACCATGATGTCCCTACTGTGGTCTGAGGGGAGGTGATATACTCCTTTTCGTTTTATTTTTTTGGTTCGTGGTCTTGATTAAGCGAATGAACCGAATGATGTGATACGTCGACCATTCTCTGATTGGCCGACTGCGACATAACGACGATTTCCAGAAGCTCCAATGTAGCTAATCCAGATATAGCCGTCAACGTCACACCAACCGTCATAGTTGATGGTTTCACCAGTTCCATAGACTGCCACGATTTCAGCACCTAGACCGGCACCAGCTCGAACGTTAAGAGCTGATACTTCAACCGTGAATGTTCCGGTTTCCTCGTTAATAGTAATTATACCATCAAATGGGGTCGGAGTTGGTGCAGGGGGTTGTGATTGGCCATCCGTCGGGAAGTAGAACCAGCCCACAATACCGTCAAAATTACGTGTATTGTAACGAGCGGGACCACCGACATATAGGCTGTCAGCGTTGCCGTCAATATTTTGCTCGATAGTTCGCATGGTGTAGCCGTCTGAATCTTCGATGACAAGCCCAGTATGACCGTATGGGTGCCCGTAGATGTAAGTGGTATCCATGACGAATACAGCCCCACGACGTGGACGGCTGTCAAGGTTGCCTTCTTGATTATACTCGACTTCGTAGCCTACTGCTGCCGCCGAGTTTAGCAAGTCAATGGCGTTCCCCCAAAGAGCTCGACCAAAGAAGTTGATTGAGATAGAGTTAGGCAGGTCAACACATTGTGTTCCCCATGCTCCGTCCGCATCGGTACCGACACCAGCATCAGCTAGGCCTTCCGCAAATTGGATAATGTCGTTATCTGTTGCCATATTAGTAGCCTCCCTTATCGTTTCGTGGTTCGTGGTAGTTTAATGCACGTTCACTGTCTGCCACACCCTTAGTTGTTGGGTCTGTAACGATACCCAACATTACCAAAATCACAACGAGAGTATTAACACCCTCTTGAATGTTAGTAGGAATATGAAGCCCAAATTGTTGCAACATAAGGAACACTGCTGAAATAAGAGCTACAAGAGTAGCTTTGTTTTGCAAACGTAGTTTAAAATTAATCATTTTTTTCTCCTTTTTCTTCGTTGAGAAAGAATTTATCTTTATCAATATTTTTCTTAATGTATTTGTCGATATAAGGGATTTCAACCCCTAGAGCCGATAGGCTGGCCAAAATACTAGAGCCATAAGCTGCTATCATGGAAAAAATGAATGTATCAACGATACTCGTCAAATTCATAAAATTGGCAAATGGGTAGAATATTGCCACGAACACGATCATTACTGTATGGCTGATTGCCCCTTTGCGAAATTTGGTGCTCGAAAGTTCGTGAGCAGCCCAAGCTCTCGACACACCCACAGCGATGTCTGAAAAGATAATTACCATTAGAATGGCCACCCAAGGGTGCTCATCGATACCGTGCTCGTAGAAGTCGCGAACAACATTGAAGAGCTCAAAGATTCCATCTGGTTGTCTCATTGTTCACCTCCAATCTAGAACAGAAAGTTCTTGATGATTTCATCCGCAATGGCCTTATGTCCTAAATCGCCCGGATGACTTGCCACACCAGCGTTGGTGATGGTGTAGTTTGAACCGTCTGGGAGTCTCAATACCTTGCCCATTTCTGACTTGTATTTAGCATCTTTAGAATACTGATAGATGTCAACGAATGTAACACCCAGTGGCTTACAGATACGCTTGATTCTATCAACGAAGTCCGGTGAAGCGTAGTAGATACCGACCCAATAGATTAGAGCCTTTGGAGAAGCTGTTCTAATCCAATTGATAAGGTTAGGGATATCCGCTTCAAGATTCTTACGCTTCTCGTCGGTATTTAAGTTATCGCCAAATTGCAAAATAACAATATCAGTATCAGGACCTAGTGATTGCTTCATTTTGCTGTCAAATGTGCCACGTCGATTGCTTGGATCAGATTCCCAATCCGCACCATTCCCACGCTCTACTACTGCACTAGGGTTCTTAGACAAGATATAGTTTTTAACAAGAGTGAAGTAATCTTTATCTGGCGCACTAGCAGCCATACCCATACCCTTTAGCCATGGATGGCTTAGGATTGAGTTACCAAACACCGCTACACGGCTAGGGATATTTGAAACAGTCGATAAATTACCGTTGTTGTCAACAAGCAAGCGGAACTTAGTACCGTTCGGGCTGGTAATCATTGGTGTTTTCTTGAAAACTTCAAGTTCTGTAACGATAGGTTCGATTTTATCAGTTCGCTGTTTTAGGGTCTCTGCCTTCTCGGTAGCAGTCTCGTTTGCTACACGATAAGTAAACGGGATAGCTTGCCCTGTTTCGTACATAATCTTCCCAGAATAGCCGGCATTATTAGTAACATGTTGAGCGTCTTGAATTAAGTTGCGTTCCCCCTTCGAAGCGTAGACCTTGTTGTCTCTTGATTCGAAGAAGAGCTGTTCGCCGTAGAAGATTTCTCTGTCTTCGCCTCGCACATTCAACGTATTGAAACCTGCCGAGAGTTCCTTCTGGAAAATTCGAGGGGATACAATCAAATCATTCTGGTCGATGTTACCGATGGCAAAATTGTATGTTCCTGCGTCCTTGACATAGACTTCAATTGTGTCAATAAAACCACGGCTCTTCTCCCATTTTTTGATAGGACTCATATAGCCGAGATTGTTAATCGTCGTTGACTGTGTTGAATCAATACCAGTAATATCTGCCCCAAATTGAATCCTAGAGGTATCTGGCATGACGAACGGTACTTTGGAAGCGATCGCACTAGAACCAAAATCAAGATTCTCAAGATAATGAGCTTGAGCATTTCCGCCTTGGATGACCTTCGTAGGCTTGTCTGATGTCAAACGACTAATCAGGATATAGCCGTTTTCAGTTGGCGTAAAATCTTGGTTAACTAATACGTCTGTAGTAGAGAATGTTTTAAGCTTCTTGCCCGAGATGTCGAAGAAGTGAGTAAATACCCCACGTACATTTTTCAAGCCGTAAGTCTGCCCGGCTTGCATGTATATCTTGGGATAAGTGCCCCAAGTCGATGCGTCGTAAGTCCCATTTCCGTTTCCAGACCATGCCTTCCCGATTTTAAAAGTTCGTTCGTCAACCAACTGTTTAACGATGTTGACGAAACTTAACTCTTCTGGTTTGACATTCAGCGTCAATTTAGGAATTTTAAGCGAGATATAGCCGTCAGGCAAGTTTGAGAAGTCAACGTTAGCTTTTTTTAGCTCTTCTAGCGAAGCGTTAAACACTCTAGCGGTCTCGTCTGGTTTAGAAGATACATAGAGCATACAATCTTCTGTCGGGATGTATTCGGTAGTTACCAAATCATCCGTTTCCGAGAATTTCTTAACAAGCCTGCTACCGTCGCTTGAAATAGCGAACGAGAATATTCCTCGGACGTTTGATAAGTAATACTTATGTCCTTTTTTAATTGGGACTGGCATGAATCGAAGCCATCCACTAGAAGACCATGTACCTATTGATGTGTTGTTCCAAAGATAGACAGACCCCTCAATCTTATCTCTCAATAGTTGCTCAATTGATTCTGTAAAGTCGATATTGTCGGCGGTGACCTCATCAACGTTGAGGCCTCTGGATTGATAAACACCACCTTCTGTCCAGCGTCGGCCACTCTCGTTAAAGTAGTACCACTTCCCAGTATTGCTCGCTACTACGATTCCGTTGGCGCCGTTTGGGTAAGTACGCTGAATCTCTTCCAGAGAGCTTAGAACAGCCTTGGGTGCACTAGAGGAGATGGCATTAAGCTTTGATTCAATCCATTTCGTGCTCGCTTTCCCATCAAGGTTTTGAGTCATGTTGTCGAGACGCTCTGAGAGCGTGCTGTAAGTATCTCTCGACTTAACTACTTCCATATCCGTGTTTCCACTCTTCGTAGCGTCATCATAAGTAGTTTCTATTCCGAGGGCGATGGCCTCACGGACATCAGCCCCTTTTGTTTTTTTGCGAATAGCGTCAACAATGACACTAATTTTATCGGTTTTTTCAAAAGGAGTCACGTCATCGTATAGATTCAAGCGCCCCTCCGCTTCTGTTTGTGGCATTAAGCACCTCCTAATTCATTTCGTAATCGTGCAATCTCAGATTCAAGCTCGCTGATACGCTGTGCACGTTCTCTCTGACTTGTGTTAAATGCCGAAAGTTTAGCATCGTAGTCAGATTTAGCAAGCTTGTAATCTTCGAGAGCTCTGTTGTATGTTTCCTTCTCAGATTCTGTTGCATTAGTAGCCAGTGGTTTCGGAGCTCTTGGCTCGACAGGCTTAGACTGACTAGCAGATTTAAGCGCAGATAATTGAGTATTCAACTGGTCTAGTTTCTTCTGTTTGGTAGCTATCGACTGGTCTAGTTTGAGTTTCTCAATAGAGCTATCAGCTTCTTGTGTCTGCAATTGATAAGCTGATAGTGATTGAGATTGTGAGCCAATAGTTAAATCAACTGTTTGAGGATTGAGTATATCAATTTTCTTTTCTAAAATTTGCAATGTTTCAACTCCAGATAGCGGTGCATTGATAATCTTGTGCTTGTTCCCAATTCTAAACTTACTATATCGACTATCAATCAAATAGCGTTCAACTGCTGAGATTGTCCATTTAGCCAGTGCAATCTTCTGATTCCTCAAATACTGCTTACCACGAGCCAAGAGAATACTTGGATTGTCAATCTCTGTCCAGATGACTGATTTTCGAATAAAACCAAACTCTTTTATAAGCTCTTCGTCAGCTAAATACATTTTCCCGTCATTCACACTTCGAATATCGAGCTGAGCCCGTGAGACATCTGGGCTTTGGTCTTCCTCTTGCCCCTCATTTTGGCTTTGTAAGTCCGCACCAATCGGCACGATAATGGTAGCAAGGCCGTCAAAATCAACTTCTCGACTGGCTGATTTGATGTTTTGGCCTAGCTTGATTGGGCTCTCTTTGGTAGTCCCGATCTCTTTAGTCCAATCCACATACAATCTCGTATTGAATTCTCTTAACGTGAGATAGCCACCGATGTTATTGATGATGCGTTCCTTCACGGTATCCCAAGTTGAATCATATCCGATGTAGCGGTATGGACGGTTTGATTTCCCACGGACAGTTATATTCCGAGGAGCTATCCGCTTAAAATCCTCGATTTGAGAGTTGGCAGATTCAAGGATTATCTTAAAATACTCCTCAGCTCCATTGTTTGGCAGTTTCTGGAACCATTGAGCGGAATCATGGAAATATGACAAGAAGTCTTCGCAGACAACCTTTTGAACGAATCCGTTCGTTGACATCTCATTAGTCATCGTCAAAACTCGGCCGACGAACTCAATCTCATTGTCCCTCAGATTGACGACTTCGATAATCGACTTAAACTGAACCAATTTTTGATACATCGTATGATCTAATGGGATTGAAAACTCTAGCTCATGGATACTGTTGACAGCTTGCTTGATTTCACCGTGGACGATTTTATTACCTCTCGGGCTGTATGGGTCGTGGATGACCTTGCGTGTAGCCGTAGTTCGATTGAGCTTGTCCCATCGTCTATCAAGGAAGCTAGGCCACCAATAGATGGCATACCCTGCCTTCTTCGCTAATCCACTCGGACGCTCTGGCACTGTTACCTCTTTGCCCTCAAGATACTCTTTTGAGCCATTTGAAGTAACAACGTAGAAGTGAGATTGATATATACCACTGTCGCTATTGTGGTCAACTGTATTAATGGTACAGTACCAATCATCGCCCCACTTCAAGGCGTCGTACCAAACAAGGTCGTCTTGGCCAGAGTGCTCTGACCACGTTGGAACTTGTAACCCAGATATGCCATTGCTAGACTTTAGTCCCTTGACACGGATAGCATAGCCCGTGCTACTGACGTTGAAAATTTCAATACTATCACAAGATACTGTCATGCCATCACCTCGTTAGAGTAGTGCATTGCTAGCGTTCCGTTTCCTTGAGCTTCGAAGTAGTTGATTCCGATGTCTAGTGTCAAGGTGAAGTCTCTATTTTCACCTTTCTTAAGATTATATATAGTACCATTAGCGTCTTTTAAGATGATATCTTCGCTGCAGATAATCACTGGACTGATTGATGTATCTCCTGAATTTACGAAATAGACTGGTGTCTTCTTCTTTTCATATCCCAACGCCCATTTAGTCCACGTTGAATTGTCAGTTTCGAAGTCAAATGTGTCCCAAACATCATCGAAGTAATCATCCTCATGGAATGCGAAGGGGTAGCACTTAAACACGATGGTAGCGACCAGGTTCTTCTTGATCGGGTCGTCTGCTACTTTGATGTGCTTAATCTTACCCATCCAGTAATAGCGTCTATCGTGCGTATCTATCAGTTTCCGTTGGGTTTTAGTGGTCATGCTTGACTTAATCTGTCTTTCAGCAATTTTGCGATTCTCATAAGTAGTGAATGGTAGTTTAAACTCGTATGTAATTTCTCTTGATTCAAACACACGTTCTCCCAACGCAGAGGAGAAGTCGAGTTCGCCCTGCATGTAAGGGATAGACTCAACGATCTCTTTCTCGTCAGGCGTTGGTGCCTCACGCTTTTGAAGGTACCACCCAGCGTCTCGACTATTAAAATCGCCGAACTCTATGTATTCTTTAATTTTAGTAATCATAGTCTATGTCGTCCTTTCAACGTTTTAATCGTGTCAATAGCACTGTTAAAGTTATTAACCGTACCACCGACCAAGGCACCAGTATCAAGCACCATGTTTTGACCTTGTGCAATCTGTTCTTTGACATCTACAAGAGCGTCAATCACATCATTAAGCAATCCAGCTGAGTGTGCAGCATAGGCTTCTTGACGTGCTGAAATCGTAGCGTCTGGCGTTTTATCTCTGAGCACTTCCATCTTAAGCTGACTAGCCATGTTTGAGGTAGCACCCGTAAGCATTGCATTAGCTCGAACATTGAAGCCGTTGACTTGATCACGGATATAATCGAGACTATTGGCAACCTCTGGAGCCGATTCATCGATACCTCGAGCAATACCAAGGCCAATCCACCAACCGACCTCATCACGGAATAGATGGGATGGTGAGTTGATTTTGGCTTTAGCTTGTGCTGCTCGTTCTGCCTGTGCCACGAGTGCGTTAGCTGCGGCTGTAACAGCTCCAAGAGCTGATCTCATACCGTTAGCAAGACCTTGGCCGATGTAAGCACCAGCTGAGTGGAATGCTCCGTACCCAGACCTTGCTGCAGCCGCTGCTTGGTTAACCGCTGATTGAGTAACTGACACTAATTGCTGACCGCTTGACTGCATGGCTGAAACCATTTGAGCGCCGCCTGTTCTCACTGCAGCAACGACTTGGTTCATGCCATTTCTCACCGCTGAGACAATCTGGTTCATGAACGCTTGCGTGCTAGCGACCATTTGCATACCGCTAGAACGTAGTGCTGCAGTCATTTGCATAGACCCAGACGTTACCGCTTGGACGGCTGACATCATACCTGCACTTACTGCCATACCTAGTGACATCATAGTTGCCTGTAATGTCATTGCTGCCGCTCCAACAGTAGCGAATACGCTAGCTAACATCATGACTTGGGCACTTACCATAGCAAGTCCAGCACCAGCCATTTGAGCTGAGCTAGCAAGCATAGCAAGCTGACTAGATACCATGGTAGCCATCATGGAAACCATGCTGAAACCAGTCTGAGCGGTCATTAGTTGAGCACCAAACATGGTCACTGCTGAACCTGCCATCATGAGCTGTGATGTCATTTGCATAATACCAGTGGCAAACGTCATAAATTGACTGTTAAGCATCATAAGTGATGTCCCAATCATGGTGAATTGCGTACCAATAAGCGTTAAACTTGTTCCTAACATGGTTGAGCTAGTAGCCATCATGGTCATGCTAGTTGTTACCATTGTTAGCTGTGTAGCTAACATAGTCATGTTAGTGGTCAACACTGTCATAGCCGTACCGATTGAGGTCAAGCTAGCGGTCAAGCCCATTGCTACCGTGCTGAACATAGTCAATCCAGTAGCTGCTTGCATAAGTGATGGGACTATCATCATAATCTGCGTTTGGAAGGCCGTGATAGGCCCTGCGATAGCAGACAATCCAGCAAGCGATTGGCTAGCTTGATTTGAGAACGTACTAAATGCAGTACCCGCTGTGCTTAGCAGTGACTGCAGGTTCGTGAATGAGGACTGAATACTTGTGATTGTACTTGAGAAATGGCTTAAACCTGCAACAGCACTAGATGCTGAACTAGACACCTTACTCATACCATTACCAAGCTGAGTCATACCGGTACCAGCTTGAGCTAGACCAGCGGAATTGTTACCAATTGACCCAACTCCTTTGGCTACTGCTGCAAGAGATGCAGCCATGTCACCGAGATTTGTGTTGGTAATTTTAACAACACCATCAGCCAACTGGTTGAATCCTGCACCAGCTTTCTGAGCAGCATTACCAATTGAATTGAACACATCAGCTAATCCATCGAGTACCGACCTAATGGCACTACCCATTGACTCAATCACTTCTGAAACACCTTCGAACGCTGACTTGATACCGTCTCCGATACCTTGTGCAGCTGTGCTGATTGATGTACCAACCGACTGCACAATATCGGCAATGCCTTGCAATGCTGTCCCAATAGCTGAACCGATAGAACTGATGACGTTTGCTACACCGCCAAGAGCTGTAGCGATACCTTGACCGATACCCATTGCAGCGGTAGCAATTGCCATACCAGCAGATTGAACCACGCTAGCAATGCCTTGCAATGTAGCAGAAATCACGCTACCGATAGCTGTGATAATAGGCACAATTTGAGTGATCGCTGTCACAATCGCTGAAATGATTTGGCTTATGATAGGTGCAAGCGTTTGAACGACAGTAACAATGGCAGAGATCACTTGGCTAATGACTGGTGCGAGTGTTTGAACGACTGTAACAATCCCTTGAATCAAGGTCATAATGACTGGTGCTGTTGCTTGAATAGCTTGTACAATTACTTGTAAAACCATTGCAATCTGTGGTCCAAATTGTCCAATGACTTGAGCAACTTGAACAATGCAATTCGCGATAACCGGTGCGATTGCCACAATGGCGTTAGCGATTATTTGAGTTACTGCCGTGATAGTATTACCGATAATTTGGACGATCGGAGTAATTGCTGTGGCCACTTGGCTGATAGCTGAGCCTATAGCAGAAACTAGTCCGCTGAATGCACTAATAATAGCTGGCAATGTTCCTAGAATAGAAGTCCAAGCGTTGCCAAACGCTGTAATGAATGGTGCTGCATTGCCTAGAGCTGTTCCTACTGCTTCAACAAGTGGTGAAAGTTTAGCTAATCCCGGTGCAGCTTCACCGACTGCCGTAACGACTGTAGCAAATGCAGTCCCGAACGCTTCAATTACCGTTGCCATTGCACCGCCGATAGCACCTACAACCGTACTAATTGCACCACCTAAAGCTCCAAGGATTTGCGAAACGCCTTGGGATTGAGTAGCGAGCAAAGCGAGTGAAGCAACAACGATAGCAATAGCGGCACCGATTCCGACCGCTGCGATTGCGGCTGAAGTTCCTAAACCTGCCAACGTTGAAAAACTTAAGCCTTTCAAACCTTGCAAAACTGCTTTAAGTCCTTGGCCAAAGCCTTTAAAAGCAGTTGATAGCCCAGTTCCGATGCCTTTTGCAGCCGTTGAAATGCTAGTCCCTGCTGATTTAATGACATTGGCCATTCCACTAAATAGCTGAGTAATGGTTGATTTAGAACGTCTAGCGCTGTTGACAGCTTGTTCTGTCCCTTCCGCCGCGTCTGCTCCAAATTTCTTGAATGGATTGAGACTTTTAAGGAAGTCCAACCCTCGCATTGCTGCACTAACGGCTGAAATTCCAGCCTTGGCAGTCATGAAACCAGCTACCATTGCCAGAATACCGCTAGTGATACCGTTTAAGATTCCCGGCGGTATTGAGCTGATAAACCTAGATATTGCTGAAATAACTTGAGATATCCAGTTTACAAGCGTTCCAAGAGCTGAGCCAATGCCTGCAATGATTGACTGCATTTGTGAGCTACCCAGCACCTCACTGAAAGATGAACCGATAGTTTTAAGAGCGTTCCAAGTATCTTGCACTGCCGCTTTAAACGACTGAAATGCCCCCGTATCAGCAAATGAGCTGATGAAACTTCTGACTGATGTTGTGGCAATGTTTAGAGCTTGTGAGATACCGTTAGCGATATCACCAAAGACCGAGCCAATGCCCTGCATAAGCTTGCTACCATCGATTTTGCTAAATAGCTGTTGGATAGAACTGCTAATGTAGGTGAACGTTGCACCTAGATTTTGCAAAGCTCCCGTGTTAGTGAAACCCTTCCAAAGCGAAGACAAACCACTGCCAATCTTGTCAGCAATGCCATTGATGTCAATGCTTTCAAGTGCATTCGTAAGTCCAACGACTGCCTTGATACCAATTTGATTGAGTTTTTCAAACTGTGGCATTAGCTTAGTCGCTAGGGACTCTTTCATCCCGTCGATAGCTTGGTCAACAGTCTTAAATTCGGTGGCCATCTTACTGAATACTGGGTTGTTACCAGCTCTAGTTATGGCATCAAAGAAGTCTTCAGTCTTAATCTTGCCATCTTGAACAGCTCTGACCATCTCATCGGTACTCATGCCCATTTCTTTCGCAACTGCGGCAATACCGGCAGGCGTTTGTTCCATCATGAGCTTGAAGTCCTGCCATTGAACCTTAGGTTTGGCAGCCATTTGGGTTGCTTGTTGGCTCAGTGTCTTCATGGCTTGTTGTGGATTCTCTGCCGCTGCTGCAAGACCACCGAAACCTTTAACAAGCTCGGTTGTATTCTTGGTTCCGACCGCTGCTAACTGAGAATAAGTAGAAGCCATGTCGGACGCTGAATAGATAGTCTTGAATGCAAAGTCTTGCAACTCGCCCTTGACTTGCTGAATTTGAGCAGTAGGCATGTTAATCTGTTGCATGTTGCCTTCAAAGGTCTTCCATGCTTTAGTTGAGCTATTAAGCTCACCAACCATGGATTTGATACCACCACCAATAGCACTGATTCCGCCCATGATAGCACCACCGATTAAGTTGGCACCTAATACAGATTTGAAGACCGAACCAACCTTACCAGCTCCACTTTTCAAGCCTTCTAGCGAACTCTTAATACGTTTAGCCCCACCTTCAGCATCTTTGCCATCAAACAACGCCTTAATGGTGACCGTACCATCTGCCATAGATTATCCTCCTTTCTAAAATTCTTCTTCATACTCCTCTTCTTCCTCTATCTCATCGTAAGGAAGAGCATAATCTTTCTGAAGCCTACGCATTTCTTCTTTGTATTCTGCCGAGTCGCCCTTTTGTGGCTTCCACTTACGAATTTTGATGACTTCCATCAATTTAGTGCCCTCTGGCAGTCCAGACAGAAGAGCGTTGAATTTACGCCAATGAAGCTTACCTTGCATATCGAATAGGTCAATGCCGTAAGCTTGCATAAACGAAGCATAGATATAGTCACCATCATATCGGATATCATAAGGAGCCCTTTGTTTCGTATCATCGCTTGCCGTGGTCTTCATCGGATTCCCAGCTAAGTCATACTCAACATGATTATCCTCAACATCCGACAGGCTTATATGCTCTTCAAAGACCTCGTTAAATATCTCTGACATTTCTTCGACGCTGAAATCTTCTAAAGTCTCGCCAGTCAAGATACGGATTCCAAAATGAGGCTTAACAAACTCTGGGACCTCTGCATCTTGCCACATCTCAAAGAGGCGTAGAATGTTATCAAAGGACAGATTAAGGGCGTACTCTTTATTATCAATAACTAACTTGTCTGTTAGTCTTCGTGACAGATCAAGCATTTAGGTATTTGTCTAGGGCGGCTTTTGAGTTTTGGTTTTCAAATTCCTCTGAAATACCTTTGATAGCTTCAATGAGATAGAACATAGCGTTAATTGTTGACTGACCAGCGAATGCATAGACTTGTTTAAACGCTTCTTCATCATCGAATACTTGGTTGAAACCATCTTCTACCAATACTTTCAATGCTCCAAGAGCTTCTTCATCGCTTGTCTCTTGGAACGCTTGCCCTTTGGCTTGCAAATCCTCACCAACAGCCTTCATACGTTGGATGTTGCCGTCTGACACTGGGAAATTAAGTTGAAATTCACCAAAATCGACTGGAATGACATTGCTACGTTTTTTAATTACTACCATGTTGTTATTTCTCCTTTTGAATACGAAAAAAGAGGGCAAGGGCTAACCCCCACCCTCTTAGTTGTCTTATCTTTGTTTTATTTAGTTAAGTTATCCAGTTGTTACTGCTGATGCAGTTTCTGATGAAGCACCAGAACGACTAGAATCTGGTGACGCTGTACGTCCAGAAGTTTCTGAACCAGTGCCAGCGGCTGCTACTGCTGCGGCTGGTGTGCCACTGATGTCATGTTTTTCTGGAGTACGAGACCAGTTAACTTGGAACTTGATTGTTTCAAGCTCTGACGCTTCCCCGTCTCCAGTTTCGATTTCAGAAAGTCGAGCAAGACCTTCTTTGTAATATTTTCCTGTTGGTACTACTTCTTTGTACCAGACAATAAGATCATCACCTACAGCGTCTTCTTTATCAGCAACAAAGTCTTGAGCTTTATCACCATGGTCACGGTGTCCTTCGAATGAACGACCACGAGATTTAGAAGTGATGATTTTTTCTTTAGTACCGTCACCGTCGAAATAAGCAACGTCATCATCTTCTGCGTCATTCTCTGGTGCAGATTCTTTGATACCTTTGGCGATCCAAAGATACTTATCATCAGTTGGTGGTGTGTCTGGATGTTCTGGGTCGTATGGTGCGATATAGTGTTTGCGAATCGCATTTTTAAATTTAGCCATTAATTAAGGCTCCTTTCTACTTCAATAGTTGCTTCTAAATCAAGCAAGTAAATATAAAAGCCCTGCTCGTCGGCATCGTTTAAACTCGGTGTCTCGACGGTCAAGGCTAAGAATGTGTATGAATTATTTAAACTTGGTAACTCAATTCCGATTTTGGAAAGCTCAGTGTTTATCTTCCATAAGATGGCATTGGCCTTTTGCTGGTCTTTTGATTTGATGGCAATTTCATAAGGCAATGATAGAATCTGTGTGCCAGCCATGTCTTCATCTTCAACTTTGCCACCGGGCAATGCGTATATTACCAAGTCTTCACTTTCGTTTAAGTAATCTAAACGAGGTGTCAGTGGTAAACCTAGACCTACTAGGAAGTCCTTCAGCACATCTGAAAAATCATTATTATCCATTATTTAACCCCCATAGCTTTAATAGCAACTTGTCCCCACTGTTTCCTGTGTTTAGCAACAGCTTTCTTGTCCCAACGCCCACCGGTTCCCGGTTTAGGCTTATGTGCGAGTAACCTATCCTTGTTCGCAAAGAAGAACTTTCGTTGTTTCTCTGAGAAGAAGAGCTTAAGTCTACGATTGTAGAACCTAATTCTTGCATAAGGCGTTGACCAAACCAACGTATCAACGTTAGAATGCCCGCTACCTCGCAAATGCCCAGATTGTACTGGCGTGTACTTATTCATATCCATAAGCATTTGGCTACTCATGGCAATCTGACCACGTCTGACTGCTTCGGGACTGCATTTCTTTTCCAACCCCTTGAGGTCTACCTTGACAGTTACATTAGCGCCCATCAAATCACCTCAACTTCATAGCATAGAATTGTATGCTTGAAAGGGTGATATTGAGGGATAATTTTACGGATAATATAGTCTCGGTGAGTGTCATTAACTAGACCATTCAACCAACTATCATCCAACTCTATGGGTGTGTATTTCGGATAAACCATGAGGACCGAGAAATTATTCTCAGTCCGATTTTGACCACTGCCAGTGTGAGATACGGCCCTATCAAATCTAACGAGTTTAAGAGTTTTGGGCTCATCATATATTACTTTTCCCCATCCATCCTTCTCTCCCGCTGGTTTTTGAATAGTGACAGTATCAACTAACATACGCTTATCTATCATAGGACACCGCCTTACAGCCGAACCCGGCTAACATAAGCCAGTTTAGAGCGTCAAGAGATAGATTGTACTTCTGACCGCCGTTAGACGATTTAGAGCCGTTCTGATAGCTTACATGAGTACGCCCTACAGTCATGCTTGCTAGTGATGTCTTATCTTCAGCGGTCATAATGCCACTAGAATCTAAATAAGCGATTTGATAAGCCACCGCCTTCTTGACTGCTTGCTTGCGTGGTTCGAAGTCCGTTTCAAAATCGGTGAAATCGTAGAAGTTTTTGATATACAAGTCGACAGCCATCGCTGCACGAGCTTCTAGCTTTTCAAAATCTTCTACGTCATCGAAACCAAGATTTGAAAATTCTTCTTTGGTTAAATACGTCATTTAACCACCTCCTTCCTTTACTTTAGGAGGTCTAAGAGTTCCGCCTTGGTAAGCGCTGAAATACCAGTAAAACCTCGTTGCTGCGCAATAATGCGCAAGTCAGCGACAGTCTTGTCCTCTAGTGTTTCAGTCACTTCTTCTTGAACGTCATTAACGAGTGCTGTTTGCTCGCCGTTGAAATGACGACGCATTAGCATACCCATTAGACACCTCCGAATTTAACGACCTTAGAATCGTCGTAGAGGTAAACACCGTAATACTCATCACCAGAGTAAACAGTAGTTTTCTTCAAAATGTCACGGTCATTTTCAATCATGACATCACGTTTCAAGTTGATCACGAATGCTCCGTATTTAGCATCGTCGTCTGTATCAGTTTGAAGCGAAGATACTTTAACAAGGAAGCCTTTACCTTCTTCGACTTTCTTAGTACGAACAATTTGAACACCAGCTACTTCACCAAAAGTACCGGAAACGACAACATCAGCACCAACTTCTGACCCTTTGAGCCAGTTTTGACCAGCGTCGGCACGCAGTTTAATAGCGTCCTTTGGATTAATAAGGGCAACATAGCGAGCGTCTTCTTCGTCAGCGAAGATTTCCAAGGCTTTGTCGATGTTAGCCACCGAAACAGGGGCCTCGGTGATGTTTTGAGTCGCAGTTTTAGCTACTTCCACAATGTCGTTGTCAACCTTGTTAGCAATAGCCAAAGCAATCTGGTTAGTAGCTTCACCATAGACATTACCGTGACCAACCAAGGCAGCTTTATCTGTGATTTCAATAGCTTTACCAGCTTGTTTGATCTTCATTTTAGTTTCTTTAGTGCCCAATTGGTCGATTGGAATAGCTTGACCTTCAGTGATTTCAGTAGCATCACCAGAGTAAGTCCATTGTGGCACTGTAAGTTCATCACCTGGACGACCTACGAGAGTTGTTTCCACCACGGCAAGCGGTGTGAATTTGATAAGTTTAGGCAATTTGGCTGATACCATGTCAGCCATAACCTGCGGATTAATGACTTGAGCAGTCGTAGTAGTTCCTAGAACCATAGATTATTCATCCTTTCAATTGTTGGTATAGTTCTGGGTCTTTATCAAAAAGCTCTTGACGCTCATTGATACCCATACGTTTGAAATCTTCCTTAGTGATTCCGTTAGCATTAGCTGACGGGTTACCACCTACAGAGATTTTTGGCTGTGCCGCTTGTTCCTCTTGCTTGAAAAGATATGGGCTTGTCTCTTTCAATCCTTTAATGACCTTGTCCAATTTAGGTTTACCAGTTTCATCAAGTTCGATTTCGTCAAAATTGATAAACTTAGCAAGGTCGTCTGAATTGTGAGCATCCACATCTTTCAAAGCTAGACGAATAGCGTTTGATTTGTTAACTTGGGCAAGGTTAGCTTCACTGTCAGCTTTGTAAGCTTCAAATTTGGCTTGTAAGTCAGTTAATTGTTGTTTGACTTCCTCACTCGCTCCCTCTTTGGCTTGCAAATCGTTGAGTGCTTGGCTTTGTTGCTCAAGTTGTTGTTTAAGGCTGTCGTTTTCAGCTTGTAATTCAGACTTAGCTTGTGTTTTAGCGTTCTCAATCCCAGAACCGTACGCATTCATTAAGGAATCAATCACTGCCTTGTCTTCGATACCAGCTTCAACTAACATGTCACGTTTTAAACTCATGCTTAAAACTCCTTTGTTTTACGCCACGATGGGCAGAATTAGACAGTTTTACGCCATGCTCCAGGGCAAAACAAAAACCGCCTCGAATTCGATACGGTTTCTAGTGGTTTATAGCAGTTTATTACATGAAAAAAGCGCCTAGATTGAACTAAGCGCTAAGTTACGTTTTTTGAGTTCAGCCATGATAGCCTCCTCATCTTCTTTGGAAAATGTGGTAAACCTCAAATGTGATAATTCTTCATCTGTCATCTCAGACGGGATGAGCTTAGGAGAACTCAACCCCATTGAGTCAATCTGAGAAAAAGCCTCTGATAAGTTCATTATTACTCGTCCTTTCTGACATTCATTTCAAGGACTATGCCGCCCTTGTTTTCTTTCGCACTAATTATATCATATTTAGTGCCTCTTGGTAGAATAATCTCACTTTCGTCATCATTATCCGTGAAATATATTTGATGATTTTTAGGAATGTTGATGATTGTTTTAACAGGTCTATTCTTAAAGTAATTGTACTGAGGAATATAGCTTGTTGAGGTGTACCCATCGTTACTATATTTGGCTTTACCTGAGTTCAACATGTCCATAAAGTTGTCATAGTCTTTCAGTAAGTGCTGATTTTGCTCCACTACTGATTTCAGATAGACATTATCATCAAACCTATTGACTTTGGTATTCTTCAAGATCTTATTTTTCTCAACTACTCCATCAAGAGTATTTACAATCTTCTGATATTCAGGAGGCATTGCATTCTTATCTCTCAGGAATTTATTGATAGCAAAGCTGTGAGCTGTACCGATATAACCCAAACTTTGAGGGTTTTCATCAGCATACAATACCTTGCGCTCAGGTTTAGTGATTTTCCCTCCAACTTTTTTGAAAGCTGGAATCTCGCCATCTTTGATGTAATGATGTTCTGACATCCTCTTTCTTAGCTGAGTTTCTTTTTTAGCCTCTGCATAAGGGTCAGCATAATATTTCTCTCTAGCGTAATCACGATGTAGAAACGGATGTTGTTTGAGATAGTCTCTCATGGCTCCCTGTTGGATCCTAACCTTGCTCTTATACTTGTCTATCAGCTCCTGATCACCTAGTTTCTCTGCTACATGCAACATCTCCTTAGATTGCCTAATAGAGCGTTCAATGGCTCTCTGCTTAGATTGAGCATTAGCGTTTTCTATTGCTTGCTCTGGCGTTAAGCCTTTCAAGTCATCGTCAATATCTGGCATATAGTTGACCCCTGGAATAAAAGGGGTCATAGTATGGCCGCAGTTAATACCTTGACATCCTCCGGGCTTACCATAGCCATAATCATCGAGGGCGAAGATTTTAATGCCTTCTTCCGTCCTAGCTTGACCAGTAGTTACTATCTGATTTTGGAGAGGTGCACACATTTCCCTAGCTGCCGCCTTGATAGAGTAATAGAACGTATCAATACCCAACTCTTGAGCTGGTCTCATTCGCATTTCATTGAATGTACGTCTAGCAGTCGTTTTAATAACCGTCCTAGCGTAAGCGTCAGCTCTCTGCCTGCGTCCTGCTCTATCAGTGTAGCCATAGAATCCACGCTCTTGAAACTTCATTATCGTTTCATCTAGGGCTTTCTGAGGTGTTGCCATGCCAGTGATTACTTTAGCTACCGTAGTCTCAATAATATCCTTGTAAGTAGCTTGCACACTCTTTGGCAGTGTCGTATTGATAAGGTTATGAACATCATTAACTGCTTGATTAGAGTAGCTGATAAGGTCTTTCATTACCTTGTAATCGTAAGCGTTAGAATTTAATTGAGCGTGAGTGTCCTTATAGACTTGATACCCTTCATTCTCAATAATGTATCGAATCTGTTTCTCAGCGATACCAGAATACTCAGCAATGAGTTTAATGTTGTGGTCATTCAACATCCCGACGTCTGCCATCTTCTCTAGTTGCCATAGATAAGGCTGTTGGTCAAGGTAGTAAGTCCCACGGTCATGTAGTCTCTCAACCACATTGTCGAATAGGTCGTTACATAGCTGACGATAGATGTCTGAAACATTATCAGCCATCAACATTAGCTGCTGGTCGTTTAGTTTGATACGCTTCTTTTTAGCCATAGCCTATCACTCCCCGTATATATCGACCTCGTCACTTGTCCTAAAACTATCAGCGCTTACCATAGTTTCATCGTTGATTGCTTGGTAAATCTCTTGAGCTTGTTCCTCGGTTACATTAAGCGTCTTTTCGATTGCCATCACTTTCGGAGCAAGTCCAGACGCTACCATCTTAGACCAGTAATCAAACTCAGCGTTACGGTCAGTAAAAACACCATCGTCTAAATCGACACTGATTTCATCCATTGTTGGAATCTCACCAGTGTATAGATTGTAAACTTTAGCAAGCTCTAGGATTGAAATAACTAACTCTTTCAATGATTGCTCTACTAGAGTAGCGATAGAGTTCCGCATTTGATACGTGTCTGATTGCTCTGAGACGACCTCAGTGGCAGTCTTCATACTCTTACCATCGAAACTAAACATACCAGCAGACACGCCTAGTTGCATTTCAAATAGACTCAATCCCTTGTTGATTGCCTTGATATAATCGTCCGAGCGAATGTCAGTAGTAAGGTCAGTAATACCGATACCCTTATCCATGTCACCGCTGTCGAATTGCTCGTAGACATTGTGACCTGTTTCAAACTCACGCTTAACTGTCACTTTCTCGCCATTGGTGTCGTACTCAGTCTTAATCATTTGAGTAGGAACCGCAACCCTACGCTGCCCCATCTTGACCTCCCACATAAATTCATCGTATGTGGTATTGATGAAGTCCATGGTAGTTTTAGCGTTATCGAAGATAGACAAGCCTAGAGGACTGTTGATGTCCTTGTTATTCATTCCCGGTGGCTTTAAGTACGTAAATAGTGGTCTTGTAAGTCCGTTTAACGTGACAGTTTCTTCCAAGTCCTCATAGAGCATTGATAAAGGTACACGTTGACCGATACGGGTTTTAGATTCAGACTCGTATAGCTCATTAGTTATCGTGTAGCTATCCTTAGTCCACTCATGGAATTCGATAAGGCTATAGTATTTAGTCTTCTGACCTTCCGTTTTAAGTGTTTTAGTAACGATTGCAGCACTTGATACATCTTGAGTATTCGATTGCAGTGGCAAGAATACTGGCGCTTGCACGAATGACACTCTGACACGGTCATCGTCAACGTATGGACGCATAGCCAAACCACCAAGAGCTAGACACGATTCTAGGTAGCGTTCGAAATTCTTGTTAAATCTGTCAGTCTTCAACGTCTCATTGATAAACTCGTTAGCCGTCTCATTGTCAACTTGTATCTTAGCTTGTTCGTTAAACACAAGACTTGCTACCTTCTTCGATGCAGTTCGTCCGATAGGCAAGTGGTTGAAATCACGCTTAACTTGCGCCCCATTGCTGTCTCGGTAGCTCACACGGTCAAATGCTCCAGCAAAGTATCTGAGATTGTCCAAAATACGGTTGTATTCTTCTGGTGAAATAGCTATTTTAGGGTGGTCGGTGATACTGTTTAGACTTTGATTAGTCATCACGTAATTACTCCTTTTGAAGATGTTCTTAATGGTCTGTATGATTCCCATTCTTTCTTCTCCTATGCTTTGAGACCTAAGTCTCTGGCATTATCTAATACGAAATATTTAAATTCATCGACGGTGTGGTCATCCTCTTTGATTACTTTTGGATCGTCAGAATGTATCGTTTTCTCATCGTAACGGTACATCTTATGCTCCTCGTAGAATATTTTATTAGCTGGAATGTCGAGGTAATAGAAACGTCCCTCTGCTAACAGGCTGATAACCATATCAATCATGGTCTGATTCTTCTTCTTGGCTACTGGATGCCATCGCTCGCCAAAATCCTTAAAGTATTGGTTTCTCAAAGCACCTTCAGCACTATCAATTGTCATTTTAAGTTTAGGCACTCGGTATTGTTTAAGCACCTTGTCAATGAAGTCGCTAACCATGACAGTTAATTCGCTAGGTGCCTTCTTAACAACTTGACCGGCTGGGCTGTAATAGAATGTATCTAACAGAATCACATTGCCATTTGCAGTCAACCCATAAGCGCCGCACGCTGTAGCTGATTGTTGGTGCCCTGTATCCATTGCGAATGATATACCTATCACCTTGTCATCATCAGGGAGACTCTCTAGTGGCTTAAAGTAGTTCATGTTGTAGACGTGATTACCAAGTCCTGTCACCTCTCCTAGATACATCCAGCGGTAGTAGTCAGGGTCAGTCTCTTTGTACCTGGCTATCTTGGCTTTCATCTGCTTAGACAAAAAGCCTAGCTTGTCATCAAGATAGGTGCTGTGATGTATGAGATAGGTTGGGTCACCCGCTTTCTCTGCTACCCACTCATTTATCCAATCATAAGGGTTGCGTGGTGGGTTGTAGGTGAAATAGACTTTGACCTCTTTGCCGTTTGGCAATTCTTGACGGATAAAGGTATCCTCAACTATGTCAATGTCCTCACGTCCTGCAAACTCTGCCAACTCCTCAAACCAGACAGCCATGACATAACCTTTAGCTATCTTCTGTGATTTGAGTTTCATGGGGTCGTCTACACCGTAGAAATAGAACGCTGTTCCCGTCTTCTTGTGGGTGATTTGTAGCGGTGACTTACCAAAGTGAAACTGATTAGCTAGCCCCATTTCATAGATTGCCCATCTTATCTGTTCGTAGACAGACATTCTCAGGTACTTACCAACCTTGCGTAGTACTACCACATTACCTAGAGGGTCGCTGATAAAGCTGTTCACTAGATCAATAGACACTACAGAGGACTTAGTAGAGGCACGCCCACCTTTCAGCACTACATGGCTCTTGAGGGTGTAGAGTACGCTGTCAAAGACTGGGTTAATCAGTTTGGCTAGGTTCAGTATCGCCATTGTACTCACTCCTATCAAATGTAAATCCAGTAATGACTGTGTCATCCTCATCATTAGAGCCTAGCTGAGCTTTGAGATTATCAATTCTCAAGCGTTGCTCCTCTGTGACAAGCGGTGACCGTGTCAGTTTATCATAGGCCTTAATCATGCCTTTAAGCTCTGACTGTGCCCTTGCTATTGCAGCTAAAGCCTTGCTTTGCTTATCCCACGCTGCATGATGTTCATAGCCTGTGCCAGCCTTTCCTGTGCTTGTGACAAAGGTGTTGGTGTCATCTATATCCCGAACAAATAAAACACGCTGAGCGTGCAGTAAATTAGCATAGGTCAGCGTGATATTTTCCCAGAGTATATCTATAGGCTGCTTATCTGTAAGCTCTTGAGCTATCTCATAAACCTCTTGAGGTAGATACTTAGCAAACAAGCCATGTTTGAGGGCGTTGGTGTTTCCTTTAGGTGCTCCGTGCCCGTCTGCATTCTTATTCCCTTTGGGTGCACCTCTTGGGGTTTTGGGTGCACCCTTTTTGTCACGGCTCCATTTGTGTCTGCGTTGCCATGATTTGACTGTGTTAATTGAGACACCATGCTTGGTAGCAATGTCTTTGTACTTCATGCCTGCCTCATAGTCTTTGCGTGCTAGTTCACTTTTCTCCATGCCCTCCTCCCTGCTTTGTTTGTTTTGAGAAAAAGAAAAGGGCAGACACTTCATGAGTGCCTTACCCTTAATTCTTGATACTACCATTCTAGCATAATATCAAAACTGTGCTAACAAGTATTGATTTGTTCAGTACAGTTTTGTAAAGTTCAATTTAGTTCCATTTTTCCAAAACATCATTCAACTCACAAATAGCTGTATTCCTCCAAGTATAGAAAGTGGTTCTACTGATACCCATTTTGTCACAAACATCATCAACGTACATCTTAGTAATGTAAGTCATTCTGAGGACTGACCTGCTCTTTGGATTTTTCAGCTTGTTAATCAACCTACCAAGTTCAAGTTTCCTGTCAATAACTTCCTTGGTGTCTTGCTCTATTGCCTCTTTCATCACAATAAGCTGAGTATAGACATCATCAACCTTTTTGGCTTGACCGCCTTTAACCTTGTCTGCTGTCCACTTGGGGCTTGAGAGCAAACCTGCCTCAAGCTCATTGATTTCATCTATACGGCTTTGAATGTCCATATCAAGATTTTGTAGCTCATTTAGGAGCTCTTTAGCCTTGTTCACTCTCCGTCTCCTTTATGGTATAATAATATTATTAGAGTTTGAACAGTCCTAGGCATTAGTCTGGGTCTTTTTTTATATAAGAATAAAGAAGAATTAGTCTACCACCTCCCATACGTTATATTTAGCCCTGCCACCAGCTATGCAAGGCTAGGGTAACAAAAATAAAAAAGGTTCCTCGATTCTAATTTTTTTATTTACTGGCAATGACTTATAGCGGATTCGAACCGCTACAAGCCCATGGCAAGCGCTGTATATAGCGCACGCTTAACACTAGCCTTATCACGCCCTAAATTCCCTTTGGTACGATATTCAAGAGTGATACGGTCAACCTCACTGTCTAGGCTCTCTGGCCATTCGTAGCGGTTAAATACGTACTTGGCTATCTCACTGAATAACTCCCTAGAGAGCAGCCCTTCCAACTGAATCACCTTGCGAGGCATTAGATTGGCATGCTCTACATATACGCTATTGATAGCACTTTGAATCGTCATAGCTTCACGTTTAGAACAGCCTTTAACCTCCATAATGCGTGCCACAATGCTGTTTGGATAAGTAGCTCTTAACGCTTCTACTTCCTTGCGATAACGTTGAAACAGTTCCTCGGTAAGCCCTGCATTGGTCTTATCGACTTCTTGTCGACCTGTGCCAGGTTTGCCAGAATAGTGCTCTGACAGATAAGCGTGCAAGTCGTTTGCCAAGTTTTCTGAGATGAACTCTCGCATATCGTCTAATGTTGAAGGTGATAGTCTCGAACGCTCTTTAACTACATTGTCAAACCTCTGGGAATATTTCCTAGCTTGATGACGATCGCACTGCATAATCTCTTGAATATGCTTGGTGAACGCTCTATTATGTTCAACTCTCAGCCCGTTAAATTCGTCGACTAACCGTTGGAATAGCTCCTCGGTCAGTCCAGCGTTTGGGTAATTACTAGGCATTAGTTCACCTCCAACAATTCCGGATTTTCGTATATGTTGCCGATAACCTCCGTCGTGTTAGCAACAGTGCTCAAGCGCACAAAGTCTTTGTATCCGATGAGTTTAATGACATACGCTCCCAAGTCTTGTCTAAGGCTAATAATTCCTTTAAACAAGCCACTTCTTGACATAACGATGTCCCCTCTGAAGATATCCTTGCCATCGTTGTCTCTAAATCCGGTTGATGCCATTAATTCGACATCACCTAAAAAACTGTAACTTAATCGTTTATAGGAAGTCGTCTTCACCAAAATTTCCTTTTTTTCGATATCAACATCCACAATATCACCATCTTCATACATTGCTTTCGTGGCTTTACTCCACGCTCTATATTTTGGAATCATTGTCCTCTCCATTCCTAAGCCTCTACTACTGGGAAATGAATGTCACCAATCACTAGAGAGCCTACGCTGTAGTAATATCCACCATTACCATCATCTGCCTCACACTCTGCCAATGCTATAGGATTTTGATTGTGATAAATAGTGACTGTGTTCTTACTTTCTGCTGTTCCCCAATCACTTTCCTCTGTTACTTGTTCGCCAATTTTAATATCGGTGATAATAGCGTCTAGCTTGACATCTTTGAACTCCCCGCCCGCTGAGGCACAGCAATCACTTTCAGACATTTCAATAGTAACCCTTGTGCCATCCTCAAGTAACAGAAAATCTTTATCCCATTTCACGATACGCTTGTAGAGTAATAGCTCTTTAAGTTCTTCCAACGAGCCATATCTTGCATTTCCCCAATCGGGCTCGTAGTAGCTTGGTAGTTTAATAGTTTCTGTCATCTTAGCTCCCTCTCTCCTTCAAATAGCTAGGGATATCATCCCCAACATTTACGCTATCATACTGCTCCTTACTCACTAGGAACTTCCCATACGCCCCACAATCGAGCGTGTAGAGTTTCCCGACCATTGATTTTCCAGTAACCTTGCCGTGTAGTTCAACAGCATTGTCTGCTTTGTGGATAAGTACCATCTCGATAGGTCGGTTGACTACCAAAACCGCTGTAGCAATATTAATCGCCAGCGATAGCGCTAGCAGAATCGTCGCTACTATTAGCTGATTCTCTCGTTTTGGTTTTAACAAAGTTGTCATCAATCATTACTCCTTGTCTATCTTTGATATCGTTATAAGCTATTGTGAGACACTCCTCCACGTCGTAACCGAGTTGTAAGCATAAAACTACTAGCGTCACGATAGAATCGCCTATAGCGTCTTTTAACGACCATTCTGGGTCAGCGAAATCGTGCGGCTTTAGAAAAACGTCTCTAATCTCGCCGACCTCTTCCGTTACCTTCATCCATTCGGTTTTAGGATTACCTTTGTCTAGTCCTTTGTCGATAGCCCACTTGTTGACTTTAGTGATTAATTCTGAAAATGTGTTATTGGTGTCGTAATCTAGCAAGTAGGAAATTGACACATTGAAGCAATCAGCTAACTTTTGAAGCTTATCTGCACTACTAAAACCGTATTTCTCCCAGTGAATAACCGCCCCTTTGGTAACTCCAACCATATCAGCTAACTCTTGTTGAGTCATCCCCTTTGATTCCCGTAACTTTTTAAGTCTGTTCATTTTTGACCACCTCGAAAAATTTGCTTGTAAAAGTACACTCCTGACACTAAGATTATTTGAAGTCCAATCAGGTAGCTTTTCGTTTCTTCGCTCGACACTGACATCACTAACATAACATCAAGCGCAAATGAACATAGTAGAAAATCTATTGCATCCATTTATTCCACCTCTTTAATAAATCTAAATTAGACTCTAACGGCTCTAATGGTAATTGAAGATCTTCGGTGTTAATTAATTCAGGCATCCTCTACCCCCCCCATTTCCTGACTGCCACGAAATAAGAATAAATCTATCTAAAATCATACGATTACCAAAAATAGTATACATAGACTCTGCTTTTATTTTTTCAACTTTAAAACCTTCACCAAGCCGATTTTTAAGTAAATCAATTGTCCTTTTGTCATTTAATCTATTCGCAAGATATTTGTCTGGTTCTTTTTCGATATCGATACGATAGGCACTGTCCCCTTGCATAGCTGCTTTTTTGATTTTTGCTTCAAGGTTGTGTTTATCGAAATACCGATTAAACCATTTCTCATAGCTTTTGTTTCCTAATTCATTCACTTCATCAAATAAGCTCATTCGTTACCTCCTTAACTTCCACGCCTTCGCAATCGAACACCCAACCGAACCCGTTCGTTTCAAGTTCTTTGCGGGTGTGAGTTGTTCTTACCCCCTTCGCCCCATCAGCATCGTCAATAGTCCATTCGTCCAAATGTGTACCATAATTCAAAACGTCGTACCTGTCGTCAATTCCTTTAATCCGAACCATATATCTAGGTTCGTCCTCGACCTCATAGCCAAACTGGTGCATGTTGATGAGGGCAGTGATAGCTTCGTTCTCATAAGCCGTGGACATCCAGCGTTCGAAATTGTCCCAGCCTACATCGTCCCAATTAGCTAGATATTCCCCGATTTCTTCGTTAAAAACGTCCTTATTCTCCTCATACCAATCCGCCACGTACTTCGGAACTACTGGCTTAGGAATAATTGAATCATATAAATCCTCAGCATGGGCCATTGAAAGGTGCCCTACTGTTGCCAATTTCTGTACTGCTTCATCTTTGTTTATCATCGCTTTTCTCCTTGTAAATGATTAGTGCTGATATATCATACGTTCTGCAAAAGCCATGCTCATAGATTGCTACCGCCACGTTAGATTGATATTTAATATCAATGATTTCAATATCAGGGTTATTTTTAATAAAGTGATTAATTAATTCATCGATTTCTTTTGTGTTAGTGAAAAAGTCTTGTTCGGTTACCAAATATTTAGTTTTAATCATCTACAACAACTCCCATACCTCTGTAAGTGGATTATTAAATACCCACCCAAAACCTGCTTCTTCCAGTTCTTCCTTAGTAAATGAGGTTCGAAAAAGACTACCCTCATCTCCTGTATCAATAAACCATTCTTTTGTAGCTACTTCATAGTTTAGATAATAATTATCAAAACCAGATATATTTTTAAATTTAACTTTGCATAATTTTTGTTTACTCATTGTTTGTCTCACACATAATATTTTCGTTCAAAGTCAATCATCTCTTGCCTAAGTTCAATTCCCAGACGTTTGATTTTTGATTTATTAGCTGCCGATGCTGTCCATTTGTTAGGTGGTTCTTTAAAAAGTTTCTCACACTCAGAAATGTATTTATCACACATACTTTTCACGTAATCTAATTCACCCATCACATTCCACCATTTCTACCTTATATTTTCGTGCGTTGCGATATTTCAATCTCAATCTATGCATTTCGTTGATAGCATCGTTCTCATTGCTGAAGACTTGCTCACTGTCTTCCATGTTGTCGTAGTACACGATTACTTTATATTTCATTTTTTCGCTTCCTCCGCATTCTCTATTTCAAACTCGATATCTTCGAGCACTAAATTATCTTGAAAATCTTTGAAGGCTTCGATTGCGTCTGCATATTCAGGGCTATATATAGAAACTTTTTCTAGAAAATCTTCGATATCCGTAGTGCGAACACCAAACTCTGTGCGTTCATGAATGATTTCCGTTTCAAGACAACCATAGCATGCAGTGTAACTGATCTTATTAGGTGTGTTTTTATAATTTTTAATTTTCATCTTCTACTTCCTCCTCGTAATAATCAATCTTTGCGAAATTCTTAGGGCTAATAGTAATCACCCTTTCTTCTGGCTCAATCTGTTGTAAACAAAGATAATTCATATTGCCTCGCTCAATCCATTCCAGTATATCTAGAATACGTTTATAATCTTCCTTTACCTTGATAGTTTCATCCATGTATGGATTTTGTAATCTAATATTTGTCATAGTTCACCCTTCGTTTTTATCTTGGTGCGTATTTAACACCAGCCATACGATCATTCCACCGTTTTACCATTTTCTTTATCCTAGTTTTTTTATTAATCAATTTTGAATATTATTCTGTGGTTACCGAGTTACCGTATTTTTCCAAAAACTTGTTAAAAAATGTTCTTTTCTTTCTTTATTTTTACTACAAACCCTATAACTATAGTATTTCATACTATAGTTATATATATATTTATACTTTTATTATTATTTATGGTAACTCGGTAACCTATATAGTATAAAGCCAAGAGCCACAAGGGTTTGAATAGGTTACCGTATTTTTTTTTTACGGTAACCTACGGTAACTTTTTAGCCAAAAGGTTACCGTAAGCTTTAGTTGGTTACTTTGTTACGGTAACCTTTTATTTTGTTTTTTTATTCAGAACAATCTTCATTACGGACATAACCTTTAAAGGTTTTTCCGTTTCGTTTAAACGGGCGTTTCTCCCACTCTGGCAACCCATCGACAATGATGCTGATCTTACGAGATAGTTTTCTGTCGCTAGAATTTCTCATGAAAAGGTTATACATGATTTCACGAGTAGAAACCTTAGACATTCTGCTATCTCCTTTTTCTAATTCAGAATCATTATCGAAATAACGTTGTGTATACTGATGTTGTTTTTGGATAGACCACGAATCCCATTCTTTAGGCACGGGCATGTCCAAATATTCGAGCACTTGTATCTCTACTTCGTCTCGATACATAAACTGTTCACGGTATTCATTTAATTCATCCTCAGTAGCATCATTAAACATGAGCGGATGTCCATTTTTGTATAGAGTGACTGCTTCGCCCCAAATTTGTTTAACAACTTCCTCTTTCATCTCCATTGGGTGCTTGACTTGCTTGTCCTTGTTAACGAGGATAGGAAGAAAACGACGTTCGCCGGTTTTGTCTTTTAAATACTCACGCTGATTCGTAGTTCTTGCAAGAGCGAAATTTTTTGCAAATTCTTCAGTCCGTCGCATATACGGTTTACGAAATCTAAGGCTTGTTTTTGAGATGAAAGCCTTAGTCTCAGCAAATGACATACGCTCACTAGCCACCATCTCATCATCGTTGACGATAAGAGCTTTCAACATGATGTCGTAATTATCTTTGTTAGAAAAATCAGTAACTGCATCGGTATACCATTGTCCACCTATTTTTTGAAGAAAGGAGGTTTTACCAACACCTTGCCCGCCGACCAAATCGAGAACATAGTCGACTTTTGCATAAGGATCATAAACCTTAGCCACCGCACATACCAGCCACATCTTAGCGATTTTGGAGGTGATAGGTGTATCTTCGGCACCTAGATAGACTTGCAGGATGTGACTTACACGCTCTCTACCATCCCATTCTTCAGCAGCTTTTTCCATATAATCTTTAACAGGATTGTAGAACCGTTCCGAGAAGAATGTTTCCATACCATCAAGCATAGCTTGACTCGAAAAAGCGACACCTAAGACATCTTCAAAGTAAACTTTAACCACAGAATCAAAATTAGATGGTAGCTCGCCTTTTTTTAAGAAGGTATTCCCGATTTTAATATCCTTTGTGATTTCGTGTTCTTGCGAGAACTCGTTGTGTTTTAGATAAATGCTTAACTGGTCGTCCGATTTAAAAGCCTTTAGAACATTACTTGGACTATTAGATTTGATGTTTCCATCTTTGTTTAGCGTCATCTTTGCATTCGTATCTATACTTATTACATTACCGATTGTTATCACCTCCTATCTTTCTTGATCATACTTTCTACAGTCCTATCGACTTCTCCAGTACTTAGAGGACTTGGACTGTTGTTATTTGCAATATGGGCAAGTTGAAGAACAAGTTCATCATCGACCGCTCTAATGAGCAAACCTCCAACGAAACTAGCTAATTTGTCATTCCGACCGCCTTCGTCACCAAAACCTACTACTATGGTTTCAAATAAGTCTGTGGTATTAGTCCTCTCACGAGTATACGTCCTATTCTTAAGAGCCCTTAAACCATCAGCACCATCACCTTTAAATCCATTGGTAAGCTGATACTGTCTTTTGATAGCTGCGATAAGTTCTTTCGATGGCGTTACCATCGTGAGACCTTCTTTTGATTTTTCTAAGTCCCACTCGTAAATGCCTTTGTCTGTTGCTGAAGGTGCTACGAGAACATAATTATTTTCGTGAGCTTTGATATCAACGCCTGGGAGGAAACCTATCATTTGAGAAATCGGAGTGTCGTCCCTCTTAAAGTAGAATAGATGCTTACCCCCACTTGCAGTTTTTGCTTGCAGGGTAGGTTCTATTAAATTCAAATAAGGCCATTTCTTTAAAGAATCAAACCCGTTATTTTTTCCATGCTTATCAATATCAACGACGAAGAAGTTAGTTGTTCTTAGTGCAATATTTGCGTTCGGGAAACCGTCCCAAAAGCTACTGATTTCTTCTTCAGTCATTGCTGGTTTATCAGCGAAGTCAATCAAAGGACGTTTGTTCTTTGGGTGAATTGGGATGACTGAGAAACCCATTTTTTGATATTTCAAAGCGTAGTATTTCATGCTAGCCATCACATTCACTCCTCTTGACAGACATAGACCAGTTCTTGAACGAGTAAGTTGTGGTGATATTCTGTTTCCGTCGTTTTTAAGTATTTGAGCATTTCGTTAAACGCTTCATCGTACGTAGCGAATGGCCCGATATCTTTGTCTGTTGTATCTACTACCCAAAAACGCCCGTGGTTTAGAAAGGGAGGTCTTCGTCCGAGATATCCATTGGGTTACCGTTTCCAAAAGGTTGTGAAACATCTTCCTCAAGGTCATAATTTCGGTAAACTTTATCGCCTTTACCTTGTGTTTCTGTGATTACAAGGTTGTAGTAAGAGCCGACTGCTTTGCGTTGGAGAGATTCTTCCAAATCTTTTCCATCTTGTTCAGTTCCTTGCATGTTGTCTCCGGCAAGGACAAGAGCCTTGATAAAGAACTTCATAGTACGTTCAACAGACCATTTAATGTCTTTGCCCTTCCATTCAGAAAGCGTTCCGAAACTTGCATATTCAGTACGTCCGTCGTAATCACCGCCACGGATTTCAAACTGGTAAGAGATGCTTTCCCAGCCGCTTTCAGATACGTTGAATTTAGCATCTTTTAAAACGACTGGATAAGTACCCGCTGGAATCGGAGCTGGTCCGTTTGCACTGTCTTTGCGTGGGTCGAAACCTTCTTTTTTAATTGATTTTGCGATATCTAGTAAGCTCATTTGTTATCCTCTTTTTTTGTGTTCTTGTTTCTTTAAAATAGATCTGCATCGTTAGTAGCAGCAGCTTGTTTTTGTGCTACTTGTTTAGGTTGCTTATTTTCTGCTTTTTGTTGCCTAGGTGGTTCAACAGCACCTCGAATAGTAGTGAGAATTTTAAGAATAGCCTTGTCGTCAACTTGGTCAGCGTAGTAAGTTTTACGTTTTCGGTCGACGCTACGGTTGTAGTTATTCCCGATTTTTTCGGTGTGGATCATCAAATCCGAGTTACCATTGATCAGATTGACATACTTGTCTTTAAGGCTTGGTTTGTCCTTGGTAGCATTACCCTTATCATCGTATTCTGAAACTTGACGACTAATGTAGATAACATTCATAGGTAAGGCTTTTAAATCGATAACCAATTCCGTGATAGCTTGGTTGAAGAAATCATAACCTTTACCATAAGGAATTTCGGAAAGTGATTTTAAACGAGGGCTACCTTTTGGTGTAAGCTCGTCACAAACTGCAATCTTAATCATTTCAATAACATCATCGATAACGTCGATGACTACTGTTTCGTAAGTGTGTTTTTGTGTTTGAAGTGCGAGCAAAACTTCTCCTAACTGCTTGATTACTGAGTTAGTGATTCGACCGCTAGAATCCTTGGCGTTGACTAACTGAATACTAGGCACGCTATTAGCTTCAGCATTCCCGTCCGTGTTCAAAACAATAGGATTAGGGAACTCATTAGCTAAGTAAGATTTACCGCTCATGGTCTCCCCGTAAATAAAATAGTTGCGGGGTGTATCTTTTGGGATACGTGGTTTGTTTTCTGGTAAAGTAAAACTCATTATTTCTCCTTGTAATAAAATTCAATAACATTCACATTGTGTTGTTGTCTGCTTCCAGTGATCCGCCAGAGAAGTTGTCGGTAGTCGTCGTACTCTCCAGAATCTTCATCAACTGGGTCAAGAACAACAATCGTGTGATATTTATGTTGCAAGCCATCCACGCCTACGCCTAAGACTTGACTAGTGGCTACAACAACCTGCTTATCAAGTCCTTCTTGGACATCTCCTGTCCAGATTCCGATATCTGAGTGTCTCTCATGGATGACATTTACAACCTGCTTGGACTTGCTGACAATCAACATGTCGTGAGGGGCTCTCTCAATCAAACCGTCAATAGTGAGCATGAGAGGGGTGTCTTTGTTAACTGCTTTCAATTTTGGGAAATCAACATCGACACCAGTTTGGGTAAGATAACGTTCAAATGTTTTTCGGCCAAACGACTGTTTAGCCATTGCATATTTACCATTGGCTTCAACGATGTTGTGTTCTTTAAAAAAAGCTAGTTTCTCTGGATTTCCTGCATTGATGGCATTTTTGAAAAACTTGATCTCGAAACCATTGTTTTCTTTGGCATTCTCGATTTCTTCGATTTCTTCCCACCTAAAGAAGTTTGGAAGATGACTAATATAACTTTCATAATCTCTGAAATCTTCCCATTTCTCCTTTGAGTAAGAGAATCTATCGTATACCATCTTGCCGTGTTGTTTTTGCCAGTCGAATTTTCGGTTAGGTTCTGCATATCCGAAGATAGTTTTTTCTAACGGATAGAAGTTTTGACCTTTTTTTCGAATTGGTGTAGCAGACAACCCGATGGTGTATTTGCGTTTTATTTTGCGATATAAGGCTACTTGCTTATCTGATGACATGTTCTGCCACTCGTCGATGATAAGCAGGTCACAATCTAAACTAGAGCTTTTTTTGAGCGTATTTTGTAACTTCCTATCGGTTTGGATGATAAAAGTTACATCGTCATCAAAACCAAACGCTTCAACAGATTCTTCCCAACCTTTTAAAATAGAGAGCCGATTGTTTAGGATCACGATTTTTTTAGCACATTTATGTTTAGCGATAGCTAGGGCACAAAATGTTTTACCCCGACCGCCCAAGGCCTCTAGGAATATGCCAGATTCTATTCTGTCGCTCCTCTTGACTGCTTCAGCTTGCCATTTTCTAAGTGTGATTGCTATATGCACTCACCACCTTTCCGATATCTTGGACGACTTCTTCTATGTCGTTTCGCATGGCCCAAAACAAGCCTAATCTTGCAGCAGCTCTAACGTCTTGGTGATGGGATTTGTCAAACTTCCAAAGCCCTAGTTTTTTTAATAAGGGGTTTGGTATGTCGGATTGATACCCAGCATTGCGCTGAAGGATAGCGTCTGGGAATAAGTTTTGAAATAGTGCGATAGTTTCTAAAACGCTGTTATCTTTTGCGAGGTCATTGTCACGAACTTCGTATTTTTCAATAACAACGATATCCGGTTTTAGAAAACGCCCTTCGTTCTCGTACCAATTACGGATATCCTTAACACTGTACCCAACTACCCAATGCTTGACTAACTTTGCATTATCTAACAAGACGATACCGTTAGTACTTGTTTCCGCCTTGGCCGAAGATGGATCAATTGCAAGAATTCTCATCGGATATTTAAATTTCTCCTTTCTTCAATATGAGCACCTCGGATAGTAGTACCATTATTAAGTAGCTCTTTAATCGTTTTCTTGTCCGGTTTGTAGCTAACGATTTGATACTTCTTAGGAAGTTTATCTTCATCCACTACTACCGCTTTAGACTTACGGAAACCAACTTTGAATAGTGTGGTGTCTAACTTATCGTGCTGAGTTAAATTCATAGCGTCCGAGATACTATTTTTAATTCTCTCGACTGCTTTTTCTTCGCTTGATTTCAAGGCTTGTAGTCGCTTGATTTCAGACTTATAGGCCTCAATTCGTGCGTCTTTGTTTCGAATAACCTTGATACAGTTTTCAATTTTCTCTGAGAAATCATGCTCCCAATCAATCGAATCCAACGTGTCGAGTTTTGTTTCATCATCGACATCCATTTCATCGATTTCTAGGAAAATTCCCGTTAATTCATATAGTTTTGCCATAATTAATACCTACCCTCCCGCCACTGCTGCCTTGTTTCGTTACTCTGTCAAAAATTTCATAAGCTCTTCAAGTTTGTCTCTCGTGGATTCTTCACGCTCCGTGCGTTCAAAGTCCGAGCCGTCAAGTTTAGTTACGTTGTATTCGGCTTCCACTTTGAGCACTTCGCAGCCAAACGCTTCAGCAAGCTTGTCGATTTCAGTCTTTTGTTTTTCGTATGCTTCAAGTGTCATAAATAGAGCGTTTTCTAAATCTTCACTGTAACCCGCTTCAAACGCTAGGGTACCTCTGTCTTTGTATTCTCCAAGAAACGCATCCTTTTCTGCACTGTAAAATACGACTTGTTTTTCTGTTTGTTTCATGATATATTCTCCTTGTAAATGTTATTGATTGCACAGGCCCTTACCTGTGCTTTTTTTGGTGCTTCAATCCGCACCCACAGCCCCACCGCTTCATGTTTTTTGTTTTTTTTTAAAAGATAAGTGTGTGGAAAGGTAGATTATAATTTGGGGTATTAAAGTATATGCTACACTCCACGGAAGGGCTATGGCTACACGCTGAGAGATGTTAGTGATCTAATTATTGCTAAGGTACTTAGCAGCTAGATACCGCTCACGTCTTTGACGCGCTTCATATTTCTGGTCATTAATCTCTCGTGGTGTCCATACTGGTTCGAAGGAGTATTCTTCTTGTTGTTTTTCGCTCCAAATCCAGTTAAATAGTTTTGATGCTTTCATAGTGTTTTCCTTTCTGATAAAATGGTTTTTAAAAAAATAGATTGGGTTTAAGATGAGACGATTATTAAAACAACTTTTAAATATTTTTTTGAAACTGATTGGCATTTTAACTACTATCGTTCTTGCTTTATCTCTTACTATGTTTGTCATTAAAATCTTCGTGTTCTATTCCACTTTCCTTGGAAATAACTGGCTAGAAGACAGCTACTTTAATATCATTAAAAAGTACAATTTGCTTCGTTTTGTAAAATCATTTATTATAGTTTTTCTATCCTTTGAAATGATTTTAGCTCTCGTTTCGTTGCTGTATTTTATAATTGCTTCCTCTATTCGAAGGTATGCAGAAGAGTTTGCAAAGCTTTTTGCTACAACCTACACTGCACTAGCCTTCACGGTTTCCTTGGCTATGACGCTAACTGAAGAAATTTTCACTTTAGCCACAGCTATCGTTTCGTTGTTCGCTTTAATCTATCCCATAGTTTTGAAATATTTTTACGTCCCCAAGCGCGGACGAAAGGGGCAATCTCAAACAGAAAATGATTGAGCCAAATTGCGAATAAGAGCGAGCCTATTATTGTTGCCATAGCCAGCAACACCCCGAATTCTTCCATTGTTACTTTCCTTTCTATTCCCTAACCGCACTAGAGAGCTAGGGATGTTAACGCTATTTAAATCTGTTTCTAGTTTTCCATTCGATGAAGGATCTGAAGCCTTCATAGTTAATAAAAACCAGTTTGTGTGTTGGGTTGAATACGTAGTCCCGGAAGTCTTTGTTATTCCTCATTTCTCGAATGAGGTTCTTCGCCATCGACTTTCCTAGACCTTCCCACCGCTGCATGAGGTGGTCGTAGTCTCCCCATTCAGCCGTCTCGTTAACTCCGACTGGTTTGTAGGTGATTTCCATTGGTAATCCTTTCTGATATAATCGACTTATCCTGACGAAAGGAGGAAAAAACGTGAGTTTTAACCAAGCTCTAGCTGATAGAATCCTTGAATTTGCTGCACTTGAACCAACTATCCCAGCTGGTACAGGGCACGACTTCTACGATCCAGAATTTGATGAAGATGATTTCGAAGATACTGCTAAACAACTGATTTCATCTGGTCAAATCACTGGCTCGCTCAAGGAAGATTTCAGCGGTCTATTCATTGAGTTCAGACATTGATGTTTGAAGTCCTACAACTGCCATCATCTCATCAACATCAGTAACGCTTGGTGTAAATGTGATGGTGGCTTTTGGTTTTTTGCCTGCTGACATTTCTAACTTAAAATCAGTAACGCCACGTCCTAATTCCCAGTCGTTGATTTTTATTGAATACCCTGAAGAATTAAGAGATTGTCCCTCACTTGGTTCTCGTTTAGGTTTAATACTTAGTTTTAATCCTTTCATGTTTGCTCCTTTATATTATTTTTCTTCAAATTCTTCCCACGGTTCACGAATGCTAAGAATTTTAGAAACACGTAGTTTTAAATCAACACTACCTTTACCAGTTTTGAGTAAATCAGTAATTGTACCTTGACTTCGTAAACCAACCGCTTGTGTTAAGTCTGCTTTCGACCAGTTTTTCTCTTTCAATCGTTGTTTGACTAAAGCAATCCATTTTTGATGTTGCTGACTCATTTTTGTATCTTTCCTTTCTTTAAAATCGAAAAGCGAATTTTTTCGCGAAAAATTTACACTATATTATTGACTTTTTACAGACTATAGTCTAAAATCAAAGTATAAGAAAATCACCAACAAAATACTTGATAAATACTGATAATCAAAGTCGCCAAACTTATTTTTTTAGTTTTATCTTCGTTTTTTGTTTCGCTTATTCATTCGCTTTACAAATTATATTCTAGACTAAAGTTTGTAATTAGTCAAGTTATTTTACAAACTTTTTTATAGATTTTTTTCGTAATGCTTAGAAAGGTTGTTAAATCAATGTTTTCAACATTCGAAAGAATTAAAGAACTAGCCAAAGCTAGAGGAATTACATTAGGAGCCCTAGAAGAAAAACTAGGATTGAGTAGAAATTCTATTTATACAATAAAAAATAAAAAACCATCAGCAGAACGCTTACAGCTAATCGCCGACTACTTCGGCGTGTCCACAGACTACCTCCTGGGCAGAACCGACAACCCACGGATAGCCACCGAGGCAGACCAAGGCCCAGACGATATCGACGAAATCATAGCTAATGCCATGATGTTCGACGGTAAACCTCTGACCGATGATGATAAGCGGGCTATCCGTGGCATAATCGCTGGTTATATGAGTAGTAAGGGGGATTGAGGATGTCTAATTACAAACAAATTGAAATTTACCAATTCAACTCTCGCTCAAATTATTGGTTGGTCCGAGCCGATGGTGGTAAATTTTACGAAGATTTCAAATATAATCATTTTATCTCGATTCACCATAATGAGGTTGGCCTCAATAATTTGTCCACAGACGAATTATTGTTCACTGCAGAAAAGACAATCGAATATTATAAAAAACAAATCAATGATATCTACCAAGATAAAAATCTATCTAAGCATCAAATCACTTTTACAGCCAAAAGACTTTATAGCTTTATTGAAGAAATGAGTGTAGGAGATTACGTTATTGTTCCCTCCTTTAAATCAAATTACTTTTTGATTGGGCAAATCACCAGCGATGTTTATGAAGACCCAGAAGCCGGAAGAATAGAATTAACTCATGGGTATGAACGTTCGAGAGATATAAAGAGACGAAGGGTGAAATGGATCAATGAAATTCCAAGGTATAAAGTAAACCCTAAGTTTCTATACAGTACACTCACGGTCCATCATACGATATCAAACATTACAGAGTTATCTAAGTATGTTGATGGTTTGATTTCTCCTATCTTTTTCAAAGACGGAAAGTTAAATTTGTGGCTTAGAGTTAATACCCCCAAGGGGATCTCTTCTGCGTCGTGGAAAGACCTTTACGCCGTTATAGACGATGTGAAGAACCCCGTAATCAATGAAGATATAATTGCCACAAGCAACGTGGAAAGCCCAGGGTATATAACTCTTCAATCTATAGGTCAGTTTATTTCGACTAATCACGGGATGTTTTCGTCAGGTCTTATTTCTCTTGCAGTTTTGTTCGGGAAAGTTAGCATTAAAGGGATTGAGATAAACGGAATCCTACCAGCGTATAGACAGAATCAAATTAGCAAACTCGAATTCAAAGAAAGGTCTATTGATGTCAAGCAGAAAGAAAAAGATGTAGAGCTTCAGGATTTAAAACGTGATTTAGAAATAGAAAAAACCCGTAAAGAATTACGGGCCATTCGTGAAATGGAAATTAGTGTCGACGCCCCTCACGTTTACTACGAAAACGCAGAGCAAATGCAAAAGGATTCTGATGATCTGATGGGTGGGGACTGATCTTTATAAAAAATGCTATCACTGAGAAAATGATAACGCTGGCGTAAAGGGATATAAAACCGACTGTCATAGATAATGCGGAGTAAATGATTAGATAGCCGTTAATAACTTGAATTAGTTTCATGATTTACTCCTTGCTTCTTTACGAGGATTAAAAAGGTGACTATATCTGCTTTCAAAAAGCTTTTGCTTAGATTCCAGTCTCGCTTGACCGTCCTTGATTAAGGCATGATTATCTGCCATATTCTTTAAATTACGTTCTGCAATTTTTAAATGTTGGTCTTCGATAGATTGCTTGTTGCGTTTTATTTGTTTGAAAAATGACAACTAAATCACTCCTCTCTATATAAATTTTAGCAAAAAGATACTTGCTAGTAAACACACTGATGGAGGCTTTATGCCTGAAAAAGAATTACTTGAGCAGTTCGACGTGTCTCTTTGTGAGTTCGATTCTAGCCAGTGGCCACGAGATGGGTTTCTAGACCCTGTTAACCGTGTGGTTTACATCAATAGGGATTTACCCGCCGAAAGACGTTTAAAGGTCCTATTACACGAATTAGGCCACTTAGAGCACGACCCTAAACACTATGAGCGTCTACGAGAAAAGTACGAGGCTCAAGCCAATAGAGACATGATTCGTGGATTGCTCGAAAATGAATCCCTGGACGATTTTAACTACGTCCGCTTTATGGAAAAATATAATCTCACCACGATTTGTGATGAGACGTTTGTTAAAAATGAATATTTAAAACTAAAGGAGAATTGAAAAAAATGTTGAGTAAATGGAAAAATTTGAAGCGCTGGCAAAAGTGGGCTATCGTCCTTGTATGTTTGGCTATTCTTGGTAAGTTCTTTGAAATAACTGGTATTGCCCCAAAAACGGAAACAGAACCAGTCAAGACAGTCCAAACAGCTTCGTCTTCTTCAAAGGCAAAACCTAAAACTAGTAAACCGTCTAGCAGTACCAAGGCGTCAAGTTCAAAGAGCGAGGAACAACCTTCAAAAGAATCAAGCTCAGAACCAAGCTCGTCAGAAGATAAGCTAAAAGACGTTACCGAAGACCAAATGGGTAGTTTTATTGACTACTTCAAGCAGGATTTGACTGATAAAGGTCTGGATATTAGTACATATAGTTTTTACAATCGCAGCACCATCTTATATATGACTGTTCCGAATGATTATAAATATTACAACAAAACCGATTTGCAGAAATTTGCTGATGGCATGCTTGCCAAAGAGCATGAAGCTTTCAACGTCTGGGCTGGGATCAATAGTGTCAATTATGAGCGTTATCCGATGTTTCACATTAAAACGGACGACGGCAATGCACTAGCTAGCCAAAAACTTAACGGATCAATGGAAGTTAAAGTTAAATAAGATAATAAAAAAACCTATAATCTCCCTCGCCAAAGTTAGATTATAGAGCTTGTGCATCACAGAAAAATAGAAAACACACTTACAGTGAAACAAACCAACAAGGTTGTGTTTTCTTTTTCTATACCCATTTTACCAAAAATAAGGAGATGTGACAATGTGGGTAGAAGAATTACCAAACGGAAAATATAAATATTTCGAAAGATACAAGGACACTTACACCGAAAAATGGAAACGGGTATCTGTAACACTTAACAGTGGCTCAAATCGAGCAAAGAAAGAAGCTCAACGCTTACTTGATGATAAGATAGCTGAGAAGATGGCCGGTTTAAACACTACCGACGCATCGTTTAACGATGTGTTGGATGAATGGTGGGAATTTCACAAGAAGGGAATTCGTAGAACTTCTATTAGTTCCATGACTAGCAACGTCAGATATGTTGCAGAGAATTTCGCTATAGATGTCAAAATAGCAAACATTGATACACATTACATTCAACGTTTTATCAACGACGCTGATATACCACGTTCAATCCTAGAGCGTGTTAAATCTATATTGAATCTAACTTTCGATTACGCTTGCACTGTTGGTTATATTGATAGCAATCCAGCCAGACAAGCGAAACTTCCTAAGAAACAACAAACGATGGAAGATTACGACAAAATAAGAAACAAATTCCTAGAGATAGACACTGAACTACTTCCGCTACTTGCAGAATTGCGAAAGCAAAAACGCACTTATAGAAATGCCATCCTTGCAGAGTTTCTCTTTGTCAGCGGTGCCCGTATTGGTGAAGCTGTAGCTCTCGAAACGTGCAACTACAGGAAAGAGGATGGCTACCTTGATATTTTTGGGACTCTCGATAGCGTCCAAGGATACAAGAGAGCGAAAAAGGAACCACCTAAGACCCCAGCGGGCTATCGCAGTAACAAGTTAACTAAACGTGAAATGGAATTGTTAGATGAAGCCATACAGATTCGAGATCTAAACAGGTCGCTGTCAGACGATTGGGTAGCCATGGATAGAGATTATATATTTGTAACAGACAAAGGCGTGCCACTTCAACGGAACTCGTTTAATAACTCTATTCAAGCCGCTAACAAGCGACTAGATAAACCGATTAATAAGCCGATATCATCACATATCTTCAGGCATACGCTAGTCAGTTATCTAGCTGAAAGTGGTGTTCCGTTGAAGGCGATAATGGACAGGGTAGGGCACGATGACAGTGATACAACGATGAAAATATATACCCATGTTACCAACAAAATGAAAAACAAGGTAGTTGAAATCATTGATAGTTTGCCCCTTTCTTGCCCCTTAAAATAAAAAAAAGACCTATCCATCAAGGCTTAACCCTTGATATGATAGGCTTTTTCTTTAATTCTTATTTTACTGTGCGGATACGCATAGTGTTTGTACCACCTGTACCTACTGGAACACCAGCAACGATAACAATGTTATCACCAGATTCTACAAGACCTGAATGCAATGCAACTTTTTCAGCAACATCAAACATGTCATCAGTTGAAGCAGGTTTTTCAGTAACTACTGGAATAACACCCCAGTTAAGCATCAATGATTTTTGAGTAATTTCATCGAATGTTACTGCCAAGATGTCAGCTTCTGGACGGTATTTAGAAATCAAACGAGCTGTGTTACCAGATTCAGTAAGTGCAACGACAAGTTTGATATCCATTGAGTTAGTAGCATCTTTAACTGCAGATGCAACAACTTCAGTCTTGCTTGAACGACCAAATGTTGATGAATCAAGACGACCATACTCTTTAAGAAGAGTTTGTGCATTTTTATCAATTGTAGCCATTGTACGAACTGATTCTACAGGGTATTTACCGTTTGCAGATTCACCTGAAAGCATTGTAGCATCAGTACCATCAATAACTGCGTTAAATACGTCAGATACTTCTGAACGAGTTGCACGAGGTTTATCAGTCATTGTTTCAAGCATGTTTGTTGCTGTAACAGCAATCTTACCTGCAGCATTGACTTTTGTGATGATCATTTTTTGGTAAACTGGAACCATTTCAAATGGAACTTCGATACCCATGTCACCACGTGCAATCATGATACCATCAGCAGCTTCGATGATTGAATCAATGTTTTCAATACCTTGTTGGTTTTCGATTTTAGCCAACAATTTAACATGTCCATTACCAGTTTCTTCACAGATAGCACGAACTTCTTGTACGTCTTTTGCAGTACGCACAAATGAGATAGCGATAAAGTTAAGACCTTGTTCAAGACCGAAACGAATATCGTCATTATCTCTTTCAGCAAGTGCTGGGAATGGGATTTTAGTGTTAGGAATGTTTACACCTTTTTGTTTAGCGATGATACCATCATTTTCAACTTCAACGATGAATTCACGTTTTTCAGCATCTTTGT
>PPYF01670400.1_pt1 | contig 42033 bp, 29 predicted proteins | sample 1559871 | NCBI WGS metagenome assembly PPYF01 (sample SAMN08240021, study PRJNA423297) | Human gut metagenome, whole genome shotgun sequencing project.
TATCAGCCATCTGTGAGACAGAACGGGCGGACATAAGATAACTTCAGAAATCACAAATTGACAAAAAGCCAGCAGACTTAAGGCGGATCTACTGGTTTTATACGACAGTTCTGCAAAAAGAGCAGTCTGTCGTCCATATAAAAATACACTAACCGGAAAGCAAGCGGGCGCAAACTGACCGGAAAGAAAGGAAGAATGTATGTATAACGCAAAATCATTAAAAGCAGAAGAGTTTATTTCAGATGAGGAGATCAGAGAGACACTTGCCTATGCAGATGCCAACAAGGACAATGTGGCACTGATCGATGAGATCATCGAGAAGGCAAAATTAAGAAAGGGCTTAAATCATAGGGAGGCATCTGTCCTCTTAGCATGTGAGATTCCTGAAAAAATCCAGGAAGTTTATGCACTTGCAGAGCAGATAAAAAAAGATTTTTATGGAAACCGTATCGTATTGTTTGCACCGCTTTATTTGTCAAACTACTGCGTGAACGGCTGTGTATACTGTCCGTATCATCTGAAAAACAAACACATTGCAAGAAAGAAACTGACGCAGGAAGACATCGTAAAAGAAGTTACTGCATTGCAGGATATGGGACATAAACGTCTTGCCATTGAGGCGGGTGAAGATCCGGTCAACAACCCGATCGAATATATCTTAGAGTGCATCAAGACCATCTACAGCATCAAACATAAAAACGGTGCGATCCGCCGTGTCAATGTCAATATTGCTGCAACGACCGTGGAAAATTACCGCAAATTAAAAGAAGCTGGAATCGGAACTTATATCCTGTTTCAGGAGACTTACCATAAAGAAAGCTATGAAAAGCTGCATCCGACCGGACCGAAACACGATTACGCATATCACACAGAGGCGATGGACCGTGCAATGGAGGGCGGAATTGATGATGTAGGACTTGGCGTATTGTTTGGACTTGACCTTTACCGTTATGAGTTTGCAGGACTTTTGATGCACGCAGAACACTTAGAGGCAGTACATGGAGTCGGACCGCATACTATCAGTGTACCGCGAATCAAGCATGCAGATGACATTGATCCGTCTGCATTTGACAATGGCATCTCTGACGACACATTTGCAAAGATCTGTGCTCTGATCCGTGTTTCCGTGCCATATACCGGAATGATCATCTCAACAAGAGAGAGCCAGGAAGTGAGAAACAAAGTCCTTCCGCTTGGCGTTTCCCAGATCAGCGGTGCATCAAAAACAAGCGTCGGCGGCTACGCAGAGCCGGAAAAAGAAGGAGAAGTGACCAGCGAGCAGTTTGATGTCAGCGACCAGAGAACCTTAGATGAAGTTGTGAACTGGCTGATCAAACTGGGGTATATCCCAAGTTTCTGTACTGCATGTTACCGCGAGGGAAGAACCGGTGACCGTTTTATGGCACTTTGTAAAAACATGCAGATCTTAAACTGCTGTCACCCGAATGCGCTGATGACATTAAAAGAATATCTGGAAGATTATGCAAGCGAAGAGACAAAACGTCTTGGTATGGAGCTGATCGACAGAGAACTTGAAAAAATTCCGAATCCGAAAGTAAAACAGACTGCATACGAGCACATCCACGATATCGCAGAGGGAAAACGTGATTTCAGATTTTAAGAGAAGAAAAACGGGATGCATATCTTAAATGGACAAACAGAAAGCAGAGCGGGAAAATCCGTGCTGCCGGGTAGATTGTCCGAAAGGAGTACTATGGCAGGAACACTAAATGATACACCAGGCAGTAACCGTCTGCATATTGGTGTGTTCGGGAAAACAAACAGCGGGAAATCTTCTTTTATCAACGCCTTCACACATCAGGAAGTCTCCATTGTTGCAGATGTTGCCGGAACGACGACGGATCCGGTCTATAAGCCGATGGAGATCAGTCCGCTTGGTCCCTGTGTGATTATTGACACAGCGGGATTTGATGATGAGACTGAGCTTGGGGAACGCCGTGTGGAGAAAACGAAACTGGCAGCGGAAAAGGCGGATATCGCTGTGATCGTGGTATCTGGCGCGGATGCCTGCAGAGAGGATGCTTCAGAGACGAAAGATGCAAAAGAAAAATTACAACAGTCGTCCGAGAAAAATCAGGAGAACTTACCGGATCTCACAGAAGAATTAAAGTGGTATCAGTTTCTGAAAGAAAAAAATACGCCTGTTTTATTCCTCGTCGGGAAAGCAGATATTGATCCGCATACGGACGAACTTGCTTCTTATATCAAAGAAAAAACAGGAAAACAGGCGCTCACAGTCAGTGCCAAAACGGGGGCAGGGATCGACACAGTCAGGGAAGAACTCGCCCGCCTTGTGCCGGAAAATTACGGAGATAGGCTGATCACGGGAGATCTCGTCACAGAAGAAGATTTCGTCTTACTGGTCATGCCGCAGGATATCCAGGCGCCGAAAGGACGTCTGATCCTGCCGCAGGTGCAGACATTACGGGAACTTTTGGATAAAAAGTGCCTGGTCATGAGTGTGACAACAGATAAACTATTGCCGGCACTTGCAGCCTTAAAAGAACCGCCGAAACTGATCATCACAGACTCACAGGTATTCGGCTATGTGTATGAGCACAAGCCGAAAGAGAGCATGCTGACCTCATTTTCTGTTTTGTTTGCAGCGTATAAAGGAGATCTTCCTTACTATGTGGAAGGTGCAAAAATGTTAGATTCCCTGACAAATGAATCGCATGTTCTGATCGCAGAATGCTGCAGCCATGCGCCACTGCAGGAAGATATCGGAAGAGTCAAAATCCCGCGCATGTTAAAAAAGCGCGCAGGAGAGAGCATTACCGTAGACATCATGAGTGGAACGGATTTTCCACAGGATTTATCCGGCTATGATCTGATCATCCAGTGCGGTGCATGCATGTTTAACCGCAAATATGTGATGTCGCGGATCGACCGTGCCAAAAAACAGCAGGTTCCGATGACAAATTATGGGGTGACGATCGCACATCTGACCGGAATACTTGATAAAATTTCAATGTAGATAGTTTGTCAGACAGATATATAATAAGAAGATACGATAAGAGAGTGTAAGCCCGCAGAGAACCGGTGATGGTTTCCTGCGAGCTTGTTCAGACTAAAGCAGATACGTTTTCTTACCGATAATAGCTTATATAACTAGAAGTAGTTATGAAAAGAGGAAATAAGAACTTTTACATGTGGGAATGAGGAGCAAAATGAACGATTTTAATTATTATGCACCGACAAAAGTTGTTTTCGGAAAAGGTGCGGAACAAAAAGTTGGAAACCTGATAAAAGAACAGAACTGTAAAAAGGTTCTCATCCATTATGGAAGCGGCAGTGCCAGACGCTCCGGTCTGTTAGACAGGATCGAGGCGATCTTTGATAAAGAGGGGATCACTTACGTCGAATTGGGCGGTGTCGTTCCAAACCCGAGACTTTCTCTGGTGTATGAAGGAATCGCACTCTGTAAAAAAGAAAATGTCGATTTCATCCTTGCCGTCGGCGGCGGAAGTGTCATTGATTCCGCAAAGGCGATCGGATATGGTGTTGCAAATGAAGGAGACGTGTGGGATTTCTTTGATTTTAAACGGAAACCGACTGCATGTCTGCCGATCGGTGTAGTGCTTACGATCGCGGCGGCGGGAAGTGAGATGAGCGGTTCCTGCGTAATAACAAAGGAAGATGGCGGCATGAAGAGAGGATGCACGACCGATTACAGCCGATTAAAGTTTGCTGTTTTAGATCCGGAGCTTACGATGACGCTTCCACCATATCAGACAGCATGCGGATGCACGGATATCCTGATGCATACGATGGAACGCTATTTCAACCACGGTGAAAACATGGAACTGACGGATGGAATCAGTGAAGCACTGATGCGCACGGTGATCAGAAATGCAAAAATCCTTGTAAAAGAGCCGGAAAATTATGATGCGCGCGCGGAAGTCATGTGGGCGGGAAGTCTTTCCCATAATGGACTGACCGGCTGCGGAACGGATGGTGGTGACTGGGCAACGCACAAATTAGAACACGAGCTTGGTGGAATGTTTGATGTGGCACATGGAGCAGGGCTTGCCGCGATATGGGGAAGCTGGGCACGCTATGTCTGCGGGGAGCGTATTGAACGATTTGTGCAGTTTGCAGAGCACGTTATGGGTGTGGAGCCGCAGGAGACAGAACAGAAGACGGCAGAGGCAGGCATTGCTGCAATGGAGGATTTTTACCGGGAAATCCATATGCCGACATCATTAACGGAACTTGGCATTGCGCCGACAGAAGAACAGATAAAAGAACTGGCAGAAAAGTGTAATGCGGCAGTCAGAGGCAATCTTGGAAAAGTAAAGCATCTGGATGTGGAAGATATGATCGCAATCTATACGGCAGCAAAATAATATTTTTATAGAAATTCCGGTATAAACACAATAAAAAACAGCATGAGAAAGCCCCTGCAAAACTCGTATCTACAGGTTTTGCAGGGGCTTGTATTCTGTAAAAATTATTTTGCTAAAAGCATCATGATCTGATTGCTGCGCTGTACAAATTTTGCCATAGCGTCAACAGACAGCGGCTGGTTGGAAAGCATTGCAAGATCGTAAAGCTGTTCACAGAACATCGGAACATGCTCGGAATCTTTGTGCTCAAAGATATATTTTACAAGTTCATTGTTTGCGTTTAAGGTCAGGGTCTGATCCGCAGCAAACATGTTCGGATCCATGCCGCCCATGCCGTTCATTGCATACATCTTCATCATATCCTGCATACGTCTGCCTTCCTCGGAAAGCGTGATGACAGAAGCGATATCCGCATTTTTCAGCTTCTCAACTTTGACAGTCAGTTTATCGTTGTTTAAAGCTTTTTTAAACACATCCGTCAGGGTATCTGTCTCAGCCTTTAAGTCCTCAGCGGAAGTCTCGTCCTTTAAGGATTCTGTGACATCTGCATCAATACGCATGAATTTATAATGCTCATTGCGCTGCTCAAGCTGTGAGATGAAGGAAGTATCAATGTTGTGGTCTAAGATGACAGCGTCCATGTTCTGCTCTTTGAACATCTTAATGTACTGACCCTGCTGAAGTTTGTCAGTTACATAGTAGATTACCTTGCGCTCATCTTTTTCCTCAGTATTCTCATCTGCTACATCGGTGCTTTCCTTTTTGATCGGATTGCCGTCAGCATCTAATACCTCAGCTTCATCTTTGTTTTCGTCTTTCTTTTCTTCCTCTTTGACTAAGAGTTCCGGAAGAGTGAGATATTTGTCATCCAGATTCTTGAACAGGATGTAATCGTTCATCTTGTCACAGAACTTGGTATCTTTCAGACAGCCGAATTTGATGAACGGGCTGATGTCGTCCCAGTATTTCTCGTAATTTTCTTTATCCGTCTTGCACATACCGATCAGCTTGTCAGCTACTTTCTTGGTGATGTACTCGGAGATCTTCTTTACAAAACCATCGTTCTGCAGTGCACTTCTGGATACGTTAAGCGGCAGATCCGGGCAGTCGATCACACCTTTTAAGAGCATTAAGAATTCAGGAATGACTTCCTTGATGTTGTCGGCGATAAATACCTGATTGTTGTAAAGTTTGATGGTTCCCTCAATGGAATCATACTCGGTATTGATCTTCGGGAAGTACAGGATACCCTTTAAGTTGAACGGATAGTCCATATTCAAGTGGATCCAGAACAATGGTTCTTTGTAATCTAAGAATACTTTGCGGTAAAATGCTTTGTATTCTTCGTCGGTGCATTCGTTCGGACTCTTTGCCCAGAGAGGGTTGGTATCGTTTAATGGAACCGGACGCTTTACGATCTTTAATTTATCTTTTGCAGGAGAAACTTCAACGACTTCTTTTTCGCCGTTTTCGTTTTCTTTCTCCTCTGTTTTTGCTTCCTCATGGATCGTCTCAACGACAGTGTCTGTGTCTAATTTATCAGCGGCGTCGATCGTCTCATATTCTGTCTCAGCGTTTGCCTTCTCAAGGAAGATCGGAGTCGGCATGAAAGAGCAGTACTTTTCGATGACTTCTCTTGCACGGTACTCGTTGGAAAATTCAACGGAATCCTCGTTTAAGAAAAGGGTGATCTCTGTACCGACGCCTTCTTTGGTGCCATCAGCCATATCAAATTCAGTACCGCCGTCGCAGGACCAGTGAACAGCCGTTGCGCCGTCTTTGTAGGATAATGTATCGATCGTTACCTGATCAGCTACCATGAATGCGGAGTAGAAGCCAAGTCCGAAGTGACCGATGATCTGATCGTCGTTTGCTTTGTCTTTGTATTTTTCAATGAAATCTGTTGCACCGGAAAATGCGATCTGGTTGATGTATTCCTCAACCTCGTCTGCGGTCATACCAAGACCATTATCGATAAATTTTAAGGTTTTTTCCTCCGGATTTACAACAACGTGGATCTCCGGTTTGTAGTCAGACGGTAATGTATATTCGCCCATCATTTCGAGTTTTTTTAATTTTGTGATCGCATCACATCCGTTACTGATCAGCTCACGGAAGAAGATGTCGTGATCGGAATATAACCATTTTTTGATAATCGGGAACAGATTATCGCTGTTAATTGAAAGATTTCCATGTTTCTCTGCCATATTCAAACACTCCTTTATAATCGTAATAAAATGCAGTGGGCAGATCCGCCTCGCTGCTGCCTGAATCTAATATTATAACCGCAAATTTCAAAAGTCAATAGAAAATCAGCACTCTTTTTTAATGAGTGCTAACAAAAGAAACGGAAATGCCTTAAAACAGGGAAAAACCAGTATTTCTTAAAAAAATATAAATTAAGCAGATAAATAGGATTTTCATTTTGCAGGATTTGTTTTATCATGATAACAGTGAAATTTATTAAGCAGATGAAAAAGATGTTTGCTGGGCAGAAATGGAGATTATTATGACACGCGACAATAACATTCCGGAAATTGATTTTGTGATCACATGGGTAGATGGCAATGATCCGGACTGGCAGAAACAGAAAATGGAGTACAGTATGCAGCCGGATCTGTCGCAGAAACAGGATGACAGAAAAGAGAGATACAGAGACTGGGATCTGCTGAGGTACTGGTTTCGTGGTGTGGAGCGTTTTGCACCATGGGTGCGCAGGATACACTTTGTTACATGGGGGCATCTGCCATCCTGGTTAAATAAAGAACATCCGAAGTTAAATATTGTAAATCATAAAGATTTTATTCCAGAAAAATATCTGCCGACATTTAATTCACATGCCATTGAGTGGAATATGCACAGAATCCCAGGTCTGGCAGAGAATTTTGTATATTTTAATGATGATATGTTTCTGATAAAAAAGGTCAGACCGGAACAGTATTTTAAAAATGATCTTCCGGTGGATATGCTGGCTCTTCAGCCTGATGTGGCAAATACAAAAGATCAGGTCATGCCATATATTTACCTGAATAATGCCATGCTTCTGGCAAAATATTTTGACAAACGTGAAAATATGAAAAAACAGCCGGGAGCATATTTCCATCCCGGTTATCCGTTTATGTATTTTATTTATAATATGTTAGAACTGGCGTTCCCGTTGTTTACAGGATTTTACACGGTTCATGGGCCGTCTCCTTTTAAAAAGAGTACTTTTGTGAAAATGTGGGAATTAGAACCGGAGTTGTTAAACGAGGTGTGCAGCCATAAATTCCGTCAGAAAGAGGATGTCAGCCAGTATGTGCTCAGGGAGTATCAGAAACTGACTGGCGGTTTTGTTCCCGGCAATGTAAGAAGACTCTGCCGGTATTATGATGTCTCAAATGATAACAGCAGGATTGTGGCTGATATAGGTCATCAGAAGAGTGGAAGCGTCTGCTTGAATGACAGCAATCAGGAAATTGATTTTGAGCGGGCAAAAGAAGAACTTCATATGGGATTTGCACAGATCTTGAAGGAAAAATCTGCATTTGAAAAGTAAGAGGTGAAAAAAGTGATCGTATTAAAAGCAGATAGCGAATTAAAAATGACATTTGAACGGCTGATAAAGACCATGCATGCAAATGTAAACTGGACAGGTCTTTTTGTGGCACTTGATAATTATCTCATTTTACAGGGGGAAGTGCGCTCCCTGTTTTTTCATTTTGACAGTAGAAAAGTGGCGGAAAATATTGTAGATCTGCCGATCAAAGAAGATGAGATCAAAGATACCGATGAGGCAGCAGTACGGGATGTGATCAATATGATCCTGTATGCATTTGGAAAATGGGGAACGATCCAGGGACTTCGTGTGGAAAAAAATACGGAGCAGCTGAATACTCTTTTCGGGCATGTGCTTGCAGGAATCTATATTGAACCGGAATATACCACGCAGTATTTTCGTTTTTATCATGCAGGAAAGCGTATTACCTATGAAGATGTGATACAGGCGGCACTTGAGGCAAAAGAAGCAGTGCAGAAGGAAGAGGAAGCAGACGAGGAACAGGGACTCTGGCATAAAGTTGAATGGAAGATGGCGCATACTGTTTTTGAGAGAACAGAACTTTCACTGTCAGAAAGAGCAAAAGGCAGGATTGGCAATAACTTTTATAAAGTTGGTTACCGCTGCCCAAAATGCAAAGGAAATCTGCATATGATCATGTATCCGAAAGGAAAAGAGTTTCGAATCGAGACGCCTGAGGGAGTAGTCCTTTTGGCAAAAGCATGTACCTGTGCAGCGTGTCACAGATTTTATACGCCGCGCCCATGGAAACTTCTTGGAGACGGCGATATTTATCTGATGGATTTTGAGGAGGATAAAAAGGCATACGAAGATTATCTTGAGCTGATGGGGCGTAACGGCGAGCATGAGGCAAACAGCCGTTATAATGAGTATGAGGACGGCAGAAAGCCGGCGGGTGTCGAGGACGAGCAGCAGCCACTTGAGGAACTGTGCGAGGATCTGCCGGAATATTCAGATGCAGACTTTGAGGAATTATTAAATAAGATAGAAGAGGGATTTTTCCCGGAAAGCAGTATTGCAGCCTGCGAACCTGCCATACAGGAGGAAAAAAAGCGTCGTAAAAAGTTAAAGAGTACGCCTGCATCAGATCAGGACGAAGTCACAGATGATGAAGAAGAGCAGGATGAGAGCAAGAACCGGCACGCAGAAAAACAGCATGGAAATGAAAGCGCGAGTGAAAGTGGATGGAAGCGGAATGAGAACGAAAGGCTGTATGCAGATGCACGTCAGGATGAAACCGAACGACGCCATGTGAAAGGTTCCCGATATGAGAGTGACAGCAGGCAGCCGCACGAAGCTGGGCAGATCGGCGGGGAATCGTCCGATGAAAAATATGCACAGGTAAATAATGCGGAGGCACAGAAAGTCCGCGAGACTTATCAGGCTAAATTTGGAGTCGCAGACCGTATGTCAGAGCGCCAGCTTTCCGAATTAAAACACCAGCTCATGCATGAAACAAGAATTTCGCCCGAAGAGCGGAAACAATACCTGGATATGTTAGAGGAAAAAGAACAGGACAGAAAGCTTGCCGCGTTAAATAAAAAGGCAGAGAGCTGCGCAGATAAAAATTATGCCGTGATGCGCCGTGTCTATGACGAGATTGCAGAGGAAAAGCTGCCGCAGGAGAAAAAACAGAATCTGCTTTTAAATCTGAAACAGAAAATGCAGACACAGGCAGAGCGGGAAGTCGCAGAGCTGGTTGGGAAAATGCCGCCTAATATGGACAGGGCACGTTACCATGCACTTCGGGAGAAATTAAAAGAATACGAAGGAGTAGATTTAACCCCATATCAGGAACGGTTAGAATCGCAGAAAAATCTTGCCGAACAGCAGGAAATAAAAAATATGATCCGCCAGTCGAGAAAAATCACCAGAGATGATCTGACAGAGCTTAAGGAGCGTCTGAAAGAAAAGGAGTTTGAGCCGGGGCTGGTTTTGCCGTATTTTGAGCAGATCGAGAATAAAATCCGTCAGATGGATGAAAATGAGATCGCAGAAATTACCGGTGATCCGGCACACATGTCCTTTGATGAGGGAATGGATGCGTATCAGAAGATTGCAGAAGGACCATATTTACCGGATTTAAAGGATAATGCATTAGAACTTTTAAGCAGGCGTCTTTCCAAGATCAAGACGGATGAGTGTGAACAGCTTGTAAATAAGCTGAAAAATGAACTGGAAGAGGCGGGAATCACAGAAAGCCAGAAACATTATTTTTACCCGGCGAGAAAAGTGCTGTTAAAGCAGGCAGCGCCGCAGGAAACAGAGGTTATCGATTATGCCATGGCATCCTATGCCGCAGGAAACGGTCTGTTTGAATATCCGATTTTTGTGGTGGACACATCGAGAAACAACAGTGGAAAAGAGGGGATTATCCTGACACCGGAACATCTATATTACAGCACACTGATGACATCTTACCGTATTGATGTTCCGTCCATAGATGAGATTACTGCATCCACAGGACTTTTAAACCGTGGTGTGTATGTGACAGAGAAAAATGGGAAAAAGACGAAAATTCCATATGCGGTAGAAAATAAGCAGCTCACGGCATATGCCGGGGTATTGAATGAATTTATTCATTATTTACAGGAAAAACCGGATTCGCGAAATATTTCTTATCTGGCGAAAGAAAAACATGATACGATCTGCTGCTTCCGCTGTGGTTATGTATATAAGGGAGGAAATATCTGTCCAAAATGTGGATTTAAAAACAATGCTTAGAAAATATTAAGAATTATTAAAAATGTATAAAAATGCTTCTTATTTTTGAAAGATATGATATAATGTTACCATACATATTGTTATTTAATTAACAAAATATGTGATGGTTATATAAAAGTTGCACACAGTAAATGACACAAAAAATACAGGCATGTGTATGTGTCAGGAGGCGGCCTTTTGATGGCGGCAGATTGGAGGAAAGATGGCAAGATTTACATTACCACGCGATTTGTATCACGGAAAAGGGGCATTGGAAGCATTAAAGACGTTTGAAGGCAAAAAGGCGATTATCTGCGTAGGCGGTGGTTCCATGAAACGTTTCGGTTTTCTTGACCGCGCAAAACAGTATCTGGAAGAAGCCGGCATGGAAGTACAGCTTTTTGAAGGAATTGAGCCGGATCCATCGGTGGAGACCGTAATGAAGGGCGCAAAGGCGATGGAAGAGTTTGGTCCGGACTGGATCGTTGCAATCGGAGGAGGTTCGCCGATCGATGCGGCAAAGGCTATGTGGATCAAATACGAATACCCGGATATCACATTTGAGGATATGTGCAAGGTGTTTGGTATTCCAAAACTTCGTAAGAAAGCGCATTTCTGTGCGATTTCCTCAACTTCGGGAACTGCAACAGAGGTAACTGCATTTTCCATCATCACCGATTATGAGAAAGGTATCAAATATCCGATCGCTGACTTTGAAATCACACCGGATGTTGCAATCGTTGATCCGGAACTTGCAGAGACAATGCCACAGAAACTGGTAGCACATACCGGAATGGATGCGATGACACATGCAATCGAGGCATATGTATCGACAGCGAACTGTGATTTCACAGATCCGCTTGCCCTGCATGCAATCAAGATGATCCAGCGTGATCTGGTAGGATCTTATAACGGGGATATGGAAAAGAGAGATAACATGCATAATGCACAGTGTCTTGCCGGTATGGCATTTTCCAATGCACTGCTTGGTATCGTACATTCCATGGCACATAAGACCGGTGCTGCATTTGCGGATTACGGCGCACATATCATCCACGGTGCAGCCAACGCAATGTATCTGCCGAAAGTGATCGCATTTAACGCCAAAGATGAAACTGCAAAGAAACGTTATGGTGAGATCGCAGATTTCATGGGACTTGGCGGTGATTCATTAGACGAGAAAGTGGAACTTCTGATCAAATACCTGCGCGGTATGAATGATGATTTGAAGATCCCGCACTGCATTAAGAATTATGGTGCAGACAGTTATCCGACCGAGCAGGGCTTTGTACCGGAAGAAGTATTCTTAGAGAGACTGCCGGAGATCGCAGCCAATGCAATCTTAGATGCATGTACAGGATCAAACCCGAGACAGCCGAGCCAGGAGGAGATGGAAAAGCTGTTGAAATGCTGTTACTATGACACGGAAGTAGATTTCTAGGATTTTTCGAAGCGGAGAATAAAAAGAAAAAGACAGACGGATTATTCCTGTTGGGTGGGAATGATCCGTCTGTTTTTCGTTCATAGGAAATTACGTCCTATGAATGAAAACGCCCTCCGGGCGGGATGCGCACCTCGCGGAGGAGAAGAAAAATATTTTGAAGTATGTACAGGCAGATAGTCTGCGGAGATATGATAGAAATGATTTCGCAAACAATTGAAAATAGTCGTATTGCGGTTATAATATAGAAAAGGTAATGTAACATAGCGGTACAAATGAAGGAGGAGTTTTAGTTTATGAAAGGAGGGATGAAAAAAGCTTTTACGGCATTGCTGGCTGCGACTGTTTTGGTTGGTGGGATGCCGGTAAATATGCAGGCGAATGTGATTGCAGAGACAGAAAAAGCGGAATCGGCATCAGAGAAAGTAAATGAAAAATATGCGGATACGGAAGAACTGGATCTGATGGATCGTGAACGTCAGGAGACACAGGCAGGCGAACAGGAGAAACGGGAGAATACGGAGCAGCCAGAGTCGGAAGAAACAGAACAGCCAGACACAGAAGAACAGTCAGAGGAGACAGAGCAGCCAGACACAGAAGAACAGCCGGAGGAGACAGAGCAGCCAGACACAGAAACAGAACTGCCGGAAATGGAAGAAGAAACAGAAGAACGGGAAGAAACTTCAATCAAGGGGGACGCAAGTGAAGAGCAGATTGCAGCGGAACAGAAGGCCTGGACTCTGATTAATAAATATGCAGACCCGGATTACTTTTTAACAGATCCTGAAAGGAATGCTATAACAGATGCCCAGTTTGAGGAATTAAGACAGGCTGCATTACAGGCTGTAGCCGGGTGTACTACACAGTATGAGAAAATAAAAGCGATTATGGCATTTGTTGCGGACAGAACTTATTATGATTATTATGCCTATTATAATAATAAGCCAAGTTATTGGTCACCGTATGAGGTGTACGAGCAAAAGCGTGCTATGTGTTCGGGTTATGCAAGCCTTATGAGAACATTGTGCATTTCCATTGGAATTCCGTGCATGGATTTAGAGGGGCATGCCCATGAATACAATGCTGTTTATGACAGTGAAAATGGAAAATGGATTTTTGCAGATGCTACATGGTGCAGCCGCAACTCTTATTCGGTAGATAAAGAATGGGAGTATCAGGGGTATTCTGACGGGTATTTTGACCTGTCCCCGGAGGAGATTGCAGAATTATCAAATCATCAGATATATAGAGTTGATGGCTTGCTGAAGGATGGATTGTATTACAGTCTGATTTCTTATAGATAGAGCAGAGGAAACTGGTATTTCGACTTAGCTGCTGTAAAAAATAAAAACATCTGTCAGGTAAAGTGTGGCGGATTTGAAGATATTGACGTGCTGGAAGTGAATGATGGAGCGGGTGTGTTTGCAGACTGCACGCTGTTGGAAGAAGCAGATTTGTCACAGACAGGGATAACGGTAATCGAGAGCAGGCTGTTTTTGAATTGCACTTCTTTAAAAACGGTAAAATTGCCCAAAACATTAACCATGATTTACGGTGCATTTGAAAACTGCACATCGTTAGAAAAAGTGGATTTATCCCAGACAGGGATAACGGAATTGGAAGGAACATTTGAGGGGTGCAGTGCATTGGAAACGGTGAAATTGCCAGAGAATATAACGAAAATTGGATTTGGCACATTTACAGGCTGCAGTTCACTGGAGAAAATGGATTTATCCCAGACTTTGGTTACAGAAATAGGCGGTAGTGCATTTTCTGCCTGCAGTGGATTAAAAACCGTGAAATTCCCCAAAACATTAACGGCGATTGACAGTTATGCTTTTTTATCCTGTAAAAATTTAACGGGGGAACTTGATCTTTCCCAGACCGCGGTAAAAACAATTGGAATCTGTGCGTTTTATAAGGACGGCGGCGTGCTTGGGAAGATAAGGCTGTCAAAGACGATTACAGAGATTGGCAGCGAAGCATTTTCCTGGGAAACGACAGACGGACCTGAAAAAATATATGTAATAACCAGTCTCTCCAAAGATAAAATCAATGCAGAATCATTTAAGAGGAATGTCCCGGTTGTCGTGTGTCCATATCTTTATACAATAAAATTTGATGGAAATGGTGCAGCAAAAGGGAAAATGAGTGAGAAAGCATGTGCGGCGGGTCAGAAGGAAAAACTTTCAAAAAATAAGTTTGAAAAGAAAGGATATACATTTGCAGGCTGGAATACGCAGCCAGATGGGAAGGGAACCTTTTATGAGGAAAATGCCTATGTAAAAAATCTGACAAAAAAAGCAGATGAGGTCGTAACTTTATATGCCCAGTGGAAAGCAGCACAGTATCAGATTACATATAACCTGAATGGAGGCAAAAATAATAAGAAGAATCCCAAAACATATAAAATCACTTCAAAGACGATAAAACTTTCAAATCCGTCAAAAAAAGGGTATGTGTTTAAAGGATGGTATTGTGATAAAAAATGTACCAAAAAGGTAACCTCTATTAAAAAGGGCAGTACCGGAAAAGTAACACTGTATGCAAAATGGGCAAAGGAAAAGTACACCATTACCTACAAATTAAACGGAGGCAAAAATAATAAGAAAAATCCGAAAATATATACCATTACTTCAAAGATGATAAAACTGGCAGCACCAACAAGAAAAGGGTATGTGTTTAAAGGATGGTACCGTGATAAAAAATGTACCAGAAAGGTAACCTCTATTAAGAAAGGCAGCACGGGGAAAATCACACTGTATGCAAAATGGAAAAAGAAATAAACAAATCCAAAATGTTCCACATAACGGAACAAAGTTTTACATTGTGAAAATGTTACAAAAAAACAGGGAAAAACAGTAAAAAAAATGTTGCTATTTAGACAAAATATGTTAGAATAAATATGTGCGTTTTAGAAAGGCACATAACATGGCTTGATTATGGAAACAAATACGGTGTCCATAATTACATAGTAATTTATTTTAGGAGGAATTATCAAAATGGCAAACAAATGGGTGTATATGTTTAGCGAAGGCGACATGACCATGCGTAACCTGCTTGGCGGTAAAGGTGCCAACCTTGCAGAGATGACAAGCATCGGACTTCCTGTACCACAGGGATTCACAATCACAACAGAGGCTTGTACACAGTACTATGAAGATGGTCGCAAGATCAACGACGAGATCATGGCTCAGGCTATGGAAGGCGTTAAGAAAATGGAAGAGATCAACGGAAAGAAATTCGGCGATCTTGAGAATCCGTTATTAGTATCTGTTCGTTCAGGAGCAAGAGCTTCCATGCCAGGTATGATGGATACCATCTTAAACCTTGGTTTAAATGACGAAGTAGTTGCTGCAATGATCAAAGGTAATCCGGATCCTGCATTCGAGCGTTTCGTATATGACTCATATAGACGTTTCATTCAGATGTTCTCAGATGTAGTTATGGAAGTTGGTAAAAAATACTTTGAGCAGCTCATCGACAAGATGAAAGAAGAGAGAGGCGTTAAATTTGATATCGACCTTACAGCAGCTGACTTAAAAGAGTTAGCAGAGCAGTTCAAGGCTGAGTACAAGAATCAGTTAGGTACAGATTTCCCTTCAGATCCTGTTGAGCAGTTAAAACTTGCTATCGAGGCTGTATTCCGTTCATGGGACAACCCACGTGCAAACGTATATCGTCGTGATAACGATATCCCATATTCCTGGGGTACTGCAGTTAACGTAATGCCTATGGTATTCGGTAACTTAAATAACGAGTCCGGTACAGGTGTTGCATTTACACGTGATCCGGCAACTGGCGAGAACAAACTGATGGGTGAGTTCTTAATCAATGCACAGGGTGAGGACGTAGTTGCAGGTGTTCGTACACCTATGCCAATCGCTCAGATGGAGAAAGAATTCCCTGAGGCATATGCAGACTTCTTAAAAGTTTGTGAGACTCTTGAGAATCATTATCATGATATGCAGGATATGGAGTTCACCGTTGAGAACAAGAAGTTATACATGCTTCAGTGCCGTAACGGTAAGAGAACAGCTCCGGCTGCACTTAAGATCGCTTGCGATTTAGTAGACGAGGGACATAAGACTCCGGAAGAGGCAGTTGCTATGATCGATCCTCGTAACCTTGATACATTACTTCATCCACAGTTCGATGCTGCTGCATTAAAAGCTGCTACACCGATCGGAAAAGGACTTGGTGCTTCTCCGGGTGCTGCATGTGGTAAGATCGTATTTACAGCAGAGGATGCTGAAGAGTGGAATGCAAGAGGAGAGAAAGTCGTATTAGTACGTCTTGAGACATCTCCAGAGGATATCACTGGTATGAAAGCTTCCCAGGGTATTTTAACAGTTCGTGGTGGTATGACATCTCACGCAGCCGTAGTTGCACGTGGTATGGGTACCTGCTGTGTATCCGGATGTGGCGATATCGCTATGGACGAAGAAAATAAGAAATTTACATTAGCTGGCAAAGAGTTCCATGAGGGAGATTACATCTCAATCGATGGTACAACCGGTAACATCTACGATGGAGCAATTAAGACTGTTGATGCTACAATCGCTGGTGAGTTCGGACGTGTTATGGCTTGGGCTGATCAGTTCAGAACTCTTAAAGTTCGTACAAACGCAGATACTCCAGCAGATGCTAAGAAAGCTCGTGAGCTTGGTGCAGAAGGTATCGGTCTCTGCCGTACAGAGCATATGTTCTTCGAGGAAGACAGAATCGCTGCTTTCCGTGAGATGATCTGCTCCGATACTGTAGAAGAGAGAGAAGCTGCATTAGAGAAGATCCTGCCATATCAGCAGGGAGACTTCGAAGCATTATACGAAGCTCTGGAAGGTAACCCAGTTACAATCCGTTTCCTGGATCCACCTCTTCATGAGTTCGTTCCGACTGAGGAAGCTGACATTGAGAAACTTGCAGCAGCTCAGGGTAAATCTGTTGAGACCATCAAGAACATCATCGCTTCTTTACATGAGTTCAACCCAATGATGGGACACAGAGGATGCCGTCTTGCAGTTACCTATCCGGAAATTGCAAAGATGCAGACAAAAGCTGTTATCCGTGCAGCAATCAACGTTCAGAAGAAACATGCTGACTGGACTGTAAAACCTGAGATCATGATCCCATTGGTTTGCGAAGTAAAAGAGTTAAAATACGTAAAAGATGTTGTTGTTGAGACAGCAGATGCTGAGATCGCAGCAGCAGGTATCAAACTTGAGTATGAAGTAGGTACTATGATCGAGATTCCAAGAGCTGCTCTTACAGCTGATGAGATCGCAAAAGAGGCTGACTTCTTCTGCTTCGGTACAAACGACTTAACACAGATGACATATGGTTTCTCTCGTGATGATGCTGGTAAGTTCTTAAATGCTTACTATGATAAGAAAATTTTCGAGAACGATCCATTTGCAAAACTTGACCAGACAGGTGTTGGTAAGTTAATGGAGACAGCTATTAAACTTGGAAAACCGGTTAATCCGAAACTCCATGTTGGTATCTGTGGTGAGCACGGTGGAGATCCTTCATCTGTTGAGTTCTGCCACAAGATTGGTCTGGATTATGTATCCTGTTCACCATTCCGTGTGCCGATCGCTCGTTTGGCTGCAGCACAGGCTGCGATTGCAAATAAATAATTTGTTATAAGGTAAAATGCAGTCTGTGCTGCATGCACAGGGCTGCTATCGCAGACAAATAATTTGTATTGCATCAATTAAAAAGGGGATATGTTATTTTTGGGAAAAGGTAATATATAGGGGGAAAACCCGCATGAACCGAAAGGTTTGTGCGGGTTTTTGTATTGTGTAAAGGTAAGGATTGACAATCCATATATTTATCAATATAATTAAACCAAGAGTTTAATTAACTGAAGAGGAGAGGTATATGGGACGAAGAAAAAAAGAACCGAGGGCAGTACATAGAGAAAATATTGCGTCAGCGGCATCGGTACTGTTTATGGAAAATGGAATCACGGCAACTTCCATGAGTGATATTGCAGAAGCTGCCGGATACAGTAAAGCTACGTTATATGTATATTTTGAAAACAAAGAGGAGATCATTGGTCTGCTGGTTTTAGAGAGCATGCAAAAATTATATGGATATATAGTTGCTGCGTTAGAAGAGCAGCAGACAACAAGGGCTAGATACGATATGATCTGTAAAGGTTTAATACAGTATCAGGAGGAATTTCCGTTTTATTTTAAAATGGTGTTGGACAAAATTAATGTTGATTTTAAAGATCATGATTACCTGCCAGAAGAGAAAGCTACCTATCATGTGGGGGAAGAAATCAATGAAAAAATGAAAGAATTTTTAGTGGCAGGCATTCAAAATGGTGATTTGCGAGAGGATTTAAAAATAATGCCTACGATCTTTCAGTTCTGGGGAATGTTAGCAGGACTGATACAGCTTGCAGCGAATAAGGAAGAATATATCAAAATGTCGATGGATTTATCGAAGAGTGAATTTTTAGAGGATGGGTTTGGCATGTTGTACCATTCCATAGAGAAAATACCAGAATAATAGAAAGATGAGGAGTTTGAAATGAGTATATCCAGAAAAAAGATAGTGATGATTCTTATTATGTTGTTTCTTCTTTTAGCATCAATTTTTGGAACTGCTTATATAGATCGTGTTGGAGAGTATAAGCGGGCGGTAAAGGAAACGACTATTGAAGAAGTAAATATTTCGGATATTCCGGATGGAGTTTATATCGGAGAATATGATGTGAATTTTATATATGCAAAAGTGGAAGTAGATGTGAGTGGTGGGAAGATTATAGATGTTCGTATTTTAGAACACAGACAGGAACGTGGCAAAGCCGCGGAAGCTGTTGCAAATGAGATCGTTGATGAACAGAGAATAGACGTCGATACAGTTTCAGGTGCGACGAATTCGAGTATTGTTATTAAGAAGGCGGTTGAGGTTGCACTTAAAGGAAATGCATAAAATTCTATCGGGAGAGAGTAAGTGTATGTTAGGAATTTATTTGAGTGGTACAGGTAATACGAAATACTGCGTTACAAAGCTGGTAAAATTAATCGATGCGTCAGCCGATGTGGTCCCGTTAGAAGATGAATTTATCATTGATAAAATAAAAAGAAACGAAACAGTGATCCTTGGGTATCCGACGCAGTTTTCGAATGCACCATACATGGTAAGAGATTTTATCCAAATGCATGCCTCTTTATGGAAAGGCAGGAAAATGATATGTGTCGCGACCATGGGAGCATTTAGCGGGGACGGCTCCGGATGTGCAGCAAGACTTCTGAAAAAATACGGAGCAGTGATTTTAGGCGGCGTACATATTAAAATGCCGGATTCCATATGTGACAGTAAAATGTTGAAAAAATCTGCAGAAGAAAATGAAAAGATTATCAGAAAAGCGGATGAAAAATTGAAAGAAGCTGCAGAACGGATCAGGCAGGGGGATTATCCTGCGGAGGGGTTGACAATTTTCGCCCATATAGCAGGACTTTTTGGACAAAGGCTCTGGTTTTATAAAAAGACAGCGGGATATACCGATCAATTAAAAATAAATGAGGATTGTACGGGGTGTGGTATGTGTGCGGAAATTTGTCCCATGAAAAATATAATCATGGAAAAAGGAAAACCCAACCCAAGGGATCAGTGTACCATGTGTTACCGCTGTATATGTAATTGTCCACAAAAGGCGATCACACTTTTGGGAAGTAAAGTTATCTTGCAATATAAATTTGAAGATTCTTCCAATCTTACAAAAATGTAAGATTTATCAGGGAAATGTAAGCTAATAAAATGGCGGTACATTTCCTTTTTTGTTAAGATAAAGTCGTGAATTAAGTAAAGCAGATAATTTTTGGGGAGGAAAATTTATGAAAAAGAAAAAACATTCGCGAATCTGGGCTGTCGCAGGTATAATCCTGTTAGGTATAGTTGCTGTCAGCAGTATATATTCTCATTTTGGAGGATTTGGTACCGGACCATGTGCTGATGAAACGGAATTTATGCAATACGCAGACCAGGTGGATAATATAAAAATACCGGAGAAAACAAAAATTGTGGCACTGGGGGAGGCATCCCATGGAAATGCAGAGTTTCAGCAGTTAAAACTTTCCTTATTTCAAAATCTGGTGGAAAATGCCGGGATAAGAGCATTTGCACTGGAGGGAGACTACGGTGGATGCGAGTATGTGAACCGCTACATTCACGGTGGGGAAGGAACGGCAGAGCAGGCTGCCGCGGCGATTGGCTTTGCAATATACAGAACTGATGAGATGGCAGATCTGATCTCTTATATGCGAAAATACAATGAGACTGCAAAAGATGGAGATGATTTAAGGTTTTATGGGTTTGACATGCAAAGATGGTCCTATAATCTGCAGTATCTGATTGAAGCATGTGAAAAGGCGGGGATAGATGTGACAGAACTGAAGAAACTGGAGGATACAGAAGAACAGCACAGTGAGTATGATGTTGAACAGCAGAGCAGAGTGATCACAGAAATAAAAGAAGAATTACAAAAATCAGATGTAAAGGACATTGTACAGGCGGATCATCTGGCAGATACGCTACTGCAGAATATTTCTCTTGGGAAAGTGATCAATTCTGCCGTAGAAGGAAATGTGCTCAGAGACCAATTGATGGCAGAAAATGTGCTGTGGATCCTTTCTATGGAAGAGCAGAGGGGTAATTCCTGTATTTTTATTTCAGGTCACAATGGGCATATAGAGCGGTTTGGAAATTATGGCGCAGGTACCAGAGTGATGGGGAATATTCTTTCCGATGAACTGGGGGACGGATATTTTGCGATTGGAACGGATTTTTACAAGACGAACTGCAATCTTCCGAAAAATGATGGAAAGCGTATCACGCACACGTTTTATTCCTATGATCCTCTAGCGAAAGCCGCGAAGAAAGCTGGTTATGATATGAGCTGGCTGGATTTTTCAAAGGTTCCGGAAAATTCACAACTGAAAGAGCACATTACAGATCATGTTTCTATGGGATCGTTAGGAGAGGGCTATAGTGCGTTTTTTATGAGCATTTTTCCTCAAAGTTACCGCGTATCACAATCGCCGGAAAAATTGTACGATGGAATGATCTTTGTTACTGATGCGCATCCGATAGAAATTCTGGAAGAGATAAGTGAAAAATAAGACTGTCAAAAATCATTGGTCAGGTACAGGCAATCGACCGTATGGTTGACGAGGATGTGCCGTGTGAGGATGTCTTAGCGCAGATTACCTTGCCGGCGGAACAGAAAAAAGCGGATATCGGAATTGCGATGGGCGGTGTTGGAAGTGATATTGCGTTGGATGCAGCAGATATTGCGCTGGTGGATGATGAAGTAAAAGAACTGCCGCATCTGATTGCATTATCCAGGCGGATGATGATCACGATCAAATGCAATATGAGTTTTTCGATGGGGCTTAACTTTGTGGCGATCGTGCTTGCAATCATCGGAATTTTAAATCCGGTCGTGGGAGCATTGATACATAATGCAGGTTCTGTGCTCGTCATCATCAATTCGGCATTACTGTTACAATGGAAACAAAATAAATAGAAAAATGGATCTCCAGAAAGTGGTTTTTATTTTCTGAGATCTGTTTTTTTGTGAAAAAGCAACAAAAACAAAACATATGTTTGTATTTCGGGACGCTATATGGTATAGTTAAGTAAAGTATTACGAATGAAATAGTATAGGAGGAGAGCATGAAATTTCTTCATATCTCGGATTTGCATATTGGAAAAAGAGTCAATGAGTTTTCCATGATCGAAGATCAGAAATATATTTTACGGCAGATCAAAGAGATCGCATTGGAAAAACAGGTGGATGCGGTTATGATCGCGGGGGATATCTATGATAAGCCGGTTCCGTCTGCGGAGGCGGTACAGTTGTTTGATCAGTTTCTCACGGGACTTGCTGATTGCGGGAAAAAGGTGTTTGCAGTCAGTGGAAATCATGATTCCGCGGAACGTATTGCATTTGGTGCACAGCTTATGAGCAGCCGGGAAGTCTATGTTTCACCGGTTTATGATGGAGAGGTGAGGTGTGTTACATGTCAGGATGCATATGGGGAACTCTGCATCTGGCTGCTGCCGTTTATCCGCCCGGCGGTCGTGCGCCATGCGTGGAGGAAAGTGACAGAGGGGATATCCATTGAAAAAAAAGATGCCGGGACAAAACAGGATCTGGCACAGGAAGATGATGTGGAGACAGTGGAAACATATCAGGATGCCCTGCAGTTTGTCGTATCTCATATGCCGGTGGACGCATCAAAGCGGAATATATTGGTGGCACATCAGTTTGTGACAGGGGCTTCGCGATGTGAGTCGGAGGAAGTTTCGGTGGGTGGATTAGACCAGATCGGGGCGGAAGTGTTTGATGTTTTTGATTACGTTGCATTAGGGCATATTCATAGCCCGCAGCATATCGGAAGGGAGACACTGCGCTATTGCGGAACCCCGCTCAAATATTCTTTTTCCGAGGCGGAACAGAAAAAGTCCGTTGTTGTCCTGGAGATAAAGGAAAAGGGAGATATTTTCATTGAAAAAGTTCCGTTAAAACCGCTTCGTGATCTGAGAAAGATCCGGGGAACATACATGGAACTGATGTCGAAAGATTTCTATGAGGGCACAGAAACAGAAGATTATCTGCAGATTACACTGACCGATGAGGAAGATGTGCCGGATGGAATGGCAAAACTTCGGACGGTATACCCGAATCTGATGCAGCTTGTCTATGATAACAGCAGAACCAGACAGAGCAGGCAGGTTGAGGTGACCGAACATGTGGAGCAAAAATCAGAGATGGAACTGTTTGAAGAATTTTACGAGATACAGAATAATCAGCCAATGAGTGAAGAACAGCAGGATTTTGTCAGAGAACTGATGGAAGAGCTGGTGCATTGACAAGTTCCTGAAAAAATAGTTTGAGAAGCAAATACAGGAAAACTGATGTTTCAGGGAACGAGATATTTGGGATTTGAGAGAAAATAGGAGCGGCAGGAAAGGAACGATTTATGAAACCAGTCAGTCTTACAATAAGTGCATTTGGCCCGTATGCGGGGGAGCAGACCATAGATTTTGAACGGCTTGGATCGCAGGGATTATTTCTGATCACAGGGGATACCGGGGCAGGAAAGACCACGATCTTTGATGCAATCACGTTTGCGCTGTACGGGGAAGCCAGTGGTGATGTGCGCAAAGCGGATATGTTCCGCAGCAAATATGCAAAAGATGACGTGAAAACATTCGTGCGTCTGACATTTGAGTACGCAAATAAACGGTATACAGTAGAGCGTAACCCGGAATATATGCGTCCGAAGGGACGTGGAACGGGAATGACAACGGAAAAGGCGAATGCTGCACTAGAGTACCCGGATGACAGAGAACCAGTGACAAAAAGCAGGGAGGTCACACGCGCCATCACAGAGCTGATCGGTTTAGACTGCAGACAGTTTACCCAGATAGCAATGATCGCACAGGGGGATTTTCAGAAAGTATTGTTTGCCAATACGGAGGAGAGAGGAAAGATTTTTCGTCAGATATTCGGGACGGATATTTATCGTGTGCTGCAGGACAAACTGAAAGATGCCGTAAAAAAACAGTGGAAAGAATATGATGAACTGCGGCGCAGCATCAATCAGTATATGGAGGGAATTGTCTGTGAGAGTGACTCTCTGGATGAAGAAGGGACAAGGATCGCAGAAAAAATAAATCTTTTAAAAAAGGAAAAATTTGACGGCAGGATCGAGGAGGGAATCTCACTTTTAGAAGAACTTTGTAAAGCGGAAGAATCTGCGTTGGAGTGCCTGCAAAAGGAAAAAGAGGCGCTGGATCAGCAAATAAAAAATATGGATGAACTTAGCGGGAAAGTGCGTGAAAATGCAGACAGAAGGCGGTTGTTGGAAGAAAAACAGCAGAAGCTGAAGGACTTAGAGGCGCTTCTGGTGCAGGCAAAAGCGGATATGGACAGGGCAGGAGAGGAAGCGGAATGCTGTGAAAAATTAGGCAGAACGATTGAAGAATATAAACAGAAGCTGGTGTTGTTTGAAAAAATACAGGAAATTGGTCTGTCGCAGGAAAAGAAGCACCAGGATATGGAAGAAAAGGTTCAGAAAAAGCAGCAGGATGAACAGAGACGAACAGAACTGGAGGGAAAACTGCAGCAGGAAAAAGAGACCTTAAAATCTTATGAGGGCATTACTGCGGAAATACAACGCATAGAGCATGAAATGCGACTGATCACAGAAAAAATGGATACGCTGAAAAATCAGAGAGACAGGAGCCGTGCGCTGGAGGAGCATATTTCAGATCAAAAGGAAAAACTTGATTTAAAAAAGAAAACAGAAAACAGTCTTTTAGAACAGCAGCAACTGTTAAAAGAAGAACAGGAGCAGAACAAGGATACGGCAGGACAGGAGATTGCCTATGAGAAGGAAGTAAAAGAAATCCGACAGAAAATACAGGATCTGACAGAGATTGCAGAACAGTTGAACACATCAGAAAGAGAAGTAAAGAGACTTGGTACAGAACTGGAAAACGTACAGAAATCATATGAGGTAAAAAGCAGGGACTTACAGCAGCAAAAAGAAACGTGGGAGCAGCTTTCCGGTGCAGACAGCAGGGGAGAACAGGCAGAGAAAGCAATATTGGAAGTATCAGAGAGGATACGCAGGCTCGAAGAGCTGGAAAACAGGTTAGAGGATTGGGAGAAAGTCAGCAGAGAAAGGGAGAAAACTCAAAAACAGTATCAGAAAGCAGCCGCAGAGCAGAAACAGATCAGTGAACAATACCGGAGGATAGAACAGCAATTCTGGGATGCACAGGCGGGAATGCTGGCGCAGGGATTAAAGGAAGACGAACCCTGTCCGGTCTGTGGAGCCATACATCATCCGACACTGGCAGTCATACCACAGGAAACTCCGGATCGGGAAGTGTTAAAACAGGCAAAAGCGGAGGATGAAAAGGAAAGGGAGTCAGTCAGCAGACTGAGTGAAAAAGCGCATCAGCTCGTGACACAGGAAAATGAGAAAATGTCAGCAGTCCTAAAGGATGCAGGAGAACTGCTTGGTGAGCCTGATGTCAGAATGTCTTTAAATGAAATAAAGACGGAGACAAAAAGGCAAAAGAGTGCTGATGAGGCGAGAAGGGAAGAATATAAAGATCAGAAAGAAAAAGCGAAAAAGGATCTGGATGTCAAGCATGTATTAGAAGAACAGATGCAGTCTGCGCAGGATGAACTGGTTATGTTAAACGAACAGAACATTAATCTTGGACAGATGCTTGCCACGGCGACAGAACGGTGCACACAGCAGAAACAGCAGTGGAAGAAAAACGTTGCAGACTGTGGAACTGGCATAGAGCAGACAGAGGATCAAAAAACTGTTTTTGCACAGCTTATGCAGATTGAAAACGAACGGAACACGCAGTTTTTACAGGCAAAAAATAACAGGAAACGTGCAGAGCAGATCAAAGATGAATTAAAAGAAAGCGAAGAAACAATACAAAAGATAAGAGGAACAATCAGCAGTATTCAGGAAGAAATTGCAAAATTGACCGGAAACAGGGAAACTGCCGAAAAGCAGATCAGTGACGATATAAAATCTGCATGTAATTTAATTACGGGTGCTCTGATTACAAGTAATATAATTACAAGTAATATAATTACATGTAATATAATTACATGTAATCAGAGCACTTTAACTGGAGATACAGATGTCAATACATTACAGACCATAAAAAACGCTGATGGGAGTCAGGTTTTGTCAATAGAAGATTTGGATGCAAAACCATACCATGTACAGTCTGTGATTACTATGCTGCAAAGAGCAGCCGATGAGAAAAAAGCGGAACTTTCCAAAAAACAGGAAGACGAACGAAAAAAGACTGCCTTAGAAAAAAAGATTCCGCTCGATGAAACAGAAATAAAAACACTTGCCGACCAGATCAATGTGGCAGAACAGGAGCTGGTACGTCTGCAGACAGAGTACGCAAATGAAGAAAAGAATCTCAATGAGCTGAAAGCGCAGGTAAAGGATGTAACAAAAGAGGGGGTACAGACACAGATAAACGAGTTTACCCTGAAAAAAAGAAATTTAGAAGAGAACAGAGAAAAGACAAGAGAAGCGTATCATAATTACGAAAAAAACAGAGAGACGGAAAAGGGCGTCATTCAGATGCTGCTTTGTCAGATTGAGGAAACAGAGAAAGCAATATCGTTTCCGGAAGAAGAGATCGAAAAACAGGCGGGAGAACTGCGTGCAAAAAGAAATGAGATGGAAGAAAACAGGACTTCAAAATATACATCTTATTGTACTAATAGGGAAATCTGTAAAAATGTCAGCAAAAAACAAAAAGAGATCGCGCAGACCGAACAAAAGTATGTCTGGATGAAATCTCTTTCCGATACGGCAAGTGGAATGTTAAACGGTAAGGCAAAGATTGAACTGGAAACTTATGTGCAGATGGCTTATTTTGACAGGATACTGATCCGAGCAAACCGGAGGATGCTTACGATGAGCAGCGGGCAGTATGAATTAAAACGTGAGGAAGAGACAGGAAGCCGCAAGGAAAAAGCAGGATTGGAACTTTGTGTGATTGATCATTATAACGGGACAAAGCGCAGTGTAAAGACGCTTTCCGGTGGGGAGTCTTTCCAGGCATCATTGTCACTTGCGCTTGGACTGTCGGATGAGATACAGTCTTATGCGGGTGGAATCCGTATGGATTCCATGTTTGTGGACGAGGGATTTGGATCACTCGATGAGGATGCCTTAGAACAGGCGTTAAAAGCATTGCTGCAACTCACCGAGGGAAATCGTCTGGTAGGAATTATTTCACATGTATCTGAATTAAAAGACCAGATCGACAAAAAAATAATTGTGACAAAGCAGCGGACGCCGGAGGGTGTCAGCAGTGTTGCAAGAGTGGAATAAAAAGAAACGCAATTTGGGGTAAACAGGTGTTACGACTTTCGTCGATGCCGATATTAAGATCCAAAGTTATTGACTGCGACACTTCAATGTGCTAACATACTAAAATATAGATAAAATCATGAATCAGAGAATCATAACAGTAAAGTAACGATAAAAGTTGCGGAAAAGAGGAGAAGATGAGCGAAAAGAAAATACCGTATAAAATTTATCTGGAAGAGAATGAGATGCCGACACAATGGTACAATGTGCGCGCTGATATGAAGAACAAACCAGCACCGCTTTTGAACCCGGCAACTCTAAAACCGATGACCGCGGAGGAACTGGGGCATGTATTCTGTGATGAACTGGTAAAACAGGAACTCGATGATACCAACCCATACATCGATATTCCACAGGAGATCCGTGATTTTTACCGCATGTACCGTCCGTCACCACTGGTGAGAGCATATTGTCTGGAAAAAAAACTGGGGACTCCGGCAAAGATCTACTATAAATTTGAGGGAAACAATACAAGTGGAAGCCATAAATTAAACTCTGCGATTGCACAGGCATATTATGCAAAGAAGCAGGGATTAAAAGGTGTGACAACAGAGACAGGTGCTGGACAGTGGGGAACTGCACTTTCTATGGCGTGTGCTTATTTTGATCTTGACTGTAAAGTCTATATGGTAAAAGTTTCCTATGAACAGAAACCATTCCGCCGTGAGGTAATGCGCACATATGGAGCAAGTGTAACCCCGTCACCGTCTGAGACAACAGAAGTCGGCAGAAAGATTTTAGCAGAGCATCCGGGCACAACAGGAAGTCTTGGCTGTGCAATCTCCGAGGCAGTAGAAGCTGCAACGACGAGAGAAGGATATCGTTATGTATTGGGAAGTGTGTTAAACCAGGTATTACTACATCAGTCAGTCATTGGACTTGAGACAAAAGCTGCTCTGGAAAAGTATGATATTACGCCGGATATCATTATCGGATGTGCAGGCGGCGGTTCCAATCTTGGGGGTCTGATCTCTCCGTTTATGGGAGAAAAGCTGCGTGGTGAAAAAGACTATCAATTTATCGCAGTCGAACCGGCATCCTGTCCGAGTCTTACGAGAGGCCGCTATGCATATGATTTCTGTGATACCGGAAGGGTCTGTCCGTTAGCAAAGATGTATACACTTGGCAGCGGATTTATTCCATCTGCAAACCATGCCGGAGGACTTCGCTATCACGGCATGAGTTCAACTCTGTCACAGCTTTATGATGACGGACTGATGGAGGCAAGGAGTGTAGAGCAGACTTCTGTATTTGAAGCAGCAGAGCAGTTTGCAAGAATAGAGGGAATCCTTCCGGCACCGGAGAGTTCTCATGCGATTCGTGTTGCCATTGACGAGGCGTTGAAATGTAAAGAAACCGGAGAAGAAAAGACTATCGTTTTTGGACTTACCGGAACCGGCTATTTTGATATGGTTGCATATGAGAAGTTTAACAATGGAGAGATGACAGACTATATTCCGACCGATGAAGAGCTTGCAGTGGGATTTGCAGGGCTGCCGAAGGTGGAGTAAAAATAGCAGAAACATGGGCTAGTGTACTGGCATATTGATATTTGCTGCCGGTACTGATATTACCAAATCTGCTTGGAATGGACGGAGTCTGGCTGTCGATCACAACGGGCGAGATACTCAGTATGATCATGAGTATTCACTATTTTATGAAATATAGAAAAATCTGGAGTGAGAAGTAAGAAAGATTTCATTGATGAATCAAATCAGGAAAAAGTTTTTTCCTGTGCAAAGTAAGAAAAAGATAAATTGACACACAAAAATAGATGTACTATCATCTGGTTAGATGCAGGTACATCTATTTTTTGTATGCTAATTGGAAAGTCATAAGTTAGATTTTAATTTTCAGAGTTGGTTAGGAGTGGAGATCGCAATGGACGAGTCAGGAAGAAAAATCACAAAGATCGCGCGTGAAGCGGGCAAGTTTACATTAAAGATGATGAAAGAGGAAGGAATCGGAACGGCAGAATTTGATTTTATCCATTTCATCCGGCACAATCCCGGCGTCACACAGGCGAAAGTCAGAGAGCAGTTAAAGATTGATAAAGGGGCTGCTGCAAGGCGTGCGGCCAATTTAGAGAGCAAAGGATATCTTTACCGGAAACCGAACCCGGAGGATGGAAGAAGCCAGCTTTTGTATGCGACAGAGAAAGCGGAACAGTTAAAAAATTCAAAGGCGTCCATTGAGAGCGTGTTTTATGAGTGGCTTTTAGCGGAGCTGCCCAAGGAGGAAAAAGCGGCATTTCTTGAGACGTTAGATAAACTTTACTGGCGGTCGAAGGAACAGCGGCGGGCAGAGTTTTGTGATGTGTCTAAACTCGTGCAGTCCGGTTCAGACGACAGGATGGAAATGGATGGTGAGTCAGATGAGTGATAAGTACGACAGAAAAAATGCTGGAAGTGAAAAACAAAAATTTGAGGCAGACCATGTGATTTCCTATTTTAAAATGGAGTGGAAAGTTCTTCTTGCGGTGACAGTCTCCGGGCTGATTTACAATTTAGGACTCCTTGCCGGGCCATGGTTTGAGGGAAAAATGGCGGGCTGTCTGGTGGATATCCTTGGCGGCAGGGCAGGATTTCCTGATATGGGAAAACTGGTCGCAGCCTATGTGATCGCAATCGCAGTGGTGCAGAGTTCCAGATATATCAAACGTTTTTATGTGAGACGTTTTGCAAACAATGTCAACCGGCGCATGAAACATGTTCTGTATGACAGCCTTGTGCATAAAAGCCGGGCAGAACTGGAAGAGGAAGGCGCCGGAAATGTCATGACAAAAGCGATTCTGGATGTGGATGACTGTGCGGAGGGCATGCGGAAATTTACCACGGAGATATTTGATACAGGGGTAGCTTTGCTTGCATATGCCGGAATGATTCTCTTTTATGACTGGAGACTTGCGCTTTTAAGCATGCTGTTCCCGCCGGTTTCGTATTTTCTGGCAGAGAAGATGAAAGGAATTGTGCAGAGAACCGGGGCAGCCTATAAGGAGCAGTCCGGGATCTTAAGTGCCGCCACCTTAGACCGGGCATCCAATGCGGTCACCTATCGTGTTTATGGATGCGAGCAGGAGCGAAAAGATGCGTATGAGAAAAATCTTTCAGCTTACGAAAAATCTGCGGTGCGGGCGAATATATGGAGCGCGGCATTTCCGCCGATCTACCGTGTCATCTCGATGGCGGGTGTCATTTTCATTTTATATTTTGGAGGTAAAAACGTGCTTGGAAGTGGCTGGAGAGTCTGGGATGTTGCGGCATTTACCACATTTCTTACCTGTTTTACCAAACTTTCGGTAAAATCATCGAGTGCGGCAAAACTTTTTAACGCAGTTCACAAGGCACAGGTTTCCTGGAAGAGGATCAAACCCCTCATGAAATGTGTGGAACATGAAAGTGAAAGCAGAGTGCAAAAACAGGCAGAGCTTACGGTTTCCCATTTGAGTTTTGCATATCCGGGCGGGACAGATATTTATGAGGATATCACATTTTCTGCAAAACCGGGACAGATCATTGGTGTTACCGGTGCCGTTGCGTCCGGCAAGTCCACGTTTGGAAAGACATTTCTGTGCGAATATCCTTATCAGGGAAGTATCCGTTTTGCAGGCAGAGAGTTAAACGAGATGGGAAATAGTGTGTTAACCGGAACCATTGGTTATTTAGGACACGACCCGGAATTATTTGATGACAGTATAAAAAACAATATTCTGATGGGAGAAAATGAGGATACAGAAACTTATTTGAAAGCAGTATGTTTTGATAGAGAAGTTGCAGAGATGGAACAGGGACCTGACACGGTTGTGGGAAGTGGAGGAGTCAGACTTTCCGGTGGTCAGGCAAAGCGTCTTGCACTTGCGAGAACTTTGTGCCATAAAAGACCGGTGCTGATCTTAGATGATCCTTTCTCCGCACTTGACCGGAATACGGAACAGGAAGTATATACCAATTTAAAGGCGATGACGTCAGACAGCATCGTGATCCTGTTATCCCACAGACTCTATCTTTTCCCGGAAATGGATCAGGTGATCTGGATGGAGCATGGGCATGCGGCGGTCGGCACACATGAGGAGATCATGGAAAAATACCCGGAATATGCAAGACTTTATGAGGAGCAGACGAAGGGAAGTACGGCGGAGAAAGTAAATGCAGGAAAATGTGCTGAAACAGAACAAGGCAGAAAAGAAAGGGGGCGTGCAGAATAATGCATAGCGGGACGTGCAGCAAATTGAACAGCGGGACGCATAGCAGTAAAAATGTAGGCAGTGTCATGTGGCGGACGATAAAAAAACAGAAGTGGCTTTCCGCCGGGATCGTGTGTGCAGTGGCCGGTGCAATCCTGACAGCGCTTCTTCCACCGCTCATTCTTGGAACTATTATAGATACCATGACGACGGGAAATGTGGTATCATTTTATCTGATCTTTGCATATTTTGGATTTACACTGCTCATGGGGGCACTGGAAAGTTCAAGGGAAGGACTGCTGATTGTGTTCGGGCAGAAAATCACGCACGCACTGCGAAGCAGCCTGATGGATAAATATACGGATCTGACGGCAGATGCACTGACACATCAGGAGCCGGGGTCAGTGGTTTCCCGGTTCGTCGGGGATGTTGATACGGTGGAAAACCTGTTTACATCAGGCATTATCAGCATGTTTTCCGATGCATGCAAGATCGTCAGTATTCTTGCCGTCATCTGGTTTCGGAACAAGGGGCTTGCCATTGTGCTTTTGGTGTTGCTGCCGTTTCTGTTCTGGTTTACGCGCATCGTGCAGAAAAATATGCTGACCGCGCAGATCGAAAACCGCCGTGCTGTCAGCCGTGCCCTGGGCCATGTTCCGCAGACGCTTCACAACATCAGAACGATCCGGAGTCTCGGCAAAGAAAACTATATGGCAGAGCGTTATGATACCTGCATCGGCGAGAGCTACCGGGCGATGGAGCAGACAAATTTTTATGATGCAGTCTATTCACCAGTCATTCTGATCCTGAATGCGGTGGTTGTGGCGGTTGTCATGCTTTTTTCGGCTTCCGGCAATGCGAATGTATTAAGTCTGTTTGGAATGTCGGCTGGTACGGCGGTCGCTGTCATGAACTATATTTCGCAGATCTTTTCCCCGGTGGAGAGCCTTGGAATGGAGATCCAGACCATACAGTCTGCTGTGGCGGGCGTGCACAGGATCAATGAATTTTTCAGTCTGGAAGAATTACCGGAAAAGACTGATTACAGAAAAGAGAGTACACAAAAGAAAGATAACGTATTTGTGGAATTTCAGAATGTGACATTTGCCTACGAAGAACAAAATGTGCTAAATGGTTTCAGTTTTCAGGTAAAAGAAGGAGAACAGGTTACACTTTCCGGTCGCACCGGCGCAGGCAAAAGTACGATATTCAAGCTGCTGCTGGGACTTTATGAGCCAAAGGAGGGCAGCGTGCTGATACAGGGAGTTCCGGCACAAGATATCCCGGATGCAGAGAAACGGCATCTTTTTGGCTATGTGGAGCAGGCTTTTCATATGGTTCCGGGAACGGTAAAAGAGCAGATCACGCTGTACGATCCGTCGATCACTATGGAGGATGTCCGTGCGGCGGCACAGATGACAGGGCTTTCGGATACGATCATGAGTCTGGAAAACGGGTACGATACGCCATGTTCCGATGAAATCTTTTCACAGGGACAGTGGCAGCTATTGTCGATCGCCCGTGCAGCGGCGGCAAAGCCGAAACTGCTCCTTTTAGATGAGATCACGGCAAACCTGGATGCACAGACCGAAAAAGAAGTTTTGCAGGCATTAAAGCGGGTAAGTGAGAATCGGACGGTGATCTCCATCTCGCACAGGGTGAATGCGACGACCGGCAGGGTGATTCAAATCTGAAAACGTAGTTTGTTCCCGCAGACCGGCTGCTCACAAAGGATTTCTGGAAGCGCTTGCATTAAAAATCCCTGTCATGGTGGTATACTGCATTGTCAATCTGGATGAGATCGTGAAGATACCGGCGGTTTATCTGCATTATAAAAAGTATATCTGGGTGAGAAATATCACAAGGGAGGAAGATTAAGAGAGAAAAATCCAGTCTTGACATTTTGGAAAAATGCTATATAATTACTTCAAAAATGAACAATACAAAAAAGAAGTAAATGGAGGCGGATCATGATAAATATGAGTATTGAATTTGCCCACAAAATGTCACTGGCGTACAGTGCAACCTGCAAGACACTCTGCAGGGAACTGAAACTGCCACAGACTGCGTTTGATATACTGATGTTTCTGGCAAATAACCCGGATTATAAAACGGCGAGTGATATTGTGGAAGTACGGAAAATAAAGGCGAACCTTGTCTCTGTCAATGTTGAGAAGTTGGTGCGGGATGGATACCTTGAGAGGAAAGCAGTGGAGGGTGATCGGAGAAAAGTCGAGCTGATCTGCACGAAAAAAGCAGAGCCTGTGATCGAAAACGGGAAAAAACTGCAGCAGGATTTTGTGGAACAGATACTGTCTGGCGTGGATGAGGAGAAACGGAAAAAGATGGCAGAGATCCTCAACCAGATGGAAAAGAATCTGGATGAAATGCTGAAAGGGGAGCACTGACATGAACATGTTACTTACAATAATCGTTACTTTTTTTGCAGGTATGGGGGCAGGGCTTGGAACCGGTTTTGCGGGAATGAGCGCCGCGGCGGTCATCAGTCCAATGCTGATCACATTTCTAGGGATGGATCCGTATATGGCGGTGGGAATCGCATTATCCTCGGACGTTCTTGCAAGTGCGGTGTCGGCGTATACATACGGAAAAAATAAAAATCTCGATATCCGAAACGGTATCATCATGATGGTGAGCGTACTTTTATTTACCGTTTTTGGAAGCTATGTGTCAAGTCTGGTCCCATCTGCGGCCATGGGGAACTTTTCAGTCTTTATGACATTCCTTTTAGGAATTAAATTTATCGTGCGCCCGGTCATGACCACAAAAGAGGCGATGCAGGGAGTGTCGGCGGAGAAGCGGGCAGTGCAGTCTGTTATATGCGGTGTCCTCATAGGATTTATCTGTGGTTTTGTCGGTGCGGGCGGCGGCATGATGATGCTTCTGATCCTGACCTCTGTGCTTGGATATGAATTAAAGACAGCCGTTGGAACGAGTGTGTTTATCATGACCTTTACGGCACTTACCGGAGCGGCTTCGCACTTTGCAATCGGTGGTGCACCGGACTGGACCGTATTGATTTTGTGTGTTGTATTTACCCTGATCTGGGCGAGAATCGCGGCTGTTTTTGCCAACAAAGCAACGCCGAAGACCTTAAACCGTGCAACGGGTGTGATACTGGTTATTTTAGGACTTGTGGTAATGCTTTTTTAGTACGGCAAACGGATATTCCGCAGGAACGCGCGAGGAATATTCAGGACAGGCGCTCAAAAAGAATATTGCCCGTGACAAAGTTGTAAGCGCCTCTAAGGTATATTTCAATCCAGACAGATTATCGTCACAAGAGTGCATGAACTTTCGGAACGTCACGGTGTGAAAATGCAGCAGATCGCGCTTGCATGGCACTGGGCAAAAGGTGTTGCATCACCGATAGCTGGTGCAATCGACCATAATCCGGCGGAGGGTGTGATGCTTTTGGATGAGAAGAAATGATGATGTATAGGATTTTGTTTAGTTTCACATATAAAAAAGCAAAAAATATCTACATACTGTACAAAAATATCAAGAAAATATTAATAAAATCTAAAAAATGTTAAGAATGTGCTAACAATACAAAAATAATACGGTTTTCTTTGTACAAGATTCTGCCTATAATTAAATCATAAAGTTGCAGCGGCAAAGAGGGGCAGCGCAGCAAACAAATTAACCAATTACAGGAGGGTTTCTTATGAAGAAAAAAGTTTTATCCGCAATCGTATGTGCAGCAATGGTATTTTCCATGACAGCGTGTGGCTTATAGTCACCAAATACAGGTGGAAGCAGCGGCGGAACAACAAATGCAGCATCAACATCTAATGCGTCCGCAACATCAGATGCAGCAGAAGCAGAAACGACAACTGAGGCAGCATCCTCAGGGGACAGCGCAACAGAACCGGTCGGACCGGCGGTCACACTGGTTTATGCAGAGGTTAACCCGTTAGAGGGAACCATCGTTGGACAGACAGCAACCGCTTTCAAAGACAAAGTCGAAGAGCTTTCCGGCGGAAGCATCACGATCGATATTCAGGCAAACGGTGTATTAGGAGCTGAGTCAGATGTCTTAGATACCATGCTTGGCGGCGGCGGTACGATCGATATGGCACGTATCTCTGCATTCGCACTGACAAGCTACGGCGGAGAAAAATCCAGTCTTTTATCTGTACCGTTCACATTCGTAAACAGAGATCATTTCTGGAATTTCGCTACATCAGATCTGGCACAGGAATTTTTACTTGAGCCGCATGAGAATGGAAGCGGTATCCGCGGACTGTTCTACGGAGAGGAAGGTTTCCGTCATTTCTTTACCGTAAAACCGGTTTCCGGAATGGAAGATCTTGCAGGCATGAAGATCCGTGTATCAAATGACCCGATCATGACGGGCATGGTTGAGGCACTTGGAGCAAACCCGACCGTTGTTGCTATGGGTGAGTTATACTCCGCATTACAGACAGGTGTTGTTGATGCAGCAGAGCAGCCGATCGCAAACTATCAGGCAAATGCATTCCCGGAAGTTGCAAACAACCTGATCTTAGATGGACATACATTAGGAGCAATTCAGGTAGTTATCACAGATGAGGCATGGGATAAATTAACACCGGAACAGCAGGATGTATTAACAGAAGCTGGTGAGTACGCTTCCCAGTACAACCGCAAGATCTCTGAGGAGACAGAAAACAAGATCTTAGACGAGTTAAAAGCAGATGGATGCAACGTTGTTGAAGTAGAGGATATCACACCATGGCAGGATGCATGTAAAGATGTGATCGAAGAGGCAACAAAAGATAACAAAGAGTTATATCAGCAGATTCTTGATATGGCAAACTAAAAGACTGATGTATCAAAGGAGCACAGAGAGAATACCTGCTCTCTGTGCTCCTTTTCTAAAGATGGCTATTTTTAAAGGAGGAAGATGAGTTTATGCCAAAATTTTTTCAGACCGTTGATAAAATAAAACCGGCATATGACATTACATATAAGATCGTTTTATTCATATGTAAATTATTGCTGACGGCAGATCTTGTGATCACAAGCGTCTGCGTTGTCGGAAGATACGTTCCGTTTGTGCCGGATCCGGCATGGAGCGAGGAAGTCGTTCTGACACTGATGTCCTACATGGCAGTATTGTCCGCAGCACTTGCAATCAGAAGAAATGCACATATCCGTATGACGGCATTTGACCAGTATCTGCCAAAATCCGTGATCCGTGCACTGGATATTTTAGCAGATGTGGCAGTATTAATCCTTGGTGTGGTAATGATTACAGTAGGATTTTCCTATGCAGTCCAGATCGGTGCAAAAGGAAATTATGTAAGTATGCCAAGTGTTTCAAAATTCTGGATGTATTTCCCAATCCCACTTGCAGGAATTGCAATGGTGGTATTTGAGATTGAAGCAGTTTATAACCATATCAAAGGAATTTTTGTAAAGGAGGAAAAATAATGAGCGCACAAGGAATTGCAATCACAGTATTGCTGATCAGCTTTTTAGTAATGATACTCCTTAGATTTCCGATTGCATATGCAGTTGCATTGTCATCATTACTTTGTTTACTGACACAGGGATTGCCGCTTACCACGATCTGTCAGCAGATGGTAAAAGGAATCAGTTCTTTCAGTCTGATGGCAGTGCCGTTCTTTATCACGATGGGTGTACTGATGGGTACCGGTGGTATATCAGAAAAACTGATTGCACTTGCCAATGCCTGCGTCGGATGGATGACCGGTGGTATGGCAATGGTAAATATCGTAGCATCTTATTTTTTCGGTGGAATTTCCGGTTCTGCATCTGCTGATACTGCTTCTATCGGAAGTATCATGATCCCAATGATGGTAGATCAGGGATATGATGATGATTTTTCTACCGCAGTTACCATTACTTCTTCCTGTGAGGGACTTTTGGTTCCGCCAAGCCACAACATGGTTATCTATGCAATGTCAGCAGGTGGTATTTCCGTAGGAAGTTTATTCCTTGCAGGATATCTGCCGGGTGCTTTACTTGCAGTTTCCCTGATGGTAGGTTCTTACATTATCTCAAAGAAGAAACATTATCCAAAGGGAGATAAGTTCAGCTTTAAGGGATTATTGAAGCAGATTGGTATTTCTATCTGGGCACTTGCAGCGGTTGTTATCGTAGTTATCGGTGTAGTTGCCGGATGGTTCACCGCAACAGAGTCCGCAGCAATCGCTGTATTTTACAGCCTGATTGTCAGTGTATATATTTACAAAGGACTTGACTGGAAAGGTGTATGGAAATGTTTAGAACAGTGTATCGATACCTTATCGATCGTATTGATCCTGATTTCTACTTCGAGTATTTTCGGTTACTGCCTTACCACATTACATGTACCGGATATGGTAGCAAATGCGATCGTAGGATTTTCAACAAACCCGATCGTGATTGCACTTTTAATTGACTTGATTCTTCTGTTCCTTGGCTGTATCATGGATATGGCACCGATTATCCTGATCGCAACACCGATCTTACTTCCGATCGCAACATCAATCGGCATTGATCCGGTACAGTTCGGTATCATCATGGTATTAAACTGTGGTATCGGTCTTTTGACACCACCGGTTGGATCCGTATTATTTATCGGTTCCGCAGTCAGCGGTGTAAAAATGGAACGTGTCGTAAAGGCAACACTTCCATTCTATATCTGTATGATCATTGTATTAATGTTACTTACATTCATTCCGGAAGTAAGCCTTCTGTTACCGAGAGTATTTGGCGGCTACGGCGGATGATTTTAGAATTACGGGAGGAAATGGCATGACATATCAATTTAAGAGCGAAGTGACCGCAGGAGATTTCTGGAAACTGACAATGAGCCGGACATATCGTTCGGTGGCGGGAGTCTGCAACATGGTCTTTACGGTGGCGATGATTTTATTTACAGCAAAATTTTTCCGTACCTCAGGGGATCTGATGCAGATGCTGATGCTCTTTGGATGTCTGCTGTTTCCGGTGATCCAGCCGATCGCGATCTATCTGAAAGCCAAAGGGCAGGCAAAAACGATGCCGAAAGATGTAGAACTTTCCTTTGACGATGCGGGACTCCATGTGACTGTGGGGAAAGAAAAGGAAAGCATTGGATGGAAAAAGCTGCGGGTGGCAAACGAGCCTGGCATGATGATCGTTTTTTCCGATGCAAGACATGGATATATGCTTACAAACCGTATTTTGGGAGCACAGAAAGAACCATTTTTTGCATTTGCAAAAGAAAGGATCGCAGAGACGAATTAGTGTATGCGGGCTGGCAGATCAGACAGCTAAATGGAGAAAGAAGCAGGATGGGATAAACAGCTTGAAGAAAAGGATAAAAAAGTGGTGGCAGGAGCTTACCATTCAAAAGAAAATAGCAGTGTTTACCGGGATGGTCTGTGTGGCCATCCTGCTTTCCGTTGTTTTTAATGTCTGGGTTGTCCGGTTTTCACTGACCGATTTTAATGGTATTTTGCAGGACAATGCAAAGTGCAGTGAACTGATCCAGGCATTAGAGCAGGAGGGCACACTGTTTGAAAGCTATATGAGAAATCCGGATACGGAGAAAAAAGAAGCGTTAGAGCGTTCCATGAAACGTACAAAACATGCGGTTTATGATCTGCCATTCCAGTATCGCAGGATCGGGGAACTCCGCTATGCAAAAACATGGTCGATCCGCAGCAGCTATGAAGTTTATTGCACTAAAAGAGATGCAATCCTGTCCATGGAAGATAATGTGACAGATTATGTCAGCAGGCTGTATGAAGTTTATGACATGCAGGACTACTTAAAAGATTATGCCGGAACACTTATGAATTATACGATCGAGGAGGGAGATGTTTCGTACCAGAAAAAAGTTCCGACACTGATCAGTGTTCCGCTGGTGGTAATTTTTGCAGGAATCCTGCTTCTTTTTGGAATTGCAGAGATGGCGGCACTGATGAAAGAAACGATCATGGCACCGATTTTTAAACTGGTACATGCATCACAGAAAATTGCTGCAAATGATTTCTTTATCAGGGATGTTGAGGTGGACAACAAGGATGAGCTTGGTGAACTGGTCCGGGCGTTCAATAAAATGAAATACGCCACAGGAGAGTACATTCAGGCACTGGAGGAAAAAAGAAAGACCTTAGATCTTTTGCATGAGGAGGAGCTTGAAAAGTTAGAGACGGAAAAGCGTCTGGAGATGACAAAGCTTGAACTTCTAAAAAGCCAGATCAATCCGCATTTTCTGTTCAATACCTTAAATGTCATCGGTGGAATGGCAAGCCTTGAGGAAGCGGAAACTACTGAAAAAATGATCCGTGCATTGTCGGCACTTTTCCGCTATAACCTGAAAAATCAGGACACGGAGGTGTGCCTGTCACAGGAATTAAAAATTATGGAAGATTATATGTATCTGCAGCAGATGCGTTTCGGAGACAGAATCACATACCGAAAGGATTGCAGCGTGGATGCAGATAAAGTCATTGTTCCGGCATTTACATTTCAGCCGCTGGTGGAAAATGCCATCATTCATGGACTTTCGAAAAAAGAAGAAGGTGGGACTGTCCGGGTACATATCTGGCAGAAAGATGGATTTACGTTAATTACCATTGGGGATAACGGGCTTGGAATGGACGAAGCAGCACTTATGCATCTGCGGGGAGAACTGGAAAAAGAAGATGGAAAGACAGGCATTGGCCTTGGCAATATTTTCCGGCGGATCCGTGCAATGTATCAGGATGGAAATGTAGAAATCTACAGTAAAAAAGATGTGGGGACTGTGGTAAAAATACAGATCAGACATAAGGAAGTGGGGGAGCATGATGTACCGTGTGTTGGTGGCGGACGATGAGCCGATAGAGAGAATGATTGTGGGGAGAACGATAAAAAAATATTTTTCCGGACAGTTAGAAGTTGTGGAAGCCGTAAACGGCAGGGAGGCGGCAAAGTTTTTTACAGAAAAAGATTGTAAGATCGCGCTGCTTGACATTGAGATGCCGGGTGTGAATGGTTTGGAGGCAGCGGAGCAGATCCGGGAGGAAGACAGGGATTGCAGCATTATTTTTCTGACTGCATTTGATGAATTCAGTTATGCAAAACGTGCGATCTCCGTACATGCACTGGATTATCTGCTGAAACCAGGGACTGAGGAAGAACTGGTGGCGGTGCTTGAGGAAGCAATACGGCTGCTTGAGGAAAAGGCAGATGGATCGCAGAAAAATGTCCGGGAAAAGCCTGTGGATATGCAGGAAAAAAAGAAGGATGCAGAACTGGAAAATGGCAATGTCAGGATGAGCGCTGTGGCAGAAAATATCAGACAGTATATTGACATGCACTATAAAGAAGATATTTCTTTACAGAGTGTAGCGGAGGAGATGAATTATTCAGACGCCTATTTCTGCAAAATATTCAAACAGTGTTTTGATAAAAGTTTCATTGGATATCTGACAGAGTACCGGCTGGAACGGGCAAAGCAGCTTCTTGCCGATGTCCGTATCAATGTAAAAGATATCAGCGTAAATGTGGGATACCGGGATTCTAATTATTTTGCAAAAGTATTTAAGCGTGCCATGGGAAGTACTCCTACGGAATACCGCATGGAGATTTTAAAACAGATGAACAAAGGGAACACTGCCGGAGGATTGGGATAAATGAAAAAAAGACGAATCTTGATTTTGTTTGCGGCAGTGGTTTTGAGCGCTGGATTTTTTCTGTATCACAGGCTGCGCAGCGTGAGAGCTCCCGAATTTGTCCTGTCCTATGCGGAGAACCAGACGGAGGATTATCCGACAACACTTGGGGCAAAAAAGTTTGCCGAGCTGGTGGAGATGGAGAGCAGCGGAAGAATAAAGATTTTAGTTCAGGCAGAGGGGGAACTTGGTGCAGAGAGCGGTGTGATCGCACAGATGCAGTATGGAGGCATTGATTTTGCAAGGGTTTCCCTGTCGCAGTTAGCAGAGTACATACCGGAATTAAATGTTTTGCAGATGCCATATCTGTATTCTGATTCGGATCATATGTGGAAAGTGTTAGATGGCAGGATCGGTAGTGACTTTTTGGAGAAAGTGAGTAAAAGCGAACTGATTGGCCTTTCCTGGTATGATGCGGGAGCAAGAAATTTTTATAATTCTAAAAAGCCGATCACCTGTCTTGAGGATATGGCAGGTATGCGTATCCGTGTGCAGGAATCGGAGGTGATGGTCGATATGGTGGAGGCACTTGGCGCGACGGCACTGCCGATTCCCTATGCGGATGTTTATTCCGCATTAGAGCGCGGAACGGTGGACGGGGCGGAGAATAACTGGCCTTCTTATGAAGCGATGAATCATTATGAGGTGGCGAAATATTATACAGTTGATGAACACAACCGGGTACCGGAGATGCAGATCTGTTCGAAACATACATGGAACAAGCTTTCGGAAGATGACCGTCAGATGATCTTAGAGTGCGCAAAAGAATCTGCGCTGTATGAGAGAAAGTTGTGGAAAGAACGTGAGGCGGATTCTAAGGAGATCGCTTTGAAACAGGGTGTGGAAGTGGTAGAACTTTCTGCGGCAGAAAAAAAGCGTTTTCAGGAGGCGGTCATGGGCGTGTATGAAAAGTATTGCGCGGACTACATGGACGTGATCGAACAGATTATCGAAGAAAATAATGAGTGAGGAGAAACAGATGGATTTTTTACAGGATAAAATAAAAAAGAAACAGTTTTTATGCAACTACAGTGTTTTTTTGCTGAATGGAATGCTGGCACTTTCGATTGGATCCCTGCTTCCTTTTATCAGGGATGCAAGAGGACTAGATTATGCATTTTGCGGATTGATCGTAAGTCTGCATTCTGTGGGAAA
>PPYF01267726.1_pt1 | contig 42031 bp, 43 predicted proteins | sample 1559871 | NCBI WGS metagenome assembly PPYF01 (sample SAMN08240021, study PRJNA423297) | Human gut metagenome, whole genome shotgun sequencing project.
CTAGCGTGACATACAGTTCACCTTAACACCCGTTAACCAATTCGTTTAAACTTGTTTCCAGGTGCAAAGGTAAAAGACAGGTGGGAATCAATACTTCTGATTCCGTTACGGGGCCGGAACTCGAAAACATGAGTCAGGAGGCGAAACAGAAAGCGGTGGTAAAATGCAGCATCTTCTCGAAGCTTACACCGATGCAGAAGTCGGAAATCATCCAGCTCCTGCAGAAGAAGAACAACACCGTGGGCTTCCTGGGCGACGGAATCAATGACGCAGCAGCCTTGCGAGAATCAGATATCGGAATCTCGGTAGATTCAGCTGTAGATATTGCCAAGGAGAGTGCCGACATCATCCTGCTGGAGAAAGACCTGATGGTTTTGGAGAACGGCGTACTGGAAGGCAGAAAGACCTTCGGAAACATTGTGAAATACGTGAAGATGACGGCTAGTTCCAACTTCGGAAACATGTTCAGCGTACTGGCAGCGAGTTTCTTCCTGCCTTTCCTGCCGATGCTTCCGATTCATCTGCTCATTCAGAATCTGCTTTATGATATTTCGCAGACCACCATTCCTTTCGACCGCATGGACAGGGAATACCTCGCCAAACCATGCGTGTGGGACTCGGGCGACCTGAGCAGATTCATGATCTGGATTGGACCAATCAGTTCGATATTCGATATTGTCACCTACATGGTGCTGTGGTGGGTATTCAAGTGCCAGGGGCCGGATATGGAATCCCTTTTCCAGTCGGGGTGGTTTGTAGAGGGTTTGCTCTCGCAGACACTCATCGTTCACATGATCCGCACCCGCAAGGTTCCGTTCATCCAGAGTTCTGCCTCATGGCCTGTGATGCTGATGACCTTCTCCATCATGGCAATCGGCCTCTGTATTCCGTTCACCTCATTCGGCAGTTCGATAGGCCTAACTCCTCTTCCATGGACCTACTTTCCATGGCTCATAGGCATTCTGCTGTCTTACTGCGTATTGACGCAATGGCTCAAAACCCTTTATATCAGGGCTTTCAAACGCTGGTTGTAATGTAGGAAAATTTTTATTGTCTGTTCCGTCTGATTACCTAGAAATAGGGACTAGACGGAACCCGGATTATTTAGAAGAAACAAAAAATACCTAGAAATGGGGATAAAGATGAGTACTTCATTATTTAGAATAAATAAAAATACCAATTATTAAGTATTGCTGGATTTAGAAATATCCTATACCTTTGCAGCATGAATTAGCGAGATGCTCGCGAGAGGCGAGCAAATGAACAAGAAATGATACAAAACATGAAGATTATACAAAAACATGAAGAAATGAAGAGAATTATTTTTATTATTTTAGGCAGCATCAATATTTGCCTTGCTTATGCACAGAGCTTTAACGGACAGTATATTTCTGAATGGCAATGGGACATGAACAAGAATACCAATCTGATCAATCAGCTGAGATTGGAACTGAGTGTTCCAATAGGAAAAGGAAAGGATTCGTTCGAGGCGGCTACGCTGCATGTAGCAAAGACCAACGATGGCATTATTGACGACTGGCAGGGATTTTCGAACATAGATGCAGACAACAACTTCGCCATGCTTGCCGTGCTGGGCTACATGCACGAGTGGAATTCGGGCCATCTGTTTGTGGGTGTGAGAAACGTGAACGAGGATTTCTTTACCTCTGATGTTACGGCACTTTTCCAAAACAGTTCTGAGGGAATCTTTCCTACGGTTGCTTCCAGCTATCCGATAGCCAACTATCCGTATTCAGGCTTGACCCTTTACTTTGATATAACCAAGGGAGGATGGACTTTCAGAAACAGTCTGTATAATGGTGCGGGATATAATGGCTGGAAAGCCCACGACAATCCTTTCCTGGTTCGCCCGAAGAAGGATGGAATCTTCAACATGTCGCAGTTGGAGTATGAACATAAAGGTGGAAAATATTTTGCGGGTGCTGCCGTCCATACCCGTCAATATCCAATCAACGAGGATGGCGAAATGGTTTCTGCCGATGATTCCAAGGGCAAAACAACCTGTGGCTGGTGGATTTACGGAGAGCAGAGCGTTTGGAAGGCTGGCGACAGGAACATTTCGTGCATGGTGCAATATTCCGAGAACACCAGTCATCAGAATGCCTGCTACCGATACGCAGAACTGGGCGGTGCCTATCAGGACGAGAAGAACGAGTGTGGTCTGTCGGGCCAGTACGCCCGCTTCCAGCAGGGTTCGGAATATTCGCTGGAAGTAACGTGGAAAAGACAGCTGACGGAATCCATCTCCCTTCAGCCATCGTTCCAGTACATCAAAAACGACAATGGAGATTTCACGGCACTCAGTGCCCGACTCTATGTCAGTTTTTAAAGGAAAGAGATAATTATCAAAAAGTGTACATCGTTTGACTTCAAAAAAACAAACGATGTACACCTTTTTTATATAGTAAAATAACAGCTACCCACTATTCAGAATGAAACTATAACATCTGAGATAATTCCCATGCTCTCACATGCGAAATGCCTTTGCGAGAAGGCAACTGAAGATCGTCAAGCGATACTACTACTTTTTCATAGTTATCCGCGATACATTCCAGCGGAGCATATTCACGCTCTATTGTCTGCTCATCTACAAGCATATAAGTGGCTTGCACATAGATGATACGATCGTTCTTGATGGCAACGAAATCAACCTCTTTATCCTTAATACTCCCCACATATACATCATATCCATGACGCAACAACTCTAGATAAACAAGATTCTCCAACAGATACCCAGCTCCATATCCGAATCCGGCATAGAGATAATTTTTAAACGACAAATCGTTCATATAGTATTTACAACTGCCAGAAAGAATCTCCTTCCCCTTGATATTATAGCGCAAAGCACGATGTGTTAGATAAACTTCTTCTATATATCCCAAATATAGAGATACTGTATCATACGAAGTCTTGCGTCCCTTGCTTTTTATGAAGTTGGTAATATTGGTAACAGAAAGAAGATTGGAAGAATTATTAACCAGATAGGCAAACAAATCTTCGAGCAATCTTACATCGCGAATCGTATATCTGCGTATGATATCTTTCAGTAATACCGTATCCTTCAATCCCGAAATATAGTTACGCTTTACATCGGAAGACTGGAAATGCACGAGTTCAGGATAACCACCATCCGACATGTACTGCAAATAACTCACTCTACCGGCAGGAAGCTGATGAATACTCGCATATTCCTCGTAAGACAACGGGAATATGTGAAATTCCACATATCTACCAGATAGAAGAGTTGATAATTCTCCAGAGAACATCTTAGAATTAGAACCTGTGATAAATATCTCGTAATCTTCAGTATAATCTTGAGACAGCGAGTTGACTACACGTTCCCAACCATCAATATCCTGCACTTCATCTATAAAGATATAAATTCGTCCTTCAGGTTTCAATTCCTCCCGGTACAAACGAATAAAATTATCCAAATCTTTATAGTTCTCTATAAAATCAAACGCTGTCAGTTCTCGGTTGATAAAGACAATATTATTGCTGCTGACCCCCTGTTGCACAAGATGCATGGCTGTTTGACGCAATATATAACTTTTTCCCACACGTCGCTGTCCCGTAAGTACCTTCACCACCTTGCTGCCAAGATACGAAACGACACTTTCGGTATAAAGCGGACGGGGAAAACCGCAATCGATGGTGTTGCCAAACCAAAGATTATACTTCTTTACTGATTCTATATTTTCGTTCATACTTGATTTTTTGTGCAAAGATAGCATTTTTTTCGTGCATAGACGAAAATATCTCTATTTTTAACAAGATTTTCGTCTATGGACGAAAATTTCGTCACTTTTGATAAGATTTTCGTCTATGGACGAAAAAAAAACAAAGATACAAAGATAGCTTCACTGTTATTTCTTAGCAAGATAAGACAAGAAATCGGCTATCGGCTGGCTGTTGAACGCATCCATCCACTTGGGCAACTGGTTCATATAACAAGAACTGGTGATGAACTTGCCGCTCTCATCATCAAACCAGTAGGCACCGTTTGGATTATGGTATGAAGGAAATCTATGCAAAAACGAAAAAGAGGGTGTGCCATAAGTTCATGACACACCCTCTTTTCTTTCTTTTTTTCTTTTTTATTCAAATTCGGTGCTAAAACCGGAATCCGGAATGGTTGGAGAATCGATAGTGAATGATACGGCAGAGTGGGTAGAGAGGAACGGACCTTTATAGATGGTCATCTTTCCCTTCACCATGTGGACATTTTTGAACGACAGGTCTTTTGCCACTTTATCTTCAGTATCAGTAGACTGAGTAGCCAGCGTGATATCCGTTACATCATCCGCACCCAGGAAGAAATAGATGGTGAAAAGGAATCTTTTTGCCTTGAACCGATCGCCCGAGATATCGTATGTCTTGGTAAGAGTAGTCTTCTCGAGGCAATAGCCCGTAGATGGATTGAAGACATTACCGCAGTTGCCGGTAATCGTACATTTGAACGACTTGATGTAGTCTGGACGAACTTCTGATCGGCTGTCCAATTGCAATACGGTTACTCCACGTTTCAGGATGCAGTCGTAGTTCTGTCTTTCTTCTCTATCTTTTACGGCAATATCCTGATAGGTATAAAACATATCTGTGGCCTCATTCTTAGGAAAGACGACTTCAGTCTTTGATTTGATGCTGACCTTGTTGTCTTTTGAAGGGTTATCAGTAGCAGCGGCAATAGCCACCATCTTGTAATTACCTCTAGGCACATACAGTTTCACCTGTCCGAAATTCTTGTCGGTAGAGAATTGGGTTACCAAATACATCGTATCTTTACCTTCCGGAAACAGGGCTACCTCCAACTCAGTAATCTGCTTGCACTCACTCAGGTTCTTCTTCCCATCAGTGTCTGCACGGGTAATCCAAGGAGATGCTGCCTGAGCTACGTCAGCAGTACCTGCTCTGGATTCAATTTCAGAGACTGATTTCTCGAAGAAGTTGAAGCTAACTTCCAGTTTGTCACTTCGTGATGAAGAATCCATCACGCCATCCTCTTTACTACAACTTACTACTAGTAAGGCTGCAATAATAAGCCATAGGCTTTTAGTGAAATATTTCTTCATTAGGTTTAGAATTTAGAAGAAATACGCCAGAATATCTAGTATTGTCTGCTATTACCCATCTAGTTGATACAGCTAGCTGTTTTTCTGTAGTAGTATTGATGCGAAATTACTAAAATTTTGAATACGCTGTACTCCTCGCCCCCTATTTTTTAACTATCTTAACGAAGTTTTCACCTGATTAAATAAATAGGGGGCTTTTATGGGCACTTATAGACTACTCCTGCTCCACCTTCACTCCCGTAATCCGGCTCTTGAAATCGCCAGCCTTCTGGAGTGGGAACACCAGCGTGCGCTGATAGTGCATCTTGGCAGAAGGATTATAAACGATAGGCTGAGTGGCTGTAGCATCACTCTTCTGGAATGTAGCCAGGTCTTTCTGCTGCATCGCATAAAGGGTGAGCGGACCCAACTCCTCGCGCAACTTGCCATCCACATAAAGACAGGTCTTCCTGTTATCGCCCGTAATCGCCAGAGTTACCTTCTTGCCCTTCTCTACCCTATAGTTGAACTTGTTGAGATAACCCTCGTGGGCAAAACCAAGCAAGCCGCTTTCAGGGTCGGCAAGATAGAAGGTGGCGTTATCTGATGAGAACAACACCGTGCCCTTCGGCTCATCGGCTCCCTCGATGGTGAACTCCACCCGATAGCCATAGCCCACTTCCTTCTCACCCGTGGTCTGACCAGGGTTCAATGTCTCTATTCTTAGCTGCTTGCCCTTCTGCCAGCGTGCTGCCTCGTTTACCGCAGGAGCCTCACTGAGCGCAAGACGAAGACGATTGAAATCTTCAAAGGAGAAAGATGTTGCAGCACCCGTCCAACATTTTGCCGACAGCGTCTGCAGGGCAGGGAACAGTCGGTCGTGAATATCCTTCACCGTAATGCCGTTGCCCGCATGGTCGTTCCATACGGCAAACATACCGCCGAGAATGGCATGGTCGTTCTCCTCGAACTTCTCGTTGCCTATCTGCGCCGGAGTCCATGAATCGTAGAGGTACTGGCAATTCAGATAATCATAATAATAACCTGCTGCCGGAACGATGTAAACCAGTCCGTCAGGAATGCTCACCAGTTTGTAGCCCTGGCGCTTCATCTCCTTCGGGTCAGCATAACCATTGTACCAGCAATGCATCATCACGTTCTCCGACTTCACCTTGGTGTCGCCCTTGGCATGGGTAAGTGCGCCCCAAACGGCAGCCTGCTTGCCAAACGACTCTACATATTTAATATAATGGTCGGTGAAATAGCGGAATTTCTCCACCACCTCCTTCTTGGCGTTGGAATACTCATCGGTTCCGATGTGCACTACCTTACCACGGAACACGGGGTTCTTGCCCTCCAGATACTCCTTGAAGAGCCCATCCACAAACTTGTAGGTCTCGGGATTGAAGAGGTCGAGATGATCCATGCCATATTCCTTGGAACCGATTTCCGGCTTGTAATGGGTGAAGGCGAGCGAATGGGCAGGCACATCTATCTCGGGGATGATATTGACGCCATACTGCTCTGCCAGCTTCTGGAGTTCGATAAACTCAGCCTTGGAATAGCTGCCATCCTTTGCCGTGAGTCCAGGATAGGTGTCGCATTCCAGGCGGAAAGCCGCCTGGGTCTTTGCCCAATCATTACCGAAAAACTGTCGGAATCCGTTATCATTCAGATGAATCTGCAGGGTATTCATCTTGTAATAAGACATCATCTTGACGAGCGAACGCAGATAAGACATCGGGATAAACTTTCTTCCGCAATCCATCATGAAGCCTCGCAGCCCGTAGGCAGGCTTATCCTGAGTAGAGCCTTTAGGCAGCACGAAACCAGCCGATCGCTGCTGCTCAGAAAGCTGCAGCACGGTGCGGGTACCCCATACCAGTCCTTCTACCGAAGAAGCCGTGATGGTAGTTACGTCGCCGATGGTGAGGCGATAGCCTTCCTTGCCGAGCAGTCGGGCTGATTTCCTATCAGACTGGAGCTCCAGCACGATGTCGCCGGCAGAGGGTTTTCCCGTCTTAGGCGTGAGCGGTTTTCCCACCAGGTCATGATAATCGGCAGCAAAGAGTTTCGCCACATCCTGGGCGTTTTTTCCGCCCTTCACCACGTATTTGCCCGATGGGGTAAACATTCCCTCAGCCCCGCTCCATTGCCTGAGTTCAGGGATTACAAAAGGTTTTTCGTTGACTGTTGCCCAGCCACACGAAAGCACCAAAGTGCAGCAAGCCGTCAGCAAGAGACGCTTGAAATCATTTAGGTTTTTCTTCATATTTTACTGTTTTAATCGTAAAGATAAAAAATGCGCTCCATCATGTGCCACTTCTCATCGCTCGTAGCACCCTTGCCGCACTTCTGGAACTTGCCTACCACTTCCTCCCATTCTGCCTGTCTAGGGAGGGTGGCGAGTTCTGCCATTTTCTTGTCCCAATCGAAATCTACGGGAGCATCCACAACCATCACCAGGCGGTTGCCGAAGATGTAAATCTCCATCTCCAGGATACCTACCTGTCGGATTCCGTCACGGATTTCCTTCCATTGCACACCTTCTGAATGCAGGCGGCGATATTCACGGATAGCCTCCTCATCAGATTCCAACTCCAGCCACTGCACGTAGCGCTTGGTGGCTACAGGATACTTCTTCTGTTCATAACCTTTCATCATAATCATTAGGGTTTTAAAGATTAAACATTATATTATCTGCAAAAATAATGCAAGCGAGCGCAATGTAAGCTTGCTTACAAATTGCCGAGCGCAGCTTATTTTCTGCAAAAATATGAAAAAAAATTGAGGTAAACAAGCCAAGTTACCGATATTTTGTTTATTTTTGCATTATCATTGCAGAAATGCAAGTTATGATTTACAAAACAATTCCATAAGATTAAAAGAAACTAAAGATTTACGATATGAAGAAACTACTTTTATCCATCGCCTTTCTGCTCCCTGCTATGGGAATGATGGCGCAGACTCAGGTAAAGACAGCCGAAGGTATTCTCGAAGGAAAAGACCTCTCAGGCATCACAGTTTTCAAGGGTGTTCCATTTGCAGCCCCTCCTGTGGGCAATCTCCGCTGGAAGGCTCCTCAGCCAGCCCAGAAATGGCAGGGCGTGCGCGAGGCAAAGGAGTTCGGACCGAACCCGATGCAGGAACCTATCTTCGGAGACATGAACTTCGGCACGAAGACAAACAGCGAGGATTGCCTATACCTTAATATATGGACTCCTGCAAAGACCATGAAGGAGCATCTGCCGGTTTTGATTTATTTCAACGGCGGAGGACTGATGGCTGGCAGCGGAAGCGAACCTAGATATGCGGGCGATGCAATGGCGCGCAAGGGCATCATCTCCATCACAGCCAACTATCGTGAGGGCATCTTCGGATTCTTCGCTCATCCACAGCTCTCCAAGGAAACATCCTACAAGGGTTCCGGCAACTATGGATTCATGGACCAGGTGGCAGCCATCCAATGGGTGAAGGATAACATCGAGGCTTTCGGCGGAGACCCTAACCGCATCACCATCGTAGGCGAATCGGCTGGTTCCATGTCAGTAAGCGCCCTGATGGCTTCCCCTCTCTGCCAGGGACTCTTTGCTCAGGCTATGGGTTCCAGCGGTTCGGTGATGGGATTCAAGAAGATTGCTACCCAGAAGGAAGCTGAAGAGAAAGGCGTGCAGCTTGCCCAGAAAATAGCAGAGAAGATAGGCAAGGAAACGGGCAAGAAGGTGAAAAAGAACATAGGAATGAAGAATCTCAACGAGCTTCGTGCCCTGCCTGCCGAGGAACTGATGAAGCTGGCGGGAGTAAGAGCGGTTCCTGTCTATAATATCGACGGATATTTTATGAAAGAACAGCCTGTAGATGTCTTTGCCAAGGGCGAGCAGACCAAGGTGCCTCTGCTCATTGGTGGCAACAACCAGGAGATGACTCCATGGGCGGTATTGATGGGCAAGCAGCCTACCGTTGAGAATCTGAAGGCTGGCGCCAAGGCCACCTTCGGGTCAGAGAACATCGATGAACTCTTCCGCCTTTACGGAATCAACAGCGACAAGGATGTGTTAGAGCAGCCGGGTGTGAATCTGGCTTCGGATATCTTCCTGGATTATTCTACCTGGAAGTGGGGCAACATGCATAAGTTGACCGGCGGACAGCCAGTTTACCGCTACCGCTATTGCCATCCTCGCCCTGCAATGGCCATCAAGGGAAAGGTAGCAGCTTTGGCTGGCGGCGTGATAGATGCGAAGGAAGATGCAGCTCCTGCTCCACAGGATAAGGGTGCCGTTCACTCTGCCGACATAGAATATGCTATGGGTACCTTGCCTACCAACCGCGTGTTCAACTGGCAACCGGAGGATTACATGATCAGCGACATCTTCAGCCAGTATTATGTAAACTTCGTGAAGACCGGAAATCCAAACGGTCTGGGGCTGCCGGAGTGGCCATCTACCAATGGCAAGGCAGTAGCTCCTGTGCTTCAGATAGATGTAAAGACAGAAGTGAAGTCTGATGCCCAGATGGAGAAGCGCTATGATTTCATCGACAAAATGTTCTGGGAGAAGAAATAAGTCTCATTATAGATTCTATCAGAAATAGAGATGTTTCAGAAATTCATCATCAATAGAGACGGAGTGCTGAAGTTCGGCCACGTCTATCTTCACCGTGACATGCTGGCACCGGGTGAGCAATGCACCTACGGCGGAGGTTTATGGAAAATTGATGAAGGCAGGGGCGCCATCGTTCTCTATGGAAGAAGTTTCGACTTCGGTCCTCCCGATTTCGACTTTGTGAAACAGATAGACTGGACGGGCTTGGGGGGAACCCCTCGCCCGCTGCTCTATCTGCCGCATTGGCCCAACGAGGAAGAGATTGTGCCCATCATCATCAATTGAGAAAATAGTATAATATTCTATAAATTCTATGCAAAAAGTTTGCCCGTAACAGATAAAAGCGTATTTTTGCGAAAAGAATTCACTTAAAAAGCAGTATAGTATGAAAAAGAAATTAGTTTTGACTGCAGCCGTTATTGCTGCATTGTCAGTTGTCTCTTGCAATAGCAAGAAGACAAATAGCCAGGGAGCTGATCAGGATAGCCTCAGCTATGCAGGAAATGATTCGCTCAATTCTAACGATATCGTGCTCGATTCCATCGCCGGCACCTATGAGGGAACTCTCCCTGCTGCCGACTGCCCGGGAATCAAGACTGTATTGACGCTCAATGCCGACAGTACCTATCAGTACTCAGCCGACTATCTGGAGCGCAAGGATGGTCACGACGAAGCAAGCGGTATCTTCAAGGTATTGGCTAACAACGTAGTAGAAATCATCCGCCCATCCAGCGGCGAGGCAACTTACTTCAAGGTGAAGGATGCCAACAGCCTCATCATGACCGACTCGCTCGGTACTGAGCCTGAAGGCGCTATGGCTAAGCACTATGTACTGACCAAGAAGAAGTAAGCTATTCACATCTAAAAAAAGCACCCATCTCATATCAAGAAAGCATCTTTTTCTGCTTTCGAAATACGAGATGGGTGCTTTGCGTTGTGGCAGTTGACCCAATTTCGTTGAGAAGTTCATCGTCCAGGTAAAGACGGATGCTCTGCTCATCCCAATCCATGCGCCAAACGTGGAACTTATCAGCCCATTGCGCATCACGATCGGTGAAATGGGTGAAAGGGATAGCCTTGCTGTTCCATTTCGCCGTCCAAGGCTTATCGGTATATTACAAACCCATTACATTCTCATCTTTCACGTTAAATTCAATTAAGTTTTACCTCATAACTTTCGCTATTTCAGATATTTTTCCTAATTTTGCGTCCACGTTTCCAACGGATGAAATGAACATTAAGATTAGATTATAAAATTAGGTATTATATAAAATAGACAAGGAAAAAAGAAAAATGGAACATGTTTTTACTGAATCGATGTTTTTGGTGGGCTTCGTGATATTCATCGCCGCCATACTCGTATTAGACATGCTGGTCATCGACCGAAAGGCGCATGTGGTTTCCATCAAGGAAGCCGGCTCCTGGACGGCAGTATGGATTATTCTCGCTCTCGCCTTCGCCGTGTTCATCTACTTTCATGGAGACATGGTGCACGGCATAGAGAACTTCGACGACCTGAAGCTGATAGCCTCGCGCTATGCTTCTCATCTCAAACTGGATCCGAACGATTATGAAGGGAGTCTGCAGCAATATCGCCACTACATGACCATCTCTTACATCTCGGGTTATCTGATAGAGAAGACGCTCTCAGTGGATAATCTCTTCGTGATGATGATGATCTTCAGTTCGTTTGGAGTGGATAAGAAAGATTACCAGCACGTATTGAACTGGGGAATCCTGGGAGCCATCGTGCTTCGCTTCGTCTTCATCTTTGCAGGTGCAGCCCTCATCAGCCGATTCGCCTGGATATTGCTCGTATTCGGAGGATTCCTGGTTTACAGCGGCGCCAAGATGTTCTTGAACAGAAACAAGAAGGAAGAAATCAATGCCTTGGATCATCCGGTAGTGAAGTTCATGCAGCGACGTCTGCATCTGGGACCTCTGGTAATGACGGTGGTGTTCATCGAGTTCTGCGATCTGATTTTCGCTTTCGACAGCATTCCTGCCGTATTCTCGGTTTCGCTCGATCCATTCGTGGTGTTCTTCTCCAACATCTTCGCCATCCTGGGCTTGCGTGCCCTCTTCTTCCTGCTGGCAGCGATAGCCGATAAGTTCCGTTACTTGAAGGTGGGCGTGAGCGTGCTGCTGGTGTTCATCGGTGTGAAGATGCTCATCCACGATTTCTTCGAGATTGATGCAGTAAGTTCGCTGGTATTCATCATCCTCGTACTGCTCGTCAGCATCGGAGCTTCGGTGGTGATTCCGCAGAAAAAGGAAGCTTAAAAACACAAAACGCAGTAATACGCCCTGAAAGGGCAGAAGCTCCTAGCCCAGGGCACCGCCCTGGGTTTACGCATAAGCAAGAATGTCGCCCTGTAAGGGCAAAAGCTTTTAAGTACCTGGAAAGTACAAAGTTTTTGCCTTTACAGGGCGAACTGTTTATATTTCTAATACCTCCTCAACGGTCTATACTTAATGGTATAAATCCGGTTGAAATAATCCTTCCATTCATTCGGCTCCTTATCATCATCCCGAACAATCCGAATACCATAAAACCTGGTGCCCGTTTCCTTATACTCCTTGAACCTCGCCAACATCTGCTGCGGCGGATTCGGAATCAGGAAATCCGTAATCCAAAGCACATCGGCATTCACATAATGCAGACCATCGTTATCCAGCAAATCAAACATCTGGTTCATCATCTTCTTTGCCGAAGTTCCACCGCCTATAAAAGGCAGATGGGTTGATTCATGAGCTTCCACAACCGTGATTCCAATCCTCTTCAACCGCTCCGCCTTCCGCTTTGCCATCAGATCGATGGCACGGGTGCTCACGGAGAAATCTATTAGAAAACAATCCCGCTCCAAATCCTCTGCCGTTTCTTCCAACAGGGAAATCAGCGTAGAAGAAATCCTTTCAGGCGTTCCATACATACTCGCAGAAGTATCCAGACAGACTATCATCGGACCCTTTCGGGAAGCATGGGTAAAGCCGAGTTTGCGGGAAGGCTTCGACATTTCGCTCTTATAACGGAAAGTCTGGAGCCTGCGGGTTCGATACTTATAGATAAAAAGCCCCTCCATATCCTCATCGCTGTATTGCGCCAACTCCAGCGGAAGAAGCGAATTGAGATCATCGCCCACGGTAATGCCCTCGATGTCGCTTCCTGCGGAATGCTCCATCTTCATCTCCACCCCCGAGGCGATGGTGAGCCTATCTTTGCCGTTGGCATCTGCCACACGACCCATCTTCGCTACAATCTCCTTGATTTCCGGATATTTATCCTGAATCTTCACCTGGTTCAGGCGACGTTCAAACTCCGTTTCCGTCCATCCGTTCGTCATCAGTTCCCAGGCTTGCACGGCTCGCTGCTCCGAAACGCCCTTCGTCTTCATGTTGCGGGTTATCTGGTCCATCATGCGAACCAATCCCGTTTCGAAGTTATTCTGACGGAGAGAAATAAAATCCTTCAGTTTGTTCAATACCTGATGGTCGATGCACACCTTCCAGTCTCTTACCAGTCGCTCCCAGTTTTCCGGTTTCGAAGCACCATCGCCAGCCATCAGTTTCAGGAAGAAAGACTTATCGAATCCATCCTCCCGGTGTTCCTGCTCCAACTGGTCGATGAGCGGAAGCCACACCTGCTCATCCATTCTCTTAAAGGGAGTCCAGTCGAGCACATCATCAGCCCGATGACTTTCGGTCCAGGCACGTTGGCGTTGGAATCGCATGTGATGAACACATTCCACGATGAACTTTCCCACACAATCATAGAATACCTTGCTCTTGATTTTGCTGTTCACCACCTGGCGCACGAATTTCTGCACCTCTTCACCAGTTTCCGGAATCGTTACTTTCAGGGTAAAGAGATGAATCAGATAATCCTTCAGCGGGTCTTCCTTCAAATTCCAAGGCATGGCTGCGCCAGTCGGATCAGGAATCTTCACCTGCCCCGACTTGCAGAAGTCGTCCAGCATCTTCAAGTAATACTGTGCTTCCGCCAAATCCTTGTTATTCTGGTATTTCATCTTATTCGATATTTTTCACCAAATCGGTAAAAAGCCTCTTATATATTATAGGAAGACTAAGCCTTCTCTTTCTTCATTTTCTCCATCAGATATTCTGCGAAGATTCTTGCGGCACTCTCCACTTTGGCTGCGCAAGGACGAGACTTGTAGTATTCTGCCGTTCTTGCCGAAGCCACATAGCTGGATTGCGCCTTCTCATGGCCCTTCAAGCCCAGAATCTCGGCACAGATGATACTGCCATTCTGCTCCTTCGATTTGGCTAACAAATCCTGCACCACCTTGTAGCAGGCCGACTTTCCCTCGCGGTCATCCCCCTCGGTCTGTCCGCAATCCAAACCAACGAGCACCACGATGCCCGAAACGGCTCCGCACATCATTCTCATTCTGCCAACTCCACCACCGAAGCCGGCACCAATGCGCTTTGCCATCTCATCATCAAGACCATACAAATCGGCAAAGGCAGCCACCACCGACTGGCAGCAGCCATAGCCCTGCATAAAATTCTCCACCGCTTGGTGAACACGAGCCTCCAACTCTGGAGATAAAGTTATCTGTTCGTTCATCATGTTTTTGTTCTTCTATATATAAATGTATAAGTAACAGGAGGCGATTAAACCTCATAAAGTTTCATCGTATTATGCCTCATAAAGTTTCATCGTATCCTGTCGGGTAAACGCCAACTCCTTATAGAAATCACGGAGATAGGCCGAAATTTCAGCCTTATCATCCGAAGACACAAAGAGATTCTCGCCCAACTGCCTTTCCAGCGAAGTCAAGCCATCCGAAAGGGTTTCGATTTCCCCCTCGTAATCTCTGCCATCATCAGGATTCCTGCGAACCCGATGATACTTAATATCCTCGGCAAGCGCATTCTTCATCTCCACGAGTTTTTCTGCGAAAGGAGAAAAGAGTGCACGAATCACGATGCATCTGATAGCGTCCCGCTCTTCCGGTTCCTGCCACAGACAATGGTAGATAGGAAGCAGATCGCAGATATCCACCTCTTCCCTATCCTGCATAAAGGCAGAAGTGCGAAGCAGACGAACGATATTTTTCCATCGGCGGTCGCTCACATAGATATTTCTGCGCTCGGCAGCCTCATCCACATTCACGGCTCTCAGAGATTTACGGATGGCGGAAATTACATCAAGCACCTCCTCCTTCACGCCAATCTTACAGATTTTCTCCGCCCATTCAGCATACTCCTCAGGGGATATTCTTATATCGCACACGGATTTCACAGATCTCACAGATTTTTTCTTTGTATCCTCAGAAATAAACAAATCTCTTTCTGATGTTTCTACTCCCATTAGTGTTTGCTTTACAGAAGACTTCTTGGACATAACATTAGCCTCATCCGTGGAATCTGTGAGATCCGTGTGAGACTCATTAGATTCCAGCAGCATTGCACGGAAATTCTTCTCCAGCTTAATCGGTCGGCTCTCTATTCTAATCACGAATCGGTCCCAAAGCGCCTCCAGTCCTTCTCCCTTAGCCGGCAGCTCATTACTAGCCGCCACGAGAAGTTTCAGAGGGAGATGCATTTCGCGATTGCCATTTCTGAAGATTTTCTCGTTAATCACCGTGAGGAGCGTGTTCTGGATAGCAGGACCCGCCTTCCAGATTTCATCCAGGAAAACCACATCGGCAGTAGGCAGATACCCCTCCACCGCACGCTCGTAAGTATCCGAAGTCTTCAGTTTCTGAATGCTCACCGGACCGAAGATTTCATCGGGCGTAGAGAATCGAGACATCAGATACTCAAAGCTCTGAGCATCCCTGAACGCCGTCTTCAACTGTCTGGCCACCATACTCTTCGCCACACCCGGAGGTCCCAGCAGGATGATACTCTCACCTGCCAAAGCAGCCAGGAGCGAGAGCGATATCTCCGTCTCCTTCTCATAAATGCCCCGGTTCATCTCACCGAGTAATTGTTTGAATCTTTCAAGCATATTCTTACTTTTCTATTCAGAATCGTATAAAGACGAAAAGAAGTTAAGAGATAAAATTCATTATCCCTTAACTTCCTCATATTCTTTTATATAAATAAGGTATGGCTTACTTTACGTTGCCCACCTTAATCAAGTACTCAGCAATCTGAACTGCGTTCAGGGCAGCACCCTTACGAATCTGGTCGCCAGTCAACCACAATGTGTTACCATTGTCATCAGCCAAATCCTTGCGGATACGACCTACATATACATCGTCCTTACCGGCGCTCTCCAATGGCATTGGATAAACGTAGTTCTGGGCATCATCCTTTACAGTTACGCCTGGAGCAGCCTCCAAAGCCTTGCGGATGTCCTCTACTGCCAATGGCTTCTCTGTCTCGAACCATACACTCTCTGAGTGAGAACGAAGTGAAGAAACGCGAACACAGGTAGCACTGGTGCGAACATCAGAGTGCATGATCTTGCGGGTCTCGTTAAACATCTTCATCTCCTCCTTGGTGTAATCGTTAGGAGTCATCTTGTCAATCTGTGGGATGACATTATATGCCAACTGATGAGGGAACTTATTGATATGCTCAGTCTTACCAGTCTCGATGATATCCTTATACTGCTGCTCAAGTTCAGCCATGGCAGCAGCACCAGCACCCGAAGCACTCTGATAAGAAGAGATATGAATCTTCTTGATATGGCTTAAGTCATCGATAGGCTTCAACACTACTACCATCATGATAGTGGTACAGTTAGGGTTGGCGATGATGTTGCGAGGGCGGTTCAAGGCATCCTCAGCATTAACCTCAGGCACAACCAGAGGCACGTCGTCGCACATACGGAATGCGCTAGAATTATCAATCATCACGGCACCATACTTGGTGATAGTCTCGGCAAACTCCTCAGAAGTGCCGCCACCAGCAGATGTGAAAGCAATATCGACATCTTTAAAGTCATCGTTATGCTGCAAAAGTTTGACCTCATAGTCCTTTCCCTTGAAGTTGTATTTTCGTCCGGCAGAACGCTCAGAACCAAACAACACCAAATCATCCATAGGGAAATTTCTCTCGGCAAGGATACGCAAAAACTCCTGTCCTACTGCGCCACTTGCACCAACAATTGCTACTTTCATAATCGAATCTTTTAATTTATAAAGTTGTTATAAGTGAATCTTATGGAAAAGAAGGGATGCTCCTTTCCAGCCCGATGATTTCTCATCTTCCAGCCCGATGATCTTTCACCGTTTTGTCAGCCAAAAACCGCTTATCCTCTCAAATCCGCTGCAAAGTTAAGACTTTTTCTACAATATCAAGCATAAAATCCCAAAAAATATTGCTTTTTGCTGCAATTTTATCTTTTTTGCTTACTTTTCTGCAAGAATTTGCATAAAAACGGAGAAAAATAGTTGCAATTACGTTTAGTAGTTCAAAAGAAAAACAGCGAAATCATCCGTTCACATAACTTCTATAATGAATTGTGTATGCAAAGTTAAGAAAAAAACAATATTCAATGGCAAATAACCAAGAAAAATCCCAGGAACTTATAATTTTTTATAAAAGAACAATATATTATACCTTTTCTTGCGTAATCTAGGATTTTTTTGCTACCTTTGCAGGAAAAGTACAATATAATACACTACTTGGTATGAAAATTCAAGAAGTAATGAAATTGCAGCGTAAGGCCTTGGGGATTACCCAGCAAGACCTCGCCGACATGTCTGAGATAGCCATTTCAACCATCAAGAAAATAGAGAGCGGTAAAGGCAACCCTTCCCTATCGACGGTTGAAAAAATCATGGATATCCTTGGCATGGAAGTTAAATATGAGATTCGTCAAACCGTTTAAAATAAATTGTATGAAAAATAAGAATCTGTTCAATCGTATCTGATATAATGCAGCAAGTAAGCATCCAATATTACAGTTCGCCTTGTGGAGAAATCATCCTGGCATCGGTGGACGATGAATTGTGCCTTTGTGATTGGAATGAAATGCCATGTTCAGAGCGCAATAAGCTTCGGCTTTCGCGGTATATGAAGGCTGAGTTCAAGATAGAAACATCCCCTATCCTGGAACTGGCCAAGAAGCAACTGAATGAATATTTCACCGGCAGCCGCAGGACATTCGATATTCCGTTGCACCCTATAGGAACCGATTTTCAGAAAAAAGTATGGCGTGCATTGCTCAACATCCCCTACGGAGAAACAAGGAGCTATAAGGAAATAGCCATAAGTTTGGGTAATTCCAATGGCACAAGAGCCGTGGCAGGTGCCATCGGCGCTAATGGCATCAGCATTTTCATTCCCTGCCATCGTGTTATCGGAAGCAATCATCTCCTTACAGGTTTTGCCGGAGGATTGGATGCAAAGAGAAGGTTATTAGAGATTGAAGCAGAACAAAAACAACATAAAACGTAGATTTTAAATAATTGTATAAGAGAGTATTAACATATGGAACAAAAAGAAAATAATCAGAAAACTCAAGCTGCTGAGAATCAGGCATCCTGCTCACCTCAGCAGTCTGTGGGACCAAATCCTTTCATTTCTGTCATACCACTGGCAGTACTTATCGCCCTCATCGTCCTGGTTGTCAAACTCTTCCCAGACGATGCCCTGGCCGGTGCCTCCCAGGTGGCCCTTATGATAGCCACTGCCGTATGTGTGGCACTCGGCATGGGCATCTATAGGATGAAATGGAATATCTTTGAAGAGATGATCAAAAAGACGGTGGGCGATGCCGGAGTATCTATCCTGATCCTGCTGCTCATCGGAATGATGTCAGCAACCTGGATGATCAGTGGCGTAGTACCTACATTGATATATTATGGCGTACAGATTATGTCACCAACCTTTTTCCTTCCCTGCGCATGCATCATCTCCAGTATCATTTCTGTGATGACGGGAACCTCATGGACCACCATTGCCACCATTGGCATTGCCCTGATGGGAATCGGAGATGCCCTGGGAATACCAGCCCCTTACACGGCTGGAGCTATTATCTCCGGTGCCTATTTTGGTGATAAACTCTCGCCAATGAGCGATACCACCGTCCTGGCTTCGAGTATAGCTGGAGCGGATCTCTTCTCACATATCCGCTATATGCTCTACACCACCATACCAAGCATCCTGCTCTCACTGGTACTCTATCTTATCATCGGTCTCTGCTATGATTCCAAGCCAGTGGATATCAGCCAGTATCTTACCGGTCTGACCCATGGATTCAATATTTCCCTGTTTACCATGCTCGTTCCGGCTTTTACCGGATGGCTCATCTACCGAAAGACGCCATCCCTCATCACCCTTCTGCTTTCAGCCCTTTCAGCATGCATCTGTGCCCTCATTCTCCAGCCGGAAGTACTTGTAGGGATAGCAGGCGAAGACTGTATTTCTGCCAAAAGCCTCTTTCAAGGAATCATGACCACCTGCTATACCCATACCCAGGTAGATTGCGGTATGGCGAACATCAATGATCTTGTTGCCACCCGAGGCATGGCTGGCATGCTCAATACCATCTGGCTCATCCTCTGTGCCATGTGCTTCGGATCATGTATGGTAGCCAGCGGCATGCTCCACGCCATCACCCACATGCTCCTGAAAAGCATCCACAGTACCATCTCGCTTGTCTGCAGTACCGTGACATCAGGCGTCTTGCTCAATCTCGTAATGGGTGACCAGTTCCTGAGTATCATCATGAATGCATCTATCTACAAGGATGAGTATGCCGAACGAGGTTACCAACCTGAACTCTTGAGCCGAAGTACAGAGGATAGTGCTACCGTGACGAGCGTGCTGGTTCCATGGACAGCCTGCGGTATGACGCAGAGTACAGTTCTTGGCATCCCGACCCTGGTCTATCTTCCCTTCTGCTTCTTCAACATCATCAGTCCTTTGATGAGTTGTCTGGTTACCATTCTGGGCTTTGTACCCAATCCACAACCCAAGGAAAACAAAGCATCTGTAGCAGAAGAGTCTGATATTCATTAAATATATAGGAGATTCATAGATATAGGAGACTCTTAAAAATGAAAAAAGATTCAAAAGTAAACCAAGCAAAATATGTAGAACTCAATTTGTTTCCTGAGGAGATAGAGGATCATCAGAAAGACTCTATCTCTTCAGAAAGCAAGAAAAAGCATACATCTTCTGACAAGGAGTATGATTTGACAGATCTGTTTGAAAGACTTTCCCAATCAGCTTTCCGCAGCCGTTTCCATCTCTCGAAGAAGGATAAGGAATATATTGCAGAAAAGGGTTTGGCTACCATCCGTAAGCATGCGGAGGATTTCGTTGCCAAACGCCTTGCACCTGCAGTGATTCCCAATGACGGCAAGCAGACGCCGATGAGAGGTCATCCTGTTTTCATTGCCCAGCATGCTACTGGCTGCTGCTGCCGTGGTTGTTTCTTCAAATGGCATCATATACCTGCCGGAAGACAGTTGACAGAAGAAGAACAGCAATATGCAGTGGCGGTACTTATGACTTGGATAGAAAAACAAGTTTGAAAAGGTATTTCTTTTTCCTATAAAGGCTAGAATTTTCATGTCCAAAACTCTTCTTCGCCAGTGGGTTGCATCTTGCCCCCACACTTTGGGCAAGTATGCATATCCCACCTGTGAATCCTGTAAGAACCACATCTTAGACATAGCCTTCCTACAAGAGAATTAAAACTAGGTGCAGCATCACCAATTACTCCACCCACCACAAGAGGTACTATTTTCCCAGTCCTCCCAACACCCTGGTCTGAGCTACCTGGATACCAGCCTTTTGAGCTAGCAGGTGAGAAATGTGCTCCCAAAGTCCTGCGTCACGGTCATCTTTTCGAGAAGGAAACTTCGCGATGCATAGATTACCTTTTTCATCCAATACGCCTGCTTTAGGTCTTGCGCCACCCAATGAAGTACCAGGTTGGATGAGCTGCGCTATCCATTTTTTTCAGGCAAAACATCATTCCCTTCAGATCTTTCTACTTCTTGACTGGCATGCCCCCCCTACCAACTCCGCTTTGCCGAGCCAGTTAAAATCTGCGAAAATAAACAGTCGTTCCATTTCTATCCTTTTTTAGATGCTCGTTGACGATTCTTCAGTCCTATATCCTGCAATGCCCTTCCGAGTTTGTCATCCTTTGCCAGGAGCAAGATGTCATCATCCAGCTGAAGAGCATAGAGTACACGAAGGTAAATTCCGATGGAAACCGTTGGTAATCCATTTTCTAACAACTATTCCTTACCAAGATTTCTAGCTTTTCAACCATCTTACGCTTGGTTTCCTTAGAAGCATTCCAACGGCGCAACGCTTCTTCTTAACTTTGTTGTATTCATATCATTATTCCTCCATTTTTAGTTCAAATTATAACTGTAAAGATACCTCCCGTCAAAATTTATACTCAAAATTCATATACCTACATTTTTTGAATCTAGCGATAAAAATAAGGAGGTTTGAAAGGCTGGAAATCCCCGTTTTCTGCTCTCTATTAAGAATAAGACCTATAGTTGACAACTATAGATTTTCCTCAACGCCACCATCTAGTCATGAAATCACAAGCATTTGATTATCAATACCTTTCCGGTTTTCTTCATATTTATGATATTCTCAAAGAAATAATAAGCGTCTGGAAATACGAGAATCTCAGGCAAGCTAATGTAAAGAAGATTCATTCTTAACAAAGCCACATCACTACATATTCGGGTAATTCTTGCAAATCACCTACTTCATTTTCCATCCATCAATGGTTCCCGTCTTCGATGAGAAGTTGCAACCTATCTGATAAATCTTTCTGCCATCTGCTGCATATTCCCTGGCATAGCCCATATCCTCTATCTGCTTCAGGGCTTCCTCTGCCGAACCATCACGCTTGAATTCGAAGATGTAGATATAGTTCGGAGTCTCTACCACACAATCTACCCTACCTTCGCTTTGTTGCTTTTCGATGAAGACCGTGAAACAGCTGATCATTCTCAATACGAGATAGAAGGTGTATTGAAAATAACGTTCCTTCTCGCGCTCATCGTCCTTGCGACGCTGGTTATAAGGAATACTGGCAAAGAAGGAAGTCATCAGATTCTCCAACTGTTGGTAATCTCCCTTCGACATCACATCTACTACCTGAATAACCCAGGCATCCGTTGACTTCGATGGCTTCAGATAACTAGAAGCTACCAGCGTCAGGAAACCGCTCCTCACTTCATCATTCGGGAAATCCAGGAGATAGGAATCGGTATCCATATTCCAATCTTTGATGGTAAGATAACCGCTCTGATAAATCATAGGCAACGGTGATTCCACATCTGCCTTGTAGTCGATAAAACTACTCGTAGGATAAACTTCCTCTGTGGTTTTATATCTCACGGCCATCGCCTTGATTTGTTCATCAAAGGTAGAATACAATTCATCTTCCGTAATTCCACAAAGTGCCTCGTAATGCTCATCCATACTGATATCGTTAGGCTGATTGAAACCACTGAACACGCTCACCTGCGAGAACTTGGTGACACCCGTGAGCAAGACAAACTGCAGGTCATCATCAGCTTCCTTGAACACAGAATATACGCCTTTGAGCAGATTGCGATTATAATCCTCCAAAGTCATCTTTCCATATTCATTCTGCACAGAAATATCCATATCCATCACATCTAGCAAAGGCTTGTCATACTCATCAATGAGTACGACAGCTCTCATTCCTGTTTTCTTATGAGCATTCCCTAACACAGCCTTAAAGCGACTACCTAAAGTCTCGGCCAACTCCTCACGTCCATAGATACGTTCTGCCATGGCAACAAACTCCTCCAACACTTTGTCTAACGCATAAGGCTCTACAAAGTTTTGACCACCAAAAGAGAGATGGAACACAGGATATTGCTTCCACTCCTTCTCCAGCTTGTCGATGGCAAGCCCCTTGAACAACTCCTTTTTTCCCTCGAAATAGCATTTCAAGGTAGATACGAGCAACGACTTTCCAAATCGTCGAGGACGACTCAGAAAGTATATTTTACCATTAGTCACTAAGTCATAGACCAATGCCGTCTTATCGAGATAAACATAATCATCTTCTATGATTTGTTCGAAACTCTGTATTCCGATAGGATATTTCATATTGCAGCCTTTTTAATAAAATATGGTGCAAAGATACAATTTTATTTTCATATATCCTTGGTTTACCTGTCGTTATTTTGCATGAAAGATTCAAAGGAGGAAGAAACCTGCACAAAACTTTGGTGATTTGATAAAAAACTCGTACCTTTGCAGAAGTTAAGCTGCACTCGGCAATTTGAAAACTAGCTTTCATTGCGCTCGTTTGTATTATCTTTGTCTGCAAATTGCAAAAATATCATATGGAATATCTGACGCTGACAAATAGCACCGAAATCATTAGGATTGCTTCCGAGGACATTGTTTTCATCAAAGGTGATGGAAACTACTCCGACATATACCTATCCAATGGCAAAGCGGAGAACGTAACTTACCAACTGCATGGTCTGATGGACAAATTAGAAAAGTTCACTTATTGTCCCTTCCATCGAGTTGGCAAGAGCCTCATCGTCAACAAAGACTATATCTTCAAAGTAAATCCAGGACTTCAAAAGCTCATTTTGGCAAGCAGCAACCTATACGATGACATCCATATCAAGGCATCAAAAGAGGCCCTCAAGGAACTGAAAGACAAATTAGAAAAGGAAGGAGGCGAAGCATGAGAAAGAAATTTCCAACAAAGAAAGGCATTATCTTCGTGGATGATGACTCCAACGTGATAGTAGAAAGACCTGCATCCATACAGCGGTCACACAAATGGAGAGACATTATCATAGGTGTGCTCGTATCCATCACCCTTTGCATCATGGGCTTGGGCGGATGGCGACTCTATAATTACTATTATAATATAGGTGTACCTGTATCGGTAACGCCCGAAGAGAACATTCAGAAACTGGCTGCCCGTCACAAAGGCGGCAAGCCTACCATCACGCTGTCTTCCGATTCCATCCTGGGCGTAGCGCTCAACATGTATCGCCTGGAAAATCTGCAAGCCGAAATTTCCCTGGTAGAACCTGATACCACCGACATGAGTGTATGGATGTACAGTAGAAGTGCCGACCACACCAGCACCAACGAATATCTGGGCAGTCTGGTGATGAACGGCAAGGAACTGGCATCGGATGTTTCCCGCCTGGGCTATTGTGCGATGGCGAATGGCAACATCGTGCTGGGAATTTCGAGAAGCGACAAGGTGAAGGATTATGTAGAGGAACGGGGCGGCAGTTTCTTCCGCCAGTTTATTTTGGTATCAGATGGAGTATTACCTGCCAAGTTCCAACTTCACGGCAAGGTGGAGCGCCGTGCCTTGGCAAGAACTTCCGACGACCACCTATATTATATAGAGACCCGTCATCCCGAAACCCTCTGGGATTTCGCCGATGCCCTGCGCGAATACGGTTTCGCCGATGCTATCTACATCACCGGTGGCAAGTGCCACAGTTTCTATCGCACCCCCGACGGCAAACCGCATAATATAGGCGATGATACCCAGCATCCTCATAAGAAATATCAGGAAATCGTGCCTTGGATTATATTCAAGGCACGATAGAGTGCTGGAAAATTGAATTATCTTTCTTGATGAGTCATAATCATCCTCAAAGAGTTCTTACAATCCTCGCACAACCCATGTTTCATGTAGAAGGTATTCTTGCCATGGGCATCCTGCATCAGGCACTTCGGGGCATTCTTCTTGCAATGCGGCAAGCCACGAGAATGCAGGAATTCATGGATTGTTACTTTCCATAAGTCATCCTTTCGTTTCAATCGGAAGGTTGAAACCACACAGGCGTCACCTGGTCGGAAACTCAATCCCATGATTCCATAGTTGTAATGTCCGTGAATGGAAGTAGAGATGTCTCGATGCGTCAAACCTATCGTTACGATTTCATCATTACCTCCATGCTCTTCATGCAACATTTTCAGGATTTCCCCAGCCCAATACCTGTTTCTTGGTTTGTAGAGACATGAATCAGGTATTTCTTTCTTGTCTCCAACAAATACAGAAGCCTCCAACCAAGCCTTTGGTACCTTATTGAAAATGAAACCCAACTGCTTCACGAGTTCTTCTCTCAACTGTTCTGCCTCCTGATGTGAGAAATTTCCCAAAGGCTTTAACTCTATGACATAACCCAATGGAGGATCTGCAGGGAGGCTGTCTCCCATGATTTCATTGCCATGGCTCTGATTTCCATTGTAACAACCTGCTAAAAACAGGATTGAGATTCCAGCAATAAACAGCAATAACTTCTTCATAGAATATTCTTTTTATTTGTATTTTGCATAAATCAATACCGGTCTTCTCCTAGAAGATTCCTTGTATATCTGCATCACTTTCTTCACGCAGCTCCTTGATACAGTAAAACAGCCACGGCTCTCTGTTCCTAGCGGAATATACTCCTTCTCACCGGAGAATCTTGTCACCTTGCCAGCAGAATGAATCAGGATACCACGGGCTTCTGCCAGATAATTGCTCTTGTCGAGCCCTCGAAGGCGAACGCAGTTTTTGAACTTCATTCCCCCCTTTCCTATCATGACATATCTTCCAAGACTCGTGCATCCACTTCCAGGGTTATTACTGAACTTTGGTTGGGCTGCTGTATTTCCCTTACCACTTCCATGCATGCAATAGCTACTCATTACTCTTTTGCCACGCTGCAAGTCATAGATAAAGAACCTCTTCTTGCCAGATGGTTTGGAGAAATCCACTAGGATATAGTAATCCGTACTGTATCCTCGTCTGTCGCAATAATCTCTTACTTGCGTCAGGTTCTCACAATCCACCTGATGGTACCACTCTTTAGCATCCACCGTATTCTTAAAAAACGGTTTTGTGAACCTATTATAAATAGGTGGAACGAAAAGAACACTGATGACAAGCAGAACCAGTATTCCCAATATAATCAATAACTTCTTCATAATCTTCAAACATATAATTCAAAAAACATAGGCTTTTCTATTCCCTGACACATGTCAGATTCATCTCTTGCTTAAGAAACTCGATAATCTCATTGCGCCTGTTTACCAAGATATAATGGTTTTCTTCAGGATCAAAGAACAAGCCGCCATGAACTCCCATCTTACTGAGCCTGCTTGCCTGATTTAGCATCAAACGTGAAGAATGATCCTGACCGCCACCAATCAGATTGATTCTACATGGCACCTTCCTCAATCCTCCAAGATTACAGGAGATAGATGTCAGACTCTTGAAATCTTTTGCATGAGATGAGTGCATGGCAGCCACTATCGCACTACCTCCATTTGAAAGCCCCATCAAGTGAATCTGACGATGGTCGATATGATAGCCCATTCGCTCCAGGGAAGGTATGTAATAGCTAAAAATCTCATTGATATCACGATTTGTAAAGATGCCACTCATGCTGCGAGTACCGATGCTTAGCACGATACAGTTGTTCAGGTCCTTCCAGATACCCTGATAGAGTTGCCAGTTGCCCAGGTATCCATGAAAGAATACAACCAGCGGATATTTGAATCCGTTCTCCTTGCTCCATCTTACATTCTCATCTCCCTTAGGGTCGCAGATATAAACAGCCCTGTCACTAGTTCCGAAAGCCTCATTGAAAGCCTGCACATAGACGCCAGACATTGGATTATCCATACCAAGATTGTCATACGGAGTTAAGAAGTTATGAATCTTACCATTGGCAATATCCTGATTGGCTTGTGCAATAAGAGTACCACCAACGCCCATCATGCTGATTACAGGTCGGGCAATCATCAGGTTTCTAATACCAAAGTTCACAATCTCTTCCTCTGGAATCAGGGTATTGATGAGATATTGAGTAAGCGGTGGATGCTTAGCCTCTCCATTCTTATCCAGATAAACAAGTCTCACCCTGTCATTAGATTCGATGCGATAACGGGGCATTGCCATCCACAGGCATACGAAGAAGAGCATCCAATAAGGCTTCATCCCCCATTTCTGCATCCATGCTGGAAGCATCTCAAAGATGTGGTTCTTCCATACCAGGAAGAGCAGCATCAGCATGATGGTTTTGTAAAACAGAGAGGCAAACAATGCCCAAGCCACTACGAGCAATACAGATATAATACATTTCTTAGTCATGATTGATAATGTTTAAATTCTACTTCTAATATCCGAGACTCACCCCCTATCCTTATGGCAAGGTAAAAGTCCCGAGTGCAAAAGTAGAAAAAAATAAGCAAGTAATGATGCTATCCATACGTGGATTGTACCAAATACTCGCTTATATGTATGAAATCATCAATGCCTACAGCATCAAATCCTTGATGGTTGTACCATTCATGAATCTGCTAAAATCTACCCTTTCTCCAATACCATACAAATGTCCGGTTTCGGAATCAAGTTCTTTAGGATTATTCATAAGAAAAGAGAGAAAAAATTTGGTTATTCAAAATAAAATGAGTAACTTTGCAAACGTAAAAAGCCAATAGCATCCGATAGGTTGTCCTTGGTCATGGTCTATGTAGCCATGCATGAAAAAACTATATGCAAGTTTTTGTGGGACTAGCACTGCAAACTTGATTTCTATATAAGATGATTTGTTCTTCTTTCAAGAAGAACATTACAATTTCCAGATTATTTCTATATTAAAAATAAAAAAGGATGAAGAAGATATTTTTCATTTCAATAGTAGCGGTCAGTTTCCTAACGGGCTGTCGTCAATGGTATTCGCTACAAAACTTCCTTGGCATTGGACATTACGAAATAGTCTCCAACGCTGAGAATTGGTTAGATAACAACAGGTACGACTCTATCAACCAAAAATGGATTGGACCTGATTCAGCAAGAATAAACTATATAGATGCAGAAGCAAACAAAATAGAGATGAATAAAAAAGACTATAAAAATTAAAAAATCACCGCCCTTTGTTAGCAGTAACATTCTAACAAAGGGCGTTTTCCTTACGTAATGAAAAAAAATAACTTGGTACATTTTTATTATTTGTTACAGCATCAAATCCTTGATGGTTGTACCATTCATGAATCTGCTTAAATCTACCCTTTCTCCAATACCATGCAAATGTCCGGTTTCTGAATACTGCCAGATATTGCACTTTCCTCTGCCGTCAATAGCGGGTTGTCTGGAGTTATAATTGGCGATGAAGAGATAATAGCGATTGAACTTCGCCCCCATCTCCTTATTATAGAAGCTCTCGTTGCTATAGATGATAGGATACTTGCCATAGTGTTTCTTCACCAACCCACCCATCGCTTCACCTTATATGGCGACACCACATACATAATCCCCAGACCAACACCAGCCAATACAACCAGGCAGCCTAAGCAAATCAAAGTATATTTTAATCCTTTCTTCATTACATTTTATTTTTTAGTTGTTTTCAGGGGGACAAAGATAATGAATTTATTCGAAACAGCATAGAAAGTTGGGGGATAAATGTATGAAATGGGGAGCAGGAAGTACCAAATGACAAAACGGATGCTTGACCACATTCTTCAAGCATCCGTTTTGCAAAATTCATACACACATAACCGATTGTAAATCTGATCCTATTTTATGAAGACCATCAACAATACGTTTACGCTGCTGCTCACGTGGTTTCTTCAATCCATTCACATAGTGTGACAAAAGACTTTGGTTTATTCCAGAAGCACGACTAATTGCCGCTAGAGAAACGTATGGAGAATATGCCTTCAAAAGAGTAGTTGCATCCTGATAGTTATACACAAACTCATAATCGCCATTCTTCAGCCATTCCGGAACATCTTCTCCATTTTCCACAAGACCTTCAACATGAAACTCTAAACTATCCTTTGCCTCCTTTTGCAAAGCTTCAAAGGTTGGTGCTGTAAAAACCACCGCACCTGGTACATTACTACCAAGAGAACCGCCAAAATTCTTGTCGCACCACGCAACATTAACAATAATCTTTTCCATAATGTGCTACTTTAAAATCATTATTAATTCAAAAAGCGAATGCACCAAGGCAGTGGAAGTTTTACTTCCAACCTGCCTGGTGCCAGATGCTATTAAGAAGAAATTGATTCAGCACTTCACTTTCCTTACCTCTAATCGTTACGGTTCCAGGCTTGGAAGGATGCTTGAATTGTCTATGGTCACCCTTGGTTCTCGCCAAATACCAACCATCTTTCTTCAACATCTGCAAAACATCTTTGACTTTGTACTTTTTCATATCATTGAATGTTTTGATTACGCAGGCAAAGGTACGAATAATAATACTTTTAAGCAAATATTTTGCGTTAAAAGTATTAAAAGTAATACCATATTTTATGTATATCTAGATTTCCGTGAACGAATTTAAGGATATTCACCATTTTATTACTGGCATATTCCCATCAAACTTACCCCACATTACGGGATGCTGACGATTCCCTGACGCTTCAACTACTCCTTGATGCACGAAGTTATAGATTTCCTTAGCCGTGATAACTCTATCCTTGTTTGTATCAGCACCACCTCGCAAGCCACGTTCCAAGAACACAGTAAACAGGCTGTTATTGAAACCTGTCTGTCTTGGAGTTTCTAAGGATTTCTCCGTTGAACGAGAAGAAAGGAAGAACATCACATTCTCTTTAGAATAGTTAGTATTCCTCTTATTCGTATTTCTCATTTTCCCAGCAAAGCAAGCATCCACGAATATCATTTTCTGCTGAGCTTTACTCTGTCTCATGATGTTCAATACGGAAGAGTAATACAAAAATCCATCGTAACACACCAATCCACCAGGCACACCATGACCACTAAAGTATAGGATAATAGCATCTGATGGCGAAGCCTTGGCAAATGTATTACGCATTGCCGTACATACCTTTTTGATCGTAACGTCTGAATTGACAAAACAATCAACCATAGCATTACCATTCTTGGTAAAGATGCCCGATATGGTCATGGCATCATTCGCACTTACCCGAAGGTCGTTCTGACGATCGGGATAGTCAGCGATGCCAACACAAACGACAAATGTCTTTGCTTGTAAAGGAAGAATTGCAAACAAAAAAACAATAAGGAAAGATAATAACCTTTTCATAACCTCGTTATTTTACATCACAAAAACCCTTTACCAATAACATATCACTTTTCTTTTTGGTAGAATATTTTTTTACCATTCTGGTATCGCTATACTCATGTTCCTTATCGTCAACAATTATTTTGCCCTGCCAATCTAAATATACATCATGTATGGCCCATATTTCATCCGCCGTGGTTTCTGCTTCTTTTTCATTGGTCAAACGACACTCTGCTATTTTAAATCCTTGGTCGGTAACCATAATTGCAGCACACTCTGCAATCAAAGAGATACTTAGGCTTTCACAATCAATTAAAAACAATTGATAATCAGTAAGCCAGCCATCACTATTAGCCAAAACTGTTGTTGCAACATAAAGTTTTTTACCATCAGGAGAGACCAAGTACTTCATTTGAGGAAATCCATCCTCAAATTGATCCGTTCCTTCATTGTACCTATCATACTTAGTTGGGATTCTTTTAGGTACTTCATTGCCATCATCAACATACCATAACTGCCCTAAACTATCTTCCGATATGAATTCATAGAATTTTCTGTTTTTTCCATTTTCTCCAACGAAAGAATAAAACAAATGTTTTTCCACGTTCGGACAAGCAAATCCAGCACTATCCCCATCTATTTTCTCCATATAAGTTAGCGGTACTGGTAGCTTTTTACCAATACAACTATTTGACAGAAGAAACAGAAAGAAAGTAACAATCAATAATATTTTCTTCATTTTTACCAAACTATAAATTTGTTTTAGAAGTAGAAGATACGGGAACATACACCCCATAATTCTCACAAACTTCTTTTTGAGAAATATACCAAGAATAATCATTCTCCTCTTCAGAAGGGCAGATAGTCATATTTACGAAATTGCTAATTCTCAACTGTAGATACTTGAAATCATGTGCCGACAATATATCGTTAGCACATTCGGTAAAATACGATTCATCTCGCTTTAACTCTTTGGCTCCATTCCAATGAATCTTGACAAGATACTCCTCGCCCGGCATCAATTGAGCTTTACTTCCAAACACAAGTTCCTGTGTTTGCATATCTAGCAAATGTACATAATCCCATACTTCTGCATAAGGGATAACATTTCCCATTTCGAGATAATATTGACCGAACTCATTTCTTTACGCACTTTCTTGGAATTAAATCGAAAATATACACGATCCTCTATCTCTACTAGGTGCCCAGAGATATTTTTTACCCCAATATGATATGTAACACCAAAGTCGTTTATCATATAACCATCCAATCTAAATTGCAAGCCATTGGCTACAAAACCATTAAACCATTCTTTTTCCATAATTTTATTCATTATTTTATTGTTTTCAACAATTCCTCTGCGCCAGAAACCCCCATAGCTATAGCAGTCTTCAATATTTCCTTTGCTCTTTTTTTAGAACCTTGCAGAACTAACAATTTAGCTTGTAATAAGTAAGCCTGTTGATAGTCTTTCGAGATTGCAGCAGCCACAAATATATTTGCATTTTGCAAATCACCTTTTTCCTGATAGATTTTTGCCACAGTATACTCCAGTTCACCATTGCCCAGATTGTCATTTATTGCCAATAATAGCCATTTAAGAGCTTCATCATTGTTTTTATTTGTACCATATCCATAATAATACATTGCTCCCAAATTATAATAGGCATCTTTCCAACCATTCTCAGCTGCAACTTTATATAATAGAAAAGCTTTTTCTAGATTTTTAATGACTCCATTTCCATTACAATAACAGTTTCCCATCACACACATAGCCTCAGGATCTCCGTTATCAATAGCTTTTTGAAGCCAAGCAAAAGCCTGAGTGAAATCTACAGGAGTACCCTTTCCTTCAAGATAGGCTTTTCCCAAAAAACACATCCCCCACACATCATACATTTCAGCAGATTCTTTGTAAAGTTTGAAAGCTTTTTCATCATTAAAACAGGCTGCGTAATGTAATCCAAGAAGACACTTTGCTGTAGGATGCCCTTGTTGCGCAGCTAATTCATAATATCGAATAGACTCCTTTTCATTTCGAGCAACCCCCCTTCCTGTATGATATAAACCACCTATAGCATATTGAGCCATAACAACTCCAGCATCTGCGGCTTTTTTATAATAATCAAATACCCGTTTTTCATCTAATTGACTTGACATAGTTTGCTGATAACAAAAACCTAGGGAAGCCCATCCCCAAGGATTTGAGTTATTCGAAGATTTTTGAGCATAAACCAATGCTTTTTCTACATTCTGTTCTACACCCTTACCCAAGGCATAACACCACGACAATACAGACAAAGCAAAACTATCATCCTGTCTTGATGAATAAAACTGCCATATCTGTCTATATGTTTCATCATCTAAAGATTGACCTAATTTAAAGAAAAGATAATTCAAAAGCATCTGAGAATATTGCACTCCATTTATTGCTGTAAGACATAGGGTCTCTGTCGTAAAGGGTTCATCTTTCTTTACCTTTTCTTTCTGTGAATTATTTTTACTACTATTAACTATTTGTGCATGCTTAGAAACTCTATTATTTTTTTGTCCTCTACGCACAATACGATTTTGAGCATTCGCATTCAAGCAAAAGACAGCTAGAAATACTATAAATATATTTTTAATCATTTTCATTTTATACCATTATTAAATTACTTGTATAATTTTATAAATAGATAATCTCTTCACTAAACTTTTCCCCATCAAAAAGCCGGACTCTCCTTGCTGTTATAGGTACAGCCTCATAGTACTCTTTAAACGGAATAGACTTAAACATACTCTCATAAAAATACCTACGATTTGTCTTTCCTACTCCTATCTCACTTTTCTTTAAATAGTATTTAATATTAGTATCTAAATCTAACAAATATTTAGAAGATTCACTATATGCATATACCTCTGATTCTGTTGGCATAATTGTTCTATTTAATATTGTGTATTCAGAAGACAAAACTACAGAATTAAGCCACATTCCATAATTCGAAGCCATTTTATAACAAATGCCTCTATTATAACGACGAACATAGGGATAAGCTCTATGCAACGCTTTACCTTTACTTTTTCTCGCTACCTCATGTTTCTTTGGCACCAGCAACTTTGGTTCAGAAATAATTTTTCTACGAACAACTTGCCCTTGTGCAAAAATGTTTATATTACACAGCAACAACACCAACAATAAGAAACACTTTTTATATATATTATTTTTAACTGTCATATTTTTGCTTATATAAAATACATCTTCATTTATTTACTTTTTACAGGTCTTATCATAAATCGAAATGTTCGAGCCCAATTATTAAAATGGGCATCAAAATAAATACTTTCACTAACATCCAATAAACGAGCTCCCCAATCATTAGAATCCCCCAACCAGTAAAAACTATATTTGTTCCCATCAAATCGGTCTGAATACCGAGAAGACATTGGAAAAAATATAGAATTTCCATTTGGTCCAGTTACCACATATCCCAAGACTCCATTTCTCGTTTCTTTCCTAATAGTACATTCACGAACAAGTTCCTTTGCCATTTCAAGAGTAGGCAATTGCCAATTTACCCCCCATTTTGTCTTAGCAATATCATAAGAAGTGCCTGAAATATGAAACATTTTTTTAGGAGCTTGCACTCGTTTATTGGTTCCAGTAGGATCCCCCCACACAAATTCTCCACCTTTATCTACTTCTGAAGATGCGCCTATATTTCTATCAGCCCATAGTGTTCCTGAAGTTAACCCCAAATCAACACCTATTCCTGGAGAAAAACTTTGTTTTTTTTCAGAAACAGATACTTTGGAAGACAAATTATCCCCAACTTGTCCTCTACGCACAACCTTATTTTGCGCATTTAGCCCAATACATACCATCGCCATTAATGACAAAACTAAAATAATTCTATTTCTCATAATCATTTGTTTTTTATCAATCAGTATTTCCCTTCTCAAACTCAATCATCAAATGCCAAAGAAATTAAGTAGGATATTCTTTGCCACATTATTTATCCAAAAGGATTAAGTTCTTAAAGTCCTTACTATCTCTACAACTGTCACAAACAGTACCACTGGCAGACTTATACCAAGCAGATGCATGAATGCATGAGATAACAAGAGCTTCACAAATGCAAGTCCTAGTTTTTTAAGCTAGTTTTTCTACATAAGTTCAACATTTAAAAGGCAAAAACAGAGCCTACTATCTTCCTACCGAAGTTAATAATCATGTGAATAAATCAACATTTCGTTTCTTCATTCACCTTCATCTAAAACATATTCTTCCTCAAGAAGAAAGAATCTAACCACCAAATTTTAGCTTGGTGGAATAAGTAGCCCTACAAAATCTCTATAAATATGTCCTGTTGCATCTTTCATCAAACACACCATTTTCTTTAAACTTTGGGCTGTCGGTTTATTGGTTCCTTTCTTATATTCATAAGAATAATCACCTACAAAATCAACTTCTTTGTCCATTGTATGCTGCAACTGCAACAGACACGTACGATACTTATCTGGATTTATCTTTGACAATTCAATCGCTTTGTCTAATAATTTCTTTGCATTAAATCTATATTTAACACCAGAAGGTGGTTCTATGCATCTAAAACCAGAACCAGGCAAATAACTTCCTTTTTCTTCTGCTTTCAAATCATCGTAAAGAGAGCGTATCTCTTGTATCAATTTTTGTTCATCCATATCTCTATATTTTTAAACATTCTGTAAAAAGTTACCATTCTTGTCATACCAAGCACCTTTCTTTGGTTGACCATTACTATCAAACGTACCAATAAACTGCTCACCTGTAGATTTTACTGTATATGTACCTTTCGAAAAATGATTATCATAGAAAGAACCTGTGTATGTATCACCATTTGGATAAATGAAAGTTGCATTATCCCCTTCCATTCTACCACGATTAAAAGGTCCCTTATACATTCTCCCATCACTAAAGGTAAGTTCACCATTATCATCACATGGATAAAATCTACCGGGATCAGGATTTGTTAGTACTGTTCCTGTATATTTTACCGTTTGATTAAAGAATACCTCTTCCTTATTCTCCACATAAACTCCATCTGAATCAGCAGTTGCTTCTCCAACAAAATAGGCAGAGTCTGAATCTGTACTAGCGACATTGGTATTTGCTGCAGTACGAGTATCACGTGGTAAGAATAGTATTGCTAAAATAACAAGCAACGCTATTACGAAACAAGCCATAAGTTTTAAATAGATATGACTATTAGAAGAATTCGTTTGCTCCTTTTCATTACACTTTTCTAGTTCATTGACCTCTGTTTCTACTTTTTCATCCTTATCAGCCCATACAGTTTCCTCATCATCATTAACTGGATTAACATAAGATAGATGTGGACTAAACACTTTTGTCTCTTCATTGTTAGAAGTAGAAACAGAAGGCTGTTGCAAGATACGTCTTATCTCCCCCACATTCTTCGGTCTCTTTAACCTATTCACTTGCATCATCCAAACCACCAACTTCTTTATTTCCCCAGAGACATCAGGCATTGGGAGGGCAAGATGCTTGTCCTCTGTCTCGTCTTCAGAAAGGTCAGAAACTGATGGAGGGTCTTGATTGGTAAGCAACTTATACATAGTAGCACCAAGGGCATAGAAGTCTGTCCATGGTCCGAACTTATCATAGCTCTGCGCCATTTGTTCACTAGGAGCATAGCCATTCGTATAACTGATACCCGTGCTCATCGTGGCACCACCTACCGTACTCTGTTGCTTACTTGCACCAAAATCTATCAACTTGACAACATCATGACTATCCACCATAATATTGGCTGGCTTGATGTCAAGATGGAACATACCTTCGTTATGGATTGCCTCAAGACCATCCAAAATCTGATTCAAGTAATTGCGGACCTCAGACTCTGCCAAAGGTGCATTGGTACGCTTCAAACGTGTAGATAGATTTTCTCCATCCACATAATCCATCACATAATACGCAGTACCATTCTCCTCAAAAAGGTCATAGACCTTGACAATATGAGGATTACTAAGACTACGAAGACGGCGAGCTTCTTTCTTGAACTTCTCTCGCTGTTGCTCAAAACTATTGGTATTCTCGGCATTGCTTACACTAATAGTAGTGCTATTACCATCACGCTGACACACACCCTTTACAAAGAACTCTTTGATGGCATAAGTCTCATCAAACTCGATATTCTTTGCTAAATAGGTATTGCCGAAGCCACCTGATGCTAAGTAGCTTTCAATTTTGTAAGTTCCGTGTAGGATGGTTCCTACTTGGAGCATATTTTTATTATTTATTTCCTTCATTTTGGGTTGTATCTTGGTTTATAGAATCTTGTGTCGTTGTATCAGGCTTTAACTTTTGCTCTTTCACTGTCACCATAGAATCCTCAAGAAGAGAATCCAGCAAAGCAGCCTCTGTTTTATGCTTGCTATAGTAGCCATAGCCAGCCATGCCAACAGCAGCCAACACTACTAAAGCAACAAAGGCAATGAAGAGAGATTTCTTTCTTTTCTGCTTATTCATCATCTCAACGACTACACTATCAGGAAAAGGCGGTGTACCAGCAGGCTTTACGACTTCAACATCAGGAGAAGCAGTCAACTCTTCCACATCAGGCTTGATATTCAAAGCATTGCATTTCGCCGTAGGCTCTCCATTTACAAGACTCACATCAGCCTCGTCATGACTCACCTCTTTGATGTGAACTATATAAGCTGAATGATTATCTTTATTATCTGAGGTTTCTGAAATCAGCATCTGTCGTTTTTCTTCATCACGAACATTCGCAGAGAAGACATCCAACAGTTCCTCATCCTCCATCTGTTCCAACATGCCGTCAGAACAAATATAGAAGTAATCATCTGGCTGAATATCTGAAATATGGATAACATCAGGTTTTGGATGATTTCTGTCTCCAGCTATCATCGCACGGGTGATGACATTTTTCTGTGGGAATGTCTTCATCTCCTCATAGGTCAACTCACCAGCCTGATAAAGATCATACACCAGGGAATGGTCACGACTCTTATATAATATGGTATGCGAAGATGGACGGAGATGGTATATTCTACTATCTCCAATGTGGGCTGCCGTACATCCATTACTGTGAAAATACAGCAAAGTTAAAGTTGTTCCCATCTGGCGGGTATCTCCCGCAACAGCCAGTTTATCCAGTTCTTCGTAGGCATACGCCAAAGCATCAGACAGCAACTTATCTTCCAAGCCTTCAGAAGCAACTGCATGCTGCAACAAAAACGAAAAAAGACTTTTGCAAATACTTTGGCTTGCCACCTCGCCATGTTCATGTCCACCCATACCATCACAGAGCAAAAACAAGCGGTCATTCTCCGTAGCTTTGCCCTCTATTGGATAGATGCTATCTTCCTGGTTCGCCCTTTTACCCAACTCATGGATAGCTAAAGGCTGATATATCTTGATTCTCATTGTTAGCTTTATTTTTGATGATAAACAACAGTTATGTTACCCATCTTGATGATACTTCCTTCTGTCAAGACGAGCTGGTCACCCTCGTTCAATAATTGTCCATTCACATAACTGGCATTTTTATTATGGTAGTTAGACACCACCACCCTAACCTTGTCCGTAGAAGCCTTAATTACCTGGATGGCAAGATGCTGACGGCTCATATATCTATCATCAGTAACTATCTGTACAGTTGCCTGCGAAGTAGTAGCCTTGCGACCTATCACATTATTGCCGAACCCTAACGGATACTTCTGACCACCATAGAGCAAATAACCAGGAGTAACCTCTTCTTTCTTGCCTGCAAGGATTGTTTCATCAGATTGAGAAGGAGAAGAGGAATGCCCCACGTAACGAGTTTCTCCATTATCTCGATTCACATACAGAGTCTCACCATTGCTGTTACCAACATATTCTGGTTCCCCAAAAGATTGCGGAGTTGCAGCATGTTGCTGTGAGAACATCACTCTCAACTGAGTTTTACATTGAGGACAAGTAATCATCTTAACCGCTTCGTTTTGAGAATTTCTCACGTCAAGCAATACACCGCAACTCGGACATTTGATTCTTTTAATTTCCATTGCTACCATCTATTTTAATCAATGTTTATGCCATCTGAATATCAGCATCAGACATATAGTCTGGCATATCAGGAGCAACATCAGGATTCTCTAAGGATGCTGTTTGGAGATTTGGATCAGCAGAATCATCAACTCCGGTATCAGCGAAATCACTACCACTTGGAGTTATCACTTGTCCTGTATGCAAATCAATTGCTTCACCAACGTCAATACTTCCATTGCCATTGGCATCACAAATAGCAACATCAGGATTTCCATCCTGATCAAAATCTACCACACTCACTTCCTGACCATCCACGTCGAAGACACCCACTGTAGCCATGGAGCCATCAGCAAGCTGAACTTCACCCGCATTAACCAAATGAACATCTGTATTTTGGTCATCAGCCACCTGCACATCACTTGCCTGATGCAAATTTGCATCATTGTGAGCAACAGATACATCCTGGTCTGCATGAGAAGAATGAGATACCACAGCAACATCTTCAGTTTGATGAGGAGCAGCATTCATTTCTTCTGCACGTACTTCAGGTTTTACAGCCTGAGCATAGTCGTTCTTTTCTGCATCTGTCATGTTGTTCCACTCTTCCTCGGTATAAGTACTATAGATATTACCATGCCAATGGAAAGCGCCACCAGAACCAACTTCGGCTCTAGCGGCATCAAAAGCCTCCTTAAAGCTCTGCTCATCATGACTCTCAGCTACCTTGATAGAGGCATTATCATTAGCTGCAGCAGCATCTTGCGATGGATTCTCCCCTTCCGGTTTTGTATCGGGAGTTTCTTCAGTATTTGCTGCAAAGGAATCTGTGGCATACATAGCACTTGCACCTAACAAGATACCAGCAGCTCCACTTACCGCTACTTTCTTCCAAGTTGTCTTATCAGCAGCGTTCTGAGTTTTATCTTTACTTTCCTGTCTTACTTCAGGATGTGTATTATCGAAATACAATGTTTCTTCATTCTGTGCCATAATCATACGTTTTAAAATTATAACTGGTGCAAATATAGTGAAATAATAAATAGATAGGTACTAATTCTGTGCTCATTACACAAAACCTATCTTCTATTGTACAAAATCACTTTTTGATTTTAGCCCTGCAATAAGGACAAGCCTCATTCTGCATTAAAACTCCATAAGACAGAAAGCCCAGGAAGTGATGACAATGAGGACAAACATAATGCTGCTGAAACTCTTCAGTCAACTGCTTCTGCCTTAACGGTCCCTTAGAAGAATCCTTATATGCTTTTACAGTAAAGCCTACAGAAATCAAAATACCTAAGAGATACAAACCTATATAAAGAGGAGTCTCTCTAAATTCTGGGAAAATGATACTCAAAGCGATGGCTCCCATAGTAATCAAACCAGTAATGCCACGAAGAGAATTAAACTTGCGGTCAGCAATTTGCTGATCAAGTTTATGTTCATCATATTCTTCCCAAACACGCTGCAATGGACGAAAATCTACCATTTGAGGAACAAAACTCTTTATCCAATCCCAACTAACCAAAAATTTGCTTGGACCAAGTTCTATTTTATCCTTTTCCATGATAGTCTTTGCCATTATTTCCACTCCATTGACAAAAGTAACATTCAGAGGTTTTAGATTCGTAATTCTATAAGAACCATCTGGATTAATGGTCAAACTACAATGTTGACGGCTCACAGTCATAGGAACACATCCAGCACTCCCAAAAGTCTTGGATTGTTGTCCCATTGTTATTCTCAATTGAGATGTACTAGCATCACGTCCAATGATTAATTCCATAAAATTCTTTGCTTGATTAGTTTATTTTTTAGTTATGAGTAAATCCTTCATTTGCTTCAAGGCTTCCTTAGAAATACCTAAAGCAAAAGCAAAATGCTCATAATCTGATAATATTAACTGTTGCTTTTGCGTATTGACCTGATAGATGTAGCCAGTGTTGATGATAAAGCGCTTACCCACTCGCATAAAAATACTCTTGCAATCTACAAGATGCTCGGCCAAATACTTCTCCATCTGAGTCAAATTCAGACAAACAACAGCCTTCAGCTTGTTAATAGTAACAATCTGTGTATAATTGCCATCTCCTTCGAAATAAACAATTTTGGAAACATCTAATCTTAAGAGTTCCGTCTTTGTATTGAATACGATAAATTGACTATCCATATTTACCATTTACATCGCAGACTTGTTCCCAGAAGTAGCTATCGGTCATTAAGTTTTCAATGAAAAAGCGTGGGACTATTGCTTATTACCGGATAGAGGTTGTGGAAGGACCCGTCAGCAAGTAATAATGCAATAGCCCACGCCATAGAGTATATTAACATCTTCTTCCATAGAGAAAAAGATACAATAATCCTTAGACGTGAGCATCATTGCCTATTTATCGTTAGCAGACTTTGAAACTTCCACATTTCTATCGCAAGATAACGTTCAATACGCTCATTCATTTGAGTCTTCATCGCAGCCGTTCTTTTCCGTCTGCTCCAACTCTGACCGCAAAAGTAAGCAATATTCTTGATACCGCCAAACTTTTTGCGATGTTTTTTGTCCCGAAGGACAAAAAATGGCATTGAACGCTGCCATTGCCGAGAGAAAAATACTACCACATTTCTATTCCATGGCAACAATTCAATGCCCTATACCTATATACGATCCCTTACGAAAAGGTAAACAACCTATAACGATTATCTCTTAGTTACCGTTCCCTTTCTGGCATTCACCATAAAATTTCCAAGGAAAATCATAATCTTCTTCATACCTTATTATATATTAAAGGGTTATACTTCATGTTCCTCGTTCCACGATTTTTTCTTTTCTATCGCTTCCCGATTACGAGTGCAAAAGTAAGAAGATTATTTCTATCAGCCAAATATCTAAACCTACCTTGTATGAAATGCCGGACAGAATGTACCAAATGACAAAACGGACGCTTGACATTACTCATCAAGCATCCGTTTTAAAAATTCTATCATTTCCAGAATTGCCTTTCTCAAAGGTTGCAACTCATTTTCTATAATCCACCAAATCTGATCGGCATCAACCTCAAAATAATGATGAGCTATGATATCACGTAACCCTTTCACATTTTTCCAATCAATTTCAGGATGAGTTGTAAGAAGTTCTCCATTAGTTAAGTATATCCAATGCTACATATTTAATCTTCATCTCTGATAATCAACTTATTAAGTGTGAAAGGAGAATATCAACACAGGATACAGCTTCCACTCCTTATCCAGCTTGTCGATAGCAAGCCCCTTGAACGATACAAGCAAAGGAATTGCTCCGTCTTTGCAATCCGTCGTAATAATAAGCCACTTTCAAAAACACTCTTCACTCTTCACAAATATGGTATAAGTATTTGTATATAAGGAATTTGTACGGGTGAAGAGTGGTGAAGAGTGATGCGTAACTCTTCACCTCTCGCAACCCCAGTGTTTATCGGGGTTTCAGCCGATTTGGTGAAGAGTGAAGAGTAAAAAGCAAGTGGTTGTTTTACCAGCTCCCGACGTATCGTTTTGTGCCTGGCAATGGCAGGTTATTGCCCTGGTAAGGGGCAATGTTATGCCATAGTGAGGCAATAAGCGCTACAAGCCGCATTACGCATCGTCAGTACTATCATGGAGACCTCTCAGTAACGTCTTTGCGCCTTGCAAGTACTATCGCTGTTGCTTGTAAGTACTATCATCGTGCCTTGTAAGTACTATCATTGTTGCATCGGTTTTACGTAAAAAGTCTTCGGAGTAACCTTAACTTGTTACCGGAAGAATTAATGTTATAAGCCAGAGAAGCCTATATCTTCAGCCGCACAACAGCTGTTGTGCGCTTGCATAACAGCTGATATGCGCTCGCCCACCACCTGTTGTGCAAGCGGATATCAGCTGGTGGGCGATGAGTTATTGGATATAACGGATGCTTGACATCATTCATCAAGCATCCGTTTAGCAAATCACCTACTTCATTTTCCACCCATCAATGGTTCCCGTCTTCGACGAGAAGTTGCAGCCTATCTGATAAATCTTTCTGCCATCTGCCGCATATTCCCTGGCGTAACCCATATCCTCTATCTGCTTCAGGGCTTCCTCTGCCGAACCATCACGCTTGAACTCGAAGATGTAGATATAGTTCTGGGGCTCTACCACACAATCTACCCTACCTTCACTTTGCTGCTTTGACCAGCATCAGGAACCCGCTTCGCACTTCATCATTCGGGAAATCCAGGAGATAGGAATCGGTATCCATATTCCAATCTTTAATGGTGAGATAACCGCTCTGATAAATCATAGGCAACGGTGATTCCACATCTGCCTTGTAGTCGATAAAACTACTCGTAGGATAAA
>PPYF01506710.1_pt1 | contig 41967 bp, 29 predicted proteins | sample 1559871 | NCBI WGS metagenome assembly PPYF01 (sample SAMN08240021, study PRJNA423297) | Human gut metagenome, whole genome shotgun sequencing project.
CTTATAATAATTAGTATTGGGAAATACCATCTTATATCAAAAAGCATAACACAATATATGAGTATTGATATCACAATTGTCACAACCTGAAATCCTGTCGTTAAAATATCTAATACATCATCTGCCATTTTTGAATTTATTCTCTCCATTAAGTCATATACTTTTCGGTTTTCAAATTCTTCCATATCAATATTTTTAATTTTTTGATGTATACTTTTCATAATATTTTTACTAAACTGATAATTGATTCTTAAAAAAAAATGTTCCTTAACATAATTGAGAATTTGTATCAAGCACTGAAGAATTTCGTATGCAAATATCACAAACACTATTATTTGTAAATCTATTTCTGAGAAGTCACTAATACAGTCAATAATCACCTTATATATCCACGTTATAAAAGGTTCTATCATTCCTGCTGAAAGCAGCAAAACAATCATTATCACAATTCTTTGTAACAATCTTTTGTCTATTATTTCTTTTATCATTTTGATACATATTTTCATCTTATTCATCTCACTTATACCATTTACTTTGTTCCATGTAATATTTTTGAAAAATACTAGTATTATTCAAAAGTTCTTTATACGTACCTTCTTCTACAATTTGTCCATTTTGCAAAGTTACTATTTTATCTGCGAATTTAGTCAATCCTATTCTATGAGTTATTATAATCACTGTCTTATCTTTTAATAATTCTTCTATCTCTTTAAAGCATTCTCTCTCTGCGACAGGATCCATAGCAGATGTTGGCTCATCAAATAAAATAATCTCAGCATTTCTAATTAGCGCACGAAGTAAAGCTATCTTTTGCCATTGCCCACCTGATAATTCAAGTCCATTTTCATAAATTTCAGGTCCCAAAAGACTATCAAGTCCATTTGGCAGATTTTCGATAAATTGAAATTCTTTTTTGTTTTTATAAAAGTCTTCAAATTCATCAATATCGGCGCTTAAATTTCCTATAAAAATATTCTCTTTTACTTTCAAATAAAATCTACCAAAATCTTGAAAAATAGCAGCTTTTTCCCATTTTCCTATACTTATTTCTCCCTTCGTAGGTAATAATAAACCCATTATAATTTTTGCCAGCGTACTCTTGCCCGAACCATTTTCTCCTACTAAAGCTACTTTTTCCCCTTTTTTTATACATAGATTGATATTTTTTAAAACAAGTTTCGCCTGAGTAACTCAAAACTCACTTCGTGACTTTTTCCTACTCGGCAAACTTGATGAGGATTTCGCTCCCCATACCCTCGACATCATCATATTTTTCAAATATATATTGGCTCCTATCTTGATAGTCGCAGCATGATTGTTTCATCACGGTAATAAAAAAGATGTCTACTGCTACACTTTTCATAGCAATAAACATCTTTTTTCTAAATTACGGTTCTTCCCTCTGATCTTGGGCTTTTAATATTGCAAGAACATCTTCTACGGTTCTTCCCGAAGCAACTACCGCCCGGAACAATGTTTCCTTTTCCTGCTCCTCAATTTTCTCCTGAATTTCTTTTCTTTGAGAACGAAGCTGCTTCAAATCACTCTCTACTTCCTGAATTCTTTCGTTTACTGTTACAAGCTGCTCCTCTAAAGTAAGCACATTCTGTTTTTTTCTTCCTCTTGGCATAGTAGACCTCCATACAATTATTTTTTCTATTGTACCATGTTTCTGAAATATTTTCACAGTTATTTTTCATTTACCAATGCAGTTCCCTCTATCGGCTTATATGTAAATAGAATTTTTATAAAAGGAGATTTTATACTATGGCAAGACCCAAAAAAGAAAAATCATTACGGCATACACACCAGATTATGCTCCGCCTTACCGATACGGAATACGAAATTATATCATCTCAAGCAAAAGCTGCAAGTCTGCCTTTGGCAGAATTTGCCCGTAGACAAATTATGAACAAAAGAACAATTATAAAATATGAACTAGTGGCTGATCTGCCGGAATTAAAAAAATTGATTGCCGAGTTTGGAAAAATAGGAAGCAATCTAAATCAGATTGCCCGGTATTTCAATAGCGGCGGTATTCATTCACAGGAAATACAAAAATCGCTCCAGCAGAGTCTTTCTAAAATCTATGAAATGAAATACGAAGTCTTAAAACTTGCCGGGAACTTTTCTTCCCAAAATATATCTGCCCCCAAGCATGCAAGAGGTAGTGAATATGGCAATTCTTAAGCACATTGCAAGTAAAAATGCTAACTATGGAGAAGCACAACGCTATCTTCTGTTTCAATATGATGAACATACGAAAAAACCAATCCTTGATAAAAATGGAGAACTCATTCCAAGGAAGGAATACTACATTGACGGCATTAACTGCGATCCCTTTTCTTTTGATTTGGAATGTAAAGAGTTAAATGCACAATATCATAAAAACCAGAATTTTGATGAAATCAAATCTCATCACTATATTCTTAGCTTTGATCCAAAAGATGCCGAAGAACATGGATTAACCGGAGAAAAGGCACAACAACTCGGATTAGAGTATGCTCAAAAAAATTTTCCGGGACATCAGGCTCTTGTATGTACCCATACAGACGGAAATAATGAAAGTGGAAACATTCATGTACATATTGTAATCAACAGTTTAAGAAAATATGATGTGGAACACCAGACATTTATGGAACGCCCCTGCGATGCCCGTGCCGGATACAAGCATCATCTGACACCGTCTTATCTCATTTATTTAAAACGCTCACTTATGCATATTTGCCACAGGGAACACTTACATCAGGTAGATTTACTTTCTCCGGTGGAGAAAAAAATTACAGACAGAGAGTATCGTGCAAAGCACACCGGACAGAAAAAATTAGACACGCTGAATAAAGAAATGTTGTCCAAAGGAATTGCTCCACGCCAAACAGTTTTCCAGACACAAAAGGAATATCTGCGAACCGCTATTGAATACGCTGCCGCTTCTTCCTGCAATATAGAAGAATTTCAAGCGACACTTTTGAAAAACTATCAGATTACTTTAAAAGTAAGCCGAGGACGTTTCAGCTATCTGCACCCGGAGCGAAATAAGTTCATTACCGGAAGATCGCTAGGTTCCCATTACACAGAAGATTATCTGTTTTCAATTTGGGAAAAGAAGAAAGAACCCCAACATCAATCTCACACAAGATCAGATATTTTCACTCCTCATTCTAACTCTACTACTTCTGCATTTATGGAACAAAAAGAAACGGAAGCCTTCTGTTTTATAAAGTCAGACCTGCGACTTGTCATAGATCTGCAGCAACGTGCCAAAGCACAGAGCAATCCGGTTTATGACAGAAAAGTAAAACTTTCCAATTTACAACAAATGGCAAAAACCATTGCGTATGTACAAGAACGTGGCTATTCCACAGAAGATGATTTGATAACTGCATTGACTACATCACAATCGGAAACTGCCAACTGTCGAAAAAACCTCCGTTCCACACAGCAGGAATTGAAAAGAATCAATGAACAAATTCATTACACCGGGCAATATCTTGCAAATAAATCTGTTTACAGGGAATTTTTACACGCAAAAAATAAAAAACAATTCCGACAGGAACATCTGTCAGAAATCACGCTTTATGAAACTGCACGAAATTTCTTGAAACAACAAGCAGCAAGTGAAAAACTGCCTTCTATGAAGCTATTGAAATCTGAAAAAGAAAAACTGCTATCCATTAAAAATATGCAGCATCAGGAATATCAAAAAAGAAAACAATACGAAAAAGAATTGCAAACTGTATGTAAAAATGTAGAGATGATTCTTCATGGAAGGTCTGATTTTGAAAAAAGTTCTGAAAAGAATCTGCCACCACGCTAAATCTTATATTCCAAAAATTTCTTCCTTTTTTTGTTGTATTCTTTTGTTATCTGCTTTATACTAAAGGCAAGATAGAAAAGGTGGTGATTTAGTGGAACTGGAAACAACGCTATCGCAAACAATTCGTACCGCAGGAAGCAACTCAGATTATGACTCTGCTTGTAAACGGCTGCTTTCTGAAAAAATCATTCTTGCTTGGATTATGAAAAATTGTTTGGAAGAATATCGAGAATGTAGCATTTCAGAAATCATTGAAAAATATATTGAAGGCGAACCGCAAGTCGCAGAAGTTCCGGTTCTGCCTGATCAGACCAATCCCTCTTTAATCAAGGGAGAACGCACAGAAGATAAAACCATTACGGAGGGAACGATTACCTACGATATTCGTTTCACGGCAACTGCACCGAAATCCGGTGAGTTAATCCGTTTAATTATCAATGTAGAAGCACAAAACAATTTTTATCCTGGTTATCCGTTGCTTAAACGCAGCATATACTATTGCAGCCGTATGATTTCTGCTCAATATGGTACTGTATTTTCATCTGCACAGTACGATAAGATTCGCAAAGTCTACTCCATCTGGATTTGTATGAACCCACCAAAATCCAGAGAAAATACTATTACTCAATATTACATTGCAGAAAAATCGCTTGTGGGACATGTTACCGAAAAAGTAGAAAATTATGATTTGATGTCTGCTGTTATGATTTGCCTCGGCAAACCGGACAGTGAGAATTATCACGGAGTTTTAAAATTGTTAAATGTTCTGCTTTCTTCAGAAACAACACCGAAGGAAAAAGAAAGAATTCTCCATGATGATTTTGATATTGAAATGACGCAGAATTTGGAAAGAGAGGTGTCGCTGATGTGTAATTTAAGCCAAGATGTTGTAGATCGTACTCTTTTAAGTGCCATCCAACATTTAATGGAAACTTTAAACTTAACTGCCGAGCAGGCTATGGCGGCTCTGAAAATCCCGGAAACAGAGCGCCCAAAATATATCTCTTGGTTAGAGGAACAGTAAGATGTGTAACTTAAGTCAGGGAATTGTTGAAAGCACTACTGAACGAAATACTTTAGACAGTATCCGCAATCTAATGGAAACACTAAACTTGACTACCGAAGAGGCTATGGTAGCTCTGAAAATCCCAGAAGCAGAACGCCCAAAATATTTCGCTATGTTAAAAGAACTATAAAGGGAACGAGGGAAATCCGAATACACAAATTCCGATTTCCCTTTCTTTTTATTTCCTTTTCCTCTCCATCTCATTCTCCATAACCGGCTGTGGCAAATTCTTCATATTTAAAGCCGCCTGTTTTAAATGCAGACGGTCTAACACAGAAATTCGTGTTCCTATCTTACGGGGCTTTACTGGCAGATTATTCATTCTTCCATCAATCATATTATAATTTTGTTCTTCTGTGATCTCTGCACTTCTTAAATATTCTCCATTTTCATAGGCTTTCTGCCAGTTTTCCCAAACAGGTTTCCCTCTTTTTTCCCGTATTTCTTGTGGGTGCAGATAGGAAACAATCTGTTCTTTGACTGTTTCGTCAAATCCCGCCGTAACCTGATCCACGATTAACTTTCCAGTTCCATCTACCACCACCCAAGCGGCATTTTTTCCGTATGTCGTATGCTCCATCAGGAAAAATTCTTTTCCTTCCACCACCAGATTATCGAAGGCAAGCCAGCTTCCTTCTTTCCCTTCAATATGAAAATTGGTAGTGGCAAGAGAAATCAATGTACTGGACGAACCATTCCGAATAAAACCTGCTAAAACAGTAAATCCCTCTTTTTCCAAATAATAGGCTGCCGCTTCCCCATTTTTATCTAAAATCAGTACGTCCCCGATGCTTAGGGCATGTCCAGAAAATTTTTTCGGTAACTGCTTTGCCAAACAGTTTCGGATATTATCCGGTGTTTCATCATACCGCATCCAACTTCTATATACTTGCTTATAATCTGTATAGCGTATCTGAATATGTTCTTTTTTTAATTCTGCATAAGAACGAAAACGCTTTTTTCTGTTTTCCGGAATTTCTCTAAGCTGATACACTGCAAATTGATTATCTGCCATAACCGCTTCTCCTGTATTTCCATTTTTTCATTACAATTCCGCTTCTTTCTTACGGGTATGGGACGTTTCTTCTTTTTTCTCCTGTTTCTTTAACAGTTCCTTCCGCTCTTTTAAGGCTTTTAGCACAGAAACTTTTCTTCCCATTGTTCCCTCTGGTTTTGCCTGCTCCACTGTATTTTCCCGTTGTTTTTCTACCAATATTCTCTCTAAATCTCTCATTGCCTTTTGTACCAACGGACTTTCTTTATAATGGGGAACTAAATCAATCAAGTCTTTGGAGATTTTCCCTCCAGACATCAATTCGTATTCCCCGTCATAAATGCTGCCATCTTTAAGGCAAAATCCAATTCCTTTTATCCCATGAATGCGATCCTCTGGAATCGTTTTATATTTTTCTACAGCTTCTTCCAATGTCAGATTTTCATAATATTCTCCCATAGAAGGAAATTCCATACATTCTGCAGCATAAAAAGAAATTTTGGATTCTTGTACCGTTTCCTGTGGTGTCCTTCCCTGCTTTTCTGCTTCTCTTTCGTCAAGATACTGTTCTGCACGCTTTATGTATTCCTGCAGTGTCCCTGTTTTTTCCAACGAAATCGGATTTATATCAATCTTTAATCCAGCAATCTGCATTCCATTTTCCTGAAGCAGATTAAAAAAGGCATCTTCCCTGATGTCCCCGGTATAAGAAAGCACCACGTCAAGATCAGAGTCTTCCCTATATAAAGTTTCTCTTGTACGGCTTCCATATACTCTTGCTGCCAATAAAGTAATTTCTTCATATCCAGCCTCTTCCAATTCCGCCTGTGCGTAGCAAAGTACCGATTCTTCAATGTTCTGACGGCTCTCCCCATGTAACAGTTCTTCTTCCCGAATATCAATCTGTGAAGTTGGTGTCAGTTTCCCTTCATATAATCTCTTTTTCTCCCCTTCTATTACAGATTTTTTAAGTTCTTCATAGGAAAATGGCTCACAAGGTAATTCACCCATTCCTTCCTCTTGAAATATCCAAGAAACAACTTCTTCTTTAGAGGCAGTTATATTCTCATAAAACTGTCCACCAACCTCACGAAACGCTTGGTCATAAATAATATATTCATAGCCTTCTGGAATTTTCTGTAACATCACATACCCATATCCGGATCGGAAAGCTATGTTATTTTCTTCACTCTCCATCAGGGGTTTTAATGCCTCATACGACTTCTGCGGAAAATATTCTGCCCGTTCAACCTGTTCCTGAAGCATTTCACTGTCTATCTTCCTACATACAGTCAAATCTGCCCCTTCCTCTAATAGCAGTGTTTTTGCTGCTTCTTGAAGTGTAACATCAAAGGTATCGTATACCCCTCCATCTAATTCTTGAAACTCTTGATCGTAAAAGGTATAATCATACCCTTCCTCTGTTTCCTGAATAAAGAAAAACTGTCCCGTTGTTTCTATCTGATAAGCCGCTTCTCTTTCTGCTTCTTCGAATAAACTTGCGTTTGAAGTTTCCACCTTCTCCTGCTTTTTGGTAATCTCTTTTTCTTCCAAATACTCTCTGATTGCTCTCATAGCCTCCTGATCCAGACCATTTTCCAAATCCTGTGCAACCACTTTACCATCTCCATTTACCAGAACCGGCGCAACCGAAGCTCCATATTCGTTATGCTCCATGAGATAGAAATGTTCCTTCTCAATTTCCACTTCTTCTACCGTATGCCATAAGCCTTCATGCTGTTCCAGTTCCACCGCTTTGGTATCCATACCAATTTTTATTTCTTTTTCGTTTTGAATACGATCTCTTTCATTTCTGTCTATTTCCAATACTTTCATTTTTCCTTCCAATTCCTTAATAAACTCTCCTGCTGTTTTTCGTATTGCGTCCATGAAAGACCTCAATTCCCACATCTTCAGATTTTCACTCCACCCCGCAATATAAGGAAAAGAATAGTCAGAAGTATCCAGTCCAAAATATTGACACACCGTATAGGCAATGCTTTCCGCCTCTATCTCCTTTGTTCTCTGATCTTTTTCTTCTCCTGCCTGTTCCAATACTTCCCTGTCATGCAGCTTTGCATGGGCAATTTCGTGAATAAGTGTTTTTATCGTCTGGCTTTCACTCATATCTTCTTTCACAACAATCTCTTTCTTTTTATTGCTGTAATACCCCTTTGCTTCTCCTTCTGTTTCACCAAAGCGGATAGGAACAGGGGATAATTCTCTGACTGCCTGTAAAAACAAGGAAAAATTTTGTACCTGCCCCTCTAAATCCGGTATTGCAATTTCCGGTAACGGCTCTCCATACGTTTGTGATATATCAAATACACGGACTACCCGAAAATCAGAAACGACATGCTCCACCACTTCTGTTTCTGGCTGCCCGTCCGGTCCCAAAATCGGCTCATTTGTTTCCGGATCAAATTTTTCTACCAGTTTCTTTTCTTTCCTCTGTGAAGGGGCAATAATCTGAATTCCTTTCTCTCCCTTTTTCACCTGACGATGAAAATTTTTCTGCCATGCAGAATACCCCGCTACCAAAGTTGCTTCTGGTCTTTGCAATGCAATCAAAACCGTATTATTAAAGCTGTAATTATAAAATTTTGACATGGTTTTTAAATATTCTGTATACCGTTCTGAGGTAAATAACGCTTTTACACCTTCTTCCAACTGCTTCGTAATTTCATACATTTGCTGCTCTCTATTTCCTGCCATAGATAAATCCTCCATCGTAAAAATGTCCCGCCAGTTTCCTGACGGGACTTCCTCTTTATAACTGCTGTTCCGGCTTTTTCTTCTGCATATTTCTGTTTTTCCAGCCTTTTTCCATATTTCTTTGTGTGGTTTTCAATCTGCCAAGCACTGAAGATTTTTCTATTTTCCCTTTTCGACCTTCTGACACTCTGCCTGTATAATTGACTGACCTTCTCGGCAAATCTGCCACCTGATCTACTTCTTTCTCCTGATCTTGCGGCATTTCCTTTTCATCCATATTCAAAAGGGAGTTCAGTTCTGCAAGCCTTTCCATCTTCTCCTGCAATTCCTTTTCTTTTGGAAAAGGCTTCGCAGCTTCCTCCTGTGCTGTTTCCAACTGCTTCTGCAGTGTTTCCAATTTTTGCTCTGTTTCTTCCATTTTCTTCTCAATTCCACTTAACGCATTACTGATACGCTGTAAATTTCCAAAAATATCCTTTCCCATCTCAATCAGATAACTGCATTTTCTCTTAATGGTCATAATGTACCGTTGATTAAACGCATCAAATTTTGCGTATAAAGAAAAGTCATGAAACGTTCCTATTTTCCCCTCTGTATGAATAGCTTTTAGTCCTTCACATGCTGCCAAAAGTGCGGTTCCTGCTTCTTTTTTATCCGTAAAGGTTTTATTGGAAACAATCATGGAAAAATCTTCGTTCTCAAAAATAGGACGGACGGCTTCTGCATCGGAACGAAGCCCCGCAAGGCGTTCTTTCTGTGCTGCAATCTGCATTGGATAATTCTTTGCAATATCCGTTTCCAGTTTATATTTCTGGCTGGTATGGTTTGCTTTTAATAATTTCAATTTACTTACCTGTATATCCAGATCCATTTTTTCTTTGATATAAGGGTTTCCTGTTGCCAGTGCCTTAATTTCTGCATACGACAATGCTGTGTCATCGACATCTTCACAGGCACGAACAGGGGATTTGCTTGTCATAATCTGGGAAATAAATTTCTGTTTATTCTCCAAAATCTGCCACATATACGCATCAAAGGTATTCTCTGTCACATACCGGAAAATCTTTACTTTTTTATTTTGATTGCCTTGCCGCAAGATTCTTCCCTCCTGTTGTTCCAAATCTGCGGGCTTCCAGGGGCAATCTAAATGATGAAGGGCAATCAGGCGATCTTGAATGTTCGTACCTGCCCCTAATTTCGGGGTAGAACCCAGTAAAACCCTGACCTGACCGGAACGCACTTTTGCAAAAAGTTCTGCTTTTTTTGTTTCCGTTCCTGCTTCATGAATAAACACAATTTCCTCTTTTGGTATCCCTTTTGTTACCAGTTTTTCCCGAATATCATCATATACATTAAAAGAACCGTCACTTTTTGGTGTTGATAAATCACAGAAAATAAGCTGTGTGGAAAGCTGCCCCTTTGTTTCTTCCCAAATAGAAAAGGTATTTTCCACACAACGGTTAATCTTGCTGTCTTCATAATCTGGAAGCATATCATTGATAAGACGCTGATCCAACGCACATTTTCGTCCATCATTAGTGTCGGGTAGGATACCGGCGAGGTAGCAATGGCTCCTTTTCCGTTATCCCCCCTCAGAACCGGACGTGATACTTTCGCATCATCCGGCTCCCCAGTAATTCCATTTCAAGAACTTTTGGTTATATTACCATTGTGGATTGCTACATGGCATTCCCGACATACCACAAGCGTTTTTCTTTTTCTGGCAGACATTATCTGTACCCATTTAGGTACTTCTGCCTGTCCTTTCTTCTTTAAATCTGCAAGTTTTCTTATATGATGTACCTCTATATTTTTAGTACTTCCACATAATTCACACTTCTCTGCCAACAGTCTTTTAACTAATTCTGTTCGCCCACCATATACCTTGTATGGTATATCCTCTATAACAGCTTTTCGTTTATGCACAAGAGAAATTCCTCCCCATGTCGCAACTAATGGCTTTTTATTAGGACGTTCTACTACAACTTGCAGACACGGAACTGTTTTTCCACTTGTACTTGTTATGGTTGTTCTATACTTAGCCTTTTGCTTATTGATAGATGACCTGTGTTTACACGCAAGAGTTTTCAATAATGAAGTTTCCATATACCAGTACAACTTCGAGAACCAAGACAAATTTTGTGCGAGAATATAATACTGCACCAGTCCTCTGTACTCTTGCTGATATGTCTGTACAATAGAAAAATCATCATCTTGCAGAAGATTATTCCTATGAGTTGCTTTTCCACGTTTCATATATTTCTTGCATTTTTCTTCAATTACTTTTGCAGGGACTAATAGTGCGATTGCTCCATTTGCTCCTCTGCGCCCCTTTGGGTCAATATAGTCATTGACCCTTTGTGCTTTGATTTCATATCCAAGAAACTTTGCCGCCTGACTGCCTGCATTTGTTATTAGAGTCTTTTCTTCTGACATTATCAGATTTAATTTCTCTTTTAGAAATCTTCCTATTTCTTCTTTTATTTCTTCTGCATCTGCTTTAGAGCCAGTGAATCCAAGTAGAAAATCATCCGCATATCTCACATAGCGCAATCTGCGATAATTCTCATCTTGCGTATTAACAGAAGGTATTTTTCTGCGTTCAACCACAAGCTGATGGGCTGTCTTTGCATCTCCCTCCTTTCTGAGTTTTTGGATTTCAGCGGTCAACTTGTTATATTCTGGATTAGATTTCTGCCTTTTCCCTTTTGTGTATTTTGGGATTAAGACTTCTTCAATCCAATTATCAAATTCGTTGAGATAAATATTAGCCAGTATCGGACTGATAACTCCGCCCTGAGGCACACCGCTGATTGTCTGCTTGAATTTCCATTCTTCCAAGTATCCAGCTTCTAACATATTCGATACCAGACGGATAAATCTTCCATCATGAATATTTCTTGCAAGTATTTCCAGTAAAATTTTATGGTCGATTGTATCAAAGTATTGAGAAATGTCTCCCTCAATAAACCAGCGAGTTCCTTTCCATACCTGTATTTCTTGTAGTGCTGTATGACATCCTCTGTTTGGACGAAAACCATGGGAATGTTCACTAAACTGTGGCTCATAATACGCTTCTAAAATCTGACGCATTACTTCCTGCAATACTTTATCTCCCCATACAGGAATCCCCAGCGGACGCTTCTTACCATTTTTCTTTTTGATATATTCCCGTCTTGCTGGTTTCCATTGATATTTCTCCTCACGGAGTATTTCAATCATTCTGTCTATTTTCTGAATGGACATTCCATCTACCGTTTCATTTGTAACACCCTTTGTCATTGCTCCGTTATTCGGGTATAACTTAGCATAGGCATTCAGATATAATTCACGGTTAAATAAGAGCTTGTAAACTCTTTCAATAGGTTTCTTTTGTTTTCCACGTTCTTGAATGACCGTTAAAACAGTTTTGGCTGTACGCATCTCACGCACCTACTCCTTTCTAACTAATCGAAATTACCTGTCACCCTTCGCCATGTACAAGGCTTTCCCTTGCTCGGACTACTATGGTGACTCCGTTACCATGGGGGTCTCCCCCTTTAGGCAATCCTGCTATTCGTCAAAAGTATACGTATCGAGTATCCCTTAGGTTCCTTGTTCGTCCCTTTATTCGCACTCACTGTGCGCTCTTTCATTGCAAAAAGTTACTCGTCCAAAATCAACAACAACGAGCATACAATGACATCGGTATCAATCGCTTTCCGATGGGCGATGCTTTGCACCAAGTCGGAACTAAGGTTCAGGCAGTATAGCTTTAACCATAGGATACGGAACTTGCGGAGCATCGAAGTATTGCGATTAACTCCTTATCCGCTTTACCAACATGCGATTGTCCCCTTTGAGTTTCCTCTCCAGGTAGGTTGGTTGTTCCCATTATTTACTTTTAATAATGTCCCCCTGCGGGGGAGATATACTTTTGCGCTTAGCAGCGCACGATTTTAAGCATATTATCAACGGAAGCGTCCACACCTCCACTTCTTACAATTTCCGCACGTTCCCCAAACGCTGCCACTAATTCCTGTTGTTCTTCACTTGGCTTTAGCACTTCATTGATATACTCTGCTTCCGGCACAGGTAAATGCAGCATATCTGCAGTCTGAATATCCGCACTTTCTTTAAAAAGAGAGATCAACTCCGGAAGATTAAAAAAGCGGGCAAACCGTGTTTTTGCACGATAGCCCGTTCCTTCCGGTGACAATTCTACTGCTGTCACTGTTTCCCCAAAAGTTGCCGCCCAAGAGTCAAAATGTCCCAACTGTAACTTTTGCAAAGTATCATATTGTAAATACCTCATAATGGTATATAGTTCCGTCATACTATTCGAAACGGGGGTTCCTGTGGCAAAAGTAACACCCTTTCCTCCCGTCAGTTCGTCCATATATCTGCATTTCATAAACATATCTGAACTTTTCTGTGCGTCAGTCTGTGCAATCCCTGCAATATTTCTCATTTTTGTATAAAGAAACAAATTTTTGTAAAAATGGCTCTCGTCTACAAACAGCCTGTCTACCCCTAACTGCTCAAAGGTCACCACATCATCTTTTCGGGTATCGTCGTTTAATTTTTCCAGTCTTTTCTCCAGACCTTTTCTCGTTTTTTCCATCTGCTTTATGCTATAACGTGGACTGTCATCACTCTGTGCTTCTTTGATTGCCAGCATGATTTCTTCTATCTGCTGTTCAATCATTGCCATCTGACGCTCTTTTGACAGTGGAATACGCTCAAACTGGCTGTGTCCAATGATAATTGCATCGTAATCTCCTGTGGCAATCCGAGAACAAAACTTCTTTCGGTTCGCCGGCTCAAAATCCTTCTTGGTAGCTACCAATACATTGGCTCCCGGATAAAGCCGGAGAAAGTCACTCCCCCACTGTTCAGTCAGATGATTCGGCACAACATAGAGATTTTTCTGCGAAAGACCAAGCCGCTTACTCTCCATTCCCGCTGCGATCATCTGGAACGTCTTTCCAGCCCCTACACAGTGTGCCAGCCTTCGGTCTATATCACGAAAAATCCATTCCTTAAAGGCTTCTTTAATCATATCCTGCTTTTGCTGTGCCAGCATAGTTTCTTTCTTATTTAATAATCTGTGTTCTCCATCAGCGTCCTGTATGGTATCATAAATCTTTGTATCCCGCAGATTTAACGCATCTTCCAGCAAACGATAGGCATTTGCACGGGCTGTCCCATAGGTAGCAGTTACCCTTGTATTCCCATACGTATCCAGCGATTTCCCTGAAATATTCCACTGTCCGTTTACCGGAGCATATTTTACTTCAATCCGGCTTCCAAGATAATAGTCTGGCGTCTGAAATAGTTCTCCCATAAACTCGGTGATATACTCTGCGTCCACCCACGTTGCACCAAGTCGGATTTCAATTTCTGATGCTTCCAATTCTTTTGGCTGCACTTTTTCAAGCGCCTGCACATTCACCTGATAGCGATCGTGATTTTCAGCAAATTGTTTTGCTACTTCCAGCTTTATCCGGACATCCCCTGATAAATATTCATCTGAAGTTTCCCACTTTTCCGTCAATGGATTTTGGAAAATAACTCCGGTTAATTCTTCAATAATCTCTGCCTCCGGCTTTCCTGTCAGTTCTGTCATAAAGGACAAATCTATTTTTGCACGTTCTGCCAAAGACAGAGCAAGTGCTTCACTTGCAGTATCCACACGCTCTATCGGTTCTGCTTTTCGGATTGTACGCTTATGAAAAATATCTGCTTTTCTTTTTAACTTCCCCTCTTCGTCTAAAAATTCCAAAGAAGCAAGCAGACAATAGCTGCTATCCTGTGAAAATGCCCGACGGTTTGCAGCGCTGTTGAGCAGTCCATATTTTTCTGTAAAAGTATCATAGGTTTGGTTTAATTCCTTTTGAATACTCTTGATTTCCTCCTCACCGGCATCTTCCATCTGGCTGTCAATCAACTTTCTGGTAATATCCCGAATCTCTATCATGCCTATGACACGTTCTGTTGTCACAGCAGGTAAATCCATACGGTTCATTCTGGAATTTTCCCGATAATACACCTGTTCTCCAACCTTTGCAAAACTGAAATTCTTCACAGACGGATCAGCCAGAATGGAGTCTTCTGTTTCATTTAAGTCCAATTCGTCAAACTCTCTGACTGTAATCTGCCCTTGAATGAAAGGAATAACCTCTTTTAACTGTTCTTCCAAAGAAGTTTCTTTTCTCGGCTTTACTGTAACTTCCATTCTTCCATACTGATTGCTCTCAAGCGCAAAGTCCCCCAGCACCATTTCCGGATGTTCTACAAAATAAGAATTGATTTTATATCCCTCTTCGGTTTCTCCCACTTCCACCCAAGAAGGCTTCTGCAGCACTGCCCGATCCCGTTTTTGGAAAAATAAAATATCGGATACTACATCTGTTCCGGCATTTTTGCGAAACGCATTTTCCGGCAAGCGGATTGCACCTAATAAGTCTGCTTTCTCTGCAAACTGCAATCGCACTTTTTCACTTTCTTTATCCATCGTCCTGCTGGAAGTAATCACTGCTACTACACCTCCGGGACGTATCAAATCTAAAGACTTCACAATAAAATAGTCATGAATCATCAAAGAATACTTATCGTATTTTCGGTCTGATACCTGATAATTTCCAAATGGCACATTGCCAATCACGCAGTCAAAAAAACTTTCCGGATATTCTGTTTTTTCAAATCCTTTTACCTCTATCCGGTTCTTTTGATAGAGCTGACCTGCAATCTTTCCAGAAATCGGATCTAATTCTACACCATACATCTGAATGCCCTGCATATTCTCTGGAATAAGTCCCATGAAGTTTCCCACGCCGCAGGAAGGCTCCAATACATTTCCCGTAGATAATCCCATATTTTCTAAAATCTGATACATGGCTTTGATCACCGTAGGCGGTGTATAAAAAGCATTTAACGTAGAAGAACGTGCTTCTTTGTATTCACTTTCACTCAGTAAACCTTTTAGCTCCTGATATTCCTGACTCCACTCTTCTTTTCTGTCATCAAATGCCGCTGAAAGACCACCCCAGCCAACATATCTGGATAAAATTTCCTGTTCTTCCGGTGTTGCCAAACGATTTTCTGCTTCCAGCTTTTTTAATAAAGAAATTGCTTCTATATTTCCACGAAACTTCTCTTTTGGACTTCCAACACCCAGCGCATCATCTGTAATCCGAAAGTTATTCCCTTCTTTTGCATATTCTTTCTGCTGTGGAATGGTATCTTCTTTTGTTTGATTTCGTTTTTGTGGAACAGCCGTTATAATTTCTCCATCTGTACCTATCACATCTATCATATCGGCAACTTCGTTATCAGGCTGTGATAAGTTTTGTTCTTCTAATTTTTCCATGTCAAATGGCTCTTCCTGCATAAAATCAAACAGGGATAATTGTTGATTTTCATTCTCAACAGATATTTCTTTTTGTCGCTCCGGAAACAGCGTATACGTGCCTTCTATATACTGATGAAGAATTGCAAGGGTTTCTACACGTTTTTCGTAATTCTCAAATTCTAAAGGTAAGGCTGCAAGGGCTTCGTCCATTTTTTTAACCAGTTCTTCCGCTGTTTCTTCCTGCTCTAACAGAAGTGGTAACTCCTGTCTTTCTTCTTCCCCAAAAAAACCGTCTGAAAACGGACGTTCAATCTCCTTTGGAAGTCGATAGTAAAAGGAAACAATACGGTTCGCCATCTGTTCTCTCTCATAAGAGGGCATTCTTGTATAGTCTGCCGCTTTTAAATAAAAATCCTGGTCAATCAAAAACTCAATGCGCTTTGCCACCTGTGTCCATTTCAAAAATACGGTAGCTTCTGGGTGGCTATAAGAACCTCTTTCCAGCTTTAGTCCTTTGCTATCATAATCCGCATGAGAGTGATCTGCACCGGAAAGGGCATGGCTTCTTCCGCCAATCCCATAACTTTCCTTTACAAAATCCGCTTTCTCTCTTTCGCTTTTATCCTGAATAAAAAAAGCATAGGTACTAAGCCTTCCATCACGATAAGAGCCGCCACCCACTAAAAACGCATCAATCTCATCTTGTGTAATAAAAATGGGATGTCCCTCCCAAGCAAACCCTTCTCTTGCCTGATAAGGAACTGCCTCTTTTGCAAATTTCTGAAACTGTTCTAAAACTTTGTCCGGGCGGTAAAAATGAAAGCGCATGATTTCTTTATCCTCTTGGTAATACTCTGCCAGCGCTTCCAATCGCTCATTCAAATCTGCCAAATACCCCGGCTGCTCCAGTAATGCACAGACCTTTTCTGTAACCGTCGGAAAAGTATTATGGAATACTTCTGTATCTTCAAATACCAGTTCTGCGACGCCCTCTGCCATATCCCGTTCCATATATATTAAAGCGTCTGCATGTTCTTTCAGCGCATTTTCTCTCGCAGCATCTAAGACAACCTGTGGTGCATACTCTCCCTGTCTGAGCAACTGGTGTATTCTTCCACTGGCTTCCTCCCAAGATAAGAATACTTTATCTAATACGGTATCATGTACCGTATGCCCCACTGCAATCTGCATACCTAATTCATCATACCAGACCGCATACTCCCTGCCTGAAATCTGTAACCCAATACCGCCTTTTCCATATTCTTTTTGGACAAATTCTGTATACGCTTCTTCTGGCTGCTCAATCATAAAATTATAGATGATCCGTAAATGGCTTCCAGTCCGGTTTCCTCCATAGCGCAATACTTCATCTACGATTTCTGCCGGAATTGTCACTTCTTTTGCATAAAGAGCAGCCTGCCTTTCTTCAATTTCACGAATCTGTTTTTCTACGGGAGGTAATTGGGGCAAAGAAAGAGCAGAGGCAATTTCTTCCTCTGCTCCATCGAAATCCTGTTCTGTTTGTTCCTCGCTTAATTGTATACCAATTCCGTCAAAACGCTCTCCTCTGCCATCTGCTGGAGATTGTTCATGTGTGCCACCCACTTCATCTGGTCTGCCTCCTTGTCCGGAGCCGGATATTGAATAAGAAGTCCATTCATCAGAACTTCCATTCTCTCCTGTGCTGCTTTCTCGATTTCCATCAGATGTTTCTCCAATTTTCCTGTCAGAAGCATGCTCTGATACCAGTTCTTCCGGTTTTCCTTCAGGAATGTCTTCCGAAGCATTCTGTACTTCCCGATGTTCACTGGTTCGTTTTCTATTGTCAGGTTCGGAAACAGGTAATCCCCTTTGCGATAGTATGTCAGTTCCATTCTCATTTCCTCCATTTTCTTTACTTTCTCGCATTAACGTGTTAAACTCATTATAATGTGTCCGAGAAGAATTTTCAACCCTTTTTTGAGATTTTTCCTTTTGTTCTTCCCAGTCCATTCTCCATACTGTCCGCCCAATATCCTGAAGAATCGGTTCTACAATCTGATTGGTTGCATTTCCTAAAAATGGAAGGACTGACATCGAACGAAAATCTGTAATTGCAGTAAAATCTCCTTCTTCCAAAACGTCCATAGGATCAAGACCGCAGCGGCGTGACAAAGAATAAAAGATACTGTTTTGCAGCAACTCCCGGAACTCTGTCTGTATGGTCTGTTCGTCCAAATCTTCTAAAAAAGTGCCTTCTACTTCATATTCCAGACCTTCCATTGCTTCTTCCAGATTTTCCTCTGTCATATCTCGTGCAATTTTCCAAAGTGCCGACGTAAGGGCAACGGTATCTTCTCCTGCCAGACCATATACCTCAGACAAATGATCCAAAAGCGGCTCCTTTTGATGTTCCTTCAACTGCCATAAATACGGTGTTTTTCCACCCTGCACTTTATGTGTATCAGAAACATCAAATACATACCGTAGTCTTTTTTTCGGGTATCTGTCATCAATTAAAGCAATCCCTTTTGCTCCCCGGTTTACCCACCGTTTCATTTTGTGATTCCAAATTTCCAGCTCTGCACAGGCAGTTGCCCCCGGACGCTGTGCATGAATTAAAAGTGTATCAGAAAAAGAGTAACGGTACAGTTGTGATGCAGTATCCAGATAATGCAGCCAATCTCTTGGAGAACTGCTGATTTTTTCCGCTTCATATTGGGCAAGCCCCAAAATCTCATAGAGTTTTCCCATGAACAATCCCTCCTCTTCTTTCTATTTTCTTTTTGGAAATTCCATTTTAAAGCTTGCCCTGTCCCCTTGCAGTTCCAGCAATAAGTCTGCTGTAAATTTCTTTCCCGTCCTCTGGGAATAAAAATCAGTCACACGGGTTTTCCCATGCTCTAAAAGTTCCTTTGCCATTTTCTGATCCAACGTCTTTTTCATTCCAACGAGATAACGACTCTCTTTCCAGAGGGCAAAATTGCAATCATGGGAAGAACAATAAAAATTCTTTTTCCCTTCATACACAGGACTTCCACATACCGGACATTTCCCAATACTTTCTTTTTCGTAAAAACGGTATCGTTCCTCTTTTGGGATTTCCCCGCAACCTGCAATCAATTTCTGGACAAATTCTGTAATGTCCTCCATAAATGTTTCACTGGTAACTTCCCCTCTCTCCATACGAAGTAATTCATTCTCCCATTCTGCTGTTAAAGCCGCTGATTTTAATTCTTCTGGCAATACAGAAATCAATGCAATTCCTTCTTTCGTAGGAAGAAGCTGTTTCCCCTTTCTTACGGCATATCCGGAAGACACCAATTTCTCAATAATCCCCGCTCTTGTTGCAGGAGTTCCTAATCCCTTCTTCTCGGTTTCCACATCAAAAGAATGATTTCCGGCTGTTTCCATTGCAGAAAGCAGCGTATCTTCGGAATACGGTTTTGGCGGTGCTGTAAAACGCTTTCTCTTTTCCGGTGTCCTTCCTGCTATTTCCATTCCGTCTGAAATATTTTCCGAAATCGAAACTTTTTCCTCTTTTTCTCCCGCTTCTTCTGTTTTTCTCACCTTTTCCTGAAACGCTTTCAAAATTTTTTGAAAGCCCGGTTCCACCACCTTCTTCCCTTTTGTTGCAAAAAGGTATTCTGCACATTCTGCCGATACTTCTGTTTCTTCAAAAATTGCCGCTTCTGAAACTGCCTGTGCTAATCTCTGTCCAATCAGATAAAAAATATCCTTCTGTTTTTTCGATAAAGCCCCTATATCCTGTTTCCATGCTTCTTTTGTTGGAAGAAGTGCATGATGATCGGAAACCTTCTGGTTATTGATGATTGCCCCTACATTCCTCCCTACCAGCTCCCTGCTACAAAAAGGAAGCATATCTGAAAGAATATCCAAAAGTTCCAGTACAGACTGTTCCATATCTTCCGTAATATACTGGCTGTCTGTTCTGGGATACGTTACCCATTTTTCTTCATACAATTTCTGCAGCTCTGTCAGTGTTTCCTGTGCCGTATATCCAAAAAATCGGTTTGCTTCTCTTTGCAGCGTAGTAAGATCATATAGCTTTGGCGGATTTGTTTTTTTCTGTTTACGTTCCACTTTTAAAATGTGAATGGGGTTTCCTTCGCACATTTTTACCAGTGCATCTGCCTCTTCTTCTTTTTTCATTTTTTCTGATGTAACAAAAAAATCAAGCACCGGAAGTTCCACCTGATAATAGGCTTCTTTCTCAAAATTTTCCACTTTCTTCTGACGTTCCACTAACATAGCAAGAGTGGGCGTCTGTACTCTTCCTACGACCATTCTCTTATAATAAGTAGTTGTAAATGCTCTGGTGGCATTCATGCCAACAAGCCAGTCCGCTTTTGCCCTGCAAACAGCAGCTTCACACAGTCTTTCATACTCTTTTCCATTTTTCAAATTGGAAAATCCATCACAAATTGCCTGTTCTTCCATAGAACTGATCCATAATCTTTTCACTGGAAGGCTGCTTTTCGATAAATCATACACTCTTTTAAAGATCAGTTCCCCTTCTCGACCTGCATCACAGGCATTTACAACATATTCCAAATCTTTTCGGTTTAATAATTCTTTTAATACATCAAACTGCTCTTTTTTATCTTTAGCAATCCGTAACTCCCATGCCTTTGGAAGAATTGGAAGGTCTGCAAACTCCCATTTCTTATACCTTTCATCATATACTTCCGGAGCTGCATACTCTGCCAAATGTCCCAGACACCAGCTTACGATACAGTCCTCTCCTTCCAGATAACCGTCCGCTCTTTTCTTTGCCCCTAACACTTCTGCCAATGCCTGTGCAACACTGGGCTTTTCTCCTAATACTAAAAACATATTGTTCCTCTCCTTTTCAAAAAGGACAGCCCTTTCATAAGCTGTCCCTGTTTTGTTCTATTCTTCTGTTTCTTCTGCATCCTCTGCATCTTCATTGATATATGGACCGTTATAAAATTCCAAATCTTCATCTTCGGCATCTGTTTCTGCCTTTTTCGGTTTTGCAACCTTAAAATAGTAATAGGCTCCAGCGCCGCCTGCCGCAAGTAAACCGATTGCAAGCAGTGCGCCCGTCTGATTTTCTGCCTTATCTGCTTTTTTCTCTGGCTTTTCTGCCTCCGGTTTTTTCTCTGTTTCCGGAATGACCACAGACGGGGGGGCTGTCTGCGGCTTCTTTTCTGGAACAAATTCTGCCAGGTCATTTTCATCTACCATAGAAAGCATATATACATTTTCCGTAGAACTGGATCGGTCTAAAACAAGAAAAAAAGTATTCCCGTTCTTTGTCTGAACTGTCAAAAACTGCTTTGTGCTGTCATTGTTCTTATCGTCCAGAATCTGCCCATTCCCCGGAACAGAAAACGGGGTTCCTTCTTCCGTCTGTCCCTCCTGTGGTGCTGGTGTCTGCTCCGGTATCGGAGTAGGCGCTTCCGTTCCCTGTTCTGTCGGTGTTCCTTCTCCTGTATATGCAAATGCTGTCACACCGGCACTGCAAACAATTCCCATACTTACAATACAGGCTGCCAGCCATTTTTTAAATTTCACGTTCACCATTTGTTTCCTCCTTCGTTTCCTCTTTTTCTGAAAAATCACTTTTGCGTGGATTTTCGTAACGATTCCCAGTAAGCTGAAACTCGCCTTTCTGCAGTTTTTCTAAAACCTGCAAAAGCTCCCGGCTCTCAAGGCGCATGGAACGGATACTCTTTAAAATTTCCGTATCTTCCAACTGCTTCTTCTGAACCAGCAGCATTTTCAAATGTTCCTGCCATTGTGCAATCTTTGTTTCTGTTTTTTCAATTTCATCTAACACTTTTTGTAACTTCTTATTCAATATCCTGCCTCCATCTCTTTTTTAAGGAAGTCTGCCAAATGCCATAAAATGTTGCTGCCAGTATGGGGTACTGATATTTGCATACTGAATGGGATCACCACAGTGGATCATCACTTGATTGCCTACATAAATCCCCACATGGCTTGCTCCCGGCGTATCATACGTGCCTTGAAAGAAAATTAAATCTCCCGGCTTTGCCTGTTCCGGCGGAACATAAGCACAACAGGAACGTAATCCGTCTGCAGTCTGCCGTCCCACGTTCCAGCCATTGCCACAATTATTGATTACCCATGATACAAATCCGGAACAGTCAAAACTGGTGCTTGGAGATGCACCACCCCATACATAGGGATAACCCAAATATTTTTCTGCTTCCCGTATCATATTGGCAAAGCGTTCATCCGTCAAAGCCTCCGGTGGAATTTCATATCCAAAACCGCCATTTCCTCCACCCATTGGAATGGTATTCTTATCAAAGAGATAGTCCCGATTTCCATAAGTGGTGTTATAAATGTCATAGCGTTTTTCTTCATTTTCGTCCATGCGGCTGCGAAGAACAGCGTCCAAGCCTTTATTTGTCAGGGTAATGTCCATACGGTTTACTTCCTGTGTTGTTGTAACTTCAATCTCATTTTTCCCATTACTGTCCGCAATAAAAGCCTCCCAAGTCTGATGTCCATGTGCAGAAGCCGCCGCATGATTGTCATAATAAACATCAAACTGAACTCCGTAACGGGCAAATGCTCCCGTATCTTCCACCGTATACTCCACACCATTCATGACAACCTTTGTTCCAATGGGTACAAACGGATTGTTGGCATCTACTGCAATGGTATGGTTTGCTTTTGGATAGACACCGCTTGCTGTCGGACCGCCTGACCAACTTCCACAGCAAATAGAACAGTTACAGTATCCACTGGTTACAACCTTTCCAAGAGATTCTCCTACTTTTACTTTCTTTGTTTCTGTTACAACCTCTTTGGTTGCTTCTGTCGTTAAATGGTATTGCTGTTGAAAGATTTCTTCTATTTCTCCTGCCACCTGTTCATAAGTAAAGTCCCCATATAAGGCTGTAAAATAAGAAATCAGGTGATACGGATTGTGTGAAATCTCGTCCACCTGATAGCGGTATTCCTCGTAGCCCTCATGTCGGGCTTCCATACTGTTAATCTGTTGATTTAACTCTGCTTCTAATTTGGAGTAAGCAGCTTCTACGGCATAAATATCTTCATCATCACTGGCATAGGTTGTCCCTACAACTGTCGAAACAGTCCCTTGAAAGACCGCACTGCAACTGGACATTCCCACACCTATCATCAGGACAAATAGAAGAATCGCAATCACAATTCCCAAAAATCCCTTATGTGTCTTAAAAAAGGAAGTTACAATGCTCTTCGCTTTTTCTAAAAAAGTCTGCGCTGTCTTTGCTGCCTCCGCAGTTGTCTTTTCTCCCTGCTGTGCTGCCTGCCTTGCTTTTTTATAGCGCTGTTTTTGCCAGAAACGGTTTAACAGATGTTTTCTCTCCTGTGCCTGTTTCCCTGCTCTCTCTGTTTTTATATTGTCTGTAGTTCCCTGCACAAAATCAAAATGCAAAGAATTCTTTACGGATTCTTCCTCTTTATATCTTCCTTTATGATACTGTGCCTGTCGTCTTGATTTTTTTACAGCATAACGTAAGGCTTTTTCACTTAGTATTCCGGATTGCTTTGCCCCCTCTGTCGCTGCATTTTCATCTGTTTCCTGTGTTTGCAAAGAGTTTTCAATGGTACTGGCTGTTACAGAAATTCCTTTTTTTGCAATTCCCATTCCTGCACCACGGATCATACCATTTCCCTCATCAGAAAAAGAAAGTTTCTTTTGGGAACGTGCTGTTTCTTCTTGCAATCGCTTCTGCTTTTGTTTCTTCTCCCGAACATTTTCTAAAGAGTTATCCTGTGGTTTCCTTCCCTTTTCCTCTTCTGGATTGACCGAATTTTCTCCCTCTGTTTTTCTCTTACGGGCATGTTCCTGTACCAGCTTTTTCTTACGGCTGTCCCGTTGCGAACTCTCACTCTCTAAAGATTGGTTCTTTGCTTTTCCCCGAAAATTTCCCATGCGGAGAGAATGTTCTGATAATTCTTCCTTTCCATTCTCTCCTTCCACTTTCTTCTCCGGTTCTGAAATGGTAACAGGTTCTCTGGTAAACTTTCCATCTACGTCTTCTTCTCTGTGGCTCGCAAAGCTTCTCAACGTGTTTTGTTTCTTTTTTCTTTGTCCGGCTGAAACTTCCTGCTTTTCTTTCTCTGCAGGCACGGTTTCTTTATCCGTTATATTTTTTTCCAATAGTACCTTTTCAATCGGTCTATCCCGTGCCAGCCCCTTTCCTTCCTGTCTGATCTTTGTTTTTTCCTCACGTTCTATCTCCCGGACTGGCTTTTCTCTTGCCTGATATTTATGTTCCTGCATCGTATATCACTTCCTTTTTCTCTGCTTTATCCTAAGCACCTTTTCCTGCGTGTTTTTCCAAATCCGAAGGTCTGGTTGTCATAAGCGAATACAAGCGCAGATTATGATTGAAACGGTCTTTAAAAGGAATGATGACATTTCCATAAAAAATCAATCCTTCTCCTTCCCCGCTATTTGTCACATAGGAAAGCTGATGCGGAGAAATATTCAGTTGCTTTGCTAAAATCTGTCTATCTCCCGCCGCCTGATTCAGCATATAAATGAAATCAGAGTTTTCAAAAATATTCTCAATTTCACGGCTGGCAAGGAGATCTTTAATGTTCTGCGTAATTCCTGTTGGTATCTGTTTGTGATTAACAGACAGTTTTTTATCTGTCCCTCCGGAGTTTTCACTCATTTTCATCGGAATGTCCTTTCATTCCCGGCATAGCATATCTTTTTGTCCTGTGTTTTTACACAAGCCGAAACGACAGCGGAGCCTCGTGGAGCCATTATATTCCCAAACATCACAGATTGGGGTTCAGGCTCTATGCGTTGCGTGTGTTTCAAATATTATTCTGAAACTTCCACTCGGATTAGGGTTGCAACCCCCTTCCCGTTTTCTTCTCCACTTATACTCTTAATTGTTTCCTTCGGCTTCAATTAAGACGGCATACACAATACTCCTTTGCAATATTTTAAGTATTCTGTTTTGTTTACCTCCCCATTTACGGAATCGCTTCCAGATTTCTACGGAATAAGCTGCAGTCTGCTCTTCTTTCAAAAGCAAATGGAACTCATCTATATAGTATCGGGTAGACTTATGGGCTACACGGTTTACGGTCACACGATTCCACACCTGATCCTGCACAATCAGCATTCCTAACTTCTTTAACTGCTTTCCCAAATCTTTAATATCAAAACATACAATGCGATTATTCAGTTCCACGTTCGTATGATGATTGAATACATTCAGGGAACCATTGACATAAATTTCAAGCGCTGTGGCAATCCTCTGTGCCTGTACTTCTTCCTGTTTTCTCAGGCAGTCATATAAATCTCCAAGTACCGGCATATTTTCCGGTGTTGGATTTTCAAAATACTTCTGGTATACCAGTGGCAGGCAACGGTCTATCACTGATTTTTCCTCTGCTTCAATTCCATTTCTGGAACCCATAATCAGCTCACAAAGAGATAAGATAAAATCACTCTTAAATCCAAGAGGATTGTCATCATCTGAATAATCCAGATTGATGTCCATCGGATTGATATAATCGTGACTTGTCGGGGAAATATGAATTACCTGTCCCCCCAGTGCATGTACCAGCGGATAATATTCTCCTTCCGGATCTCCGATAATAATATCGTCCTGTGTTGCAAAAAACACATTGGCAATCTCTCTCTTTGCCGCAAAAGATTTTCCTGAATTATGTACCACTACACCACAAGATAAAAGAAAATTCTGATAGCCTTCTACGGAAATATCATAAACAGGAACCGCTTCTTCTAAACTCAGGAAACGGACTGCCTTCACTTCATGTTCCGGTATAAACTTTGCCCCTACTTTCAAGTTACAGGCTTCCACATATCCTGCGGACTGCGTAAGAAACCAGTGATCCGGAGTACAGCGTACTATTTCTCCATTTTCCAGTTCTACCTCTACCAATTCCGTAACTTCTTTCGTACAGCGCACATCATATCCTCTGGCTTTTACAAGCTCCTGCTTCTGGAAATCAAAACTATTGACAAAAACTTCCTCTTTCTCTGCAAACAATTCTAAGAAGCTGACTTTTCTTCCATCTGGTAACAGCAGTTTTGTTTCCCCAGTAAAGCACCCCGGCGTACCAAGAATCAGACCATTTGGATTTTTCAGTTTCTTTCTGTCTACCATAATCATGTTATTGGATAACGCATTTAAGCCATAATATAGGGATTCTCCTCCCATAAATAACTCCTGCGTGGTAAAAGGTACAAAAATAGCAGTAGATGTGGTGGTCAATGCCCGTTTAATCGGAATCATATTCATTCCCAACGGAACACTGCTCATCAATCCCTGCTCCTGCAGATAATCCAAACGCCGTAAAGAACAATTATATTTCTGTGCAATCCCGGCAGTCTGGAATACCGCATTATCCAATTCCTGCTTTGTTTTCGCTGTATTCAGGAAAAGAACTGTCACTAAAAACATTCTTTCATTTCTGGACTGTAAATCTTCCAACAGCCTCTTGGCTTCTCCTCCGTATGTATTTAAGTCAGAAGGTATGATGTCCATGTCATACCCTGCACGTACTGCCTTCTTCTGTTCCTCAATTTTCATACGGTTAATATCTGTCACCTTATTTTTTACCAGTTTAATGGCTTTCATCTGATCTATGGACTGGATATGAAGATTCACAATCAGGTTTCTGTTCATATCCAAAAATTCTGCCAGCATTTTATCTGTCAACTCCGGTGCTAAAATCTGAAGATAAGACGCTGCACCTATGGTATTTCCCATCTGAAAGGTTTTCCCTTCTTTAAAAACAAAACTGGTAGGCGCTACAAAATCCTTTGTTCCCATGCCGGAACGTAATATCCTGTCATAAGAAAACTGAAATGGCACTTTCTCTTCCGGATTAAAAGTTTCATAGAGGATTTGCAGCCTCTCTTCTCCATTCAATGGATATGCAGACACACCAAGAACCTTAAAATTATTTAAAATATCGGCTTCAATACGCTCCAGTTTTGGTTTTGCCTCCCGGATATTCTCTGCTTCAATTCCGAAAGTAATATACTTTGTCCGTACCAGACCATTGTTCCCTTTTGCAAGCTGATCCCTTAACATTTGTGCATACTCCATACGCACATCATCAAAAGCATCATTCTGCGGCTGAATTTGTATTACGGATTCAAATTCCTTCATGTTACTATGATGATTGATAAAGGAAATCTGAAAATGTATGGTGCTATCAAAATAATTTAAGAAATCACACCAGTTTTCAAAAATAGCATTCTTATCTTCATTCTGGGCAAGCTGGTAGTTAATATCATAAAAACGGATTGTTTTGGAATAATACTTTTCCTGAACCCTGCAAATTCCGTCTTTTGCCATCTCTCTGTATGGAATGGAGTTCTGTGCTGATATGTTCCGTTCCTGTTTTCTTTTCACATTGGTACATCTCACCTTTCCGGTAGAAGATTTCTTTTCTGAATAGGAATGCTTCCTTTCTGTTCTCTTATTCAGTGTAGGTTTCCTATCCTTTCTCTGCGCTCCACTTTTTCTGCTTCCTTTTTTTCTCCTCTTTTCCTCACGGGCAGCTCTTTTTGCTTCCTTTTTCCTGCGGATTTTATCTGCCCTTTCCTGTTCTTTTTCTAATTTTACTGCCAGTTTTTCTGTACGCCTCATGGCTTTTTTCTCACTTCTTGTAAGTTTTACAGGTTTTCTCTTATCCATTCTGTCTACCATCAGGCTTCCCTCCTTTTTTCTTTCTCTCCGTCTGCAAATTTTCCTCCTTCTCATAAAAATTTTCTATTTCATATTTGCGGACTGCCGGACGTTGCAGTTTCACTTGAATAATATGGAACAAAATCTTTTCCAGTGGCATTCCATCTTTCTCATACATTGCAAATAAAAAAGCTGGAACCATAAGAATGACCATACCTGTTGCTGCATTACTCGTCCCAATCCAGTCTTTTGTTAAAAAATAAAACGGTAATCCCATTGCCGCCGCAATCGAAAGGCAAAGAAGCTGCCTTTTTGTCAAATTTAAGACCACTTTATTTTTTACCTTTGTCAAATCCTTTGGTACGGATACAAATGCCATCTTTTTTCCGACCAGAGTGAAAATGGCTGTCACAGGTTCAGCAAATCTCCCATCTTCTTCTCTGATGTTTCCTTTCTTTTATTTTCCTGTAATATTTCTGTTCCCAAAGAACAGGCAACTTCATTTCCCCACACGTCCCATCCCGGTGTTTCTCTACGTGCAAACAGTTCAATACGTGGCACATCTCCCATTAACTGCTCAATCCGTCTTCTTGCCTCCTCTGGTTTCTTACTATGTTCCTCAATATGGCTTACAATAACCTGATGCACACGTTTGGAATAACGTTTTGGACTTCCTTTTGTTGCAAGAATACAAATCTCTGCATTGGCTCTTGTCCAGTACCCCATACCCCAAAACAAAGAATCTGCTTTTTTATTCTGTTTGATCCACACAAATGCTACACTTTTATAGGTAAATCCCCACGCATCAATTACCTTCCATATTTCTTTTAAAAGTGGAAATGTAACCCATAAAAACAATGCACAATTTTCATCTGCCAATTCGTTTACTGGCAAATCTGCTATTTCTTCTATGCTCATGGTTGGGTAGTGGCTTTCCGCTGATCGCCCGTTTCCTTTTTTACTCCAAACCCGATATGCCCACGGGGGATCTGCATAAATCACTTGATATTTTCCCATCTTCATTCCCCCTTTAATGTGCGTTAAAAATTGATTTACTTAAATTTGCTGTTTTCATCAGACTAAAACATAAAATTACGGTATATGCTGCCACTCCGAACAATGCAGAGTGCATGTTATCTGAAATTTCAATGGTCGCAATCAGCACTGCATAAATACCGACACACACCATCATAAAAAATCCCTGAAATCCAAGGGCAAACAGCCCACGGAAATAATTGTTTCCAATCTGTCCCCATTCCCGATTTGACATCGTGGAAAATGGAATTGGTGCAACCGAGGTGTAAAGATAAATTTCTATCATTCTTCCATATAGAATTACCGTAATTAGTACAGACATGATTTTCATACACAAACTGACCAGCATGGTTTCCAATGCCAATATCACAAGTTCCCCGATTTCCATAGATTCCATTGCTGTTTTCATCTGCTCTAGCATCGTGTCTACATTGATTGCCGTATCCGACTCAATGACACCTCCGGCAGCATTGACGATATGTTGTCCTACATCAAACACCGCCATAGTAATGTCAAATGTATGGCTGACCAGATACACAGCTACCCACATTTTGAAAAAATATTTAAAGAACATCCATGTATCAACCTCGTGCATGTTATTCTTTTCTGTAAACATGGAAATCAGTTCATAACAAAGTACAAATGTAATAATCATGCCTGCAATCGGCACAATGACAGAATCGGACAAATTCTGTATCAGGCTGAAAATACTTCCGTTCCAGCCTTGTGGTGTCTGTCCAACCTGAGCCGCAATCTCTCCGGTTTTCTCATTAACATCTGTAAACATTGTTGTCAGATTGGATTCCACCATTCCCGTCAGAAGTCCCCTCATCCACTCCTCGATTGCTTCAAAAATGCCATCGAACATGGGCGGTTCTCCTTTCGTTTACTTAAAATAATCCGCTCAAAAGAGGAATAAGCTGTGTACCAATCAAAACGACACCTCCGCCAGCCATAAGCTGTTTAATACCCTGTGATTTTGCACCCGGATTATCATTTCCATATCCTTCTAAAAGATTGATTACACCCCATACCGCCAGACCTGCTCCGATTGCCACCACAAGCGTCTGTAAAATATCTACCGCTGAGCTAAAAAAATCCATACTTCACTTGAAACAGATAAAAGTTGCTTTTGCACAAATAAAAAACTGCTGAATTTTCATCAACAGTCTGCCCTTTCCCTTTTATCCGTTTTATCCTTTCTCAAAATTTAATTGTGCTGCGGGCATATTCCCTTATGGTTCTGCCCTTATATCGTGGTGGCTGTGCTTTCTTTTTTTGAGCAGCCTCCATCTCTCTAAAAAATTTGCAATAAGCACTCCTTCCTACTTTGCGCCATCATGTCGCAAAGTTTTATTCAATAAAAAAGAGCAATATATTTATACCTGCTCCGAAATTTCTGTATCCACCTGTTTTCCCTCTACTTCAAACAATTCAAACTCCTCTTTTTTCCGGATTTCAAATTGATGCTTTAAATAGGCTTCCACATCAAAAGTATTCTTTTTATCATAATCCGATAATTCCCGGTATCTGCTATGCTTCGTAATATCAAACTTATTACTGTAAAAAGGACGCACTCCACGAAGCTGAAGAATACATTTATCTCCATCCATGACAGCCAACTCGTCCCGACTCATCAGCTCTTTTCCAGTCTTCTGATAATTCAATCCATAGGATCGGCTTTGTCCACGGGTATCGGAAGTATTATAAAGGTCTATGGTTTCCTTTCCTAATGTTTCTGATATTTCCTTTAAAGTGCTTCCTTCTTTTCCCCCTAAAAACAACATGGTATCGCAATTCCCTAAAATGGTTTCTGCGGCATCTTTATAAATGGTCTTTAACTGACTCTGGGACTGTAAAATAATCGAAGCAGAAATTTCCCTGCTTCGTATCGTTGCAATCAGCTTATCAAATTTGGGAATTTGCCCGATATTGGCAAACTCATCTAATAACAATCTCACATGGTAAGGTAAACGTCCTCCATGTACATCATCTGCTCTGTCACACAGCAAATTAAAAAGCTGCGTATACATAATTGCCACAAGGAAATTAAATGTATCGTCCGTATCAGAAATAATAACAAACATTGCAGTTCTCTGATCTCCCAGCATATCCAATTCCAGCTCATCATAAGAAGTCAGTTCCCGCAGTTCTGCAATATCAAATGGTGCCAGCCTTGCCCCACAGGAAATCAGAATAGATTTCGCAGTCTTTCCGGCAGCCAGCTTATATTTCTTGTATTGTCTGACTGCAAAATGCTCTGGTTTTTCCTTTTCCAGTTCCTCAAACAGTTCATCAACTGCATTTTTAAATTCTTCATCATCTTCTCTTGCCTCAGAAGCATTGATAAATTCCAAAAGCGTGGAAAAATTCTGTTCTTCTTCCGGCGCTTCGTAATAGATATACCCAATTAAAGCACAATACAGCAATCGCTCCGCTTATAGTGATAGGTAAGGTTTTGATATTATCTCCACCTTTTCCCCCACTTCACACCGGACATGCGACTTTCACCGCATCCGGCGCTCCATCGATTGTCTTCACAAGACATTTAATCAGTCACCAAATTTAAGTTTTATATTATTGCTGACAGGTTCGCCTGCTCTCGCAGACTATTGATTTTCACGAGCATCTTTTTTGTGATATTGAGTGTTTTTATCAGGTCTTTTATTGCTGCTTGGGGCAGTTCTTGTAACAGAATCAGATATTTTTTGTGAATCAGAACCATGTTTTTATATCTTTCAAATCCACCAAGTGATCCTGGTACTTTGAGCCATACAGCTACATGTTCCGCATCTTCGAATTCTTCTCCACTGATTGCACATTTTCCCTTTTGAGCAGAAAATAAAGATATTTTACTGTCATGGTATTCTGTGCTATGACCAACGGATATTTTTTCTCTCAGTCCTTTCAGAACATACTGATTAAGGTTAAGTTCTGTATGAATCAGAGCACGACCTTCTTTTGTATAACTACAAACGATTGATCGCTTCGCCATCGGTATTTTATTTTTGATGAATGCAATCGGATAGATCATCTGGTCAATTCCTGAAACATATCGAATCATTTTTGACTGTCCGAATCTTTCCTTTTCTGCTTGGGTGATAGTTCCACCCTCACGTTTTAGCATACTTCCTGTTTCTGTATTTAACCTGTTCGTCAAAACTGTCATTACTCGCCTATGGAATTCTCTGCAATCAATACTGATACAGGTGGCAAGCTGATAGTAATTCTGTATGCCTAACACCATAGAGTTATATAGCTGAATTTCTGATAAACAACTTTTTTTCTCTCTGGGTTTTGCGATGTTTTTCGCTTGTTCCACTAGCTTTGCTCTTTCAATTTCAACCTTTTTGTCACAGATTGCCGACTGCACCACATATTTATGATGCTTCAACCTTACCCTTATTTTGAATCCAAGAAACTCTGACCACCGTTTTCTGGTGTTCACAATCCTTGTTTTCTCAGGGGACACCTCTAATTTCAACCTCTCTTCAATCCACTCCGTAACCGCTTCTTTTGTCCTGACTGCGTCCTCTTTCGTTCTACAGAAAATCCTAAAATCGTCCGCATACCGAATGATATGCATTTCTTTCATTTCTGTGTTTTTCATAATCCTATAACCATGGCTTTTATCAAAAACCTTAGTTTTTCCGATTATTCTTTCTCGCCCTCTGCTTATAGCAATTGGATTTTCCTCCCATTGACTGGCTATCCACCAATCCAATTCATTTAAAACGATGTTTGCCAGTAGTGGTGAGATAATTCCTCCCTGTGGTGTACCCTTATCGGGCAATACCGTTGTATTATCGGGCATTTTAATTGGAGCTGTTAGTATTCGCTTGATAATAAAAATCAGCGTTTTATCATGGATACCCAGCGACCATATCTGTCTGATTAACTTGCTATGATTTACGTTATCGAAAAATCCTTTAATATCAAACTCAATAACATAATGAAGGTTCATCATTTGAAGCATGGTGTAGGTTCTGTTAATGGCATGTTCAACGGATCTGTTCGGACGAAATCCATAACTATTATTGCTGAACTTTGCTTCGCAGATTGGTTCCATGATCTGCTTGATACATTGCTGTATCAGCCTATCCCATATGCATGGGATTCCCAGCGGACGTGTTTTTCCGTTTGGTTTCGGGATATCTTTCCGTCTTACAGGCTTTGGTCTGTAGCCGTGTTCGCTTCCCGTAACAATAAATCTCACTCTTTTTACCACATCATCAGGAGTTCGACTCCCAATATCTGTGATGTTCTTTTTATCTGTTCCTGCCGTGTAGCTGCCTTTGTTCGCTTTGATGTTTCGGTACGCAAGTAAAATGTTATCCCTGCTCAGTATCAAATCCATAAGATTCTCAAATACTTCACCGTTCTGACTTTTTTGATATAGTTCATCAAAAGTATCTTGCATTCCATAGTACTCCGCATGACGCAGGTCATCTACACATAATGTTTTACTTTTCTTTGGCATAAGGCATCACCTCCTCTCGAAAGTGACCCTTTTGGTCTTACTCGTAATCCTTATCATAAGACTGAATAATGCCTGTTTATTTCAACCGACTTGTGACCATTCCTCCGAGTTCCTCTTTTTCGCAGAACTCATCATAAGTTCGATCACGGCTTTTCAGCACCAGTTCACCTGCTTATTTTCTTCGTCAGGCTATCCCATAATGGAATCTGATGCCTTTCCACGTTCCGATAATCCTATCTGTACATATATCCTTAGGTCTCTGCTATAGTCCTGTCAGCTTGGATGTGCCTGTAACACAACATGGTCGTTCGTAGGGTCAATTTCTACTGAACCACACTGACTGCGCTTTAACGCACCCATACATTTCTATATGGTCTTCTTTTAGAACCGTACATTCGCAGTTTTCGTCAGTTTACTCGCCAAAGTAAACATTCTAACCATAGATATTTTATAGATCCTAGACCTATAGGTAGCGCACCCCACCTCTGGGGCGTTTTCGAGAATCTTTTGGCAGATTCCTACGACTACTCTCGGTCGTTGTCACGGAGCTTCTCACCCCAGCCATTACAGCTGACGCAAGTCCGTCAAGGATAGACGTTTCAGGGCGTTACCCCATCATTCCACCTATCGGATTACCAGTTCACAGACTGGTTATTATTTAATAAACCAACACTGTGCGCAGACTTTTTACCGCCTGCGAACGTGTCGCACTTATCCAGAAATCTTCTCCTGATTTTTCCCCATCACCTTTTGTATTGGCAATGATTGTATTGACCAGTTTCAAAATATCTTTTTCACTGCGTATATAACGAAACGGGTTATAGTGCATACTCTTTTTGAAGTTGATTGTATTTAAAACCTTAATTTTGTACGGTTCGTAGATTACTTTCCCCTTTTTATCCAGTACCGGCTTTCCATCTTTCATTTTTGGTGTCCCTTTTTGCAGCATCTTTCCACATTCCACCAAGATCGTTCCTTTCGGATCAGTCACTACATAACTGACATTTGGTGTCATCTGCATTAAATTTGGTTTCACATAAAATCTCGTCTTACCTGAACCGGAGCCACCAATAATCATGACATTTTTATTTCTGGCATACTTTGGTTTTTTCGGGCGGCTGTTCATGGTAAGTCTTTCTGTCTGTGTCAGAATGATATTGTTTTCAAATACAGAATCCATAAAAGGTGCAATATCCTTTGCTGTCCCCCAGCGGGCAGAACCATATTCCACTCCCTGACGGAACTTCTTTGCATTCTTACCTTTCACATAGACAATCCCTTTTAATAAAACTGCACCTGCAAGTCCCACTCCTATATCAGAAAATACCGGACTTGGCAACATATTTTCAAATGCCAGTGATATATGCAGCACCAAAACACTCAATCGTTCCAGTAGGGAATTTCCCTGACAATACCGATAAAGCCATGCCAGTTTATTCACTGCATAAAATACAAACACATAGGGCAGGTTGGTAAGAAACAGCTTCTTTCTATCTACTTCTGACAGTGTTCCACTTATATCCTGCCACAGTTTTTTCCATACTTTTTGGAATGGATTTTCTCTTTTCTGTTTTTTCTTTTTTATCGTGCAGTATCCCTCTCCTTCCTCTTTGTTTTCTGCCTTTCTCGCTGCTGTGCCTGCCTTTCTTTTACTTTGGAAAGTTTTTTCCGTATCGATATTTTTTTACTTTTCTTCATGCTCCAGCCTGTATATTCCTTAAATGCTGCGGTCATAGAATCTACATCTCTGGCTTTAAAAAACACATAATAACGGGGCGGTTCGGAAGAACGGTCTTTTTTCAGGCAATAGTCCACATTATATTTTCTGGCATACTTTTCAAAGGATTTAATATTTCCGTCTGTAATCTCAATGTTGGAAAGTTCACAGTTCTGCTCCTTGAGTTTCTCCATGCTTTGTTTTCCTTTATAAACTGCCAAATTTTTTTCTTCCTTAGATACCCCTTTCTTTTGCTTCCTCTGGGATTTCTGCTGTTCCAGCTTTGTCAAAGTTTTTAATAATGCACTTTTTAAAATCTGTGCAGAAATTTTTCCTCCACGAATACACAGGGACACAACTTTCTCATTGACTTCGTCCTGCATAGGCTGTTTCTTCCTTTCCTGATTTCTTCTTTCTCATGTCCTGTAAAATTTTCTGCAAACAGTATCCAATACAAGGAGAATGTTTTCCATAAGGGCAACCCACACATTGTCCTGCTTTTTTCGTATCTTTCTCTGGCTGTTTTGGGAGAAGATAATAGCACTGTTTTCTGGTGCAGCCATTTTTTCGTCTGCTCCAAAAATAGCAGTCCTCACACACCAAAGGTTTGTCCTCTGCGTATTTTCTCTTATCCGCTTTCTCCATTTTCCTGATCCTTCCTTTTCTTTTGCAACATTTCTTCCATCTGGCGATCCGCCTGACCACCTACACGGACACAACAATATAAGCCAAATGTCAAAATAACAGCAACTCCAAAAATTATTTTTCCTACCATGTTTTCTGCTCCTTTAAAAAGAGGCAGCCACAGATTTTCCGTGACCGCCTTTCCAGTTATGGGAAACTCCCATGTTATTTTTTCCTTTTCTTAATCCAGTAATAAGAAGAACCTGCCAGTAACACTGCCATTGCAGATAACAGCACCCACAATTCTACATGGCTGGTATCTCCTGTTTTAGGGGCATTTCCTGTCGGTTTTGATTCCTGTGGCTGTTCCACATTTTCAGAAGGCTTCCTCTCATCTTTCATCACAACCTTCTGGATTTCCCCTGTATCTTTTACTTCAAAAATAATATCTTCTGCTACCAGATACCCGTCCGGTGCAGACACTTCATGAAGCGTATACTTTCCGATTGGAAGCATCTCAATATAGTGAGGTTTCTCACCAGACGTCCAGCTTTCTACTTCATTTCCTTCCTGATCCAAAATCGTTAATTTTGCGCCGGGAAGCTCTTTTCCTGAAATGTCCGTTTTAGAAATTTCGACTTTCGTAATATCATCTTTCATTTCCACTTTCTGGACTTCTCCTGTATCTTCAACAGTAAAAGAGATACTTTCTGCTGTTACATAACCATCTGCCGGAAGTGTTTCTTCCAGCACATACGTATGCCCTGCCACCAATTCTCTGATAATATGTGGTTCTTTTGCAGAAACCCATTCGTCAATGACCTTTCCCTGCTCATCTTTTACCTGAAGTTTTGCACCTTCTACCTCTTTTCCATCTGTCAGAGAAGTTTTCGTAAATTCTACCACTGTCGGTACATTCTCAAAAGTAAATTCATAAGATACACACGCTTCCTCACTGTTTTCCGGATCAAAAGTAAATTCTTTTCTCTCTCCAGTCATAGAAAAGCCCGGTGCCGGAGCTGTTTCTTTGATATAATAAGTATATCCCACTGGTAAATCTACCTCGAAACGCAGCATTCCCTGTGCATTTGTTGCCTGTTCCTCAATGACGGTATCTGCCTTCATGATTACGTTTCCCTGTGCATTTTTTATGTCTTCCTTGACACAGAGGGCAAATACTGCACCCTGAAGCATACGGTCTGCATCTTTTTCTTTCTTCCGCACAGTCACTTCTGCTTTCTGGCGTTTATTCTGCCAGTCTGTGGAATATGTAATTTCTGCTGTTTCCTGATCACGGTACAACAGGTCAATTTCTCTGGCTTCTTGATCCAGTACAAATCCATGTGCTGTTTCCTTTTCCTTTACATAGTATTTTCCAAGTGGCAAACCGGAAATTCTTGCAACACCTGTGTGATCTGTGGTAATCTCCGCTACCAATTCATCTTTTTTATAATAATCCTTGCTTTCCCCATCTGCCGCCGGAATATCTTCCCTCGCATACACTGCAAAAGTAACTTCTTTCAATGAGCCTGACAGGTATTCAAATACATGGGAAATCCAGCCTCCAATCTGCTCAAAGACTGATACCTTTTCTAAAAATTCACCTTTTTTGTTAATCAGAATACTTCCCGTCGGCACATCATCTTTCATTTCCACTTTCTGAATTTCCTCCGTGTCTTTCACAGTAAAGGAAACTTCCTCTTCCCTCAGATAACCATACGGGGCAGTTTCCTCTCTTAAAGTATACGTTTCTCCAACTTTTAGTCCACGAATGACATGCGCTTCTCCTTTGACCGATTTCCAACTGTCTACAATTTCCCCGTTTTTATCAAGCACCACAAGGGTTGCCCCGGAAAGCTCAACTCCTGTTGCAGTATCAACTTTAGTAATGGAAACTTTTGTCGGCTGATTTAAAAATTCTGATGTAAGTTCTACCACATCAATTTCCTGTCCCTGATAGGAAAATTCAACATCCAGCACTTGCTCCGAAGATACATAGCCCTCTGGCGCTTCCAGTTCCTTCACATAATATTTTCCAAATGGCAGATCAAAAGAAAATGTTGCCTTTCCATCTTCCCCTGTTTCGGCTTTTCCAATCAATGTATCCGCTTTTACTAAAATCTGATTTCCCACCTGAATATCTTCTTTCGCATACAATCCAAAGACTGCACCTTTTATTTCTTTTTTTGTTTCTGCATCTCGCTTTACTACGGAAATTTTTGCTTTCTGACGTTCATTTTTTAACAGGACTTCCTGCTCAATTACAGGAGTATTCTGATCTTCATATTTGAATGTCACTTTCTGCGGCTCTGGATTTTTCACAAATCCTTCGGGTGCTGTGATCTCTACCAGCTCATACGTTCCAAGTGGTAAATCTGACACACTTGCTTTTCCTTCTTGATCTGTTGTCAGGGTAGCAACTTTCGTCCCCTCTGCGTACTCCAATATACGGTTTCCCTGCTCGTCCTTCTGAGCATCTGCAGTATAAATATCCTCTGCCGCATACAAATCAAAGACTGCACCGGAAAGATTGATTTCCTGATAAGAAAAGTCTTTATCAAAATCTTCTAAGATTTCTCCCTTTTTTACAATCTGCAATTCGCCTTTTACTGGGTGATTTTCATATACCACTTCAATAATGACATCTCCTGAAATACTGTCCATCTGATATGCTGTATCAGAAGCTACGGAAACCTCATAATAATTTTCATTCAGAGTATAGCCATCTGGTGCTGTGACTTCCTCAATACGGTAATGTCCTGCGTCCAAATTCTGCGGAAGAATTAAATACCCGGTTTCATCTGTAAAGTAAGACTTATGCACTACCGTTGTGGGATAAGTGGTAACCTGTTCCACATATTTTTTTCTGTCCAAATCATATACCTTAAACTCTGTCCCCTTTTTCAGTACAGGCTTTTTACTTTCATCGTCCTTTTTTACGATTTTTAACTTTGCCTCAAACTCTTTATCCAGAAGAACTCTCCATATCTGTGGTGTATCCGGCTTATGCTCCGTAATTCGGACAATAAAATCTTTTACGGGTTTATAATTTGGCGGTGTTGTTGTTTCCCTGACCACATACGTTCCATACGGAAGCGGAATACTGCAAGCATACCCTCTTTCATCTGTAAATAATTCTGTTGCTCCATTTTCGCCAATTACTACGGGAGTTGCAGAAGCAAAATCATAGCTTCCATTTTCTTTTTTCTTTAAAGAAGATTCCAAATATGCCTGAAAACCTGCTCCTTTTAAGAGTTCTGCATCTGTGTTTCCATTGTTTCCGGCTTTAATTAACTGAAATGGCTGTTTCTTTACTTGTTCCTTTACATTGCAACTTCTCTTCACAATAGCAACGGTATCACCTTCAGCATCGCATACCACATCATGCTCCGTTTCATCTAACAGATAACCCGCCGGAGGAGTAATCTCTTTGATATAATAATTTCCTAAATACAAGTCCTTTACTTCTGCTTTGCCTGTATCATCGGTTTTTAAAGTCGCTACCTGTTCGTCCTTTTGATACAAAACTCCGGTTTTCCCATCTGGATGCACGATATTTTCACGGGCATACAGTCCATATACAGCCCCTTTTAAAGACGCATCTCCCTGTGGTGTTTTTCCAGTTTCAGCATCTTCTTTTTCCAAAACAATTTCTGCCTTTACCCTCTCATTTTGAAACGTATGAGAAAAGGAACATTGTTCTTCTCCCTCTACATACTGAAAATGAAAAGAAAACTTCTCGGTTTCATTTTTTACATACTGAGCAGGTGCCTGCAATTCTTTGATATAGTAAGTATATCCAATGGGGAGGTCTGCCTGATAACTGGCTGTTCCATTTTCTCCCGTTGTAACTTTTTCAATCAAAGTATCTTTTTCTACCAGCAGTTTTCCAGACTTTCCATAGACGTCTTCTGCCGTATATAATCCGTAAATACCACCTGCCAGTGGGTTTTCCGTGTCCTTATCCTCTTTTCTTACGGACACACTTGCTTTCTGCCTGTCATTTACAAATGTTACGGTTTCAAAAACAACTTCTTCATTCTGTCCTGCATAGGACAAGGTAACTGTCTGGGCTTCTCCCTTGCATACAAAATTTTCAGGTGCTTTTACTTCCACTACTTTATAAGTACCAAGAGGAAGTTCTGAAAGTGTAACACTTCCATCTTCTCCTGTTTTTAGTCCTTTTTTCACCACAGCACCTTTTTTATAAGCAACTGTTCCATCTGCCCGGACAATCTCTTTTTCTGCATAAACATCATACACAGCACCTTCTTGTTTCTCTTTTGTATAAGAAAAGGTCACCCCTTCTTCCGTAACCTCTGCGCCTGTCAAAACTTCTCCTTCTTTATAAACGGTTAAAGAAGCAAGCTGCTCCCGATCCGTAACTTCTATCTGTACCGTCTTTCCTACTTCCAATTTCACACCATAGGATTTTGTATCCAGCACATATCCCTGTGGTGCGGAGATTTCTTTTAAGTAAACGGTATCCTGTGTCTTTTCTATGGTAACGCTGGAAGCACCTTTTTTATCCGTTGCAGGCATTTCTACAATCAAATCTGTGCAATCTTCATCACGATATACACCATATACCGCTCCTTCCATTTTCTTCTGACTGCCCTGATCTTTTTTAACAAGTTCTATTTTCGCATTTTTCAGCCACTCTACAGAAAATTCAACGTACTGTTCCTGTTCCACTCCTTCTCCAAATACAAATGCCAAATCCTGCACACTGTCATTTGTTGTCAGTTTATATGCAGAGTAATCCTTTGTAATACTTCCCTGCATGGTTGCTGTCCAAGAACCTTCCACATCCTCTGTCTGTGTAAGCGGCGCACTTAAATAAAACTTCGTTCCACCCGAAAGTGTTACCTTTGCTCCGGCAGCGCTGTTTTTTCCAGTTGTAAGGTTATGAAATACAACTCCTTTTGGAAGCTGCATGGTAATGGACTGCAAAGAATCTGCAGTAAATGTAATATCCTCTGTCCGCTGTTCCTGCCCTTCCTGAAATGCCTTCACATGATTGTTAGAAAAAGACATGGAAACCTCTGGAATTTCCGGCTTTCCTACACAATAATTGTAGATTTCCATTGCCAAAGATTTTGCTGTTTCATTTGCTCCATAAAAGGCATCTGCACTTCCATAGGCATACGCTGCCGCTATATGCGTAAGGATAAACCGCTTTCCTTCTGAAAAATCACTATGATGTTTTGCAAAATAACTTTCTTTTCCTGCCGCTTCTGTCCCATAATAGCAGACCTTTGCAAGTGCCTCATTATCCTCAATTTTTGTAATTGTATAAGTGCCTGTTCCCGGTCCCGGCAAAGACGGCTGGATACAATAAGCAGTGGCATGGACATTTCCATAAGAAATAAAATAAGGCTCTGTCACATAAGTACCCAAATCATAATCCTGATAACGATATAACGGACCTTTTGTGATTGTAACCGTCTGTGTTGCCCTTGCTGCCTGATCGGAAGCATTTGCTACAAAAGTAACCGTTTCTCCTTCTTTCATCTGAAAAAGATCAATCTCCTGTTCCCCTGCCTGTGCCATCACATCGTAAAGACCTAACCCGGATTCTTCATCATAAGTATCCTGTTTTTTGCTTTCCTCAAGTGCCTGTGAAAATTCATCTTCTGTTAAAATCTGTTCCTCTTTTTGCGATGCTTCTTCCTCTTCTGAATTTTTCTCCTGTTTTCCATGCTCTTTTGACGGTAACAGATTTTCTTTTTCTTTACACTCGGTAACTGTAATATTTCTAATCACATGATAACTCGGTGCCTCCCGAATCGGCTCTACAAAATATACTGCCTGATAAGTGTCCGCATGGTCTGTATGAAACTCCTGTCCCTTCTGATTCTTCGCTTCATAAAATCTCACTTTGACTTTATCAGAATGAAACTTCATGCCGGAAAAATCAGTCTTTATATCAAAGTCACTGCCTTTTTCCACTTCATAATCCTGAACAGTTACAATCTCGTCTTCCTGAAGCTGCGTTTTTACCTGTTCCAGCGCAGGATATTCCATTTCATAAGATTTTGGATTTGTTTCTCCTGCATACGCTGTCATCGGCTGCACAACAGAGGTTAAGATTGTAAGTGCCGAAAGTACACCTGAGAAAATTCTTTTTACTCTTTTTTTCATACTTTTCTCTGCCTCTTTTCTATATTTTACTGATCCTATATCTTTTATTTCTTTTTTCCAACTCACTCCCTTCTCTAAGTCCTGCCTGTTCTCTTTCCAAATCCGTTCCTACTCCAACTTTCCTTTCGCAGCGTTTTCTCTGATAAGGCAGGCAGAATGCCCACTCAATATCAGGTATCACTTTGGTCAGGCAATTCAATTTTCAAGGTACAAAAAAGGGATTTTTTTAAGATTTGTGTTATCCCTTCACTAATCGCATATTAGAAAAGGGATTTTTTAACTATTCGAGAAAAACTTTTTCATTTTTTTAAAGAAATGCCTCGTAATTTAAAGCAAAATATTTTATAATAATAAAAACACCTTACTC
>PPYF01525413.1_pt1 | contig 41921 bp, 25 predicted proteins | sample 1559871 | NCBI WGS metagenome assembly PPYF01 (sample SAMN08240021, study PRJNA423297) | Human gut metagenome, whole genome shotgun sequencing project.
TCTATTAACTAGTGTATTACACGCGTTTCGTTGCAGGTGGCAGATGTTTTTATGTTTTTCAACTTTATAGTAGGAAAAAATTTCATTCATTTCAGTACCTTTATGAGTCTTTTTATCCATAAATAATATCCAGTCAGTGGTAGTGCAGCCCCCAATAAGGCAGCAATAAAGGTAAGTATGCGAGTAAACATTCCTCCCCAGTTACCAACATGCACAGAATAAATCCAACCACGAATCTTTCCCGACTTGTCTTGATGTTGATAAAGACTTGTTTCTGTAAATTCACCATTATCCGTATTGAAAGAATAACGGTCAGATGCCCGCTGATTCCCGAAACGGTTGAAAGACACGCTTGCCGTACCAGAAGAAATACTGATTTGCTTATACTCCGGATTCTGACGTCTTAGTTTATCATAAATCTCCTGCCAATAAACGAATGGTGAAGTTACCGAGTACATATCACTGTGATTGTTTTCCGGACGTCTGCTTCTTTCACCCTTTCGAACCTCATTTCCTTCTCTTTTCTTTTCCCGATGGGCTGCCAGTTTGGTATCCCTCTTTTGAGCATCACTTTTCTGTTCATGTCCTTGGGCGGCACGTTGCTGTACTTCCACCCCGAAGACCTTATAGAAAGCTGTCCGATACCACGGAAAAGACCAGGTCAATCCCGTCAGTGCCATAGCCAGTAGAAAGATCAGAGCATACATTCCACCTGCCACATGCAAGTCATACCAAAACCTTCTCCAACCTTTTGTTGCTGTTATTTTCAGGCTATTCTTCAATGCTTTACGTGTACGCGGCCACCAAATGACAATTCCCGAAATCAGTACAAAAACAAGTAAAAGCGTACTGACACCTACAATCATTTTGCCCCAAAAGATCCCTTCATTTCCCGGATTCATACTATCCAGCAGCCAGCGATGCATTCGGAACATAAACATAAAAAAGCCGCTACGCTCGCTTTTTCCTTTTACTTCTCCCGTATACTGGTCTACATACAAAGATGCACGACGTGGTTTGGAAAGACTAACCTGATACGCACGTCCGGGATCAGAAGATATGCTGACACCGGTCACCGATACACTGTCAGGCAATGTCGTCGCCACTTTTTCAAGCAACTTATCCATAGGAAGAGGAGACTCCTTTACCGTTTCCACGTAGTAAAGATCGCGTCGAAACCACTCATTCACCTCATTTTCAAATACCAGCATGGCACCGGAGAAGCAGACAAGAGTTATTATCAGTCCGAAAGGGACGGAAAGCCACAAATGTATCTTTCTGAATATTTTTTTCATGTTTTCAATCCTATTTCTTGAAAAAGCCTGCAAAGCTTTCCGCTCGGCAGGCTTTTATATACAAAAGATTCTCTATTTAACCGACTGTATTATTTTGAAAGATATTCCATCTTACCTACCGTAGTGATAGCGTCAGCTTCTACCGTTAAACCTTTGACTGCCTTGCCTGTTTTTGCGTCTATTTTATAGAAGGCCGGTTTCTCGCCCGTAGTCACAGTGACAGCCATATAAGCATACCCTTTTTCTCCATAAGGCTCGCCACCAAACTTTCCGTCAGCCGGCAGACCTGTAACAGGCATAATCGTCTTATCTTCCGCCTTGAAAATAGCCAATTCGCTGACATCTGCACTTGTACCGCCATTAATCATATCTTCCGCTCCCTTTTTATACAATTGAAGCAGGAAGTAATCTTCAGAGATGTGCCAGCAACGGAAAATAGGATGTTTAGTGCCTATCTCTTCAAAGTTCACATAGTAATCTGGATCGAAATCTGTTGCGCCTGCCTTGATACGCATTGCACCCGAAGGCTTCTGTCCTGTTACCTTCTTCAAATCTGAAGATGAAACTGCCGTACGTCCATATCCGGGAGAGAACACATAGACGTCACCATTATCAGCGGCCCAAATGGTCTGATAATATTGTGAACGCATACGACCGCATGCATAGCCTATTTTATCAGTCTTGGCAATCACCGGAGTCTCATTAAAGTTCGTGCCACTATAAATTGCCACGTAAGCATTATCCGGGTATTGTGTAGAAGGAATAACACCGGCTGTATATGCACCGCTGCCGCTACCACCGTCAGTCTTAGTCACAAGTTCCTGATCTGTCACAGCTTCCGGCCATTTTTTAATACCGTACTTACTCATTCCCATCGGGATGACAGATGTATAAATCTTATTGTTAGCTTCAACCAGACCTGCCCATGAAACTTTTTCACCATTACCCAAGTAATTTTCGGCAAGCAAGGTACCCTCTTCCTGACTGCCGTCGGTTGCATCCAGATAGTTGAACAACAATGCTTGAGCCACATTCTGATCCTCATCCGTTATTTTCGAGTCCCCGGTGGAAACAGTCACCACTTTATCCCCCCAAGTACCGTATGACGTGATACGATTATAAGTGTATGTGTACTTTTCTTTCATTTTACCATCTGCCCCCAGATAATAGGAAGCTCCTGTACCTGCGCCACCTTTATTATAAACTAAAGCAAACACATAATCCAATCCTTTATATACCCAATAGGTACCGCCAATCACTTCAGTTCCATTCCCTTGGGTCGACACTGTTCCTTCATCCAAAGAATTGGCTACTACCAAATAACTTGCTTCACCAGTTGTGGCAGCCACCACATAAGCCGTTTCTCCATCAATCGGCGGGTTATCCACCGGATTATTATCATCGTCGCAAGATGCCACAAACACACCGCTACTCAAACAAAAAGCTACGGCAAAAGCCTGTAATAAAAACTTCTTCATATATTCTTTATTATTGATTGATACTAAAAACTTACTCTTATTATTTACCGAAAAATACTCTGAACTTTCCATAGAATGCGCGCCCCGCTTTTTGCAGGCTAAAATTGTCAAACAGTTGGGCATCGGTGAAATTCCGACATTCAAATGATACATTATAACGTCCATTTTTCATGGTGTAGGACAAAGACAGATTATGAGAAAACTGTTCCGGCACCATATTCTTTGAATCTTTATCTCCGAGATTTTCCCAGTAAAGAGGAAAATCGTGTTGCCAGTAGCTATCATAGCCGATGCTCAACACATTTCCTTTGACAAACAGGTCATTCCAATAAAAATTTGCATTGATATTAGCATAACGATAGGGCAGATTCGGCATACGCACTTTATAGTGCATGCTTTCCTGCAAAGAAGAACCCGCCAGAAACTTTTCGTAATCACGAGTATCGATGCTATTGAATGTTCCTCCTATATCAAACCAATGCAAGAAGCTATAAAGCAATGACAAATTATACCCTTTGGTCCTTACGTGACCGTGGTTCTCATAATATCCGTAGCTTGTTCCTCCCAATACGTCCAGTCCTCTTTTTATATAATCTTTCGTATCCCGATATATCAAACCGGCCTCGGCATACAATTCATGCTTGCCAAACTGATGATTATAGCTGAAACTCAAATTGACATTATCACTTTTCTCCGGTTTCAGATTCATTTTACCAGCTTCAAGGTCTTCATCTCCAAAGAGTTCGTCCGTGGTCGGCAGGCGGAAAGCCTTTTCGTACGAAAGTTTCACCTGAAGATCTTTCCATATAAAATAGGTACCTGCCGCTCCATATCCAAGAGCGCTTGCCGTATTGGACAGATTGATATAATTGCCTATTCCATCCGTATTCTGCGATACCGGTCCCTTGTTGTATTGCCGGTAATATTTGGCAAATGCCGACACATTCCATCTGTCCGACGGCATCAGACGGTAAGAAAGCCCGCTGACGTTTTTACGGGTGATTTTAGGAATAGAAAAGTCCGTGAATTTGGAAGAAGCACCGATGGTAGAGCGGCTCGTACGTTCAAAATCACTGATTACATGACTGAAAGTAAACGTATGCGCCTGTCCGATATGATAATTCATCTTCAGCGTCCCATTCCAGTTTTTATTTTTAGATTCACTGTTCTGGTAAGACTGTTCTCCCCGGCTACCTTTTTCATAAAAATCTCCACGCCAGTTGTAAGCCCGCGAAGCGGTATCGACATTATTGGTGATATTATGATTGTAATTGGCAGTCAACAGCAGATCCAGGTTTTTCACCAATAAGTTCTTTTTGTAATATTCTAAAGAAGGGACCAACGAATGTCCTTTGCGGAATTTTTCACCGAACACGACATCTTGATAAACGCCTGTTTGTATCTCTTTATAGAAATGAGAATAATTGAAACTCAACGCCAAACGATCTGCCCATTTCTTTCCTACCAGGCCGATTTTTCCAATCACGGCTTCATTATGATACTGGTCATTAAAACGTTTCAGATGATAAATCTTATTTTTGTCAAGTGGCGGAAAACGTACGCTTCCATCTTCTTTAATCTCAAATTCGCGTACATAAGTGTCTACATAATAATCATTATCCGAGAAATTCTGAAAAGCATTGACCTCATACATAAAACCATTCTTGAACGTTTGTCCGAAGCGCACGTATGATTTATGAGTATTAAATGACCCGTAAGAATAGGAAGCGTCCATAAACCACTTTCCGGGTTGCTTGTTGGTGACAATATTAACCACTCCCCCAATAGCATCGGTTCCGAATCCTACAGGAACTACTCCTTTATAGACTTCTATACGGTCGGCAAAATTAATAGGAACATTGTTCAAATCGAATGCGGCACCGGCTCCCTCCTGTGGTATGCCGTCAATGAAGATTTTCACATGTTTCCCGCTAAAGCCATCGATATACAATTGCATATCCGACCCCACTCCACCTGATTCGCGGAGTTTTACACCGGGCACTTTAGTCAGTGCACCTGCCAAAGTCTGCGTACTATTATGCAATTTCTTCGCATCAATGGCTACCGCATTAAAAGCAGACTGATTCACACGACCGACTCCGGATGTCGTGACCAGCACCTCTCCCAGTTCTTTTACCGCCGGCGCGATAGTGACGTTTACTTTTATTCTTTCTCCCTTGGCTAATTTAACTTTCTTTTCTACCGTTTGATAACCGATAGCCGAAACGACAAGTGTATATTCACCGGCTGTAGTTTTCAAATGATATATACCTTTTTCATCTGTATAGCATCCTTGGTTGGTTCCTTTCAGATAAACTGTCGCAAAATCCACCACTTCTTTCTCCGTGGACATTACTCTACCCGAAATTAAACTATTACGGTGACGCCCATGTTGTGAATATACGGATACGGAAAACAAGAATGCCAGAAAAACCAAAAAATATTTATTGCTCATCTCCTTTTTACCTTTTTACTTTATACCTTTTCATTGCTCTAAAAGCGATGCAAAGGTAAGCAGAAAGAGGGATGCCAAACAATCCCTATCTATTGGTAAAAATAAGACAACAAAAATGAGATATATAGATATGTACAATACCTATATATAAGTAAATACTGGATAATTTAAATAAAAAAAGAAAAGAAAACCTACTTCAGCCAACTCGCCAACGCACGTTCCGTTACCTCCCACAACTGCTCTTTTTGCACATGATTCGTGTATTTATCAGACAAGTTTTTCCGGTGGTTATTGACATACAGTTGTCCTGTCACACCGGCTTCCTTCTCGTCCAACAGTAAACCGATTGCCGTAGAAGCCCCTTTCTTGGGTTTACGGATAAAAGGACGGAAAAAAATATCCGTCAACGGATCGAACCACTTGTGCATAGTGATGATATCAGTAGAAACAATTCCCGGATCGGCAGCATTGACGGTAATCCCCTTCTCTCGAAGTTGTTCGGAAAGCTCGAAAGTAAACAATAATAAAGCCAGCTTCGTGTTACTGTAAACAGGAATCCTCCAAAACGTTCCCGTTTTCCCTCTATGAAAGAAATCTGGGAAGTCGAGCTTGCCGATTGCGTATGTACAGGAAACCATATTTACGATACGCGCTCCACGCACCATCAACGGAATTAATTTCCGGGTAAGCAGATAAGGTCCCATGTAGTTCACACTTACCGTTCGTTCGAATCCTTCGGAAGTAGTATGAAAACCTGTCTCCATCGTTCCGGCATTATTCATCAACAAAGAGATGGGAAGATTCCTTTCTAAGATCTGACTGGCAAAAGCAACTACGGATTGCATAGAAGATAAATCGATAGCTATTACTTCCAAATCCGGGTTTCCGGTTTCCTTGCTCAAACGTTCACGAACAACCTCCGCTTTCTGCGGATGATAACAAGCCATAATGATTCGATAACCGGCTTTGGCTACGGCACGTGTTATTTCTGTTCCCATTCCTCCGTCCGCACCGGTGATGATTGCCCATTTCATTTCACTCATTTTTTCTCCAGTTTATCAATCTCTTTTTGTAAAGAGGAAGGTAATTGTTCTTTCAAATGTTGATGACAAGCCATTTCTATCGTATACATACGTCCTATGCAATAATTACTGTGTCCACAGTTGCAGCGTGCTTGTTCCTCCTGTTTCATCCGGTTCACGAATCCCGGTTCGTTGAGTAATGCTCTCGCCATCTGCACGGCATCAAAACCGGAATCGAGCACTTCATCTATTTTCTGACGGGAAACAAGACCACCGACATAAATCAACGGCGCATCCGGAAGAGCCGCACGGAATTTCAGTGCATCTTCAAGGAAATAGGCCTCTTTGAAGGGTACAGAGGGTATCATCCATTTGCCAAACATACGGACTCCGTATTTCAGCCACCAACAATTCATATAGTAAGACATCGAACGAATCGGCATGGCACCTCTCATCACATACATCGGCGCTTTGCTGACAAAACCACCACTCAACACCAATCCATGAGCGCCAAGTTCCAACAGACGTTTGGCCACTTGTATGGATTCGTCAATCTCCATTCCTCCTTTGAAGCCGTCGCGCATATTCATTTTTACAAAAACTGCCATATCATTGCCCGCCGCTTTCATCACTTCTTCCATCACCATATCCATAAAACGCATCCGGTTTTCGAGCGAACCGCCATATTCATCTTTCCGATGATTGGTGTAGGGAGACAGGAATTGACTAATCAAATAGCCGTGCCCCGCATGTACTTCAACGGCGTCAAACCCGGCTTTCCTCGCCAGATTGACTGCATTTCCATACGCTTTCGCCATTTCCGGAAGCTCCTCTTTTTCCATTCCACGCACAAACGTAGGAGAATAGAGGTTGAAGCCTGAAGATGCGGATATAGGAGTGACACCACATATATTTTTATGGGACATATTTCCACAATGCCCGATTTGTATACCTACTGCGGCACCTTCATCGTGCACGGCTTTTGTCAGTTCGTGTAAACGGGGAATAATAGACGGACGCAACCACAACTGACGGTCGAAAGAAAGTCCGCTTTGTGTCACGGCAGCATAAGCCACTGTTGTCATACCTACTCCCCCCGCAGCTACCGACCGATGGTAATCCAGCAACATTTGCGTGGGAGTATTCTCCGGACACATGCTCTCAAAAGCTGCCGAACGGATCGTTCGATTCCGCAGCGTCAAAGGACCAAAGGTGACCGGGCTAAAAAGTTTAGATTCCATAGTAGTTGATATTTTATTTAAGTCATACGTAAGTCATGATAAAAAGCGCCCCTAATAAAGGAAAGGGAACACTCGTTTCCGTTCTCCCACTGCGTCTCCGAATTCTTCGCGGTAACGGCACCAAATAGCGTTGGCACGGGGAACAAGGTTAGCAATCGTCCACCAAAGGAAGACCAGGCCGGAAAGTGAACAAGTGAGTATCGCCCAACCTGCCCATTCTACTATCTCACCGAAATAGTTGGCGGAAGTGACATAACGGTACATTCCTTTTTGAGGCAGATAATGCCGGGTGTCTCCCGGTTTGCGCAAATGTCGGATGATATAATCCGACTGCCAGTTCAACAGCATACCTGCGAAAAAGAGCAGTGTGCCGATAATAAACCACGGTGAAGTAAACCAACCGGCTTGATACATCGTTTCGGGAGCAAGATAGAAAATCCATTTTCCTTGCATATAACCATTCAGCAGATTAAAAAGAACTCCCATCGACATGATTGCCAGCGGCATCTTACTTTTTCCTTTCAATAGCAAAGGGAAGATGAAAGCACGCTGAAAATAGTGAATTTGAAAGAAGAGGAAGAAAGTGAAAATCACCGGCTCGAACCGACGTTCGGAATAGATCCACATCACACACATCACCACAAAAACCGGAGCTTCCATCAATATCCAGGCTAGTTTATTGGAGATAGCTACTCCCCACGATGCTGTGCGGAAAATACCATATCCGGCTTTCACAAAGTAAAGGGCGATAAAAACAAACAAAGCAATCAGGCTCATCACCCCCAGAAACAGATTAAAAGTATCTATACTCATACCGATCTATTTTGTAACACGCAAAAATAACAAAAAGGAGATAAACGACGATACAAAAAATAGAAAGAATCTGAAGTACATTCTTTTACGAACATAAAAAAGGAGAAAATGTAAAATTTCCCGGATGCGCTTCTGAAATGATCGGGCACACATCCGGGATTACTTATCTATTTAATAAAAGGATTGGTTATTATCAGCGTTTCTTAATTGGGATATAAGCCAAATCATCAAGTACATTTTTATAAGCCGGGCGGATAATCCGTTTACCGTCGAAGGTCAATTCTTCATTGCGGTGTGCACACCAGCCTACGATACGTGCCATGGCAAACAGTGGAGTGAAGATTTCCTGCGGCAAACCGATCATTTCATACACGAAGCCCGAATAGAAGTCGATATTGCTGGACACTGTCTTTCCGTTGTTTTTAACCCGTCCGAAAGTAGCGATGGCACGTTCTTCCAACAGTTCGAGAAAAGCAAATTCGCTTTCTCTGCCTTTTTCACGGGCAAGGTCGCGAGCCAGTTCTTTCAATAGAAGAGCACGAGGGTCAGAGATGGTATAAACGGCATGTCCGATACCATAGATCAATCCGGTTTTGTTATACACTTCTTTGTTCAACATTCGGGTGTAGTAAGTGTCTATCTCATCTACACTTGTCCAGTCTTTGATATTTTCCTTCAGGTGCTGGAACATGTCAGCAACCTGAATATTGGCACCTCCGTGAAGCGGGCCTTTCAGCGAACCGATACCAGCGGCGATGGCCGAATAAGTATCTGTTCCGGTAGAAGAAGTTACGCGAACGGTGAAAGTGGAGTTATTACCACCACCGTGCTCTGCCTGAAGAATCAATAACAAATCGAGGGTGCGTGCATCCAGTTCAGTATAGTCTTTTTTCAGCATATACAGGAAATTCTCGGCAATAGAGAGCTTTTCCTGCGGATGGCGGATATGCAGAGAACGTCCGAAAGTAGCATGACGAAGCATATTATAAGCATAAGCGATGATAGTGGGGAACTTTGAAATCAGTTCAATACTCTGACGCATCAGGTTATCCCGGGAGGTATCATCCGCATTTGCGTCAAAACGATACATTTCCAATACACTGCGTGAAAGAATATTCATGATGTTGTTTCCTTCCAACTCGATGATGTTCATTTTCGTTTTCTGTTCCAACGGCATATTGTCGTTAATCAACTCACGGAAAGAAAGCAATTCTTCTTTATCCGGCAGACGTCCGGAAAGCAATAGGTAAGCCACTTCTTCGAAGCCAAAGCGTTTCTCTTTGATTATAGCGTGAGAAATATCTTCTACATCATAACCGCGATAGAACAGTTTTCCCGGTATGGGTTTCAACCCACCACCCGGAACACGTTCATATCCTACTACATTACCGATTCTGGTTAAACCTACCAATACACCTGTGCCGTCTTCATTACGCAATCCGCGCTTCACATCAAACTTGGAGAACAATTCTGTATCAATCCGGGTAGCTTCCTTCATTTCCTCGGAAAGCTTGTAAATCAAGTACTCTTTTTTCATCTTTCTTCGTTTTTTATTCGTTACTTTTATTTTTCAATTCTTTCCACGATCTCACGAGTGAAAGCGGAAGTAGAGAGGGAGGTTCCATTCGGCATAAAACGGGCTAAATCGTGTGTAGCGCGAGCGTCCAGGAAGCTTTGTTCCAAGGCTTTCTCTATCAGAGCAGCCGCTTCTTTCCAGTCAAAATATTCGAGCATCATTACTGCCGAAAGGATAATAGAACAAGGGTTCACCACATCTTTTCCCGCAATATTGGGAGCTGTTCCGTGAGTTGCTTCAAAGATGGCATGCCCTGTCTGGTAGTTGATATTTGCTCCCGGAGCGATGCCGATACCGCCTACCATAGCCGCCAGTTGGTCAGAAACGTAGTCTCCATTGAGGTTTAAGGTGGCTATTACGGAATATTCTTCGGGAATCAGGAGTGTATTTTGCAAGAAAGCATCTGCAATGCAATCTTTTATCACCAGTCTGCCATCTGCCAAAGCATCGCCAAATTCACGTTGCGCCAGTTCGTAGCCCCATTTTTTGAAACCACCTTCGGTAAACTTCATGATATTTCCTTTATGCACCAGTGTTACGGAAGGCAAATGATGGTCGATCGCATACTGGCAGGCAGCACGCACAAGACGCTCCGTGCCCTCACGTGATACAGGTTTCACACCGAAAGAAGAGGTTTCCGGGAAACGGACTTTTGTCACGCCCATTTCGTCTTTCAGGAATTGATAGAACTTTTCAGCCTCCGGAGTTCCGGCTTCCCATTCGATACCTGCATAAATATCTTCCGTATTTTCACGGAACACACACATATTCACTTTCTCCGGTGATTTGACAGGCGACTGTACTCCCTGATACCAACGAACCGGACGAAGACAGACGTATAAATCAAGTGTCTGACGCAGTGCTACGTTCAACGAACGGATTCCACCTCCGACAGGAGTTGTCAACGGACCTTTGATTCCTACCAGGTATTCCTGAAAGGTTTCCATTGTTTCATCCGGCAACCAGGAACCAGTCGCGTTGAAGGCACGTTCTCCCGCCAACACTTCTTTCCATTCGATCCGACGTTTGCCGCCGTATGCTTTCCGGATAGCTGCGTCCACTACGGCTTGCATGGCAGGAGTCACTTCGGCTCCTACTCCATCGCCGGTAATATAAGGTACGGTAGGCACATCGGGTACCAACAGCGTACCATCTGTTTGCATAGTTATTTTGCTCATTTTTTATCTTGCATTTAAGGCAGAACCGGCACGAAACCAGGCTATCTGCTGTTCATTATAGGTATGTTGCACTTCAAAACTTTCTTTCGTTCCGTCTTCGTGATGAAGAATAATCGTCAGATTGCGCCCCGGTGCGAAATGGACTAAGCCTGATACGGACAAAAGATCGTGTTCCCGAATCTTGTCATAGTCTGCTTTATCTACAAAAGTAAGAGCAAGCATCCCTTGTTTTTTCAGATTTGTTTCGTGGATACGGGCAAAACTCTTAGCCAAAATGACACGTACATTGAGGAAGCGTGGTTCCATGGCTGCATGTTCACGGCTGGAACCTTCTCCATAATTCTCCTCGGCAACAACAATAGACGGAATACCTTCGGATTTATACATCTTTGCCGTACCGGAAACTGTTCCATAAGTATTTGTCGAACGATTCCAAACACGGTTCGTTTCACCATTGAAAGCATTGACAGCTCCCATCAGCATATTGTCGGAAATATTCTCCAAATGTCCCCGGAAGCGGAGCCACGGACCTGCCATAGAGATATGGTCGGTAGTACATTTTCCCTGTGCTTTAATCAATAAAGGCATGTTCAGCAAGTCCTGTCCGTCCCATGCCGGGAAAGGAGTCAGAAGCTGGAGACGTTGGGAATCCGGTTTTACCCTGATTTCCGTTTTTGCTCCGTGCGGGGCAATATACCCTTCATTTCCCTGTTCAAAACCTTTCAAGGGAAGTTCATCTCCTACAGGCTCGGAGAGTTTCACTTTTTCTCCGTTATGATTCACCAGTCTGTCTTTCAACGGGTTGAAACAGAGATCGCCGGCTATTGTTAACGCCATCGTTAGTTCCGGAGAAGCTACAAACGCGTATGTGTTGGGATTACCATCAGCGCGTTTGGCAAAATTACGATTGAAAGAGGTGACGATTGAGTTCTTTCGTGTCGGATCGTCCGTCTCACGTTTCCACTGACCGATACAAGGTCCACAAGCATTTGCCATAATCGTGGCTCCCAGCCGTTCAAAAGCTTCAATCATACCGTCTCTTTCGGCAGTAGCCCGGATTTGCTCCGAACCCGGATTGACGATCAGCGGAGAAGCAACGCTCAAATTCTTTTCTGTCACCTGCTTTGCCAGAGAAGCTGCACGGCTCAAATCCTGATAAGAAGAATTGGTACATGAACCTATCAAGCCTACCTCCATTTTACGGGGGTAGCCGTTCAATAACACTTTTTCTGCAAATTCAGAGATGGGAGTAGCGGCATCCGGTGTAAACGGCCCGTTTATATAAGGTTCGAGTTCTGACAAGTCTATTTCAATTACACGGTCGTAATAGTTGGATGGTTCGTCGGTCACAATGTCGTCTGCACGAAGGTCTGCACCAACAGATTCAGCCCAATCGACTACACAATCTCTTCCGGTAGCTCTCAAATAAGTAGCCATGCGTCCGTCAAACGGGAATAAAGAGGTAGTAGCTCCAACTTCGGCACCCATATTGCAAATGGTAGCTTTCCCGGTAGCAGAAAGGGATTCGGTTCCGGGACCAAAATATTCGATAATAGCATTCGTTCCTCCTTTTACGGTAAGGATGCCGGCCAGCTTCAGAATCACGTCTTTCGGAGAGGTCCAACCGCTTAGTTTTCCGGTCAGACGGACACCGATAATCTTCGGCATTTTCAGCTCCCATTCCATTCCTGTCATCACATCCACGGCATCCGCGCCACCGACACCGATAGCCACCATGCCCAGTCCGCCTGCATTAGGCGTATGAGAGTCTGTTCCCACCATCATACCACCGGGGAAAGCATAGTTTTCGAGCACTACCTGATGGATAATTCCTGCTCCCGGTTTCCAGAAGCCGATGCCATAACGGGAAGATACATCACGGAGGAAATCGTATACTTCTTCATTAGTCAGTCTTGCCGTAGCAATATCCGCCTTTGCACCTTTATACGCCTGTATCAAGTGATCGCAATGCACTGTCGAAGGCACAGCCACCTGATCCTTACCTGCATTCATAAATTGGAGCAAAGCCATCTGCGCAGTTGCATCCTGCATAGCCACACGGTCGGGACGGAAATTCACATAATCCTCCCCCCGTTTGTAATCTTTCAAATCGGCTACATCATACAGATGAGCATACAAAATTTTCTCGGCCAACGTCAAAGGGCGTTTCAGTATAGCCCGTACGTGTTCTACCTTTCCTTTATAAGCAGCGTAGAAAGCTTCTAACATAGTCACATCATATACCATATTGCTTTTTGTTTTTTTAGTCTATCTATTAAAATAACGAACGGCGTTCGAGTAATGTTTAACAAAATGAAATATTTTTTCTACCCGGAACGAAGATTTGTTACCTTTGCGCCTATTATGAGTAATAATCCGAAAAGTCCCATTATAGACCTTCAGCAGCAGCAACTCCTCCTGCGGATGGAGTATGAATATGAGAAGGAAGAATTTAAGCGGCAGACCGAAACAATGGGCGTTGCCCGTAAAGTGAAGCGCGGTCTCTGCTGGTATCCTGTCTCTCTTGGCCGAAGTTACTACAATTCGCTGAATCAGCTTGTAATAGATATTACACGGACCGAAAATAAAGAAATAGAGCATTCCTTTGACTTCGGCCGCCCTGTTTGCTTTTTCCACCAGTCATTCGAAGGAAAAGTGAAGTATATGGATTTCATCGCTACCGTCAGCTTTGCCGACGAAGAACGAATGGTCGTTGTACTCCCCGGAGCGGGAGCTTTAGCGGAACTGCAAACTGACGGTATACTGGGGGTACAACTTTATTTTGACGAAACATCGTACCGGGCCATGTTCGAAGCACTGGAAGACACGATACGTGCCAAGGACAACCGCCTGGCGGAACTGCGTGACATTTTGTTGGGTACCCAAAAGCCGGGATTCCGCGAATTATATCCTGTCCGCTTCCCATGGCTGAACAGTACACAGGAAACAGCAGTCAACAAGGTGCTCTGTACGCGTGACGTATCTATTGTTCACGGTCCTCCGGGAACCGGAAAGACAACGACTCTTGTCGAAGCGATTTACGAAACATTGCATCGGGAACCACAAGTGCTTGTTTGTGCGCAAAGCAACACGGCTGTCGACTGGATTTGTGAGAAACTGGTAGATCGGGGAGTCCCCGTGCTCCGCATTGGAAATCCAACCCGGGTCAACGACAAAATGCTTTCATCCACCTACGAACGCCGGTTTGAAAGTCATCCTGCCTATCCGGAGCTTTGGGGAATCCGTAAATCTATCCGCGAAATGGGTAGCCGGATGCGCCGGGGTAGTTATTCTGAACGGGAAGGGATGCGTAATCGCATGAGTCGTCTCCGCGATCGTGCCACGGAGTTGGAAATACAAATCAATGCCGATCTTTTCGACAGTGCCCGCGTAATTGCTTCTACCCTAGTCAGCAGCAACCACCGCCTGCTCAACGGACGTCGTTTTCCGACTTTATTCATCGACGAAGCTGCACAAGCCCTCGAAGCTGCCTGCTGGATCGCTATCCGCAAAGCAGACCGGGTCATCCTTGCAGGAGATCATTGTCAGCTTCCGCCGACTATCAAATGTATAGAAGCTTCCCGTGGAGGATTGGATCATACATTAATGGAAAAAGTAGTTCAGCAAAAACCTTCCGCGGTCTCTCTATTAAAAGTACAGTACAGAATGCATGAAACCATCATGCAGTTTCCCTCCGACTGGTTTTATCATGGAGAACTGGAAGCTGCTCCGGAAGTACGCTATCGGGGGATTCTTGATTTCGACACTCCCATGAACTGGATCGATACTTCAGAGATGGACTTTCACGAAGATTTTGTAGGAGAAAGCTTCGGACGCATCAATAAGCAGGAAGCCAACCTACTACTGCAAGAACTGGAAACTTACATCGGACGTATCGGCAAAGAGCGAATACTGGATGAAAGAATTGATTTCGGTCTGATTTCGCCATACAAGGCACAAGTGCAATATTTGAGAGGAAAAATAAAAGGAAGCAGCTTTTTACGCCCTTTCCGCAGCCTCATCACCGTGAATACGGTAGACGGCTTTCAGGGACAGGAGCGAGACGTTATTTTCATCAGTCTCGTACGTGCCAACGAGGACGGACAAATCGGGTTTCTAAATGACTTGCGAAGAATGAATGTAGCGATTACGCGGGCACGAATGAAACTTGTTATATTAGGAGACGCTTCCACCCTTGCCAAGCATCCTTTCTATAAAAGGTTGATGTTATTCATTAAAAAGGAGGATTAAATACTTAATCCTCCTTTTAACAAAGCACACTTTCTCCCGAAACCACACTTTTTTTAACACAAACAAAACAAACAATATTTTACATCAGTACTATTCTTAATTTTTCACCCTCAAAGATAGTCGATTATTCTAATGCGCTCCAACTATTTCCACCATTTTATTTGCGGATCGCGCGTTTTTGCCCATTCTGCAAATTTAGGATATGTTTTGTCAATGCGCTGATTCTCCTTTTTAAGATCTAAATTCAAAATAGAAGCGTCCAAACGTGCATCTACATGAATAGCAAACGGAAAACCATCCTTGCAAATGAAATAGGTACCATCTACATCACCACGAGAAATATCAGCTCCGGAAGGGAAACGATTATTCGCACCAGTTGTCGGCTTATGATCTGTCAGATGGACTTCTGTGGCAGAGTTGAATACTTTTATAAAAGGATTATAAGGAGCTACCACCACTGATTTATCAAGAGTAGGATTATTAAATTGTATGGATACCGTATATGTCTTCTCTTGAATATTCTGATTAATCATATCCTCCGCATTCACATTGGATACTCCCAATTCAGCTTTAGCATCCTTGAATAATGTTATCACATTACCTGAATAGGAAGAAGCTTCACTACCATTAACCGTTACTTTAGAAGCTTTACTCAAATCGAAAGGAACTTCATAAGCAAACGAATTCTTATAATTAGCTCCCGTCCAAGCCAAGGTGAACTTATCAATAATATTAAGCACCTTATTATCTATATTATAATCAACGCTTGACTGATATTTCATGACCACATCATTCAAGTCATAATCTCCTTGTTCCGGCCAGTTATCTTCAAAACCAAGCACTCCAGAATACTTTTCTGTTCCTTGCCGATCACCCGGATTAGGAACATCCGGCACTTCAATAGCAGCAATAGGATTAGAAGAGATGACGAAAGCAACATCATTATAGTCATTTTCTCCATTTTTCCAGTCTTCCATTGTTATCACATTCACTCTTTCACCTGCTTTATTTTTTGCTGCAAAAATTGCAGTGTGAGAAATTTTGTCACTATTCAAAGATTTAGTCGAATAGAACATATTTCCATTGGCCTTAACACCTCTCCAACCGTCATTCCAAATTAGGAAACCAATCTTTGTACCTGCTGGGATACGTTCCGGTTCTTCTTCCGGAAAGCTGCCTGTCTCATTTATATATTTCAAATTTACCGCAACCCCACTATAATTACCCAGACTACTTTTATGTGCATTAGGGAAGATTACACATGCATGCTTTGCAGCTTGTCTTATTTCATCAATACTGGCATTTTCCGAATAACAATAGTAAGCAAACACACTTTGCGCACCTGTATCTCCTCCGAAATAGTTGACAACGACATTCGCATCTTCTTTTATCAGAATATCAGCATCATCAGAGACTAAATTAGTTCCTACATTATTCTTTCCTTCCGGAAAATATGTCGTTATATAACTCTTGAGAGTTGCGTCCACATTTATTTTTTGAGAAGCATCCAGATAGTTAGGTCTACCAGTATTTACATTCCAAGTTCCTAATACATTCGGAATTACATTTGTAATAAATTTCAAAGAGGATCTTGTTTGTGCACTTCTCGTTGATGAGTCCACAGGAGTAACATCAAGAGCATTCTCGAAGGTTATTTTTGCGCTGACATCCGAACCGACAACTTTAGTTTTATACAAAGTCGGCACACCAAAATCCGGAGAATAAATATAAACTTCTGAAACAGCTGTCGGGAAAGAAGCCGGTTTGATATAACGTCCTTGTATATCTGTAAATCCGGTTGCAATGTGTGACACCCCTGCTTTCTTTATAATCTGACCGCCTTCTGCCACATAAGAAAGCGGATTTTCAGCATAAACTTCAAAATAAGCTCTAGGACATTCCTTTCCATAATCAATATTCAATTGAATATTTTTAGTAGTAGCAAAGTTGAAATAGTTATCTAAAGTAACCTCCTCTTCTTTATCTCCTGAATTAGCAGGATCATATACATCTTTCTGCAAACAGCTGGAGAAAGCAACAGAAACAACACCAATAACACATACTAATTTAGTAATGTTAATCATTCTTTTGGGCAAGTTAAAATACATCATACTTCTCGTTTATTTTATTTGATGGTGCAAATATAAACATAAACTTGCATATTTTAGTCATATTATAGATATATTTTTCTAAAAAAAGCAATTTAAAGGATTCACTCCTCCTTTTATACAATGTATTTCCAATAAAAAAGGAGAGAACTATTTGCTCTCTCCCCTCTTAAAACTTGTATAATTTATCCAGTTTAATTATTCTCCGGACGAAGTTTACGAACAGTTACAGCAGTCTGCCACATTTCGCTTTCGCGTAATTGACGGAGTTCTTCGTTCAATTTTTCACGATAATCAGGTTGTGAATTACTGTCGATAGAAATCTGCGCTTCGTTACCAGTCTTCACACTGTTATACAACTTTTCAACTACCGGTTTGATAGCATCGTGGAATGGGCCCATCCAATCGAGAGCACCACGTTGAGCAGTAGTAGAGCAGTTAGCGTACATCCAGTCCATACCGTTCTTTGCGAACAACGGCATCAATGACTGTGTCAGTTCTTCCACTGTTTCATTGAATGCTTCAGAAGGACTATGACCGTTTTCACGCAATACTTCGTACTGTGCCAGCAACAAACCTTGGATAGCACCCATCAATGAACCACGTTCACCTGTCAAGTCAGAAGTAGCTTCACGTTGGAAAGTTGTTTCGAACAGATAACCGGAACCGATACCGATACCTAGTGCGATAGTTCTTTCGTAAGCCTTGCCTGTAGCATCCTGATAGATAGCATAAGAAGAGTTCAAGCCACGTCCTTCGAGGAACATAGTACGCAAAGATGTACCCGAACCTTTAGGAGCAACCATGATAACGTCGATATCAGCAGGAGGAACTACACCTGTACGGTTGTTCCAAGTGATAGCAAAACCGTGTGAGAAATAAAGAGCTTTTCCGGCAGTCAGGTAAGGCTTGATAGTAGGCCATACAGACATTACTGCTGCGTCAGACAACAGACACATTACAATAGTACCTTTCTCACAAGCTTCTTCGATACCGAACAAAGTTTCACCCGGAACCCATCCGTCCGCTACTGCCTTATCGTATGTTTTTCCTTCACGTTGACCAACGATTACATTGAAACCGTTATCACGCAAGTTCAGCGCCTGTCCAGGACCCTGTACGCCATAACCGATTACAGCGATTGTTTCATTTTTCAATACTTCACGAGCTTTTTCCAATGGAAATTCGTCACGGATTACTACAGTTTCAGTAGTACCTCCAAAATTCAACTGTGCCATTTTCTTTTTGTTTTTAGTTTTTGATGACTTACGCCATCTGTTATTAATTGATTTTATATTCTCACATTTATTCAAATATCACTTTCGAGCGGCAAACAACTTCGTTGCCATTCTTCTTCACTTCTACGTGAAACTCGTTTGCGTTCACTTCATCGCAGAAGAAAGAGAGTTCATCACCAAAATAGCTTTCCGCCACATACGCCATTTCAAAACGACGGATACGTTTGGTCTTATACAATTCAATCGGGAACAAATCAAGGATATGCTCGATGTAACGGATGCTGTTTACATGACCGTTGATATCTATATCACTGTATTTTGCCGTCAGGGTAGCTATCGGCTGATCGCTTGTCACTTTGATGCGTGAAGGCTTTTCAATCGGGCAAGGCTCATCACAGACATAGTCTACGATACTTCCCCCATGCAAAGTCAACAAGTCGGCAGGCTTGCGGGTATTAAGATTAATCATTGCCCATACGGAACGTGCGTAGCCAATCTTCTTCCCATCCTTATCAATAATAGCAAAATTACGGTCCGTAAACAAGCGGTAGACATTTTCCACCCACGTCTGAACCGAGAAATTCTCATACTGATAAGGCATTTCATCCAACTCAATAGCCAGACGTGAAAGCACCCATGTGTAATTGTCCTCATTCAGCGTTGCAATACCAAAACCACGGTCATTGGCGTGAAAACCTGCACAATTCAGCAGATGATTTCCCAGTACCCCCATAGTCAGACGTCCGTTGAAGTCAACATGGAACGGTTCTGCCACAAACTGATAAGTCCCTATTCTATTTTCTTCACTCATTATTCTTATTGGTTTTTACTTTGGTTATACATAGCTTCCCGTCCATCGAGAAACTCATTCACCCGTTCAAAGCAGCTGGTAGTAATCGCTACACGTCCCGAACGAACAAACTGCAAAACACAATTCAAAGCCTTCAGTTCACCATAGAGCGAAGTTATATCTTCGCTCATTCCATTTTTCTCGACAATAGAAAATACCGGATTGACTTCTACTATACGTGCATTGTATCTACGAATCAGCTTGGATGCTTCCGGATTCTCCTGAAAAGCAGGAGTAGACACCTTATATAATGCAATCTCGTGGAAATAAATCTCATCCTCTGTGAAATAATGTGCCTGAATCACGTCGATCTTCTTTTCGATCTGTTTCACTACCTTCTCAATGATGTCCTTATCAGTCCAGGCTGTTATTGTATACTTATGTACACCTTTAATAGAAGAAGCAGATACATTCAGACTCTCAATATTTATTTGCCGACGGGTAAATACAGCAGTTACCTGATTCAGCAACCCAGCTATATTCTCCGAATGAACAATGATTGTATATAACGTTTTATCACTCATAACTCTAATTTTTTAAATGCGAACTCTCAACTCTCCATTCTCAACTCTCAACTTCTCCTAGCACTCCAGCAACATCTGGTTTACCGAACCACCCGGAGGAGTCATCGGCAAAACATTGCCTTCTTCCACCACGCAAGCTTCGAGCAGGAACGGACCGTCCGTTGCCAGCATTTCAGCAATAGCTTCCTTCAGTTCTTCACGAGTGAAAACACGCTTGGAAGGAATATCATAAGCCGAGGCCACTTTCATATAATCCGGATTCAACATCGGGGTAAACGAATAGCGACGGTTGAAAAACATAGCTTGCCACTGACGTACGTTTCCGAGGTAATTATTGTTCAGGCAGATAATCTTCACCGGAGCTTTCTGCTCCATAATCGTACCCAGTTCCTGAATATTCATTTGCAGTCCGCCATCTCCCATAAATACGCATACGGTACGTTCCGGTGCTCCGAAAGTTGCCCCGATAGCTGCGGGAAGCCCGAAGCCCATTGTTCCAAGTCCTCCGGAAGTAATGATACTGCGTTCTTTCGTATATTTAAAGTAGCGTGCAGATATCATCTGATTTTGACCTACATCTGTTACCAAAACAGCTTCATGGTGAGTAGCGTCACTTACCGCACGTACCACTTCCCCCATACTCAACGAGTTTGTGGCAGGATGAAGTTCAGGACGGATTACTTTTTCCTCCTCTACTTTCTCATATTCTTTGAAGCTATCAATCCATTCGGCATGAGTGTTCTTTTTCAGGAGTTTCGTCACAGAAGCCAGTGTTTCCTTGCAATCTCCCAATACAGCTACATCTACCTTTACATTCTTATTAACTTCCGCAGGATCGATATCAAAATGAATCACTTTTGCCTGTTTGGCATAAGTAGCCAAATTACCGGTCACACGGTCGTCAAAACGCATACCGACAGCAATCAGCACATCGCATTTATTGGTATTGATATTCGGTCCCAGATTGCCATGCATACCCAACATACCTTTATTCAACGGATGTTCTGTCGGCAAAGCCGAAAGCCCGAGCAGCGTACAACCCGCAGGCATATCCGCTTTTTCGATAAACTCGCGCAATTCGCTCTGTGCATTTCCCAGTTCAACACCTTGTCCAACCAATACAAGCGGACGTTCAGCGTTATTAATCAGTTCGGCAGCAGCCTGTACAGTCTCCTCGTCCGTATCGGGAACAGGAACATAACTACGGATAAAATCGACTTTCGTCGGTTCGTATTTCGTTTTCTCTACTTGCGCATTTTTGGCAAAGTCCAATACCACCGGACCCGGACGACCACTACGGGCAATGTAAAACGCACGTGCTACCGCCCAGGCTACATCTTCCGCACGGCGAATCTGATAACTCCATTTAGTGATTGGCTGGGTGATACCTACCAAGTCAACTTCCTGAAAAGCATCCGTCCCAAGAAAGCCTGTTCCGACCTGTCCGGCAATCACTACGATAGGCGTACTATCGATCATCGCATCCGCAATGCCTGTTACCGTATTGGTTGCTCCGGGACCGCTCGTCACCAGGCAAACACCTACATCACCCGATACACGGGCATAACCCTGTGCGGCATGGGCAGCTCCCTGTTCGTGACGAACCAAGATATGATTCAATATATTTTGATGATCGTACAAGGCATCGAATACCGGCATAATAGAACCACCGGGGTAACCAAAGATGGTAGTCACTCCCTGATGTTCCAAGGAGCGCATCAAAGCCTCTGCACCTGTTATTAAATCTTTCATATTAGTTGATAGTTGATAAATGATAAATGATAGTTGAGAAATGACAGTTGAAAATGAATGGTTTACAATCATTGCGCTAAGTGCTGCGCAGCTAACTATTACCTATCAACTATCACCAACTATATTATATAATTCTCACTGCTCCCTTATCGGCAGAGCTTACCATGCTGGCATACGCCTTCAGGCTCTTCGGTACATAACGGTCACGAGTAACAGGAGTCATCGGACGGGCCGCCAGTTCTTCATCCGTCAGTCGCACGTTAATCTTCCGGGCCGGAATATCGATTTCGATAATGTCTCCGTCTACAATTTTTCCGATATTGCCTCCAGCTGCCGCTTCAGGAGAAATATGTCCGATACTCAATCCGGAAGTTCCACCGCTGAAACGTCCGTCGGTAATCAAAGCACATTCTTTTCCGAGATGACGGGATTTTATATAAGAGGTAGGATAAAGCATTTCCTGCATACCGGGACCACCCTTCGGACCTTCGTGCGTGATGACGACGACGTCGCCACTGACGACTCGACCTCCGAGGATGCCTTCACAGGCTGCTTCTTGCGAATCAAATACTTTGGCAGGTCCGGTAAACTTCCAGATACTTTCGTCTACACCTGCTGTTTTTACTACACAACCATCTTGAGCAATATTACCTTTCAATACGGCCAGTCCGCCGTCTTTGCTGTAAGCATGTTCCAAGTCACGAATACATCCGTTTGCACGGTCCTTATCCAGTTCCTTATAGTACATACCTTGTGAACCAAGTACGAGATTGAATTTATTTCCGGCTGCGCTCGAATATTTCTTAATTGCTTTTTCGCTCACATTCGGGCTGGTGATTGAATATTCATTAATGGCTTCTGCCAGTGACATTCCGTCTACCCGACGAACGGATGTATCTATCAAACCTCCCTTTGCCAGTTCGTCCATAATGGCAATGATACCACCGGCACGGTTTACATCCTGAATATGATATTTCTGTGTATTGGGAGCCACCTTGCAGAGACAAGGAGCCTTGCGGGAAAGCATGTCGATATCATCCATCTTGAAGTCTACCTCTGCTTCGTGAGCAACGGCCAACAAGTGAAGAACCGTATTGGTAGATCCCCCCATTGCTATATCCAGCGTCATGGCGTTCAGGAAAGCCTGACGGGTAGCGATGCTACGGGGAAGTACACTTTCGTCTCCTTCTTCATAATATAATTTTGCATTTTTCACGATCAGTTCCGCAGCGTCTTTGAAAAGTTGCGTACGGTTTTCGTGTGTCGCTACAATGGTTCCGTTGCCGGGAAGAGCCAGTCCGATTGCTTCATTCAGGCAGTTCATCGAGTTGGCGGTAAACATACCGGAGCAGCATCCGCAAGTAGGACAAGCATTTTGCTCGATATTCGCTACTTCCTGATCGCTAACACTTTCGTCGGCCGATTTAATCATCGCATCGATCAAATCCAGGTGCTGGCCATTCCATTCTCCCGCTTCCATCGGACCACCCGATACAAATACGGCAGGGATATTCAGACGCATAGCCGCCATCAACATTCCGGGAGTGATCTTATCGCAATTGCTGATACATACCATTGCATCTGCCTTGTGCGCATTGACCATATATTCTACGCTGTCTGCAATGATGTCACGTGAAGGAAGCGAATAAAGCATACCGTCATGTCCCATTGCTATACCATCGTCGATAGCTATTGTATTGAATTCCGCAGCGAAGCATCCCAGCTTCTCAATCTCTGCCTTCACCAGCTGACCGATTTCATGTAGGTGTACATGCCCCGGGACAAACTGTGTGAACGAATTGACGATAGCGATAATGGGTTTACCCATCTGATTCTTCTTCATGCCGTTGGCTGCCCACAATGCACGGGCTCCCGCCATCCGACGGCCTTGTGTACTAAACGAACTGCGTAATTCTTTATTTTCGTGCTGCAAAGGTAAGGGCTTTTTTATTATATCCAAACAAATCGAAGAAAAAAATCACTTAAAAGCGAATAATTGTAAGAAAAGAGAGGTATTATTTCTCTATTTTATCACTTAAAGGTTGAATTTACAACTATTATCTAACTGCGCGCCTCACTTTCTTTTTCTGACAAAAGCACTTAATAATCTGAAATTTACCCTCCCTATACCGGAGTACAAGCAAATAATTCGTATCTTTGTAGACCCGTATTTACGGGAATTATTAATCAGAAACAAAAAAGATCAGATGGAAACAGTAGAAAACAAGTACATTACCGTTGCATACAAACTATATACAATGGAAGATGGTGAAAAAGAGTTGTTCGAAGAAGCAAAAGCAGAACATCCCTTTCAATTCATTTCAGGATTAGGAACAACACTCGAAGATTTCGAAAATCAGATAACTGCTCTTTCTAAAGGTGATAAATTTGATTTTACCATTCCGGCAGATAAGGCTTACGGACAATATGACGAACAACACGTTATTGACCTCCCCAAAAATATTTTTGAAATAGATGGCAAGTTTGACAGCGAACGTATTAAAGAAGGTAACATCGTACCTTTGATGACTGGCGACGGTCAGCGCGTGAATGCCAGCGTAGTAGAAATTAAACCGGATGTTGTAGTAGTTGACCTCAATCACCCGTTGGCTGGTGCCGACCTGATTTTCGAAGGTGAAATACTGGAAAGCCGTCCTGCTACCAACGAAGAAATCCAGGAATTGGTGAAAATGATGAGTGGCGAAGGTGGTTGCGGTTGCGGATGCGACAGCTGCGGTGATGGCTGTGGCGACGACTGCGGTTGCGAAGGTGGACACTGTCATTAATTGAAGTATTAAGTATAAAGTATTAAGTATTAATTTCGTGCGGATATAGCCGGAGTTTTAATACTTAATACTTTTTTTATGCCGTCATTCCGGCTAATACTTAATGCCTAATACTTAATACTTGATACTTAAAATCAGCATCCTTTGTGCGTCATGATGTCAAGTACCATTTTATCCGTTTCGTTCATGGCTTGCGAGCCGATTCTTGTCAGGTTACGGATACTTTGGTCTACATCTTCATCTATAATTCCTTCTACGGAAGTCACACAACGGTCTTCCATTGCCATCATGGCAGACAGTACGGCTGTCGAAACTCCGGTAGTTACCTTCAAAGCACAACTCGGTTTTGCGCCGTCACAAATCATTCCTGTCAGATTGGCAATCATGTTTTGAACAGCGAAAGCAACCTGATTGTAGTTTCCTCCCATTAACCAGGTGATTCCACAACTGGAACCTGTGGCAGCTACCACACAACCACACAAAGCAGACAGACGTCCCAAACTTTGTTTGATATATATAACAGTGAGATGGCTAAGCATTAAAGCACGAATCAGTTCTTCTTCACTTTTTCCGTTTTCTTCTGCAAAGACAACGACAGGAAGTGTAGCGGATATCCCCTGATTACCACTGCCGGAATTACTCATTACAGGAATCATAGCACCGGCCATACGGGCGTCGCAGGCAGCCGACGTATAAGAGAGGATATGAGAAAACACGCTATCCCCCATCACTTTATGTTCATAAGTTCCCCGAAGCATTTTCCCTAAAGAATGTCCGTAGTTACCTTTAAAGGCTTGTTCGGCAGCAGCTTTGTTCAAACGGGCTGTGTCAAGGATGAAACGGATTTCATCCAGCGGAGCAGTCAGTGCAAAGTCATATACTTTACGCAAGTTTAGTTCGGGCGAAGCCTCTTCCTCTTTCTCGCTGACTGTCTGTTGCTTGTCGAGCAACGTTTGTTCATTTTTGGCTATATATATAAAGGTAGTATGTCCACCGGCAATGATGGCTTTAGCCGTTTTATCTTCCGTTTTACAGATTACTTCGATATAAAGCTTTTCCGTAATATCTTCTTTTAGAGAAATACAAATCCGTTTTTCTGCGATAAACAGTTTTCCCTGTTCCACCGCTTCCGGCGTACAATCTCTCAATACCTCCAACTGATAATCTGATTTGCCAATCAACGCACCCAAAGCAACCGCTATGGGAAGCCCGACCATACCCGTTCCCGGTATTCCGACTCCCATGGCATTCTTTAATATATTAGCACTTAACAGGACTTCTATCTTTTCCGGTTTCGCTCCCAGTGTTTCGGCAGCTTTAGCTACACAAAGTGCTACTGCGATAGGTTCCGTACATCCGATAGCCGGAATGACCTCCTTCTTAATCAATTCTATAATTTGCCTTCTTTCTGATTCAGTCATAGACTTATAAGTTTTGATTCCACAAAAATAGGAAATTCTTTCTTTTCCAACATTCTATAATGAACAAATAAAATCTCATATTGTTATAAAATCTCCCATATACCAAACTTTAACAGAAAGAATTGATAGAAAAATGAAAGCAAAACACGTAATTGTCTATTTGCTACTAGCTATTGTTTCCTCTTCATGCATCCGCGAAGAAGCTCTCAATGCAGAAGCAGACATATTAAGTTGTATACTACCGGGAGTAGCCATGACAACCAGCCCTATTATTAACAATAATTCCATAACTATCTTTGTCGGTCCGGGAACTGATATTTCAGAACTCAAACCTGAATTTACATTGACTCCAGGAGCTACGATCAGTCCACTTAGCGGCACAGAACGAAATTTCAATACCCCACAGGAATATACTGTCACAGCTGCCGACGGTATTTGGAAAAAAGCATATACAGTATCAGTGATCGACACGGAACTTGCCACGAACTATAACTTCGAAGATACACTGGGCGGAAAGAAGTACTACATATTTGTAGAACGCGAAAGAGATAAGGTCGTCATGGAATGGGCCAGCGGAAATGCGGGTTATGCCATGACCGGAGTAGCCAAAACAGCCGATGATTATCCCACTTTCCAAATAACGGACGGAAAAGCCGGCAAATGCCTCTCCTTAGTGACACGCAGTACCGGATTCTTCGGTCAGATAGCAGGAATGCCTATTGCAGCAGGAAATCTGTTTATTGGTTCTTTCGATGTGAGTAACGCAATGAGCAATCCACTGAAAGCGACTAAATTCGGCCTTCCTTTCCGGCATGTACCCACTTATCTGGCTGGTTATTATAAATACAAAGCAGGAGATCAGTTTACAGAAGGAGGAAAACCTGTGAACGGGAAACGGGACATCTGTGACATATATGCCATCATGTACGAAACCAGTGAATCTGTTCCCACTCTCGACGGAACAAATACATTCACCAGTCCGAACCTGGTTTCAACAGCACGGATTAATAATGCCAAAGAAACGAACGAATGGACTTACTTTAAACTTCCTTTCACCACTCTCCCCGGAAAATTCATTGATAAGGAGAAGCTAAGGGATGGGAAATATAATATAGCCATTGTGTTTACCTCAAGTCTGGAAGGAGATCATTTTAACGGAGCAATCGGAAGTACATTACTGATCGACGAGGCCGAATTAATCTATCACTCGGAAAATTAGCGGGATTTCGATGAAGGATTTTCCATAACAATACCTCATAATACACTCAAGCAATGTACCCACACAAAACGTGCACATTATCAAACGAACGGAATTAAATAACTTTATAACAACCATAATGATGAAAATCTATCCGTATATATTCAGTTTATTAGCCTGTATAGGAATAGCTCTCCCTGGCTATTCACAGGTAGACCGAAATGAAACGCTGATCCGTTCCGCCCTTCACGGACTGGAATATGAAATCAAAGCAGGTTTCAGCATTGGCGGCACAGCCCCGCTTCCCCTTCCGGTAGAAATCCGTTCGATTGACGGATATAACCCGACACTGGCCATCAGCATAGGGGGCGAAGTAACCAAATGGATTGCCGTTCAGAACAAACTCGGAATCATAGTCGGACTCCGGCTCGAAAACAAAGCAATGACCACCGAAGCCACCGTGAAAAATTACAATATGGAAATTCTCGGACAAGGAGGTGAAAGAATCAGCGGAGTATGGACGGGCGGAGTGAAAACCAAAGTACATACCGCCGGACTGACTATACCTCTAATGGCTACCTACAAACTAAGTAACCGATGGAACATCAAAGCCGGACCTTATTTCTCGTATCTGCTTTCAAGAGAATTTTCAGGTCATGTGTACGAAGGATATTTGCGGGAGGATGATCCTACCGGTCCGAAAGTAGAGTTTACCGACGGCAAAATTGCAACCTACGATTTCTCGGACGACTTGAGACATTTCCAGTGGGGATTACAGGTGGGAGCCGGATGGCGAGCTTTCAAGCACCTCAATGTGTATGCTGATCTCACCTGGGGATTGAACGATATATTTAAAAGCGATTTTAATACAATCACTTTTGCAATGTATCCTATCTATTTGAATATAGGTTTTGGGTACGCATTTTAAGTCTCACCACAGATTACACAGATTAGCACAGATTATTTATATTGATAGTCTATGACTTATAAATCAATCTGTGTTAATCTGTGTAATCTGTGGTGAACAAGGAATTAATTTCCACCAGACTCCGCCACCTGTTTCACTCCAGAATAGGTCACTTTTACAGTCTGTTGCAATGTAGGCACTTTCACGTTAATGGTCATGTCTGCATTTCCATCTTCTACCGTTCCCGTAACAGTTACAGGACAGGTACCCAAAGCAGCGGCATTTCCCTCAAACGTAAGGTCTTGCTGTCCGGTAAATGTAGACACACCTTCCCCTTTCTTCACTTCACACTTATCAACAACAATATCTCCAAACTTCAGAATCTGTTGATTGATGAACAATTCAAACTCCTTCAATTCAATCTTCACCTCCGTATTGCTGACCTGCGATAGGGTGATAAACTTCTCTATTCCATCTCCTATGACAATTTCCTGGTCAGAACCATCCGGTATCATGGATATATCCAGATTTCCCCAATACGTTCCGACTACATCCGGAGCCGTTATCACAGCTTCCTCTTCAGGAGGATTCCCATTATTCTTGTTATCACTGTCGTCATCGTCACTGCTACAAGCAGCAAAGAAAGTAAGAGAGCAGACCAATGCCAATAAATACAATAGATTCTTTTTCATACGTCTTTGGTTTAGTTATTATAATAAATTTCGTCCCTTATAAACTAAAAAGAAGAAAAAAGGTTCAATATGCTTCCTTTTTCGAAGATATTTCGAGTTCACAACTTTCTTATCGAAAACTTTGTTATATTTGCATATAGTAATTTTAAAAAAGCCACAACTATGTTTAATTCATTTGGCAATATCTTTCGGCTCACAAGTTTCGGTGAGTCTCATGGAAAAGGAGTTGGAGGAGTGATTGACGGATTTCCGGCAGGAATTGTCATCGACGAAGAATTTGTACAACAAGAACTTAATCGTCGCCGTCCGGGACAATCCATTCTTACCACTGCACGTAAAGAAGCTGATAAAGTTGAGTTTCTTTCAGGTATTTTTGAGGGGAAATCCACCGGATGCCCTATTGGTTTTATCGTTTGGAATGAAAACCAACACTCCAATGACTACAACAATCTGAAAAATGTATATCGTCCTTCACACGCTGATTACACGTACACAGTGAAATACGGAATCCGTGACCACCGTGGCGGCGGACGTTCTTCCGCACGCGAAACGATTTCGCGCGTAGTAGCCGGTGCATTGGCTAAGTTAGCACTTCGTCAACTGGGTATCAATATCACTGCCTATACTTCGCAGGTAGGTCCTATCAAATTGGAGGGTACTTACTCGGATTACGACCTCGATTTGATAGAAACAAACGATGTACGTTGTCCGGACCCGGAAAAAGCAAAAGAAATGGCAGACCTTATATATAAGGTGAAAGGAGAAGGCGACACCATCGGTGGCACACTGACCTGCGTCATCAAGGGATGCCCCATCGGACTTGGACAACCTGTTTTCGGCAAACTCCATGCTGCCTTGGGTAACGCCATGTTAAGCATTAACGCTGCCAAAGCATTCGAATACGGCGAAGGATTCAAAGGACTAAAAATGAAAGGTTCCGAACAGAACGATGTTTTCTATAATAACAACGGACGCATCGAGACACATACCAACCACTCCGGAGGTATCCAGGGAGGATTGAGTAATGGTCAGGATATTTATTTCCGTGTAGTATTCAAACCGATTGCAACGTTGCTGATGGAACAGGAAACCGTCAACATTGATGGAATCGACACCACCCTGAAAGCACGCGGACGCCATGACGCTTGTGTACTGCCCCGTGCCGTGCCTATCGTAGAAGCAATGGCCGCCATGACTATACTTGATTATTACTTACTGGATAAAACAACGCAACTGTAATGAACGAAATTCAGAAATACATAATAGCGCACGAACCGGAAATGATGAATGACCTGTTCAGCCTCATCCGTATCCCCAGTATCAGTGCTCTGCCGGAGCATCACGATGATATGCTGGCTTGTGCAGAACGCTGGGCGCAGTTGTTACTTGAAGCTGGAGCAGATGAAGCATTGGTGATGCCCTCAAAGGGCAATCCGATTGTTTTCGCTCAAAAGATGGTCGACCCGGACGCAAAGACCGTATTGGTTTATGCTCATTACGATGTAATGCCGGCCGAACCGCTGGAACTTTGGAAGAGCCAACCATTTGAACCGGAAATACGGAACGGATATATCTGGGCGCGTGGAGCAGATGACGACAAAGGACAATCATTCATCCAGGTGAAAGCGTTCGAGTATCTCGTCAAAAACGGATTGCTGAAGAATAATGTAAAATTCATCTTCGAAGGTGAAGAAGAAATAGGCTCACCCAGCCTGGAAGCTTTCTGCGAAGAGCACAAAGAGTTGCTGAAGGCAGATGTCATCCTTGTCTCGGATACGAGTATGCTGGGAGCTGAACTTCCGTCTTTAACAACCGGTCTTCGCGGACTGGCTTATTGGGAAATAGAAGTGACCGGACCGAACCGGGACTTACATTCCGGACATTTCGGCGGTGCGGTGGCTAATCCCATTAACACACTTTGCCAGATTATCAGCAAGGTGACGGATGCTGACGGACGGATTACCGTTCCCGGATTCTATGACGATGTGGAAGAAGTTCCGCAAGCCGAACGGGAAATGATTGCGCATATTCCTTTTGACGAAAAGAAATACAAAGAAGCAATCGGCGTAAAAGAGCTTTTCGGAGAAAAAGGATACAGCACATTGGAACGTAACAGCTGTCGTCCGTCTTTTGACGTATGTGGCATTTGGGGCGGATATACGGGAGAAGGTTCTAAAACCGTACTTCCTTCAAAGGCGTATGCCAAAGTTTCCTGCCGGTTGGTTCCGCATCAGGATCATCATAAGATTTCGCAGATGTTTGCAGAGTATATTTCAAGCATTACTCCGGAAACTGTTCAGGTGAAAGTGACTCCAATGCATGGAGGACAAGGATACGTATGCCCGATTTCGCTTTCTGCTTATCAGGCTGCCGAAAAAGGCTTTGAAATTGCTTTCGGAAAGAAACCGCTGGCAGTACGCCGTGGTGGTAGTATTCCTATCATTTCTACTTTTGAACAAGTATTGGGAATCAAAACTGTATTGATGGGATTCGGTTTGGAATCAGACGCCATCCATTCACCAAACGAAAACTTTTCACTGGATATTTTCCGTAAAGGGATAGAGGCAGTCATTGAATTTCATCAGGAATATGCCAGACGATAAAGCGGACAGACAAAAAATCTAATTATAAACGGTATATAAAAAAGAGCGGTGGACAAGTGTTTGATTACAAACCTGTCCACCGCTCTTTTTATATATTTACAGATACCAACAAATTACATGACCGGAGTCTGGAAAAGGAAAGTGAATGATTGACTGTCTTTCAAATCTTTCACTGCATCACCTGCATAAATCTCTCCCTTTGTCAGAGACAATTTCTTAATCCCTGCTTTCGGACTAAAATCTATTTTCTTCAAGTCCAGCCAAAACATATTCGGTGTCAAAGTAGATTCGAAATAATACACTTTATTCTTCTGATCGGAGACAGAACGCCAGCGGGTAGAAGAAATATAAGGCTTCTCCGGCGTGTTAATACCAAATGGCACAGAAACATTACGCATCACACTCAATACACTGGGAACTGCAATTTTTGCATCAGCAGTTTGCGGAATGGCATGAATGTAGAAAGAAGCCCTGACAAAGCGGTCACTCGCACGATTTGTTCCCGGTAGCATCTGTAAGCCACCAATTTCTTTCCAATAATCATTAATAGCCAACTGATAGTCATATCGGGGAGAATTTGTCATCACCCGGTATTCTTTCCCTTCGTGAATACTCAATTTTCCATCCAGATATTCCAATACAGCCGTATTCCCAGTTTCATCGGTTATAGCCAGATGCAAGGTAGATTCCGGTCCTCCATTCGGCATACGGGGAGCATCAATCCGGAAAGTCTCTTTTTTCAGTTCATCCACGGCTTCGCGTACCGTAGCAAAGTTATCAAGCACATACTGTGTCCAAATGCTGATTCCCATTGCCGGACGGGTATCACCGGGAAGAGAGTAAATGGATTCCGGTAAGAAAAGCAGACTCGCCACCAATCCTTTCTCGTTCATTCCATCGCAAGTACCAATATCATATCCTGTGGCAATTACACTTCCGTATTTGGCAGTCCAGTTCACCGTTTTATCCTTGTTATGTCCCGCACGCTGAATACCACGTGGAAATACATAGATATTCGTCATGATATCTTCTTTCCAGTCCATGGTACGCCCCGTTATCACCATCTGGTCAGGACCTATGTATACTGCACGCGTACATGCTTCCACAGGCTGTATACTCCCCAAAGAGACGGCAGCCAACACCAATGCAACTCCTGCTAATCCTTTCTTCATATTCTTTCTATTTAAATAATTGATACTCTCATTTATAAATAACAAATATGCCACAATTATTGCTCACAAGAAAGAGGATTTTAATGAAAAAAAGGAATTGATTCAATAAGGAAAGAAGTTCTTGGTTTTCGACGCATGATAGTTATCATCGCAGGAAGCATTTTCTTTCTTATTCATTCTGTTTGTACTTTTCCTCTAATTGTTGTAATGCCTGCTTAAGCTGGATAGCTTTTTCTTGAGATGCGCTTCCCCCCTCCTTTTCGTACCACATTAATTGCTGTTTAATGAGCTTACGAGTAGTTTGCAATGACTGCTGCAATGAATCACGTTGCGCCACCTTATTACTAAATTGCTCCACAATGCCCGATGCCTCATAGATGTGTATAGCACCATCAATGTCACCCTTCTCCACTAATGCCAACGCTTGCCGCTCCATAGCTGATAATTCGTCCTTGTTAATACGCGCAAACTTATCGGCATAGTATTCCAGCAACTTCATACGCTTGTCATACTCCTGATTGAGTTGTGCCATTTCTTGTTCAAAAGCAGTAGCATCTGCTTGCTGCAACTCACGTGTCACACGAAGTTCCTGTAGTTTACGTTCATACTCTCGCTGATAATGACTTTTACCAATGTTATAAAATTTACGTCTACTCTGCTCAATATATCCTTTCGGGCAAAGTACTACTTTATAGAGTATATCTTCGCTTGCCACCCACTGTTCCACCTCTTTGAGATTAACGATTTCCATCCCCTGTTTACTAATGCGAATGTCGAAAAGAAGATCGCCCGGTTCCATTTGAGGTAGTTTCAGTATAAAAGTACCTGCCCCATCGGTGAGAGTAGGCACACTACCCTGCATAACAACCTCTACCCCTTCTACAGGAGTAAAGGCAGAATTCATTTTCACCGCCACGCCCTTGAGCGTAACTTGAGCATGGATACTAAAGCCACATAACCCACAGAAAGCAAACAACAAAAACTTTTTCATGACAACAATTGAATAAGTAGATTAAGTGTGGGTCGATAGTCTTGATTTATATGGTCTTTCATCTGTTTACCATAAAGCAACAAAACAGGAGCATAATATTCTTCACTTCCACGCAGCTTACGAGTTTTGAGATGAGCTACCAGTTCCTTACCCGCCTCGACATCAGTATGTAAAGCGTAAAGTGCCAGCATAAAAGCCTGTTGAATGAATCCCTGACGAGCAGTTTTCATCTGCCGCATGGTTTGTTCTGTTTTATAAAAGTCATTATCTAGTAGTAATGACGACACCCAACCATACATATAAGTATAACATTGCACATTTGAGTTTGCATGATATTCATAAAATGAAGAGATAGCATTTTCGTATGCATCAAGAGTCTTGTGATATTGGTGAGTGAAGTAAGCCAAGTCTCCACATTTATTCAGCAACAGTATTTGCATATAGGCACCTCGAATAGGAGATTCCTCGGTCAAACCATTCACAACATCGGACAGTTTAGAAATTATATCATTAGCCTGTTTATATTGTTTGTCTTGTATAGCATAATAGAGACACAAAAAATAGTAATCAGACATCAACTCATAATAACTAAAGAGGCTATACCTGCGCACATCCTCGACCTCGGCCGCGAAGCGGTCAAAGTAGGATTTCGCCTCCTGTTTGATGTTCATACATAATACTGCCTGTGCCAACGATGAGCGAGCACGTCCGGCTGCAACGTCTTGCGCCGGCATCTGATTCATGAGTTGCGAGATGCGCTTAGCTTCGTCCCATTGCCCCAGCATCATGTGAGCCATCATTTGAACATACTTCAACTGTGCAAAACTGTCGTCATTGGCCTGCCGTTTCTTTAATTCGTTTGCTATAGCCGGAGCACTGGCAATAACTTCCTGCGCCCGATGACACATAAGACTAAGTGACAAACGGTTGAGTTTATTGTAAGCCAACATACGCGTATGTCCGTGCTGAGTAGCGCACTGATCGCTAAGGCTGTAGAAATGAAGAGCTGTATCGACATGACCGATATTAAAAAAGAGTGCCCCCAGCAAAGCATAACAAGCATTGACCTTTGAATAAAAAGTCTTATTATCTTGACACACTTTAAGAGTTTCGAGAATCTCTTTTCCATATTCCAAAATTTCATAACGTCCCAAATTATAAGCAGCATTGAGAGCTGTAAACCATATACTTACAGCATATTGCGGCTCCTCAATCTTCAAATATGGATGGATTTTTTCAATAGCATCATAAGCTTCATTATACTGTTGGGTGTAATAGTAGCACTGATAAAGATTGTAATATAAGTTATAATAGAGTTCACGCTGCATATCTTTCTCCTCGTCAGGAAGGGTATTGAAAATAGCCAATCCCTCTTCATCAACGCTCACCGCCTCAACATACCGGTCTAACTCATAGTAGGCGGCAGCCAACAACTGATAGACAGTGATACGCTCTATCTTATACTGACGGGGATTGTTACGATACAATTTTTCTACAACCTCATCAGCTTTCTGACAAGCAGCCAGCATCTCGGCATATTTTTGATTGTAGTGAGCATGATTTACCTTTGACACCCAATAGTCTAGTTGTGTATCGGCTTCCGCACTAGTCATATTGAGTTTGTCGATACCCGCTTGAACTTGTGCCAGTCCTTTCTTGTCGTCAATTATTCTATAGAAAACAGCCATGTCTTGATAACAAACCATGAGCTTCGATTCGTAATCTTGCATCTGCGTAGGTCCCAGAGCTAACAGGATATTCACAGCCTCCTTAAGCATATTAAGTGCCAATTGGCACCCCTTCTTTTTTTCGTTATCTGCACTTTTACGCACTATCTTAAGGAGTAGAACCGAGAAATTGATATTGAGGTTTACGGCAAGTTCTGCTGTAGCCAACATGTTTCTAGGTAGCTTATCAAGCACCTGTATCGCTTTGTTAAAATAAGCAAAGCTCTCGTCCAAACGGTTCACATCATCATAGATAAGCCCCAACTTAGTGTACCAATCCAAGAGATCATAGGGCATTTTGCTATGTGCAACCGCTTTCTTGTAGTAAATCTCGGCATCCGTAAAGTTTCTCTGATGATAAGCGAAGTTCGCATAGTCGGCATTACGATTCATGTGCGTAGGGCTGCTGTCGGCTATCATTTTAAACAACTTTCCCGCCTTTTGATAACTCTCCTCACCACCTTGCAGTACCAATGTTTGCGCAAATCGTTCTAAGGTGGGTATCATGTCTTCAATATCTTCATCCCACTGTTTCTTTAGGCTAAGGTCATGCGCCAACTTCTTTTCCAATTGTAATCCTTCGTACAGGCCGATAGCCTCATCGAGTTTTCCCTGCGTCACTAACTGCTGTGCCTGTTTTTCTATAGGCTCCAAATAATCTGTATTAATGGCTACTAACAAGGGGACATAACAATCCAACATCTCTTGTGCATTGTTCAGGGCTACTTGTATCTCTTTCCGACGCTGCATATAACGGTCGCTACTCACTTTACCCTCCTCTTTGAGTTGTTTAAGTTGCGCCATGGCACTAGTGTACTTAGCCTTCGCATTGGTTTTACCTATTTGGTAGAATTGCTCAACTCTAGCTGTATACTCCTCTTTAGCACACATATCCACCCGATAGTTTTTGGTAGGTGCATATACCCATTGGTTCACCATGTGTTGATTAACCACCACCCAGTCACGATAGGCTATCTGTTGTATAAGCAGCCGTTGCCCCTCTATATGATTGGGTAGTTGTACCTCAAAACAACCCCGTGCATCACTGGTAGTGGGTGTAGCCCCCTCTATCACTATATTCACTTGCGGCAAGGCTTTTTTGCCCGAATTTTGTATTACTACGGTACCACGTTGACTCTGTGCACGTACAACCAAAAGAGTAGCTGCACAGAGCACAACTGTAAGCAGGATTTTTTTCATGAGTACACTATTGTTTGAAGGTTATACTATTTTTTACGCAAGGCTATGCGCATCTGCTCGGTAGGCGACGGAGCTACCCCATTGTAATCCCAGATTTCGAAGCCTTCTTTCATCACTGTGAGACGATAACTAATGGCTTGCTGTGATAATGGCACCTCTATCAGGAAGGAGCCATCGGCTCCGGTCTGTGCAGAGTAGTCCAGTACCTGAACATGAGCATCGGCTACGGGTCTCCTCTCTTCATCAGTCACTATCCCTTTCAGCACGCCGGCATCATTATTACGACAGATGTTCAGAGAGCAAACATGGGTGTAACTTAGTGTAGTATCTACAGCCATATAGCCCTTAGCTTTGAAACTTAGCGTGAAGTTGTCGAGCCAAGCATGCTTGCGGTTGATGCCTTCAAATTCCACCACCTCTTGCAACGTAGCCAGTTCACGGGTTTCCACTACATCGGCATACTTCAGCGTAAGCGTAGCTCCCCGGAAAGGCAGTGTGGTAGCTATATTCTCCTTTAGTTCGACCCTAAACGTCACAGGTTGCCACAACTGATAGGCCAGCAAGAAGAGAGCCACTATCACCACAGGCAGCAAACAAAGCAGTACAAAACGTCTCACGCGTGGCAAGTCTACAGGATCGGGACGTATGAAACCTTCGTTTTCCAGTTGCGTTAACTGATAGTCAAAGTGATGAAACAATTCATTGTAGTCGGCATAAGTATCACAGAAGTGTCCATATTCTTGCTCACTATATTGCTTTAGTTTCTCTAGTAGTGCCGTACCATGCTCATCGCGTTTAGCATAAATGTAAATTTTGGGACGTTTACCACCACTCGCCTTCACTTGTTCAAAAGCTACTTGCAGTTCGCGTAGCGTATATTGCCCCAAACGAGTGTGGAAAAGAAAAATCACAATATCACATTGGCGAATGTAATCATCATATCTATTCTGCAAATGCTCCTCGGAAAGGTAGCTGGGAAAATCACGCCAGGTACGCTGTTCGAAGCAAATGGCACGTTTCCTATATCCCTTATTTTTCTGTGAAAAGTAGAGGTCCATCTGCAATTTATCTTCATCGAGTTCTGCCGATGAAGCAATAAAGACTTTCACGTTTTTCATGTATTAAAATGTTGTGTCGTTATATACAAATACTAAATGGTCTATTAATCGGCCAATCTATAAAGCTCATATCCTCCCAATGCCAGTATGTAGGGCAGATTATAAATTACATCAGCATCCTTCTCTACCTCTTCGGGATGCTTTTGTAGTAGTTCGTAGAAAGGCATAATAAGAGGATGTTGCAAAAATACCTTATCCTTCACCTTAGCACGTTTCCAACCGGCCACCGTACGCTCGGCATTCCATCGGTACTTCTCCATGCGTACTAACAGATACAAAACTTGAGCTGGCAGATCTTCATTGAACATAGATTCGGATATGTGTGCCGGTGAGTGGTCACTCCGTCTGATGCCGTAGCCCAGTGTGCGACAAAATACACTATAGGCATCTAGTTGATAGCGGTTAGCCCAACGCAACGGCTCGCTTAGTTTATTCCACAAATACTGCGCCTGGTGGTTCATCAAAATAAAGTCGGCAGAATGGTTACCATAGGATTCATACATCTTCTTCAATACCTCTTTTTGTTTGAGGCTTTCATCAGCATAACAACAATCGTATAAGTAGTTCACATACAAAGCCAGTTTATCTTGCAAGATGTTTTTCTTTATTCCCCTGTCTACCATACCAAACACCTTGACATAGCGATAGCGTCCCTTCTCGTCGTCCACCATCGACGACAAATCATTATTAAACTCCTGACGGATTAGCACACGACACTGATACTGATAAACTTCATGTGGTAAGTTGAGTCCTAATGAAAGACTCAAATCAGGATCATGCACACAAATGGCCACTGTAAGCATACAATGCTTATTTTGTGCCCACTGCTGCAGGCGGGTACGCATAGCAGTACTGCAAATATCGTCATGGCAATATTCCACCTCAATATCATCTATTTGGCTCTCTATATAGGGGAATTGAGCTTTGAAGTAGTCTTTCTGTGCCTCCATCTCGCGATCCACTAAAGTGATACGGGTACGTATACGTTCATCTGCAGGCAGACGGTCATCATAATTGGCATAATGGCAGATACGCAATGCTTCGAGTAGCAACGAACGTCCCACTCGGTTGAATCCCACGATAACCAGATGCACATAGTCTTGACTGGTAGCGCTCCAACTTCCATCAGGTTGTTGTGTAATGCTTATGGGGCGATAATCCAGCGGATCATAACGCCTTTCACAATCAGCTCCATAAAGGCTCCATAGCTGCCGGGCCAAGTTTTCATGGAGATTAAAGGGCCGAAAGAAAATATTAGGCTTGCCTTCTATACAAAAGACTTCGGGCGGCAGATTCATTTTCTGTATGTTAGAATACGAAGGGATGCTATCAAACTGTACATACACAGGCATCATCTTACCATCATAACATTTACCACGCAGAGTACTTACCAAGTGCACAATAGCTATATTTTTAGCATCGCGCCCGTAACGTTCTTCATCACCCAGCACATATACTTCAATAGCACTCTCTATGTTCAACCGCTGAAGTTCTTCGATCGACTCAATGTTGCCAAAGTAAACAAGCACTTGTCGCTCAACTTCAACAGGCAGGGCCGACTGTATACGATGCCGCACCGTTGCCGACTCCATACCGCTCATCAGCAAAATACGTGCCGAAGGACATTCGTCATACAGTTCACGTATCATATTGATAGACAATTCGTTGAATCCGATCAGTACATAATGATTTTTTATATTACGGTAGGTCATTCGCCCCGCGTATACCACTCCCACACGCCGCTCTATAATATTAGAGATAGTAGAGATGAGCACACCGCCCAGTAAAACGGATCCCGAAATGCTGATAAGCCCCACTAATATCCTGTTAGGCCAGGCAGTCTCTTCTATTTGGTTACCGGGATCGACAAAGTTGTTGTACACTGCCCAGAGCCTTTCTCCCCATTCCTCGTGTCCATGCAATTGGATGGAAAAGAGCATCGCGATAATAAAAAAGATAGCCAGCGCCGTAGCAATGGTAACGAGTAGCAAGGTGAGCTGTGACTTGATACCGCCCGAAATGGTGCGATCTATATACTCTTGTGAGAATATCTTCTTGTAGTAGTTTGCAAAACGGTTCATAGTAGTCCATATAGATTTATGTACAAATATAGTGTATTTTTCTATAAATCAAGTAGTTTTCCACTAAACTATTTCAGCCATACACTTTACCTTGTTACTGTGCGGAAAATTAGAAATTCTTCCGGAAAGTACATCCATTTCTCCATTCCGAACACCCGTAAGCAGTCTTCCCTTTAATGATGGTTCCTTTACCACAAAGTGGACAGGGTTGACCTACAAACGCATCTACCTCACCTGCCGCAGAAGGAGTTGAAGCTGCCATGGCCACCGGAGCAGGAGAACCGGGCGAATCAGTCTTCACTTCATTCGTCGTTTTTTCCGCTTTTGGTTTCTTTTCTTTCGGTGTACTCGGTTTTCGTTCACGCTTTTTAGGTTCTTTCTTCTCTTTCTCTTCGGCTTTTGCAGCAACTGCGTCCTGAATAGTTATGCGTCGATTCGTATTATCAGAAAGTACACTCATTACGATCTCTGAAACCATCTGCTTTAGTTCTTCGAGGAACTGGCGGGCATCGTATGTTTTCTTTTCAATCTCACGCAACTTCTTTTCCCAAATACCTGTCAATTCTGCCGATTTCAATAATTCTTCGTGAATAAGCTGCACCAACTCCACTCCTGTCGGGGTGGCAATCAGGTTCTTTCTTTCCTTACGGATATAATTTCGCTTGAACAACGTCTCAATGATTGCAGCACGGGTAGACGGACGGCCGATACCATTCTCTTTCAAGGCATCGCGAAGTTCATCATTGTCCACCAGTTTTCCGGCTGTTTCCATTGCACGAAGCAAGGTTGCTTCAGTATAAGGTCTGGGCGGCTGTGTCCATTTTTCATTCAGGTCCGGAATATGAGGACCACTTTCACCCTTCACAAAAGCAGGAAGTACATTTTCATCCTCTTCCTCTTTTTCTTCAGTAGGGTCTTTTACTTCCTTGGCAAACACGACACGCCATCCCGGTTCCAGAATTTGTTTTCCGGTTACCCGAAACTCTATCTTATCCACTTCTCCCATCACAGTGGTAGTAGAAATTTTACAGTCTGGATAGAACACGGCTATAAAACGACGGGCTATCAAGTCGTAGACACGACGTTCCATATCCGTCAAGTTCTGAGCATAGACTCCGGTCGGGATAATGGCATGGTGATCCGTCACTTTCGAGTTGTCAAATACCTTTTTTGATTTAGGAAGTGTAGTGCCAGCTAACGGAGCTGTCAAGACTTCGTAATCACGGAGTCCTTTCAGGATAGCAGGACATTTCGGATAAATATCATCACTCAAGAAAGTGGTATCCACACGCGGATAGGTAGCCACTTTCTTCTCATAAAGAGACTGGATCAGTTTCAGTGTTTCATCGGCCGAATAAGCGAATTTCTTGTTACATTCTACCTGGAGGGAAGTCAAATCGAACAAACGTGGAGCGTATTCCTTTCCGTCTTTCTTGCCGACATTGGTGACTACAAAAGGTAGGTCTTTCATACGTTCTACCAATGCTTCGCCTTCTTCCCGGTTGGCAATAGGGTCGATACCCGGGTTATCTATTTTCTTTTTTCCGCCGTTCTTTTCCTCTTCCGCGGCAATTTCTTCATCACTTTTGCGAATGAGTGCAGAGAAAGTGGTATTACGATAGTTTGTTTTCAGTTCCCAATATTGTTTGGGTTCAAAATTGGCTATCTCCAATTGACGGTTGACAATCAATGCCAGCGTCGGTGTCTGTACACGACCGATAGAGAGCACCTGTTTGTTTTGACCGTATTTGAGGGTATAAAGACGGGTAGCGTTCATTCCCAACAGCCAGTCACCCATCGCACGGGAAAGACCGGCTTCGTAGAGTGATTGAAATTCAGCTTGGTCTTTCAGTTTCGAGAATCCTTCACGAATAGCTTCTTCCGTCAACGAAGAAATCCACAGGCGCTTCACCGGACAGCGTGCGCCAGCTTTTTGCATCACCCAGCGCTGAATCAATTCTCCCTCCTGCCCGGCATCACCGCAATTGATGATTTCATCCGCATTCTGCATCAGCCACTCTATCACATGAAACTGCTTCTCAATACCCGGATCATGCCCAATCAGCTTGATACCGAAACGTGGCGGAATCATCGGCAGACTGCTCAAGCTCCATGATTTCCAGTTAGGGGTGTATTCATGTGGCTCCTTCAGGGTACAAAGATGCCCGAATGTCCAGGTCACCTGGTATCCGTTTCCTTCTATATATCCTTCTTTTCTGGTATGAGCGCCGAGTACTTCGGCTA
>PPYF01303847.1_pt1 | contig 41873 bp, 38 predicted proteins | sample 1559871 | NCBI WGS metagenome assembly PPYF01 (sample SAMN08240021, study PRJNA423297) | Human gut metagenome, whole genome shotgun sequencing project.
TATATGGTACTGATGAATCACCAATGGATACTATGGCTGAATACTTACAGGGTTCATTCTCTAAGTTAAAAGGCTTAAAAGTAAACATGGTTGCAACTGTAAAGAAAGACAGAATTTACAACAGACAGGCAAATGGTAACTATCAGATTGCATGTACTCGTTGGGGTCCAGACTATGCTGATCCAACAACTTACTTAAACTTATTCTTAACTGGTAACCAGAATAACTATGGTAAGTACAGCAATGCTAAAGTTGATTCATTAATGAAACAGGTTCAGGCTGAATCAGACTTAAATAAACGTTGGGACTTAATGACTCAGGTAGAAAAGACTGCACTTGATGATTTAGCTTATATTCCAGTATTCGAAAAGGGTGCTGCAGCATTAAAGGCTAAGAATGTAAAAGGACTTGTTCATTCAGCAGTTGGTGTTCCTTATACATTCAAATACGTAACTATCAAATAAGAATAAACAGAACATAGTGAGAATAAACACATTATAGCTCTTGCTATAATGTGTTCTTCTTTTTTAAATGAAAGGTGTGATATTTATATGGATAAATCCATGATTAGGTATATCTTAAAGAGATTGCTTATTTCCGCAATTACTTTATTCGTTATACTAACAGTTCTGTTCATTATGACTCGTTGTATGCCAGGTTCTCCATTCAACTCAGAAAAGTTGAGTCCAGAACAGCAGAAAGTCATTATGGCAAAATATGGTCTTGATAAGCCAGTTCTAGTACAGTATGGTACATACTTAAAGAATATGTTATCAGGCGACTTCGGTGTTTCTTATGTTTTATACAAAGATCAGAATGTTTCTGAATTAGTATTTGACGCAGCTAAGATTTCATTTGCTTATGGTATCGCTGCATGTATCTTAGGTACATTAGTAGGTATGTTACTTGGTATCGTTGCTGCATTAAACAAGAACACTATTTGGGATACAATCGCAACTATTATTTCTATCTTAGGTGTATCTATCCCATCATTCGTATTCGCATTATTACTTGTTATCTTGTTCAGTAATGATCTTCGTATCTTACCAACAATGTATGATGATATGAATCCAATCTTCTCATCTATATTGCCAGTTATCGCTTTATCTATGAGCGTTATTGCCAACGTAGCACGTTTCACTCGTACAGAAATGATTTCTGTATTAAATAGTGAATATATGACTCTTGCAATGGCTAAAGGTTTAGATCGTAAGACATTAATCTTCAAGCATGCATTACGTAATGCTTTAATCCCAGTAATCACTATCTTAGGTCCAATCCTAGTTAACTTGATGACTGGTACAATGGTAGTAGAACAGATCTGTTCTGTACCAGGTTTAGGTAAGCTATTAATTAACAGTATTCGTGCCAATGACTACAACATCATCGTTGCATGTTCATTCTTATATGCATTCATGTATATCGTTATGATGTTAGTAATCGATGTATCTTATGGTATTATCGATCCACGTATCCGTTTAGGAAAGGGGGACAACTAAGATGGATGACAAGAAATATGAATTTTTGCCAGATGATTTTGAGTTTATCGGTGATAAACAGAATATCAACATTGATGAAGTTGCTCCTGCAAGACCTGCTTGGAAAGACGTTGTTTATCGTTTTACTCAGAACAAAGGTGCAATCTTTGGTTTAGCTTGTATTATTATCATTGCTTTACTTGCTATCTTTGTACCAATGATTTCTCATTGGAAATATGATGCAATTGATACAAGTATTGCGAATATTCTTCCAAATGGTACTCATTTCTTTGGTACTGATAAATATGGCCGTGACTTGTTCGTAAGAACTTGGCAGGGTACTCGTATTTCATTAATTATCGCATTAGTTGCAGTAGTTATTGATATCGTAGTTGGTATGACTTATGGTTTAATTTCTGGTTACTTTGGTGGTTTAATTGACTCTGTCCTTCAGAGAATTCAGGAAATTATCAACTCTATCCCAACACTAGTAGTATTAACTATTCTTTTAACAGTATTAAAGCCTTCTTTATATACCGTTATTCTTGCGTTAATCTTCACTGAATGGATTCCTATGTCTCGTATCACAAGAGCACAGGTATTAAAAATCAAGGAAGATGAATTCATTCTTGCTTCTAGAACATTAGGTGCAAGCAATATCTTTATCTTATTCAAGGAAATCTTACCAAACATCTTTGGACAGTTAATCATCATGTCTATGATGACTATCCCAAATGCAATCTTCTATGAAGCATATCTAGCATTCGTTGGTTTAGGTTTAACTGTACCTCAGGCTTCACTTGGTACTTTGATCAACTCAGGTTTCGAAGTGTTCACAGTATATCCAACTCAGATGACTATCCCAGCTATTATCCTTGCAGTATTAATGTTAGGATTCAACCTATTAGGTGATGGTTTAAGAGATGCACTTGATCCTACTATGAAGGAGATGTAATTATGGCTGACAGAGAAAGAATTTTAAAAATCAGAGACTTAAATATCTCCTTTAAGATTGAAGGTAAGAAAGTGAATGCCATCCGTGGTGTTAACTTAGACCTTTATAAGGGAGAAACAATTGCGATTGTAGGTGAATCTGGTTCAGGTAAATCAGTTACTACAAAAGCTATCATGGGTATCTTAGCTAAGAATGGTAGTATTGAAAGTGGTTCAATCGACTATACTTGGCATGATCCAGATACTGATGAAAAACATACAGTAGATATCACTAAGATGACAGAAAAGGAAATCCAGAAGGAAATCCGTGGTCGTAAGATTGCGATGGTCTTCCAGGATCCAATGACTTCTCTAGATCCAACAATGACAATTGGTAAACAGATCATGGAACCAATGATGTATCATTATGGAACATCTAAAGAAGAAGCATATAAAAAGGCTGTAGAGCTTCTTGAAGAAGTAGGAATCACAAATGCAGAAAAACGTATGAAGAACTACCCTCATCAGTTATCTGGTGGTATGAGACAGCGTGTTGTTATCGCAATCGCTTTATCTTGTGATCCATATGTATTAATCTGTGACGAACCTACAACAGCCCTAGATGTAACTATCCAGGCTAAGATCCTTGAATTAATTCAGGACTTACAGAAGAAAAAAGGTATTTCAGTTATTTATATCACACATGACTTAGGTGTAGTTGCTAAGGTAGCTGACTTTGTAAACGTTATGTATGCAGGTAAGATTGTAGAAACAGGTTCTATCGAAGATATCTTCTACAGACCTTTACATCCATATACTTGGGGTCTTTTATCAGCAATGCCTGATTTAAATACTGATGATCCAGAATTATATACAATTCCTGGTTCACCACCAAACGTTACAAAAGAAATCAAAGGTGATGCATTCGCACCACGTAATAAATATGCATTAAATATCGATAAGAGAATTGAACCACCTATGTTCAAAGTAGAAGGTTCTACAACTCATAAGGTAGCCAGCTGGTTAATGCATCCAAATGCGCCAAAGGTAGAAATGCCTGAAGCATTAAGAAAGAGAATCGATAACATGATGAAAGAAGGTGTACCAAATAATGGACAAGAATAGTCAGACTCCAATTCTTGAAGTCAAGAATTTAAAACAGTATTTCTATCCAAGTAGAAAGTTTACTGTAAAAGCCGTTGATGGTATTTCATTCAAAATCATGCCAGGTGAAACATATGGTTTAGTAGGTGAATCTGGTTCAGGTAAATCTACTACTGGTCGTGCTATTATTAGATTATATGATCCAACTGATGGTCAGATCATTTTCGAAGGTGAAGATATCACTGGTAAGATGTCTAAGAAAGCTCTTAAGACATTACGTACTAAGATGGCTATGATTTTCCAGGATCCAATGGCTTGTTTAAACCCTCGTAAGAAGGTTATTGATATTATTGCTCAGGGTCTTGATATTCATCATGATTATAAAGATGAAAAAGAAAGAGAAGAAAAGGTTTATAAGATTCTTGAGATGGTAGGTCTATCAAAAGAACATGCGAACCGTTTCCCACACCAGTTCTCTGGTGGTCAGAGACAGCGTATTGGTATCGCAAGAGCCTTAATTATGAACCCTGATCTAATCATTGCCGATGAAGCAATCTCAGCCCTAGATGTATCTATTCAGGCACAGGTTGTAAACCTAATGAAGAAGATGCAGAAAGAAACAGGTGCTGCTTACTTATTTATCGCTCATGACTTATCAATGGTTAAATACATCTCTGATAGAATTGGTGTATTACATTTAGGTCACTTAGTAGAAACAGGAACTGCAGATGAAATCTTTAGTAATCCTCTCCATCCATATACAAGATCATTATTATCTGCCATCCCTCATTCTAACCCAAGAGTCGAGAAGGTAAGAAAATCATTCTCTTATGATTATGAAACAAGCGGTCTTGATTATAATGCTGGTACTCAGCATCAGATTACTGAAACACACTTTGTATTAGGTACTGATGAAGATGTTGAACAGTTTAAGAAAGACGCAGCAAACTTCAAATTATAACATCAAAAGACTATGACACTTATGTGTGATAGTCTTTTTTTAGGCTCAAAAAATGTTGAGGTACTACACTTTTACGTTGTAAAAAGTGTAGTGATAACACATTTTTTCACTGTAAAAAGTGTTGGGATAACACATATATTCGTTGCAAAAAGTGTATATGTACTACATTTTTTCACTGTAAAAAATGTTAAGAAGTGTTATAATAAAGTAAAAGAGGGGGGGTCTATATGTATCGTTTAGCTATAAAAAAATTATTTAGATGGAAAAAAAAGCCAAATCGTAAACCTTTGATTATTGAAGGTGCTAGACAGGTTGGAAAAACGTGGCTGATGAAAGAATTTGGAGAGAAAGCATATAATCATACTATCTATATTAATTTTGATTCAAATACAACAATGTCTGACTTATTCTCTTATGATTTAGATACAAATCGTTTAATAACTGGGATTGAATTGTATAGTGGTCAGAAAATTGATCCAGATAACACGCTTCTTATATTTGATGAAATTCAAGAAGTTCCGCAAGCATTATCTGCTTTAAAATATTTTTATGAAAATGCACCTGAATATCATATTATATGTGCAGGCTCACTATTAGGTATCGCGCTTCATCAAGGTACATCTTTCCCAGTAGGCAAAGTGGACTTCATGAGTCTTTATCCTCTTACTTTCAAAGAATTTTTAATGGCTACAGGTAAAGAACGATTTGTAGAACTACTTGATCAACAGAATTATCAAATGATGAATAGCTTTAAGCAGACATACATTGATGCATTGAAGCAGTATTATTATGTAGGTGGTATGCCAGAAGCTGTACAATATTTTGCGAATTATAATGATTATAATGAAGTACGAAATATTCAGAAAAAAATTCTATTTGCTTATGAACAGGATTTTTCTAAACATGCACCTAATGAAATTGTTCCTAAAATAAGGATGCTTTGGAATAGTATTCCATCACAGCTTGCTAAGGAAAATAAGAAATTTATATATGGTCTTATTCGTACAGGAGCACGCGCTAAAGAATATGAAACAGCTATTATGTGGCTATCTGATTGTGGATTGATACATAAAATTAGTCGTGTAAATCAAGCAGGTATACCTTTAAAGGCGTATGAAGATTTAAAGGCTTTTAAAATTTATTTATTAGATGTAGGGCTTTTAGGGTGCATGACTGGTTTGAAGCAAAAGACGCTTATTGAAGGTAATAATTTATTTGTGGAATTTAAAGGTGCACTGACTGAACAATATGTATGTCAACAACTCAAGACAATAGAAGATTTGAATATATATTATTATACAAACGAAAGAGGAAACTGCGAAATAGACTTTGTGATAGATAGAGACAATCAGATAATTCCAATAGAAGTCAAAGCAGAAGAAAATTTAAGGGCGAAGAGTCTTAAAACATATAGTGAAAAGTTTTCTCCTGATATTTGTGTTCGTACTTCTATGTCTGATTATAGAAAAGAAGATTGGCTTATTAATCTTCCTCTCTATGCAATAGAAGCAATAAAGGAACTATGAAAAAACGACACAGCAAGTGTCGTTTTTTAGTTAATTCATGCTTTTTTGTAACTTCTTAGCGACAAGTATCAATACAATCACAGAGTAGCTGTACTGATATAATCCATTATATAAGATTAAGTGGTATCAAAGTGGCTTGTGAAATCTTAGGTCTTACAAAAACACAGATATCATAACCAATAAAGAATAAACCAAATTTAGATGCCATACTTGTTTCTTATATTCGAAATTGCAGCATCTCCCTCTACTGTGTTTTCAGATTTTACATCTTTCAAACCATCTAGGATTGTTTTTGCTTCATCCGTCTTTCTCATAGTTTTTTCATAATAATCGATGTCCATAACAACCAATCTGCCGTATCCATTCTTTGTCACGAACACAGGACCGTTTTCTTCTGCACAAAGACGTTCTACTTCAACGGTATTTTTCAAATCACGCATTGGAATAATCTTCATACAATCAGCTCCTTTCTTGTGGCTATATTATAACCTATATTTAGCCACGGTGTAAGTGACTGTGAATTATTACGAATAAAAAAACGGCACAACCAGACGAATTTTTCCCTTGATCTGCTTTTCATGTCAGTAAAAAAACGCTGTCTTGTACGGCATCGGCTTCATACAACTTATTTTCCAGTATCATACGAGCCAGCTTTTGTCGGTGTAACAACCGCTTGATACGGTCATATCAGTAACGGTAGTAGAGAAAAGCGACCAATGCACAAACACCAGTCGTTATCAGAATCGTAATGGAATTGTAGGCAGTCCAAGTAATTCCGGCATGGAGCAGGTTAAAATCTGTCCAGTCTGTAACAAGGAGCTGTCGCAGATTCAGTAGCAGGAAATCTAGATAACCCTGTATGTATCTGGTTCCAACGCCTCTTGCTGTCGGTATCATTAAACTCACTTCTGTCATCATCTCGTTGACAGCGCCTAACGATTTGCCATCATCAGTAAGATATCTCTTCTCTATAGGAGATACGTAAATGATGCAAAGAAAGTATGGATTGAAGCGGCATTAGAAGAAGGTATCAAGATTGATGAACCAGATAGTATTGAGGACTATTTTGGAAAATTCAAATTGAGAATCCCTAAGACTCTTATCTAGAAATGACGGCTTACTTTTAAAATAGAAGACAATGACATAAACATTTACACAGAAACTGTCTAAAGGCAATGTCCGGAGTTCACATTCCGGCTTTTTTGCTTGAGTAAATCTAAAGTATATTTAGTCGCTTGCTTTTTTTTAGATATTTCATAGATGTTTCATAAATGATTAGTAGGATGAAATAAAGGAGATGATAAAAATGAAACAAATAAAAAAAGTAATGGTATTTGGAGTGTTGTGTTTCTGTACTGCGCTTATAGGATGTCAAAATAAAACAAATGCATTCACAAGTTCAGTTTTAATTAGGAACAAAACATCGTTTAAGCCTATTGATGAGGCAATAGATTCTAAAGAGGAATATGTTTATGAATATTTAGGTCTTAAATTTAAGTTATCTCAAAATATTAAGACTGCTATGAATCAAAAAAGTCTTGTGATGCTTGATGCACAAAATGCGTTAAATCAAGATTTAAGATATGCTTTTTTCTCATTTAATACAGTATCAAAAACGCAAAAGAACATTGTTGTTGAAGATACTAAGGACTACATAAAATGGGAAAACAGTCTTAAGAGAGAAGGTACTATTGGTATGTATCTAAAAGGAATGTCTCAAGAGGAACTAACTGATTTGACTAAATGCAAATATCATAAAAAAATAGGCACTTCTGATGATAAACAATATGAATATTACATAAGCTACCAGACTGAGGATTTTCTAAAGGAATTAATGAAATCAAACATAGAAATAATTGATCGATTAAAAGAAACAGAAAATGGCTTTGTTTTAAAAGAAAAGAAAGATTTAGACAATACAGAGGTTTTTGATGAGTAATCGTGCTATTTATTATATAACAAGAAAGAAAAAAAGGTCTCTTATTATTTTGATTGTTGTTACAGTTATTTTTTCTAGCCTATATGTATCTTTAAATGTTATTAAATCCACAACACACTTAAAGAACTCAATATCTAGAACTTCGCAGACTTCTTTATCAATTTCCAAAAAAGACCAATCATCTTTTGATCATAAGGCCTTTAAAGAAACCAAGAATTATATTTTGCAATACAATGGAATAATAAAACCCAAACAAATAAAAGTCATTGAAGCAATGCAGTCAATAAAAAGAGATGATTTACCTGAAGAGTACCAGAATGTTTTATCGTATCAGGCGATAAATCAAACAGAAAACCATGCTTTATTCAAAAGTGGTAATTTTATATTAGAAAAAGGAAGACACCTCAAAAAAAGGGATTTAAATAAAGTGATGATTCATGAACAATTAGCAAAAAAGAATCATTTAAAAATAGGAAATTATATAACATTACAGAATAATCATCGATATAAAATTATAGGTATTTTTTCGGGCAAAAAACAAGAAGCATATACTGGATTGACTTCGGATTTTAGTGAAAATATGATTTTTATTGATTATCGATCATTACATACAAAGAATGTGAATCAAATGATTATGTTTTTTAATAGTTCACAAGAAGCGCAAATGATTATGAATCATCTTCGACAGAAATATATAGATTATGATATTGAAGAAGATCGTCAAACATATAAGGAAACCTTAGAAGCAATTAATTATATACAATACATTATCAAGTTAATAGTATATAGTTTTATTGTGGTTGCTATAGTTGTTCTTTCTCTTATTTTAATTTTATGGTTAAGAGAAAGAATCCATGAAATAGGTATTTTATTATCAATAGGAATAAGTAAAATAGAAATCTTAGGTCAGTTTATTATTGAACTTCTTTTGATTTCATTACCTGCAGTTATTTTATCCATTGCTGTAGGTAATGTATTATTTAAATTCATCATTAATGAATTATTAAAACATGAATATTCTTTGCTTGTTACAAATGGAATAGAGCAAGAATTATCTGCATTTTTAGCAAGTTATGGAATTTTAGTCACTGTTATATTGTTGTCAGTTGTCATAGCTTGTGGAATGTTCTTGACTAAAAAACCAAAAGAGATTTTATCAGAAATGAGTTAGGAGATTATAATGAGTGTATTAGAAATATCGGAATTAAGCTATAGATATAAGAATTCAAGAGAGAATATATTATTAGATGTCAATCAAACTTTTGAATTAGGTCAGTTTTATGCGATTATCGGTTCCTCTGGTGTTGGAAAGTCAACGCTGCTTTCTTTACTTGCGGGTTTAGATGAACCTCAGGAGGGAAATATTTATTTTGAAAATGAAGATATTAAAAAGAAAGGTTATAGTTATCATAGAAGAAATCATATTTCTTTGGTGTTTCAAAACTATAATCTCATAGACTATTTAACACCTCTGGAAAATGTGAGATTGGTGAATAAGAAGGCATCACCATCATTGTTATTAGAACTTGGATTAAATCAAGATCAAATAAAAAGAAACGTCATGAAGCTTTCAGGTGGACAGCAGCAAAGAGTCGCAATTGCGAGAGCTTTAGCATCTCATGCACCTATTATTCTAGCAGATGAACCAACAGGTAATCTAGATAATAGTACAGCTAACGAAATCATTGAAATATTGAAAAAAATGGCTAAAAAAAGAAATAAATGTGTTATCGTTGTCACACATAGCAAAGAAGTTGCAAATAGTGCAGATGTTGTTTTGGAACTCAAGGATAAGAGATTACAGGTTGTTGAATGGGAGGATAAGATATGATAAGAAATGCATTTGCATATGTAACAAGAAAAAAGCTTAAGTCTTTAATCATTATTGTGATTATAGCGACGATGTCTACTTTTTGTGTTTTGGGCTTAGGAATTAAGAAAGCAACTGATGTATCATCCAAGAAAAGTCTAGGGAATATTACCAACAGCATTTTGCTAGAAATTAATAGACAGGTTAATCCTGGGACTCCTAGAGGTGGAGGAAATGTAAAAGAAAGAGATATTAACAGGATTGCACAGTGCAAGGAAATTTATTCTTATGTAAAAAGAATTAATAGTGTTGCAGATTTATTAGATCATGAAATCATTGAAACGCCAGAAACACTAGCTAATCAATCTCCTGAAAGAGCTAAAAACTTTAAAAATACAGTAATGCTGACAGGCGTTAATGATTCCACTAGAGAAAATAAATTTGTATCAGGAACTTATAAATTAGTAGAAGGAAAGCATCTTCAAAATGAAGATAAAAATAAAGTTTTAATGCACAAGGATTTAGCTCAAAAGAATCATTTGAAGGTGGGAGATCATTTGAAAATAAAATCAAATTTATATGATGCAGACAATGAAAAACAAGCTAATGAAATTGTTGACTTAGAAATCAAGGGGCTTTTTGATGGTCATAATAAAGGTAGTGTTAGTGCAGCACAGGAACTCTATGAAAATACTTTAATCACTGATGTGCATAGTGCAGCTCAGGTTTATGGCGATACAGAAGAGACAGCAGCTTATCAAGATGCCACATTCTTTGTAAAGGGACAGTATGATTTGAACCAAGTTGTGAAATCATTACAAAAACTAGATATTGACTGGAGGGAATATGTTCTCATAAATGGTGCTTCTAACTATCCTGCCATGTATATGTCTATTTCATCTTTATATAGTATTGCGAATAAATTGTTTTATGGTGCATTGATTTTTGCAGGTATTATTGTTGCTTTGCTTCTTCTATTATGGATTAATGCGAGAAAGAGAGAGATTGCAATTATGCTTTCTTTAGGTATTTCTAAAGTAAGGATTTTTGGTCAGTTTATGATAGAATTATTATTTATGATAATTCCTTCTTATGCATTATCTTATGGTCTTGCGTATTATTTTTCACAATCATTCGGTCATATGATATTAAACAATGTAACGGCTGATATTGCTAAGCAGCTTGCAAACCAGGGAGCATCAAATCAATTGGGTGCAGGTGCCGAGGTTGATGGTTTTAATAAGATGATTACAAGTTTAAATGTACATGTTTCAATGGATACAATGCTAATTGTTATTGGTTTTATGACAATAGTTATGGTTTTAGCACTTGTGATATCATCAATGAGAATTCTTAAAAATAAGGAAAAAACATTGATTTATGAACGTTAGATATTATGTATAATAGAAGAAAGGAGGGATATTATGGACTTATTAGTTGTAGAGGATGATACTGTTATAAGAGAGGGTATTAGTGAATTTCTATCAGAATACGGCTATCATGTCATTGAGGCTAGAGATGGTAAAGAAGCATTAGATTTATTTAACACAGAGATCAAACTTGTTTTGCTAGATATACAGATTCCTTTTATAAATGGCTTAGAAGTTCTAAAAACAATAAGAAAAGAAAGTGATATCCCTGTATTAATGTTGACAGCATTTAATAATGAAGAGTACAAAATAGAAGCTTTTACGCAACTGGCAGATGGCTATATTGAAAAACCTTTTTCACTGATTGTATTAAAGACAAGAATAGATGCATTAATAAAAAAGTATTATGGTTCTATAGAAAAGTTTATATATAAGAATATAGAGATTAATTTTACCAGCTATACAGCAAAAATAGAGGGAAGAAGTATCGAAATAAATCCTAAAGAATTAAAAATATTAAAATGTCTTCTAAATCATGAAGGTCAGGTGCTTTCAAGAATGCAAATTATTGATCAGGTATGGAAAGAAACAGACGACATTCCCTATGATCGTGTAATTGATGTCTATATCAAAGAACTTAGAAAGAAACTGCAGCTCGATTGCATTACAACAATAAGAAATGTAGGCTATAAATTGGAGAGAAAATGAAAAAACTAAAGATATTCCCTAAAATGTTTATTCAAATATTTTCTGTTTTATCAATTATTGTTCTATTAATTCACATATCTATTTATTTAATTTTTCCTAAAACATATTTAGATACGAGAGAGGCTGAAATTAATAAAACATCCAATGAGATATCATATAGTCTAGAAGGTAAAAACATAAATGATATTAAACGGGCAATAGAACTTTATTCTAAAAACAGCGATATTAAAGTATTTGTAAGTAGTGAAAAGAAAGATAATGAAGTAGAAGTTTCAAATGATTTAAATATTAATTTAGATAGTCCTAATAATTCATTAATTATTGAAGAGAGAAGGATTACTTTAAATGATGGTCATCAATTATATTTGAAATTTATTTCTACTGCGGATATGTTGCAGGATGCAAAGAATTTGAGTTTAGGCTTCTTACCATATTCTTTATCTATTTCTCTTTTATTATCCGCTGTCGTTTCTTTAATCTATTCAAGATCAATTAAAAATAATATCGATGAAATTAAAAGTGTAACAGATCAAATGATACAGCTAGATAAGAATGCTTGTTTAGTTCATACCAGTGATGATGAAGTAGGTGAACTCAAAGAACAGATCAATGAACTCTACTTTACTTTATTAAAATCAATAGATGATATAGAACTCAAAAATAAAGAAATAATAGAATTAGAAAAACTCAAATATGATTTCTTAAAAGGGGCTTCACATGAATTAAAAACACCTCTTGCAAGTCTTAAAATCATTCTAGAGAACATGATCTATAATGTAGGCAAATATAAAAATAGAGATGTTTATTTAGAACAATGTGTGGATATAGTAGATGGTCTTTCTAGTAATATTTCTCAAATATTATCTATCTATTCTATAGATCATCTCAAGAATGATGAAGAGGACGTTATTATACAGGAAGTTCTTAAAGAAGTACTAGATAAATATGAGTTGTTAGCACAACAGAAGAATATCCTGGTTAATAATAAGATAGGCTCGGAACATATTTATATTGGAAGAAATGCTTTCAATGTGATTCTATCTAATTTGATTAGTAATGCAGTTAAATATACGAATAATTGTGGAATAATAGATATAGGTATGGATAAAGATTGTTTTTATATAAAGAATTCCTATATAGAGAGTCAAGTCGAATTGAATAAGGATACAAGTCATGGGCTTGGTTTATATATTGTATGCAACTTGTTAAATAACTACCAGATAGACTATGAAATTATTCAGAATCAAAATACGTATCTCTTTAAAATATACAAAAAAGATTCTCAACTATGAGGGGCGGATTGTAAAATCGGAGTGATTCACTGTTTATCACACTATCGTAAAGCAACAGCCGAGGTCAAGGAATTGCTTAAGGATTAATTGAACTGGAAGAATTATACAGAATTAGATTATTATAAGGGTTTTGATGCATTATACTAATTAGACAAATTGTAAATAATAGATTGGGGAAAGTTCGTAAAGTTAGAACTTATTTTCTCGTTGAAAAGGCTGGGTAGTAGGCACGAAAAAAATGGGCATTACCTTACGGTGATGCCCATTTATCAGGGACTGTCAATGTACTGTCCTTGACTTTTGGATCAGTTTAATCAAGTGTCGTTTTAATCTTAGTTCATAGTTTTCTGTAACTTCTTAGCTACAAGTACTAATACAATCGCAAGTGCTGCAAGAATAGCTGAACCGATATAACCCATTACATAAGATCCAGTGGCATCAAAGAAGCTTGCAGAGATCTTAGGACCTGCAAAAGCACCAATATCACAACCAATAAAAATTAAACCATAGTTTCTGTTATAGAACTTAGAACCAAAGATGATCTTAACCATAGGTGCAAATATGACTAGTAATCCTCCAAATGAGAATCCTACTAAGTGATACATAAATGAAAAAAACAATCTAGGTTAGATGGTGACATCTTCACTCAGATTGTTTTTATGTGGAAACCATAAGAAGAATATTTCAACTAGCATAATATGTGGATCCCGATTAAATAGAAGGGTCCTTTTTTGGTTTTACTTTATTATCTATTCTATTTCCATTTTCATCTAGTTTATAGAGGTTATTGTATGTGACTTCTATATGTTTCTGATAGAGTCCTATATTAATAATTCTAGAGAATACAGCGTAGATCAAAGCAGTAAGTGGTACACCAATAAGTACACCAACAACACCCCATAGATTACCAAATATAGTAATACCTAATAAGACAAATAAACCACTTATACCTACAGATTTACCTACAATCTTAGGATATACAAAATTACCTTCAAATTGCTGTAAGCAAAGATAAATAATCGCAAAAGCGAACATGCTTTTACTCTGTGCTGCAGCCACTAAGATGAGTCCCGCAAAGAAGGTAATAAAATTACCAAACATTGGTACAAAGCTAAATAAGAAAGCCATAATCGCAATTAATTCAGGAAAAGGCATTCCAAATAAACGCATCGCAATATAAACCTCTAACATAAAACATATTGCTTCTAACATCTGTCCTGTCACAAAACTATTAAAGTAATGATTGGCTTCACTCATGATATCAAAAGCGACGCCTGCACGTTTATGACCTAATATATATGCAATGAGTTTTCTACCTTGTTCAAGATGTTTCTCTTTATTTGCAAGAAGATAGAGAGCCATAAAGAATGAAGTGATGGCAGTAATAAATGAACCACCAATATTTGATACAAATTCTGTTGTTTTAAAATGAGGATTACCTAAGAAATTACCTGCAGTCGCAAGAATTGTACTTAAATCAATAGAGGCAAACCATTTCTGTACTTCATCTACTGTTACTGAATAATCAATATTAAATTTTGTACATATAGAAGTAATATAGACAGCAAGTCTTTTTGCATAATTATCTAAGTTAGAGAATAAGAGTGAGAAACTTTCTCCAATTCTAGGAATAATGAATGAGAAGAACATCACTAATATTAATAGTAAACATATAATAGTGATAGCCATCGCAATACCACGAGTTCCTTCTACTAAGAATTGAGGAAGCTTTAGGTTAGGTTTTTTCTTCATCAATTGGTCTTTTGCTTTCACAAGTAACTTCTCTACTAGTTTCATTGGAATGTTAATCACAAATGCGATTACTATCGCAATATAGAAGGGTCTTGCAAGCCCTAATGCATTAAGGAAGAAGTCCCATACTGAGTCTAAATTAAAAAGAATAAAAGCTAAGACAATACCATATGTAATATATTGGAAAATCTTGTCATCTGGAAAATTGAAATTTTTGTTGTCCATAATAATCACCTAAGGAAATAGTACCACAAAATTAGGGGTATTGTTACTAGAAATTAAATAAGAAAAGGTTGATGAATAGAAGAAATTTGCTATAATGACACACGTGAAAGGAGAATTCAGATGAACACTATTATTATTAATAAGATCATGATGCATATGCTTGATTTTGAGCATCGTAAGATATATTTAAGTGAAGATTTCTGTGAATTAAATGATACAACTCAGGAATATTATCATAAAAAAGTAGAAAAAGCTTTATACAGTCCAGCTATTAAAGAACTTGTTGTGCCCTCACTTCATGAATTATTACTTCGTGCAGATAAGATGCTAGAAGATGATGAAGAATTCAAGAAACAGGCAAAAGAAATTAGTGAAAAGTTCTTTGCGTTAGGTTCAGTGATTGAAGAAATGCCTAATAGTAATATTTTATATGTGGATTGTTATCGTGATGGTGTACATATGATTGCCGCTTTAAAGCTTAATTATAAATATAATTCTGTATCTCTTGTAGAAGAGGAAAATGTCCGTATTACAAGAAGACAGGTTCTTCCTCAGATTGGTACAGCTGTTGATGAAGCGATTATTATAGATACAGATCATAAGAAGATATCTCTTATTGAAAAGAAGTATCTCATTGATGGCAAGATGGATACTTACCTTAATAGTCAATGGATCAAGGGAGAAGAAAAACTCACTGATCGTCAGAAGATTTCTACTATGAAGAAAGTAGTGAATAAGATTGATGATATTTATCATGTGAATGATAAAGAAGCACTTCCGCTTGTAAAACAGGAAATATTAGAAAAAACACAGATGGGGGAACTTGTTAAACCAATAGAAGTAGTTCGTAAGGTCATGGAAAGAGATTATCAGGCTCAGGAAGAGTCAGAAACAATGTTGAAGGATCTTGGGATTGGTGAGGATGATACAATTTCTTTAAATGCATTAGGACGTTCTGTAGAGGTTGTTAAGATTACTCTTGATGAGGATATTCAGATAACTATGCCAGTAGATGAATATGTGAATGGCTCTACTTTTGAAAAGAAAGAAAACCCTGATGGAACAGTTTCTATCGTATTAAATAATATTCAAGACATTACAATTAAGTAAACGTTTACATTTTTTTGCCTATATTGTCTGAAATGAATGAATTTTGGTCATATTTATTGTATAATAAAGTTTATGAAGGGAGACATATAGGTATGTTAGATAATTTCTTGATAAAATTGTTTTTTGAAGGAAAGTGTTTAGAAGCATATAAGGTATTCGGTGCTCATCCGGATAAAAAGGGCGTTCGCTTTACAGTATATGCACCACATGCAAGAAGTGTTCAGGTTGTAGGTAATTTTAATGACTGGGACGGAACACAACATTATATGGAGAGATATAATGATGGAGGCGTGTGGACTCTCTATATTGAAGGGTTAAAGCAGTATGACCTTTATAAATATAGAATTGAAACACCTTCTGGAGCTATTGTTGATCGTGCAGATCCATATGCCTTTTTCAGTGAAATTAGACCAGGTACAGCATCTAAGGTATATAATTTAGATGGTTATCGCTGGCATGATTCTAGATGGATGAAGTCACGTTCTAATAACTATGATCGTAACATGAATATTTATGAAGCAAATCTTGGCTCTTGGAAGATGAAAAAGGAATTTACAGATACATCTGATGGAGAATTTTATTCATATGAAGAAATGATTGATGAAATCATTCCTTATGTAAAGAAGATGGGCTATACACATATTGAAGTAATGCCTTTAAATGAGTTCCCATTTGATGGCTCTTGGGGATATCAGGCAACAGGTTACTTTAGTGCGACAAGTCGCTATGGACATCCAAAACAGTTAAAGGATTTCATTAATGCGTGTCATAAAGAAGGTATAGGTGTCATTATGGACTTTGTACCTGCTCATTTTGTAAAAGATGGACATGGTCTTTATCAGTTTGATGGAGGCTGGGTTTATGAATATGCAGATGTGAATAACCGTTATTCTGAATGGGATTCAGTATATTTTGATGTGACAAAAGATACTGTACGTTCATTCTTAAAGAGTGCTGTTCATTTCTGGGCAGAAGAATTCCATATTGATGGTATTCGTTTTGATGCTGTCAGCAACCTTATTTACTGGAAAGGTAATAAAGACTTTGGGACAAATAATGGGGCTTTAGAGTTCTTAAAGACTATGAATGAACAGATTCATGAAAGATATCCTGCATTAATGACTATTGCAGAAGACTCAACTGATTTCCCATATGTAACTAAACCAGTTAAGGATGGCGGTTTAGGATTTGATTATAAGTGGGATATGGGCTGGATGAATGATACATTGAAGTATTTCAAAGAAGATCCAGTTTATCGTCAATATGATCATAATTTATTAACTTTCTCAATGATGTATTTCTATTCAGAAAGATTTATTTTGCCATTCTCACATGATGAAGTGGTTCATGGTAAAGCAACTATTTTAAATAAGATGTGGGGACTTGATGGAGAGAAGTTCGCACAGGCAAAAGCTTTATATACATATATGATGACTCATCCTGGTAAGAAGCTTAATTTCATGGGTAATGAATTAGGTGAATACAAGGAATGGGATGAAAGAAAAGCATTAGCTTGGAATATCTTAGAATATCCACAGCATGATTCTTTCCATCATTTTATGCAGGATTTAAATAAGATGGTTGAAGAACATCCAGCTCTTTATAGTATGGATTATGATCCAGAAGGATTTAAATGGCTGGTTGTAGATGATCATAATCAGAGTGTATTCTCATATGCTCGATTTGATAAGAAAGGCAACTGTTTAGTTGTAGTAGCTAACTTTATTGGTAATAGTCATGATAATTATGCTGTACCAGTACCGTTTGCTGGAAGCTATAAAGAAATCTTGAATACAGATAAAGATAGTTATAACGGTTCTAATTACACAAATACACGTGCTTTAAGATCAAAGAAAGGTACTTGTCTCAATGAAGCACAGAGTATTCATGTGAAATTAGCGCCATTTAGCGCGGTGGTATTTGAATATCATAAGCCAGCTAAAAAAGCGTCTTCTCCAAAGAAGACAAAGAAAAGTGTTGTAAAGGAAGGAAAGTAGTAAATGTTTAATACAAAAGAAGAATTTAAGTATGAATTTTCTAAGCGAATCATTGAATCATATGGTCGTACAGTAGAAGAAGCACATTTAACAGAAAAGTTCATGGTTCTTGAAACTATGGTTCGTGACTATGCATCTGTTAACTGGGCTATGACAAAGATGGCAGTTCAGGCTAAGCAGCAGAAACAGGTTCACTATTTCTCTATGGAGTTCTTAGTTGGTCGTCTATTAGTCAACAATATGATGAACTTAGGTATTTATGAAACTGCAAAAGAAGGTCTTGCTGATTATGGTATTAATATCCATGACCTAGAAGAATTAGAATCTGATGCTGGTTTAGGTAATGGTGGTTTAGGCCGTCTTGCTGCCTGCTTCATGGATTCTTTAGCTTCTTTATCTTATCCAGCTTTCGGTAATACTATTCGTTATGATTATGGATTCTTCAAACAGAAGATTGAAAATGGATACCAGGTAGAAGTACCAGACCAGTGGTTACGTTTAGGTAATATGTGGGAAGTAAGAAAACCTAAGCATGCAACAGAAGTTAAATTCTGGGGTAAAGTAATCTGGGATGATGCAACTGGTGGATGGAAGCATGTAGATTATGAAGCAGTACGTGCTGTTCCTTATGATATGCCAATTGTTGGTAATGATACTAAGGTGACTAATACATTAAGATTGTGGAAAGCTGAACCTAGTGAAAACATTCCTACAAATAAAGATTTTCGTCAGTATGCTCAGGAAGTCAATGATATCTGTCAGACATTATATCCTGATGATTCTACACATGCTGGTAGAGTATTACGTTTAAAACAGCAGTATTTCTTTGTATGTGCTGGTTTAAATTCTATTATTCGTGCTCATTTAAGAGTATATCCTGATTTAACTAACTTCCATGAAAAGAACGTTATTCAGTTAAATGATACACATCCAGTATTAGTTATTCCTGAATTAATGCGTGTATTTATTGATGATTATGGAATGGAATGGGATGATGCATGGAATATCGTATGTAAGACCTGCGCATATACAAACCATACAATCCTTGCTGAAGCATTAGAAAAATGGCCTGTTGATATGATGAGAGACTTATTACCAAGAGTTTATCAGATCATCGAAGAAATCAATAGACGTTTCATTGGTTTCGTAAAACAGCAGACTGAAAATGATAACGAACTATTACAGAGAGTTATGATTATTAAAGATGGTCAGGTACATATGGCTAGACTTGCGATTGCTGGTTCATTTAGTGTCAATGGTGTAGCACAGCTTCACTCTGATATCTTAAAAGAAAGAGAAATGAAGGATTTCGATACTTTATATCCTAACAAGTTCAACAATAAAACAAATGGTGTCACTCATAGAAGATGGCTTGCATATTGTAACCCACAGTTAACTTCATTAATTAATGAATCAATCGGTGATAGCTGGATGCATAGACCAGATGATTTAGAAAAGTTAGCTCCTTATGTAACTGATTCAATTACTCAGAGTAAGTTCTATAATGTAAAACAGCAGAGAAAACAGATTCTTGCAGATTATATTAAGGAACATAATGGTATTGATGTAGATGTTAATTCTATCTTTGATATTCAGGTTAAGAGATTACATGCATACAAGAGACAGTTATTAAATGTCATGCATATTATCTATTTATATCAGAGAATGAAAGAAGATAGCAGCTTCAGAATTTATCCACATACTTATATCTTTGGTGCAAAAGCAGCTCCTTCTTACTATTTAGCTAAGAAGATTATTAAGTTAATCAACAGCGTAGCTGATAAGGTAAACAATGACCCAGAAACTAATAAATACTTAAAGGTTGTATTTATTGAAAACTATGGTGTTACTATTGCGGAAAAGATTATTCCTGCTACAGATGTATCTGAACAGATTTCTACTGCTGGTAAGGAAGCAAGTGGTACTTCTAACATGAAGTTCATGATGAATGGTGCTTTAACACTTGGTACATTAGATGGTGCCAATGTAGAAATTGCGGAATTAGTTGGTGATGATAACGTAGTTATCTTTGGTATGAAGGATAATGAAGTCAACGACTTAAAGGCAAGTGGTTCTTATAGCTCTTGGAATGAATACAACAATAATCCAAACATCAAGAAGGTTATTGATTCATTAGTAGATGGTACTTGGAACGATTCAAGAGAAGAATTCAAGATTATCTTTGATGAATTAATGGCTAGAAATGATGAATACTTCTTATTAAAGGACTTTGAAAGCTATAGACTTGCACAGGAAAAGATCAATAACTTATATCAGGACCGTGCTAACTGGTCTAAGATCTGCTTAGCTAATATCGCAAAGAGTGGTCATTTCTCAAGTGATAGAACTATTGAAGACTATGTAAAGGATATCTGGCATTTAAATAGGGTAAAAATCTAATGAAAGATACATTCGTACTAGATGTAGATGGTGAAGAAGTAACTTGTGAAGTCATCTTAGGATTCACAGATGACGCAACAGGTAAAGAATATATCGTCTATACAGATAACAGTTCAGATGAAGATGATCAGTTGAATATCTATGCTTCACAGGTAGATCCTGAAGATGCAGATAATATTCTTCCTATTGAAACAGAAGAAGAATATGCATTTGTACAGGAAGTATTAGACTCAATGATGTCTGAAGAAGAATAAAGACTCAAAGGCTTAACGATTACGTTAAGTCTTTTTTTTAATGATATATGGCTTTCTTTTTCAAATTTAGATACTCTCTTTTCTTATCCTGTTTTTATGATAGAATAAAGGGGAGAAAAGGATGGGATTTAGACATGCAAAGAGAATCAATTCGTATGTATGCTTATGCGATTGACTTTGATTTAATCAAAGTTGATTTATCATTAAATTATTATAACGGAATTTCAAGTCAGTATTATTTAAAGAATTTAGATACAAGTGAAGTTAAGATACTTAAAGGCGAAGCGACTGAGAAAGAAAATGGATTCCAGTCGTATCTTTTGCATACAGACTTTTCTGTAGGTACAAGATATAAAGTGTTTGATAATTATGGTTTAGCTTGTTTTTTAGATTTTAGTCAGCTTTCTATGAGTAAAGAGTTTGATGATCATTTTTATTATGATGGTGATGATTTAGGCAGTCATTATACAAAAGAAAAAACGACATTCAAGGTCTGGTCACCTCTTTCTACGGAAGTTGTATTAAAAATTTGGAAAGATGAAGACCTTCATTATTATCCTTTAGAAAGAGAAGATAAAGGTGTCTATAGTACAACTATTAAGAAAGATCTAGATGGTTATGAATATGTTTATATTATTGGAATGAATGAACAATCAATAGAAACAGCTGATCCATATGCTTATTCTTGTACAGCTAATATGCATAGTTCAGTAGTCATTGATTTGGATAAAGTTAGAAGAGTAGATTATCCTTTGACAGAACTAAAACATACGACAGATGCAGTTATTTATGAAGTAGGTGTCAGAGACTTCTCTGTTGATGAATATGGACAGATTACACATAAAGGCAAGTTCTTAGGATTCTGTGAAGAAGGTACAGTGACTAAGAATGGTTTTTCATCAGGTATGGACTATTTAGATATGCTTGGTGTCACACATGTACAGCTTTTACCAATCAATGATTATGCAACAGTAGATGAAGATCATCCAGATTTACTTTATAACTGGGGTTATGATCCAGCACAATATAATGTACCTGAAGGAAGTTATATTACTGATCCAAATGATGGCTATAAGAGAATATTAGAATGTCAGCGTATGGTACGCTGTATTCATAAGCATAATATGAGAGTTATTCTAGATGTAGTCTATAATCATATGCATGATGTGAATAATAATGCATTAGAGAAGACAGTGCCTTATTATTTCTTTAGAAGAGATGAAAATGGGGAGTTATCTAATGGTTCAGGGTGTGGTAATGATTTAAATAGTACCGCAAAGATGTGCCGTAAATATATTTTGGATATGTGTAAGAGATGGCAGGTTCTTTATGGTGTAGATGGCTTTAGAATGGATCTCATGGGTATTGTGGATAATGATACAGTGAATATGATTTATGAACAGGGTCATGCTTTAGATTCTTCATTTATGTTATATGGTGAAGGTTGGAATATGGGCACTGCATTACCCGATTCAGAAAAGACAACAATTGAAAATAACCATAAAACACCTCATGTAGGTTTCTTTAATGATCATTTCAGAGATACAGTCAAGGGACCTAATCAGATGGAAGTCAAAGGCTATACATCTGGGGATACTTATAAGACAAATGAAGCCATTATTGCGATGTGTGACTACAATAAGTTCTTATCTATAGAACAGAGCATTAACTATACAGAATGTCATGATAATGCGACTGTATTTGATAAATTTATTATTTCCAATGGACATGAAGATGAATATTGTCGCCAAAAGAGATGTTTATTAACTCTTGCGATGACAATTTTTGCGCAAGGGGTTCCTTTTATTCATGCCGGACAGGAATTTTTAGGTACTAAGAATGGTAATCAGAATTCTTATAATGCGGGTGATGCAGTTAATAAACTAGACTGGGAACGTCATGACGAATATATGAATGTTGTTCAGGCTGTAAAGTTCTTTATTGATCTAAGAAAACACAACAAGTGCTTTAGATATTATGACTATGAAGATATGCATCAACATGTATTTATCAACAATATCTACTATCGTATGGTAGAATATCATCTCACTCAGGATGAAGGAGATTATAAAGAATTTAAGATTTACTTTAATCCTTCATATGATGTCATTACTATTGGTATTGAAGATGATTTTAAGATATTATATAGTATGTCAAATGAAAGAATAGAAAATGGACAACTCAATGTATTTGGTGTATCCATGGTTGTATGTGCAAGATAGGAGATTGTGATGAAATTAATTGTTGGATTAGGAAATCCTGGTAAAGAATATGATATGACAAGACATAATACAGGATTTTATTGTTTAGATGTATTAAGTGATGAAATGAATCAATCTATTGATAAAGAGAAATTTAAAGGCTTATATACTAAATTCAAGTATAAGGGTGAAGATGTTATTTTATTAAAACCTCAGACTTATATGAATAATTCTGGTGAATCTGTTGCGGCAGTGATGCAGTTCTTCAAGATTCCAGTAGAAGATCTATTAGTTATTTATGATGATATGGATATGCCTACTGGTAAACTACGTTTAAGAGAAAAAGGCAGTGCAGGTGGACATAATGGGATCAAGAGTATTATTGCTCATGTAGGAACTCAGAACTTCAAGCGTATTCGTGTAGGTATTTCAAAGAATAAGCTTTATAGTGTTGTAGACTGGGTACTTGGACACTACTCTAAAGAAGAAGAAAAGCTTATATCAGAAGGTGCTAAACATGCAGCAGAAGCTGTATTATGTTATTTAGATGATGGTTTTAATAAAGCAATGAATAAATTTAACTAGGTGATTGTTATGGAGAAAATACTGAATCTTTTAAAAGATAATCAGGCCTTAAGAACCTTAGATACAGACAAAGGAACTATTGTCACAAACTCAACTAGCGATGAGGCTTATCTCATTGCTGGTTCTTTTTGGCATCATCCAAGAAAAATCCTGATTATTAAAAATAACCAATATGAGGCATTTAACCTCTATAAAACATTAACTGAACTTGTGAATCAAGTTGTCTATTTTCCTGCAGATGAATCATTACGTGTAGAATCAGTGGCGTATTCTTATGAACTATTGGGAGAAAGAATTAATGCATTATATGCGATGACACAAGATAAACCAATGATCTGTGTTTGTCATATGCATTCAATGACACGTTATGTGACACCTGTAGAACTCTTTAAAAAGAGTATTATAAGTTTAAAGAAGGGTGATACAGTTGATCCTTTAGAATTAAAGAAGAAACTACAGTCTATTGGCTATAAGAATGCCCAAAGAGTAGATTCACCTTTCTATTACTCTAGAAGAGGTGAAGTACTAGATGTTTATACAATTCAGTATGAACATCCAGTACGTATTGAATTCTTTGATGATGAAATAGAAGAAATCTCTTTTTATGATAAAGACTCACAAAGAAGAACGGAAAGAAAAGAATCTATCGATATTCTTCCAGCTACAGATATGATGTATGAGGATGATGGTTTATCACAGGTAGAAGCCTCTATCAAGGCTTTAAAAGAGAAGATGAAGATCAAAGATGAATTCAAGGATGAACTTGAAGAAACATATGCATTAGATATTGAATCACTCAAAGCACATGACTATAGTCCACGTATTTATCAATACTTAAGCTTATTTCCTCAAACTGCCACAATTATAGATTATGCAAGTGATTATACTATTATTACTGCATCTCTTGCTTCTATTCTTGCTTCTTATAAGACTTATATGGAAGAAAATTACCTCTATTATCATGAACTAGAAGAAATAGGACAGATGATCAGAGGAATTAAGCTTATTAATAACCCTCAGGATATTTTAAAACATCCTGATGTTGATTTAGTACGCTTTAGAGAAAATGATAAACAAATCATGTTTATGACTCAGCCTGTGATGATCTCTATGGCTAATGAAAAAGTCTTTATTAGTCAATTAAAGGACTTACTTACATATAATCGTGTCATGATTGGTGTAGATGAAAAGCGTCAGATAGATATATTAATAAACCTATTTACTGATCATGCTATTCCATTTACTCTCACAAGTGCCACAAATAAGATTTATGACGGGGTTAATCTATTCTTAGGACATTTACCTTGTGGAATGAACTTTGTAGAAGAGAAGACTATATTACTCACAAGTCAGGAACTCTTTAAAGTACAAGAAACAAAGAAGAAATATATTAAATACAGAGATGCCACTAAAATCTCAGACTATAATGAATTAAAAGTAGGAGACTATGTTGTTCATGATACAAATGGTATTGGACAATATATGGGTATTGAAACATTAGTTGTAGATGGTGTACATAAGGATTATTTACATATTGCCTATAAAGGAAATGATATTCTTTATGTACCGGTAGAACAGTTCCAGTTAATTAGAAAATATTCATCAAGAGATGGTAAACCACCTCACATTCATGCTTTAGGTTCACCTAAATGGGCTAAAGAAAAAGCAAGAGTCAGACAGAAGGTAGATGGTTTAGCTGATGATCTCATTAACTTATATGCAGAAAGAATGAAACAGCCAGGATTTGCGTTTGAACCTGATGGGGATCTTCAATTAGAGTTTGAAAGTGAATTTGGTTATGAACTCACTCCAGACCAGGCGCAGGCTGTAGAAGAAATCAAGAAGGACATGGAAACACCACGTCCTATGGATAGATTATTATGTGGTGATGTAGGCTTTGGTAAAACAGAAGTGGCTTTAAGAGCCTGCTTTAAAGCGGTTGTATCTAAGAAACAATGTGCCTTCTTATGCCCTACTACAATTCTTTCAGCACAACACTATCGTACAATGCAGAAGCGTTTTGAGAAGTTCCCTGTGAATATTGCGTTACTCAATCGTTTCACGACTACTAAAGAAAAGAAACAGATATTAGCTGATTTAAAGGAAGGTAATATTGATTTATTAGTCGGTACACATCGTATTTTATCTAAGGATGTTGAGTTCAAGGATCTAGGATTACTTTGTATCGATGAAGAACAGCGTTTTGGTGTAAGACAGAAAGAGAAGATTAAGAATCTAAGAAAAACAATTGATGTACTCACTTTAACTGCCACACCTATTCCTCGTACATTACAAATGTCCATCATGGGTATTAGAGGACTCTCACAAATAGAAACACCACCATTAAATAGACTCCCTGTACAGACATATGTCTCAGAAAAGAGCTGGGCATTAATTAAACAGGTTATTGAAAGAGAATTATCACGTAATGGACAGGTTTTCTATTTACACAATAGAACAGAAAACATCTATGAAATAGCCTCTACATTGCAGACACTCTTACCTAATGCCCGTATTGGTGTAGGACATGGTCAGATGGATAAGAATGATCTAGAAGATGTCATGACTGACTTTGTAGAAAAGAAATACGATATTCTTGTATGTACAACTATTATTGAGACAGGTATTGATATACCTAATGCGAATACAATTATTATTGAGAATGCGGATAAGTTTGGTTTAGCACAGCTTTATCAGATTAAAGGTCGTGTAGGAAGAAGTGAACGTATTGCATATGCTTATCTTCTTTATACAAAAGATCGTGCGATGACAGAAGAAGCTCAAAAGAGACTTACAGCTATTAAGGAATTCACACAATTAGGTTCTGGTTATAAGATTGCGATGAGAGATTTATCAATTCGTGGCAGCGGTGATATTCTTGGTGGTGAACAGGCAGGATTTATTGATCAAGTCGGTTTTGATATGTATATGAAGATCTTACAGGATGCGATTGAAGAAAAGCAGGGTAAGATCAAAGAAGATGAGACTGTACCATCACGTAACGTACCAGTAGATGGTTATATTCCTGAAGATTATGTAGAAAGTGATATGGAAAAGTTAGAACTATATCAGCGTGTCTATAAAGCCAATGACTTAGAAACATTGAAACGTGTAGAACATGAACTCACTGACCTTTATGGTGTTCTCCCATCACAGGTACGTAATATTGTAGTCAAGAGAAGATTTGATATCCTTTCACATGACCCACTTATTGATGATGTGAAAGATAGCAGCCAGGGACTAGAAATACGTTTCTCTAAAGTCTTCTTAGAAGATTTAGATGGACAGAAGTTCTTTGCGTATGTTAATCATATGTTTAAGAAGCCACAAATGAAATATACTGATGGAATGTTGACTATTGTGAGTGGTATGGAACCTTATTATGTTTCAGCATCTACTGAGTTCTTAGATTCAGTTTTAAAACAATATTATAAAACACATACTAGTTCTTAATAAAAAAATAATGTAGAATATGAACAAAAGGGGGGGATAACATCAATGAAAATTATTGATTTATTAAACGAAGATAAAGTAACTTTATCTTTTGAAGTATTTCCACCTAAGACAAGCAGTAAATATGAAAATGTCTTAAAGGCTGCAGAAAAGATTGCATCTTTAAATCCAAGTTTCATGTCTGTGACTTATGGTGCAGGTGGAGGAACAAGTGCACATACTGTTGCACTTGCGAAAGATATTCATGAAAAATATGATGTTGAAGTCATGGCTCATTTGACATGTGTTTCTTCTACAAGAGAACATGTAGAGTCCATGGTTGAACAGTTTAAAGAAAATGGTATTGAAAACATCATGGCATTAAGAGGAGATATTCCTAAGGATGGTCAAGTGGGAGAAGACTATCAGTATGCCTGTCAGTTAATCAAGGAACTTAAAGAGAAAGGTGATTTCTGTATTGGGGCAGCATGTTATCCAGAAGGACATGTAGAATCACCTAGCATTAAGGAAGATATCCAGCATCTAAAAGAAAAAGTAGAAGCAGGTGCAGATTTCTTAACAACTCAGATGTTTTTTGACAACAATGTTTTCTATAACTTCTTATATAAAATTAAGGAAGCTGGTATTAATGTACCTGTAGTCGCTGGTATTATGCCTATTACTAATGCGAAACAGGTCGGCCGTGCTGTACAGATGTCAGGTACATCTATTATTCCTTATCATTTTAAGATGATGGTGGATGCATTTGGTGATAATCCTGAAATCATGAAGCAGGCTGGTATTATTTATGCATCTGAACAGATTATTGATTTAATTGCGAATGGTGTAAAACATATTCATGTTTATACAATGAATAAACCAGACATCGCCGAAGGCATCATGAACAATATTTCGGAGATTCTTAAATGATAGAAATTAATCGTAAAGAAGCTTTACGATACTTAGGATACCGTCAATCAATTGAAGGTGATCTCACTGAAATCAATAGTGCATTAGATCAATGTATTGAAGTATTACAAAAAACAGCTGTACCACGTCATATTGTGAAAAGATTACCTCTCACAATAGAGAATCATACAATCACAATTGGTGATATGGTGATACATAGTAAAAACTTAGAGAATAACTTAAAAGGCTGTCATGCTGTTTATCTCTTTGCGGCTACTATAGGTATAGAAGTCGATCGTTTAATTAAACGTACAGAACTTACTAAGATGAGTGATGCAGTGATCTATCAGGCAGCAGGAGCTGCTATGATAGAAGCCTATTGTGATGAAGTGAATGAAGAACTTAATCAGGAGGCATATAAGAATAATGAATTCTTAAAGCCACGCTTTTCACCTGGTTATGGAGATCTTGCATTAGATCATCAGAAAGATTTTATGCGTTTATTACAGATGGATAAGATTGGTATCAGTTTATTAGAAAGTCTCTTAATGGTCCCATCCAAATCAGTGACGGCGATCATTGGTATTACACATCATGCACAGCCTCGTCATACAAAAGACTGTGCCAATTGTCCTGCACAATGTGAATTCAGGAGGATAGAGTAATGGGATTTAAAGAAAGACTTACAAAAGAATGGTTATTCTGGGATGGTGGTACTGGTTCAGTACTTCAAAGCTGGGGTTTACAAGCTGGGGAACTACCTGAAACATGGAATATTAACCATCCAGAAAAGATTATAGAATTAAATAAAGGCTATCTAGAAGCTGGATGTGATATTATCAACACCAATACATTTGGTGCCAATAGATTAAAATATCCAGATAATCTAGAAGAAATAGTCACAAAAGCAGTAGAACATGCAAAAAAGGCAAGGAAACTTACAGGGCGCGGGGATGCCCTGATTGCGCTTGATTTAGGTCCTACAGGTAAACTCTTAGAACCACTAGGAGATTTATCATTTGATGATGCAGTGGATATATATGCTGAAGTCATTGAGTATGGAACTAAAGCGGGTGCTGATGTCATTCTTATTGAAACAATGCAGGATAGTTATGAATTAAAAGCTGCAGTACTAGCCGCTAAGGAACATTCACATTTACCTGTATGTGCGACTGTTGTATTTGATGAAAAAGGTAAGATGTTGACAGGTGGTACACCAGAATCAGTAGTTGCCTTACTTGAAGGGTTACATGTTGATGCATTGGGTATTAACTGTTCATTAGGTCCAACACAAATTAAACCTTTTGTAGAAAGAATGATTAAAGTTTCTTCTACACCTATTATTGTGACACCTAATGCTGGTTTACCTCAGACTGATGATGAAGGTCATACATATTATGATATGAATGCAGATGAATTCGCATCAGAGATGAAAGATATTGCCTCATTGAATGTGCATGTACTTGGAGGATGTTGTGGGACTACACCAGAATATCTCTCAAAAACAATCGCATTAGTGAAAGATCTGCCTATTGAACCACCTGTAAAGAAGAATATCTCTGTTGTGACTTCTTTCTCACAGGCTGTAGAAATAGGTCCTAAACCAGTTATTATTGGGGAACGTATTAACCCAACTGGTAAGAAGAAATTCAAGCAGGCATTACGTGATGGAGATATTAACTATATCTTATCTGAAGGTTTAAAACAGGAAGATGCAGGGGCACATATTCTAGATGTCAACGTAGGTCTACCAGAAATTGATGAACCTAAGATGATGGTAGAAGTCATGAGGAAATTACAATCTGTCATTGCATTGCCATTACAGATTGATACATCAGATCCAATCGCCTTAGAAGCAGCCTTAAGACACTATAACGGTAAGGCTATGATTAACTCAGTTAATGGTAAACAGGAATCCATGGATGCTGTATTCCCATTAGTAAAGAAATATGGTGGTGTGGTTGTAGGACTTGCCTTAGATGAAGAAGGTATTCCAGATAATGCGGCAGATCGTATTCGTATTGCGAAGAAGATCTATAAAGAAGCAAGTAAATATGGTATTGAACCTAAGGATATCGTAATCGATGGACTCGCTATGACTATTTCATCAGATCCTACTTCTGCCATTGCGACATTAGAAACATTACGTATTATTAGAGACGAATTACATGGACATTCTATTCTAGGTGTTTCTAATATCTCTTTTGGTCTTCCACAAAGACCAATCATTAATGCGAACTTCTTTACTATGGCAATGCAGTCAGGACTCAGCTGTGCAATCATCAATCCTTCATCAGAAGCAATGATGAAATCATATCGTGCCTATCTTGCCTTAAGTGGGCTTGATACAAACTTTACAGAATATATTAGCGCCTATGGTAATAGTGCACCAGCTCCTGTAAAGAGTGAAGCGGTTGATATGTCTTTATATGAAAGTATCAAGCGTGGTATGAGTGAAAATGCAGGTAAAGCTACTCAAAAACAACTTGAAACTAAAGAAGGACTAGAAATTATTAATGAAGAATTGATTCCTGCCCTTGATGAAGTAGGGAAAGGATTTGAAAAAGGCACTATCTTCTTACCTCAGTTATTAATGAGTGCTGAAGCAGCTAAGGCTGCATTTGCAGTTATTAAAGACTCTATGGCAGGTAAACCAAGAGAAATGAAAGGAAAAATCATCATTGCGACAGTTAAGGGTGATATTCATGATATTGGAAAGAATATCGTGAAGGTTATGTTAGAAAACTATGGCTATGATGTCATTGATCTTGGTAAAGATGTACCACCTGAACTAATTGTGGATACTGCAATAAAAGAAGATGTAAAACTAGTAGGACTCAGTGCTTTAATGACAACAACAGTAGTGAGTATGGAAGATACTATAAAACTATTGAAGGAAAAGAAGCCTGATACACTAACAGTTGTAGGTGGAGCCGTTATGACTCAGGAATATGCAGATCGTATCGGTGCAGATTGTTATGCGAAAGACGCAATGGAAACAGTGCGTTTTGCGGATAAAGTATTTGGAGGAGAATAAGAATGAAAAAAATATTTACAGTATTAACTTCTATCGCTTTAACATTTGCGTTATCATTCTCAGCGGCTTTTGCGAATGATGATGCATTAATAAAATCACAAAATTATTTAAAGACTATTACTTTAGATAGTCCTGATGCAGTTATTGCGTATGAAGCTACAGGTATGGAAGCTGATTATAAGGCTGATGCTTTATTAAATAACTTCAAGGAAACAGATTATGTTACTGCTTCTTATGGTGATTTAGCTAAGTCTATTATCGCAATTTCTTTATTAGGTGAAAATCCAAAAGATTTCAATAAGACTAACTTAGTAGAAATCTTAGAAAATAGAGTACAGGAAGATGGTACTCTTACAAATGATGTAAATGGTGGATGTGGGGCTACTATTTGGACATTAATGGCTTTAGAAACAGTAAACTCACCTAAGGTAAAAGCTGTTGCAGATAAGTTATCAACTATGGCTATGGAGAATGGTGCTTACTGGTATGAATATCAGGGACCAAATGCAGATCTAGATACAACTGGATGGGCTATGGAAGCATTAAGTGTTGCAGGACGTTCTACTTATGATGCAGCTATCTCAAAAGCATATACTTTTGTACAGTCTAAGTTAAATAGTACAGATGGTTATTATGATAACTGGGGTGGAAATGCAGATACTCAGTCTTGCGTATTAGAAGGATTATCTGTTGCAGGTTATACATTAGATACAAATGCGTATAATTATCTTCTTTCTTATCAGAATGAAGATGGTACATTCAATGCTTTAAATTATAGTACAAGTCAGTTAGAACCTAATGCTTATGCATCAGTAGAAGGTGCAAGAGCACTTGGTGTAATCAATAACGGAAGCTTTGTATTAAGAGCTAGGACTACTACACCAGTAGTGACTGAACCTGAAACACCTACAAAACCTAGTACACCTACTACACCTGGTACAACTACACCAGCTGTAAAGCCAGAAACAACTACAACTGAACCAAAGAAGGAAACAGTAAAAGTAGTTAATACAGGTGATAACACAAATGTGATGGCATATGTAGTGGCAGCTATCGCAGCTGTGGGTGTAATCGTATTAGTCATTAAAAGTAAAAAGAAATAATGAAGAAATTCACAACTAAACAATTAGCGATTGCCTTTGTCGCAATCGCTTTTGTCTTTATATTTGGCTTTACAGCTTATCGTGGTATAACTGGACAATTCCAGTCTCAGCCTACTATTAGTAATGAAGTAAAAAGTAGCATAAAGAAGAAAGATATTTCCAAAAAAGAAGAGACAAAACAAATAGAGTCACAAGAAGAATCGAAGAAGACTGATATAAAATCATCTGATTCTTCTAGTAAACAAGAGACAAAGAAGCAGGAAACAAAGAAAAAAGAGACAAAATCCTCTTCTAGTAAACAAGAGACAAAGAAGCAGGAAACAAAGAAAACAGAAACAAAATATTCTTCTACTAAACAAGAGACAAAGAAGACAGAAACAAACACTTCTTCTAGTAAACAAGAAACCTCTGCTCCTCAACAGGTAGAACCACCTAAACAGGAAACACCTATAAAACAAACTGTTTCAGTACAGGTGATTGGAGTAAATAGCACAATGATGCAGGGGAATATAGAAGTGAATAGTTCTTCTACAGCTTATAGTGTATTAAGAGAACTTGCGAAACAGAATGGTAAGAGTATCTCTACAAAAGGGTTTGGTTCTACTGTTTATGTATCAGGTATAGATGGATTAAAGGAATTTGATCATGGACCAAGTTCTGGATGGATGTATAAGGTGAATGGTACACCACCAAATATTGGGGCAGGAGCTTATAGGTTAAAAGCAGGAGATCAAGTCATCTGGTATTATGTCAACATTGAACAATAAGACAAGAGAAATATGTTTGATAGGTATTCTCTCTGCAGTCAATATTGCCTCTAGAGTAGCCTTACAGGCACTTCCTAACTTTAAACCTGTTACATCTATCATTATTATATCTGTACTCTTATTTGGTTTATCATTTGGAATAAAACTCACAGTAGTAACAACTATTGCATCCAATATGATTCTAGGTATGGGGACATGGACAATCTTTCAGATTCTCTCATGGGTAGTCATCTGTTTATTCACTCAATGTATCAGTGACTTCTATAAGAAAATAAACAAAGAACCCCCATTACTTCTTATGGCTCTCTATGCCTTTTTAATGGGTTATGTTTTTGGTTTTGTTGTCTCACTCGAACAATTAATTATTGGTGGTCCTGTCTGGTTTGGTATCTATTATGCCCAGGGGCTCTTATTTGATACATTCCATGCAGTAGGTAATTTTGTCTTTTATTTACTTTGTGCACCTATACTTATGCGTTTATTTAAACAGGAAATGTCTCAATATACAAAAGACTATTACAAGTGATTCATCATGAATCACTTTTTTTGTCATGTAATAAACATATCATCAATATCTGAAAGATACATTTTACATATGATATAGAAAGTCTATAATCACAAGTGGATGGAGGTTAAAACTATGACACCATTATTTCCACGTGTTCAAGAAGTAGAGAACATATTTCACAAAATACTCGCAAGTAAAGAAGCTTGTGCAAGACTAAGAGAAACATTCAATTCAAGTCTAGAAGACTTTCAGGGATCAGAAGAATTAAACAATGAGACCTTTTCAAAAGTCGTTCTAGATAGTTATTCAAATCAGGATATTAGTGCATTATTACTCGCTATATGTGGTAAATCTATGTTTGATTTATTACGTGATGCATATTTGATTCCTCAAACATTTCATGGTAAAGCAGGAGAAAATCCAGTATTACTTACATCACCTTCTGGAGACCTGTTAGAAGGAAAGGACGTCTCACACCATACGATGAGACGATTTAAAAGTATCCTTTCACAACATCAGCCTGTTCCCCGTTCCCTTGTTTATCTGGCTGATGGCTATGATATAGAACGTTATTATAAACATGACGGTTCAGTAGACCAGAGAAAGACAGATGCAGTCAGAGGCATCTTACTTCTTTATGCACTTCCTGATACTAAGAAGCTTTATCTTACACCTGCGCAGGTTTATGCAATCATCTGGGATACATTCTTCAGTATTCAAAAAGAAGCACCTCTTGCTCGTGTCTATTATGGACAGGAAACAGGAGAGAAGAATGATAAAGACTATGATGAAATTGCGATATTGCTTCCTACACATTTGTTTAGAAGACAGATGGTTGAACATATGGAAATCATTGATGGATTAGTTCTATCTTGTAGAGAAAAAATGATGGCTGAAGCCGGTAATGATAGTTTGGAGTTGTAATTATGCCTAGAATCGGATTACGTATTATTAAAACAAGTATTGCTGTCTTCATCATCATGGTATTATTCACTCTCTTTGGCGTACAGAGATCACCTTTCTATGTCCTTATAACCACAATTATCTGTATTCAGCCAGATAAAGAGAATGAAAAGAACCAGGCACTTGTAAGAGCCCTCGGCACACTTATAGGGGCAATTACAGGAGCTATTGTCATGTTTTTACAGCCTTTCATCCATATTGATCTCGCATGGGATTTACTTAATGCATTATTTATTATGTTGACTATTTATTTGACAGTCTTATTTAAAGTACAGCATATGGCATTTATGGCCTGTGTGGCTTATTTAAGTGTTGCAGTGATTCCCCATGCTGGTATTTCACCTTACGCATTTTTATTCTATCGTGTCTTAGATACATGTATTGGTGTTGGTGTAGGTTATCTTGTTTGTACATTACATCTACCAGTTAAAAGAAGAAATGATGTTCTCTTTGTAGCTGAACTTGACGATATGGAACAAACAGCACACCAGCAGTTAAATGACTTCAATAAGACTCAATTGAATAAAATAGTAGATGATGGTGCTTTATTCACAATCATCACAAAAAGAACACCTGCATCCATGCAGGCAGAAATTGAACATCTTAAATTGCATCTCCCAGTGATCGCATTAGATGGCGCAATTTTGTATGACGTACCAAAAAATGAATTACTTTGTACCTACCCATTATCACAAACATTAGGTACAAAGATCACTCAATTATTAGATGATAAACATCTTAATTACTTCTATCACGTTCTCAAAGACGATGTATTATTGACATATTATAATAGTTTCGATCAGTCCGAACAAATGGACTATTATGATATGATGCGTCAATCCCCTTATCGTAATTACATCTTTGGTATGCCTACACACTCATATCAACCTCTTTATATAAGTATTCTTAATACAAAAGAGATTATCTATGATATTATAGATGACCTGATAGATTTAGGATTACATAAACAATTGCGTTATTTTGTAGAAGAAGATTATTTTGAAGGCATGTGCTTACTTAAGATTCTTTCTTATGACGCCACTCCAGAAAACATGCTGGAAAGATTAAAAGAAAAATTAGATATAAAAGAAAGTATTGTATATGGTTCATCTGATGCTATATGTGACGTTATTGTACCTGATAATGATTTCAATAGTATCGTAAAAAGTATCCATAACGAATATGAAGGAATTCAAATGAAAAGAAGACAGCCACAATAAGCTGCCTTCTTTTCGTAATGGGGGAGTCTCAATGTATATTCAATTCATGATCAATATCATGGATTTTTTTATTTGTATACTTATTTGCAACTCCCATGATTAAAGTACTTAATAATACTGCAATAATAGTTAGAATAATATAGATCATAAGAATCACCTCTTTCATGACTATAATATACATGTAAGTTGTGTAATTCGTATGTATTCTCTATGTATTTATTATGTTTTTTTACAATCCTTCCAACATATCATCAAATGTGATACCTAGAGAAAATCCAAAATGGAAATAATCATCTAAAGCATCTTGTAACTTAATAGGACTATAACCATTTCTTAAATCTAGAATATCCTGATTGACTTTAAAGAGTAAATCAACAGAACTGCTCTTTTCAGGCATTTCTTCATGATTCTTGATTTCATCAATCTGTAAGTCATACGCAGTACTCATTAATAAGCGCATACCTTCAATATAAGTGTCTAAAAGAGCATTTTGATCAACCTGAGTATCTTTATCCCAGAATGTATAAACGTGTCCTAGTTCTCCTGTATTATACACACATTGCATAAATGCAAGAAGTTTATGGTCAATCTTCTTAATATCTAGAATATGACCTTTAGGAATATCTAATTCTCTGTTTAATACTAACTGATATAATTTTGATAATTCATTCATTTAAATCACCTCTTATATACTATTATAGTCCAATAAAAAAGAGAATCACGTAGATTCTCTTAAATAATTCCTAAACCTTCTATTAAAATCTTAATACCTATGAGAATAAGAATAATACCACCAGTGATCTGTGCTTTTTGTTGATATTTATTCCCAAATATATGACCTATATATACACCAGCTGATGCAATAATAAATGTCGTTAAACCAATAATAGAAATAGCCATGAAGATATTGATTGATTCAAAAGAGAACGTAACACCTACCGCAAGTGCATCAATGGCAGTTGCGATAGCAAGCATCAACATTGTCTTCCACGAGAAGTCATCATTCTGTTTCTCTTCTTCAAAAGATTCTTTAATCATATTGATTCCAATAAATGCGAGTAATATAAATGCAATCCAGTGGTCAATAGAATCCACTAAACCACTCAATGTGGAACCTAGACAATAACCAATAAATGGCATCAATGCCTGAAATCCACCAAACCATACACCGCATAACAATATATTCTTAATAGACAACTTCTTTACAGATAATCCTTTACATACAGATACCGCAAAAGCATCCATGGATAATCCAATACCAATAAGTAATATTTCTATACTAGACATCTTTATACCTCAACAGGAATATAATCTTCCTTTACAACCTCATAATGCATATTGGATGCAGTCAGCTCATTAAGTTCATCTAAGAAAGAAGTATCTCTTAAATAAACATCATAATGAACTTCTTCATCATACTCAGTATTCATTAATAATAGATTCTTAGATTGTATTAAATAAGATACCTTACGGCTGAAGTGATAGTCAACACTAATACGATATAGTTTAACAAGTTCTTTATCGACTATTTCTGCTTCTTTTAATGCATCTGCAACACTATTAGTATAAGCACGAGTTAATCCTCCAGCCCCTAGTTTAATGCCACCAAAATAACGTGTTACAATCGCAATCACATTATCTATCTTTTGTCTTTGTAATACATTCAACATAGGAAGTCCTGCAGTACCTGATGGTTCTCCATCATCATCTGCTTTTTCTAAAGGACCTACTCGATAAGCGACACAGTTATGTGTTGCATCATCTTTAGAATAGAGTTCTATTAAGTCTTTGATTTCTTTTTCATCATTACATGGAATCAGGGTAGTAATGAATTCTGATTTCTTAATAATGATTGTATTTGTCGTTATTTCTTTGATTGATCTCATAGTTTCACCCGTTCGTATTATAGCGTAAAAGTTGTAAAATAAAAAGAAATAAACTATAATGTACATAGTGTATTATCACTGATGGGGTATTAAAAATGAGTAAAATAGCGATTATTGCAGACAGTGGCTGTCAGATTGATATTAATGGAGAGCATGAAGGTATTTATATTGCACCATTATGTATTGGTCATGGTAGTCAGACATATTTAGATCAATTAGAAATCACAAGTCTTGATGTATTTAATCAGATGAAGGAAACAGATGATATGTTTACAACATCTCAACCTTCGACTGGTTCTTTAATGAAGGCTATGGAAGATGCAAAAAGAGATGGTTATGATGAGTTAATTGGGATTCCTATCGCAACTGGTTTATCATCTACATTAAATGGTATGCAGGTTGCAGCTGATACAGTAGAAATGCCTATTACTTTAATCGATTCTCAAGGAACAGCACATGTTCAAAAGAAGCTTGTTGAAGCAGCACGAAAACTAGTAGAAAAGGGTCAGTCTGTTTCTGAAATTAAAGAAAAGCTTGAAGATATGGTTAAGCATTCAGGTACAATTATTTTTACACCAAACTTGAATCACCTTAAAAAGGGTGGGCGTATTACGCCTGCAGTCGCAATGCTTGGCAATATGTTGAAGCTTGTTCCAGTTATGGAATTGAATAGTGAATTAGGTGGTAAGATTGATACTTTAGGCAAAGTAAGAACAACACGTAAGGCATGTAAGATGCTTGCTGATCGTGTTGTTGAAAGAGGCGCAAATGCGAAAGATTATACATTTGCGATTGAAGATGTTCTTGTACCTGAAGAAGCTCAGCGTGTAAGAGACTATCTTGAAGAACAATTAGGTCCATGTCAAGTTACCATGAGAGAGTTACCAAGTGTTGTAGGTGCTCATATGGGAATTGGTGGTGTAGGAATCCAATTCATCAAAAATCTCGCAGAGTAGGAAGCAGATGATGAATCTGCTTTTTTTATATAGAAAGGAGGTATATATATGCAAAGAGAATTTGAAATGGTTGTACAGACAAGTGCAGCTACACAAAGCTTGCGTTATTTATTGAAAAGTGGTGATATGACGTGTATCACCAAAGGAGAAATTACTAAAAGATTAGAAGCAGCAGTTCTTTTACAGGAATTAAGCTTTCAAGCAGTTATGACAAGTGGTGAAGTCGTAGAGGATATGTTGGAAAATAATTATGAGGATTATGATGAAGCATTAAGAGACTCTCTTAAGACTCATGGTATTACATTTAAAGACTATACTTTTGCGGTTACTTATAAATATGATGAAGAAGCTGTCTTTAAGCCTTTCTTCTCTAGACAATATGGTGCAGACTTAGGTTTTTCACTCCCATTAGTAGATGATATGAAATATGCAAATATGTGTGTATGTCTTGCATTAATAAAACTATCAAGAGAATATGTACGTACGAGTGTGGGTATTACCCATGATTATACTGATGTAAAACCTAGTATTCATTTGACTTTTAAGCCAGGTATATTCTTACCTAAGCTTATTACAGAAAAACCTTATACAGAACTTACATTCAATGCAGTCTATGCAGCTATATACAAGCTGCGTGCTGCGATACGTTTCTTCTCATATGATCATACAGAAGAAGCATATAAGAAATGGATTGATGTCATAGAAGAAATGAGTACGCGACCATATGATGGTATATTAGATGATCTAGATGAACTAGATTATGTACCATCACAAAAAGAAGAACTGTATGTATATGAAGATAAGGTCAATGGTGGAGGTACAGTACAATGTTTAAATAATTCATTTTATGCATTAATACTCTGGGCTGCCATATTGACTAAAGTCATGAATGAACAGTTCTTATATGAAACAAACTACCCAGATATGAACTTATGGGATTATTAATAAAAAGAAAATTATCAAAACACCTATAATAAGGCGCTGTCACCATTAACTTTAACGCATAAATTCTTTCTCTTCGCTATAATAGTGTTAGAAAAAAGAGGAGGGAAAGAATATGTTAGAAAGTTATAAAGAAATTACATCAATCTCATTAAATAAATTAAAGGACTATTTAGATGTCATTGATGTATATCATGATTCATTTATTGATACTTGCAGAAGTCAGAAGAAAATAGAAGGTTATATTAAGGCACACCAAAAGAAATACTTGGGTCTTGCCTTAAAGAAACTCTATGAAATAGATGATATGCAATGTTTAGAAAATCATCTCGTAATGATTGAATACTTATTTGGAGAACATCCTCGTATTCAATCATTGAATAAGAATTTATGTAACTATATGCTCCATAATGGATCACCATTAGATGTATACCGTATTGTGAGACATTTGATGCCTTTCTCATATCTTGCACTTATCTCTTTATTAGTAGATAAAGAAGTGATTACTTATGCACAGGCTGCTTACTTTTCTTTAGTAGAAGAAGATATAGAAGGGGCTTATGAATACTTAAAGAAATGTGAAGTGGAACCAGATGAATCACTTCTAAATCTTTATGCATCTTATGACTTAATTGGTTATTTCCAGCTTGTGGATCATTATAGTAAAAAGGTATCTTACCAGGTATCAGGAGGCATAAGATGGGAGAAAAAATGTGGGCTGTCTTCTCATTATTGATGAATTCAGAGGAATGCATCAGTGCAGAAGATATACAGCATCAATTAGAAGAAAAAGGTTATGATATTGGTTTAAAAGCTGTATATGCAGTGATTAAACAGATCAATGTATTTACATCTTTAATGTTTGGAAAAGAAATAATCAAAGCAGTCAGACGTTTTGGTTATATGATTGAAACAGGTTATTTTGATGAAGCACAGATACAATTACTCATTGATATGGTGAATTATCGTCAAGATCTGACAAATAATGATAAAAGAGAAATAGTTAATAAGCTTTTAAAACTTTCACCTGCTAGACAGAAGGATTATCTCATTGTACCAGAATTAGAAGATGATGATGAAGGTGTCTATTCTCTAAGTAAAAATCTAAAGATTATTACTTCCGCAATACGTAATAAGAAGGATATACGTTTCCAGTATGTAGACTATTCTATTAGGGATGGACATCCTGTAGAAACATACTCTACTAAGGGTAATGCAGGTATTAATCATGAATATTATAATGTGAGTCCTTATAATACAGTGATTGTGGATGGTCATTACTATTTACGTGCTTATTATAATAAGCATAAGGACTCATTGACTACATTCCGTATTGATCGTATTAGAAAGCTAGATAAGAGCCGTACATATTATTTTGATTTTGATGATGAGGAAAAAATGAGTGAATCATTGAAACAATCACTTGCGAAGTCAATGAATAGTTTCTTTGATGGTGATGAAATTACACTACATATTAAGTTTGATGGTGTACTTATTAGAGAAGTTGTATCACGTTTAGGAAAAGATATTACTATTAATAAAACTATTGCGCCAATAGAGAATGATCATCAATGGTATGAAACACGTGTTGAAGGAATTATCTTTAATACAGGTTTAATGAACTGGATTAGACAGTTTGGTCCAATGATTATTGTGGTAGGTCCAGAAAAGCTTAAAGAAGCTATTACAGATGGATTAGAAGAGAACTTAAGCTACTATAAAAAATAGGAGTATACTATGTATATATTAAAATTGTGCCAGGGTGAGTTAAGTATCAATGTTGGCTTATTTCATACAATAGAAGAAGGCAGAAAGCTTATATCTCAATTAGCTGGATATCAGTATGAAGATATTGAAGGGTTTGAGTATGAGTACTTTGATCCTACTACTGTACCTGATTATGTAGAACTAGAATATAATGGTCATATTGTACCTTTTACTACATATATGTTTACTGGTGATGGAAAGGTAGATATTTATTGGAATGAGATAGTAGACTTATCTATACCAGGAGATGGAATGATTGAAGGAGCTACAAGAGTGGATGCTTATTCTATTCCTAATGATGAAATTAAGGACTACATAGAGAAAAGAGAATACAACTATAGATGTGTTAAACAATACTTAGAATCTAAAGGATATGAGGTAGAGAGAGCTTATTTTGGTTCTGAAGATGGCGAAGCCATCTTATACAGAAATACAGATGAGTGGCATTTCTTAACACATATGGATCCTAGTTTTGTGGAACCTGAAGACATAATAAAAGACTTAGACATTTAGGTGTCTAGGTCTTTTGTGTTATGGGATAAGATTATTAATTTGATCTTTTAAAGCCTTATAGTAACTACGGCTAATAGGAATAGAAGTACCATCTATAAGAAGTGCTGAATCTTTTGTGATTTCCTGAACCATCTTTAAATTAATAATCTGACTACTCCCACGGGCAAGCCCGTGGGGTTCTGATTGCCAAGTGTAGCTTGTAATCGTACATCATTTTCAGACTTT
>PPYF01016818.1_pt1 | contig 41871 bp, 47 predicted proteins | sample 1559871 | NCBI WGS metagenome assembly PPYF01 (sample SAMN08240021, study PRJNA423297) | Human gut metagenome, whole genome shotgun sequencing project.
CATCGCTGAACGCATCCCATGAACCGTCCTTGTTGCGCTCAACCCACAGTCGCTTACCCATGGCTATCCTCTTTCATTTTTTTGTTGCGTGTATGTGTTTTGGCATTATCTGTCTTTTTGCGTGTTTGGTGTTGGGATTGTCCGATTGTTGGCTGTGTCGTGGTTTGCTTATGCCCACATACATGTTATACTGAATATGTCCACATAAAATAGTCGAAAGAGGAGCAACGCCATGAGCGTCACCATCAACAACCAAACCAGCCCAGCCACAGAATTCGCATGGGACGGCTGCCACAAAATCTACCTGCTCGACAACGGCGACACCGACAAAAACGGCGAATACGGATACATGCTCTCCAAGAACGGAGAAGCCGGCTACAAAGTGCTGCCGGTCAGTGAATTGCAGCGCGTATGGGACCAGTCCTGTCCGCTCCGCTTCATCAGCAACTGGACACTTGACAAGGATTATGTTTCCCAGTGCTACGAGAAGCCTGTCACCATCGAAACCAAGTAAAGGCCTGACTATGTTCGACGGGAAGAAAACCATCACCGGAAACTACACCGCGGCAGACGCCGCACAGGATCTGAAAACCGGAAACGATACACGACTGTTCGACATGATCAGCGATGTCGACGACTTCGACACGACCATGGAAAACCTCTGCAACCATGTACTCGCCTATATGGGAGGCGTGTCCGACTGGAATCACAGACTGCATGATCTGCTCGCCACCGCCGCGATCAACGCGGCATACGACGCGATACGCGCGAACAAAAGCAAGGCCGACACGATAGGCGACCTCACCCAAGCCTATTACGCGGAGATCGACCATATCCGGGCCGTAGCCAAAGCAGTCGGGGTCGAACTCCGACGCGACCCAGTCCATCAGACCCGCACTATTTGAAAGAAGCAGTAGGAATGACCATCTTCACACGAGTAACCCTCAATCCGGTCAACCCGGACGTGCGTAAAGTAATCCGTTCCCCCGAAGCCGTTCACGCCGTAGTCAGTGCGGCAACCTCCGGCAGCACGCGCCCCTTGTGGCGTTTGGACGGGGATAGGCTGTACATCGTCTCCGACCAGTTGGACTTAGATCGGCTTGAAGCCCGACTGGGTAAGCCGGTTGTCAACACGCTTGACTATCAGCTGTTCCTCGACAAGCTACAAAACGGCGAAACCCGTCGCTTCACGTTGACCGCAACACCAGTCGCAAGCAAGGACGGGAAGCGCACCCCGTTGCGCACGCCGACCGGAATGCACCAGTGGGCGGAACGCAAGCTCACCCAAGCCGGCACCACGTTGGATACGTTGAACGTTCTCAATGTTCACGCCACCCGGTTCAACCGTCAAGGCCGTAAGCTGACGTTCCACACCGTCGAATACACGGGAACGTTCACCATCGCCGACAGGGACAAGCTCGCCCAGGCGATGCTTGCCGGTGTCGGTCATGGCAAGGCCTACGGGCTGGGCCTGCTGCTGCTTTTTTGATTATTATTCGACGCAACTGAAAGAAGCATTGATGCTAGAACATTCATTCAACCTCGTCACCGAACCATGGATCCCCGTACTCGCGGACGGCAAGCACGAGTCCTACTCACTGGAAACCCTGTTCGACCAGCCGACCTCTATCCGCCAACTGGATATCGCCGACACGTTGGAACGAGTCAGCATCATGCGACTGCTACTCGCCATCATGTACGGCGCGCATCAGGACGGGTACTCGTCCCCAGCGGCGGCAAAACGCATCATGAAAGCCGGACGCGATCAGGAAATCATCGACTACCTGCACGCATGGGCATACCGGTTCGACCTCATGTCAGAAACAGAACCGTTCCTGCAAGTCGCCAACATGATGCCGCAAGGCAAAACCAAGGACTACGGCTTCACCCGACTCCACCCCGCATTGCAGCGTCCACTCTGGCAGACCCACGACCCATATAAGCCCATCACCCCGGCTGAAGCGGTGCGAATGCTGCTGACCTGCAACATGTACGACGTGGCCGGAGTCCACACAGGTATGAACGGCGATCCGAAAGCCTCGGGAGGCAAACGTACCCCACAAGGGGTGGCGCAGGCCGGAGGACTCGCTATTGCCATCATCGACGGAAACAACCTGTGGGAGACCCTGTTGCTGAACTTCTGTCCCACGGATAAAGGCAACAAGCCCATCTGGGAGTATCCGCCGCTCGAATGCGTGGACGTGAAACCGGAGACCACCGGGCCTGCATACTATTACACGTATCCGGCCCGCCGAATCCGACTGCTCTGGAACGAAAACAACCTATGCACCGGAGCCTACGTCACCTATGGGAACCGTTCCGAATGGACCACGCCGGAAAACGAACACATGGCCTTCTGGACTCAGGACAAGACCGGCAAATCCAAGCCGGTGAACCTCACGTTCGGCCCATTGATCGACCGACCATTGTGGACACAATGGGACAAGGCCTTCGTTGAACCTGACGGCGACGAACACTATCCCGCAACATTCTTATGGGCATCGAACTTCAATTCGACCGTCAGCTTCGACACGGTTGCAGTCCAATACGGCAGCCAGTCCAGCAGCATCGCACGAATCCGCCAAGACCACATGACCTTGGATATGCGGCGTATCAGCGAACACAAGCAGGTCAGTCTCATCGTGGACGAGCTCGTGAAACAGGCATGGCCGAAAGTTGCCGACAACGAGAACCCGCACAACTCTTGGGTTAAAGCGGACAAGGTGATACTCCCCTATCTGGCAGGGGGAAAGGAGCCCAATCTTGGCTAACAAATACCTTACATGGGCACGGCCACGGCTTGCAAAACTGCAAGACGGGTATTTGAACGGCACCTACACGCGCGCCGACCTCGCCAATCTGCGCAACAGTTTCAAAAAACCATGCGGCTCCGATCCGAAAGCCGCCAAATGGTCTTTGTATGGCATGGACTACCGCGGGTGCAGGAAGCCGACGCGCATGGAGCAGGCATCATGGTATGCGTTCGGTCTGTACGCCTATCACCAGCAGGGCGACCAGTACAAGCCCATGTACGTGGAGGGCGAACGCTTCAACAAAGCGTTACGAGCATTGGCGGACACCGGCGAAGATGTTGACGGACTCTACCGGAAACTGTTGAACGCCCACAGCATGCAGGAAGCCGCACCGTTCTGCCTGCGAATAATCCGACTATTGAACGAACACGACATTCCCCTGGATCACGCCCTATTGGCATTGGACTTGGTGAGGCTCGGCAAACCCGACTCCGTAGACGTGGTACGACGCGACTGGGGGCGACTACTCGACTGATTGTCCACCGGCTCGCTGGCACTGGACAATCAACCTAGAAAACAGGTATGCAATCTGCATAAAAGACCCATGTATGGTCCCAAAAAAACTTGAAAACTAAACTACCTACCCCGCAGGCGCGGGGATAAACCGAACCCGTTGCGCCGATGGAATTCCTCGCGGTGACCTACCCCGCAGGCGCGGGGATAAACCCGTGCGTGGACACGTTCCGTGCGGGAAGTCAAGACCTACCCCGCAGGCGCGGGGATAAACCTAGGTACAGGGAGAACACGACCCATAGTGTGATACCTACCCCGCAGGCGCGGGGATAAACCTCTGGCTTGTTCTGATCGGTTGGCTGGCATGGACCTACCCCGCAGGCGCGGGGATAAACCCGTGGAAACTCGTTCCACTGCTATCCAGCGTCACCTACCCCGCAGGCGTGGGGATAAACCTGAAGCGCAACGGGAATCCGAACATGCCGACGCACCTACTCCGCAGGCGCGGGGATAAACCGATGGTTTGACTTCCTCCCGATGCTTTAGCACCGGGAGGAAGTCAAGCTCGGGAAAAAGTTGATGGCCTGCTCGTGGGTGTGTTGCGTTGGCTCAGATACATGTTATACTGAATATGTCCACATAAATAATTGAAAGAGGAAACCATGAACACCAACACCCTTGAGCAGTCCCAAGACACCACCGCCATCGAGACAATCCGCGAACAGCTCAAAGCGAAGAAACGCGGGCAAGCAGTCCGCGAACTCGCCACCCCACTGCTTCAAGCATGGACGAACGCCATCGAAGGCAACAATCCCAATCTTGACGATCTCACCGGTCTACCCGAGCTCATGTCCGAAGTGCTCAGCGTCAGGGACGCGGCAATCATCGCCGCCATCAACCCACAGCTCAGCATGAGCACCATCATCGATATCGCGGCGAACCCACACTCCCAGTATTCAAAGGACATACTCAACCAGACGCTGCAAGACGGGTTCGACAATCCCGACGCCAAGCCCGACCATGAAAGGCTTGTGAAAGCGGCTGGAATCGCCCGCAGTCTCGCCGGCCTCGCCTCCGAGGAAAAATACCGAGCCCAGCCATTCGCAATCTCCGCATACCTTGCATGGTGGGATGGCAACAGTCGCGACGCCTCATTCGCCGCAGTGTCAGCGCTTGACGCCGACTCCAATACCAGTCTCGCCATGCTTGTCATTTCTGCGGTGATGCACGGCAAGAAGCCCGCATACCTCAACTGAAAGAATCAGGTGACAACGCGATGGAAGAACCAATCCAGCTGCCCAAAATCGTCAACAGTAAAACGCTCTCCAGCAAAAATCTCCGGAATAGGGAAGACAAGGCATCAATGGAGACACTTGGCAATCCCGAAGTTCGCGATTGTCTGCGCGACCGACTGGTTGCCGGAATGCGGCAGCAAGTCGAATCGTTGATCCAGCAGGAGGTTCCAGCTCTCGCCGCCACCTTACAGGAGTCATACAATCTCCAGCCCCATGAGGAGCTTCTGCGACTATGGTTGACCAACGAACTCAAGGAAGCCTTGGGCGGTTCATGCCAGAAAGCAGCTGCCGCAGCGTTCAGCGCGGGCGTCAGCAAAGCCAACATCGCCCGCTCTGTGGGAATCGCTTCGAATAACGCCGAAGTTCGGTTCCCGGTCCTGAAGGAGCCGCCAATGACCGACTGACAATCAGGGCAAAGAACACAGTTATCCAGCCGAGTCCACACGGCATTATCAACCAAACCAGAAATCAGGAGAACCCACCATGGGAATTTTCATCGACATTCACGCAATCCAGACCCTTCCACCCGCCAACCTCAACCGTGACGAGAACGGCCGACCCAAAACCTCCATCTACGGCGGCGTACCCCGTATGCGCGTCAGCTCGCAGGCATGGAAGAAAGCAATCCGCGACAACTTCCGTGAAACCATCGACAGCAGCAAGCTCGGCTCGCGCAGCCGTGAGTTCACCAAGATGATCGCGCAGCGCATCAACCGCGACCCGGAAGACGAACATCTGCTGAAAGTCACCGGCGAGCTGATGAAAGCCGCAGGTCTGCCCGCCGACAAGAACCGTCCAGGCAGCACCAGTGCGCTCCAGTTCTTTGGTGAACAGCAGTGGCAGAAGCTCGCCCAATACGTCGAGGAAGCATACGGCAGCACCGAGCCGAAGGAAACCATTGCCCCGCACCGTTCCGACATCAAGAAACTGCTCGACTCCGACCAGAGCATCGACATCGCGTTCTTCGGACGTATGAGCGCCAGTAGCGACAAGGGCACCGGCAGCGAGTACGTGGTGGATGCGGCCAGCCAGTTTGCGCACGCCATCAGCGTGAACCGTGCCGACGTGGAAAACGATTATTATGCGGCCGTTGACGACTGCGATAATACGAGTGGTGCCGGCATGATTGGCGAAACCGGATACTTGAGCGCCACCCTCTACCGTTACGCCTGCGTCGACGTGAACCTGCTGAACCGTAACCTCGGATACGATAAGGAAGCCGTGCGGCTCGCCCTGTCCACGTTCCTGAACGCCTTCGCATTGAGCCTGCCGTCAGGCAAGCAGAACAGTTTCGGACATCAGACGCTTCCCTCGTTCATCGAAACCGTAATCCGCACCGACCGGCCCATTAACCTTGTAGAGGCCTACGAGAAGCCGGTCAATACTGACACGATTCCCACCAGCGTGCAACGACTGCTCGAACAGCAGGCCGACTATCAGAACACGTATGGTCTGGCCGCCGCCGACACGTTCACCATGGCCGACCTGAACGCGCGCAAGGCGATGGACAAGGACCAGCAAGACACATTGCTCACACTCCCCCAACTGGTCAGCGAGACCACCAATACCGTCATCAAGGCGCTCTGATCACCATGCCGACCCTACTGCTCCAGTTGAAAGGCCCGTTGCAATCATGGGCCACCGAAGACGGGTACACGCACCGCAACACCGGCAGCCTACCCACAAAAAGCGGAGTCATCGGACTCGTCGCATCCGCTTTGGGACGCGCCCGCGGAAGCGACATCAGCGACCTCGCAGCCCTCCGATTCGGCGTGCAACCCGTCCACACAGGCCCACGGTTGACGGACTTCCAAACCATGGGCAAACGAGCGGACGGGAAGCCTAACCCGTTGGAAACGAAAGAATATTTACAGGATTCCACATTCACCGTCGGGTTGGAGTCCAACAATTTACGACTCCTGCGAACAATCGGCGCCGCTATCCAACACCCCGTATACATGCCATACCTAGGACGACGCGCCTGCCCACCAGCCGGCCCTATCCGAGTCGGATTGGTAGACAAGCCGTTGGAACAGGCGTTCAAAGGCAAGGAACAGGCGCACGTCGAAACCATCGATGGCACGGAAGCATACTGGGATCAACCGGCCAACAACCGAGTATTCCAGGCACGCTACTCCAATGCTATTGACCCGTTATTCAATGCGGTAGCCGAAGCCCAAAAGAGCTGAAACCATGAGTGACTTCACGCCGGCGGACCTGCCACGGGTGGCGGAACGTATACCCTACCTGTACTTGGAGCAGTGCGTCATCAAACGCATGAACAATGCGCTGGTAGCGGCGGACGAGAACGGCGAAACCCAATTACCCATCGCGACCATCGCGGTGCTCATGCTCGGGCCCGGCACAACCATCACGCATGATGCCGTCATCCTGGCAAGCGACACCGGCGCGATCATCGTATGGGCCGGAGAGCAGGGAGTCCGCCACTATTGCAGCGGTTCCGCACTCACCGGCTCCACCAGACTTCTGGAACAGCAGGCCAGACTCGTATCCAACGAGAGGTCACGTCTCATGGTCGCCCGACGAATGTACGCAATGCGATTCCCCGGCGAAGATCTGTCCCATACGACGATGCGCCAACTGCTCGGCATGGAAGGCACCCGAGTCGCAGCCCTGTACACGGCTGAGGCGAAGCGCAACGGCATACAATGGCACGGCAGGAAATGGGATGACCGTGGCGGAGCGGTCAACATCGCACTATCCACGGCCAACAGCTGCCTGTATGGTGTAGTCCATGCGGCGATCACCGCATTGGGATGCAGTCCGGCACTCGGTTTCGTTCACTGCCACAACCGCCGCTCGTTCCTCTTCGACATCGCGGATCTGTACAAGGCGGAGTATTCGATTCCACTGGCTTTCCGACTGCACGCCTGCACTCCCAGCCTGGTTGACGGAATCGCACGACGACGAATGCGCGACATGATGCAGGACGGCAGACTGCTGGAACGTTGCGTACATGATGTTTCCACCCTCCTCTCGGAGGAGTCCGACAACGAAGACACTTGTTCCGTCTGGACTGGCGGGCAACGATACGGGAAAGCCGGTCAATCGTGGGCACCGTCGTGATACGTCTCGAAAGCGCTCCACAAGGACTGCGCGGACACCTATCCCTATGGATGGTGGAAATCAGCAGCGGCGTATACGTCGGAGATCTCAACACCCGGATTCGTACGCGACTCTGGCAACGAATCCTCTCGGAACTCGGCACAGGCAGAGCGACGATGGCATGGCATTCCCAGCATCAGCTACACGTCAGCAGCCAAAACGGAAAAAAGACGATAACCGCTTTCGAGGGAACCATCCTGATGTCCAGACCGCCTAAAGCCAAGGACAATACGGCCTGAAAACAGGTACGCAATTTGCATAAACGGCCCTCGCATGGCATTGAAAACGTTGAAAACTAAAGTATCTACCCCGCACACGCGGGGATAAACCTATGTCAACAGAACGATGGAAAATCAGCGCATGATCTACCCCGCACACGCGGGGATAAACCATCGCACAGCATAACATCTTCAATGTCGGCTTGATCTACCCCGCACACGCGGGGATAAACCATTATGGACGCAAAATCGGCAATGCCGTGCTGCGATCTACCCCGCACACGCGGGGATAAACCCGGTCCATCCGAGCTGTCGTAGGGAAGGCGCACATCTACCCCGCACACGCGGGGATAAACCGGATGTAGTCATGGGGCTGCGATTCGCGGGGCGATCTACCCCGCACACGCGGGGATAAACCCGAGTAGCGCTTTCTGTACTCGCAGATCATGTGATCTACCCCGCACACGCGGGGATAAACCCTGCTATTCTTCAGCAGATATGCGTCCGCATCATCTACCCCGCACACGCGGGGATAAACCTCTGCCAGATGAGCAGCAGGAACGTCGGCACAATCTACCCCGCACACGCGGGGATAAACCCAAATCAGAGGGTTCGAACATTGTCCGGTATCATCTACCCCGCACACGCGGGGATAAACCGAAGATTTCCTAACTATTTCAAAAGATGAAATGATCTACCCCGCACACGCGGGGATAAACCGTGCAAAATCAAGATCAAGCTACTCGCGCAGGAATCTACCCCGCACACGCGGGGATAAACCGGAAGACGTCGGCTTCTGTCTCCGTGGGCTCGAATCTACCCCGCACACGCGGGGATAAACCTTGGTCTGTTGGTCTTTGTGCCGGGTGCCATCAATCTACCCCGCACACGCGGGGATAAACCGACGTGAAGCGACAGCTGACGTACCGGCTGAACATCTACCCCCGCACACGCGGGGATAAACCTAAATCTCTGATGTCCGCCGCAGCATCGCCCGGATCTACCCCGCACACGCGGGGATAAACCGCGGTATTCGCACGATGATTGACCTATGCGTGAATCTACCCCGCACACGCGGGGATAAACCATAACCCCCTCTCTTTCCCGTGCCGATTTACGGATCTACCCCGCACACGCGGGGATAAACCGGAGCGAGTCGATCGTCATTCATCAGTTGCCGGATCTACCCCGCACACGCGGGGATAAACCGGTGGAGAACTGACCTGCGTGCTGGCGGTCATTGCCTGATCTTTTTGCTTTTCATCAGATACTTGTTATACTGAATATGTCCACATGAAATAATCGAAGAGGAAAAAACCATGAACAGGAAAACTATCACCTCGTATCTCAACAACCACTTCGTCAACTGCGAGCAAAACCCAGAAGACTGGAGCATCGAAACCCTCACGGACTCAGTGGATCAGCAGGAGAAGTGAGAACCGTGAACCATCCCGATCAGCGCAGCCAATCCTACGCCGCGATACTCCCCACGTTGAAAGACCTCGGCTATCGAGCCGACGTGAAAACCAGCATCGACGACGAACGATTCATCGTCACTGTCAGCGGCAAACCCACTGTCCGCGTCTACAGCGACGGCGGATGGAAACGAGACGACGGATTCAAAGGAAACAATCCCGATGAACTGCTCCGCTTCTACCGGCATGAACACTATCTGGAAGCATTGAAACACTGGGAAACCGGAAACTGGCGCGGTATCGCCCGCGATCTGCTCATCGACAGCGGCGTACGCATGGGCGCAGTCCTATCCGCCGAACAGGCCGGCAGCCACCTGGACGTGGAATACCGCCCGTCCTCCGGCCTCGCCGAAACCATTCGCTTCAACCGCGTGCAGACGAAAACCGTGAACATGCTGAAGCGTTTGGAAAAAGACTCCCACATCCCGGACTTGGAGGCAGCTGCATGAGTGTGAGCCTGAAGAACGCTCTGGTCAACATTGCCGGCGAACTCGACACCATGAGCAACGACGAGGCATTCACCATCCCGTTAACGAAAATGCAGGAGTTCGCGGACCGGTTCGCCGGGACTTGGCTCAATGAGCATGACCGCATACTCAAGGAACAGGCATGGGAGGAAGGCTACCTGCAAGGCGCCGATGACGAACGTATCACCCAGAACGAAAGCAACGGGAAAACCAGTCCGGCAAAAGCCAACCCCTACCGTTCTACGGAGGCGAAACGACATGAGTGACTGGAGAGAATCAGCCGCATGCGCCGGCTATGATCCGGAAATCTGGTTTCCCGGCAACAGCAAACTCATGCGACAGGAAGCGATACACATCTGCCACACGTGCCCGGTGATGATGCAATGCCGCAGATTCGCGGAAAAGAACAACCGTATCTGCGGATACCCGCTGTGCGGCATCTGGGGCGGCAAGGAATTCACGCCACGCGAGCTGAGAAAGGCGGGTTCGATCATATGAGCAACAAGAACCCTCTACTCACCCTATCCGGCAACCTTGGCGACCGGTTCGTCAAACTCAGCCAGCAGAAACAGGAACCCGACATCTGGTACAGCGAACGCAGCCTCTACAAGCTCAGATTCGGCATGGATTTTCACGAGTATCAGGAAGGCGAGGAGGAGACCGGTGAAATGGCTCCCATCCTTACGATGCGCCACCGCATCAAAACCCGTGAGGACGCATTGAAACTCCAATTGTCGTATCGGACGTTGCACACAAGGTTCGCCAAACGCACTCCATACAGCCAACGCCTGGAGCTGGCGCATGGGGCGACACATAAAGACAAGACCGGTGCAGTGTGCGCATACATCGTCGGCATCGTCACTGATTTCGCGACGTTCACGGACGGTCGGCTGGCTCGAATCTGCCTGACTTCGCCGTTTCTGGTGGAGAAGCCGGGAATGGCGAACGGCAAACCATTCGACTCGCATATCTGGCTACGCATCGACCGGCTTCACGCGGACGGCGATTATGCCGACCCAGCCGACCCGGATCCTCGAGTACATAACCAGAACCAGGATTTGTCCGGCGAGATTCACGTCGGCGAATTGCTGACGATCGCAGCGCAAATCAACACGTATATGGATTCGCAAGGCCGCAAACGTCTGGGAGCCGGTGAATGGTCTCCATTGACGGCCGCACTCATCTACGGATACACCGGTGCTGACGGCCGTTCCGTGTACAAGCATGTTCCAATGCACTTGTTGAAGCATCTTCGCCTACTGAAAATCGAATCAGACGGCACCTCACGATGGGCTGACCCACACATGCTGGCGTGCGAAGTCGAGAGCGCGGAACGCAAGTATCCGAAATCAGCGGGAGAAATGCGGCTTACGCACGATGTTCCCGTAGGGGCGGCGGCGTGAGCAGGCAACAGCAATCCGACGGATACCGTTGCGAAGCGTATGCGATACGGAAAGCGGAACAGCTCATCAAAGCATTAATGCAAGCCAGAAAGGAACCGGCACAGTGAACCTGATCCTGATCAAAACCGGCGTCAACATGTTCGCCGTTATTCGAAACGGCGTAACAGCCGGCAGCCTTAAACGGGAAACCATCAACCACAAACACATGTGGCATGCGACCGGCATTGACGGAAGCCAAGGCATCTTCCAATCGAAACGCACCGCCGCCGAATGGCTCGCACGGGAGGCGGCTGATGGTCGATGTATCCCTTGACTTCGGCATGCTGGACGGCAAGCCGGTAACACTGCGCGAACTACCTCTGACGCAATACGGGTTGCGATGCAAGCTTGCTTGCCCGGAATGCGGCAAGCCGTTGGAATTGGTGCGGCGTAGCGTCGAACATCCGGAATATGGGTGGAAGTGCCTGCGCCATCATGTCGGCGAGGACAGCAAATGCGAGGGATACGGGGAAAACAGCTGCCACACTCTTTCCGAATATCTTTTGTCCCGTGCCGTGGGTGAAAAGATACTGTTGCCGACCATCAGCGCTTGTGACGGCGTTCCGCACATATCTCGGTATACGGATAACGGCGCCTGCCGTACCGGCTGGTCAAGCCGACCACGGGAATGTTGCGAACTTGATAATGAGTATTCCTGGCGGGAAAAAGACGTTCAAGTTCCTGACCTGCTGGCCTCTCCTCCCATTGAAGCCGAGATTGTGAGCGTGGAATCGGAACAGAGGCTTGAATGCGGTCTCATTCCCGATCTGCTTCTCACTGTGAAAATCGGCGACAAGACCTTGAAGATTGCGTTCGAGGTCAGGTACACGCATCCGAAAAGCCTAGAGGACGTGCAGCGATATGCCATCTACGGGATGCCGGTCATCGAATGCCTGGTGCGGGATATAGACGTGCATGACGAGGAAGCGGAAACCAAGCTGAGGAACCGGCTGCTTGGACACGACGGCCGTATCGAATGGCTGTACCATCCGAACGCGAAACAACTGACCGACAAACGGTACCGGCTCGTCTGGTCGTGCGGCTCGCATGCGGGAGTCCGCCGGAAGCTCGTCAAAGACGACAGGATGCGCGAATGGGTGAGGTGCGCTGAGGATGGCATCGTGCCGAATCTCGCGGCGTACTGGGATATGGACGGCTGGTATACGAGAATCTACGTCGGCGTCATAGGGGAATCCGCCCTGATTCACGGCGGTTCTCTCTATTCAATCAAAAAGTTCAAGAGCGTCATCGACCAGCTGACCAATGAGCACCGGCGGGAAGCGCAGACCCTGATGGAAACGACACCGCGCACATTCGACACGCTCCGCGTGATGCCCATCCACTGCTGGAAATGTCATACGCTTATCAAAGTCTGGTGGATGCAGGAATCACAAATAGTATGCAACACCAAAACCCGTGTCGAGGAACGAACCCCAGTGATCAACGCGGTGGACAAACAATATCCGCAAATCCGCAGATGCTTCTTCACCAACAAGGAAGTCAAAGCCCGAGGCTGGCTCAAATGCCGCATCTTCGCATGCCCATACTGTCAAGCCATTCAGGGAGACACCTACATTCGAAACGAGTATTGGCGGCAAAAGAGCACACAACAGGAGATGAACGTCGGATGAAACACGCAATAGAAATTCTCGACAAGATACAGAAAGCATTACCAGCAGTAATAATTCTGCTGGGCGTGGTCGGATTCCTCATCGAACTCATGGCTCACCTGCTGACCGGTAGCACCATGACTATGGCTTGGGCTTTGCCCGGCATAACCGTCGCCATCGTCTGGGTGGGGCTTGTTGTCGCGGATGTGGCACTATCGATGGTCACGGACGGCTTGGACGGTGGCGACGATCAACTTCGCAAATAGTGGACGGAAAAATCAGTGTACGTTCAACGGCAGGAACATTTTTCCGGAGTGATCAATATGCCGGAAGCCATAATGCTCATAAAATCTTACCGCCGAATCCGAAGCGGGCTCGACAAGCAGCGCCTTGGCTCCCACTATTTCAGCCGCGCTAGAAGCTCGCAAGGTTGCATCCCTCAGTAGTTGAGAACCTACGTGCATGGTCTGGTAGCGTATATCGACTCCCAACATTCCCAAAAGTATCGCCGGAATCGGATCCGGGCTGTTTCTTTTCAACCATCCGTTCGCCTCGGTGTGATTGATACCGTATGCGCTGAGTGTGTAGAAGCCGGCCAGCACTTCATTTGAGAAGGTAGCGTATGCGACGGCAGTATGCTGTTTGCCGGCGTTCTTCAACTGGTTTCGCAGCCAGTTGTTGACAACCGGCAGTCCACAGTCAAATCCGTAGATGTTATCTTCTATGGTCAGTCGTCGCGGAATGGTGAAATCAGTCATTTCCAGATGGGTTCGCTTTCAAGCAGTTCGACCATCTTTGCGGGCATGGGTTCATCCAAGGCTTTTATGAACGAGTTCCATTGCTCATCATCTAGATAGAGTGTGTGCGATTCCTGAATGTCTCGGTCGGCAGCGACTAGCAGGTTGGACAGCGCCCATTGGGACGTACTGAGACCCTTGGTCTCTGCCGCTTGGTCGAGGCGTTCCTTTTGCGATGGCGTGAGCCGCATTTCGAAGCGGCTGGCTTTGTTGATGGTTTCTGTCATATCTTGATTGTACGGCATTTGTACGTAATTGGTCAAATTCTATATACAACCAACAAGAAACACAGCGATTTGAGGCGAATTGTCTGGTTGATGAAGTCGCAGCGCGAATTGGCGTTGTCTGAAGACTTCGGCAACTGATATGTTATACTGAATGTGTCCACATAAAATAGTCAAGGGAAGAAAAACACCAGTCATGCAACCACTTATAACCGGCATAACCTCACTGCACAAGACATACACCATCCACCAGTGCGAAAAATGCGGAAGCCTACGCGAAGCATTAAGCACCAAAACCATCGACAAATGCGCGTTCTGCGACAACCTCGACTTCGAAGCCAAGTACATATCCGCGCTCATCTCATTCGTATACGACGCGACCAAAGGCAAAACAACCAACCCAACATACGCAACCTTCGTCAGTGCACAGGATGCCGAACTCCCGGAACATGTGACCGAGATATGCAAAGACAACCCGCAAACTGGCTGGACGGTAAAAATGCAGTACGGCAACCTATACGTGCTGCACAGCTACAGCTGCGAATGGGACAGGGTAATGCTGCATGTTCAGAATCAGAATGTGTTCGGCAACGAGCAGGAAGACTTCGGCGCACGCTGGCAGATGGCGGAAATCATCCGAATCTGGAAGGACATTCTTTCCGAACGAATCGAGCTGACAGCATGAGCGACATCGAAGATTACAAGGAACGACTGGCATCGTTCAAGGAACAGCGCATACTTTCCGCATGGGTCGGAGGCTCGCATGCACACGGATTGTCCGACACGGGAAGCGATGTGGATCTGCATGTGATACTCACGCCTGAACCGGAGGAGATCATGCTGGGCGAAGCCTCATGGAACCATAGCCTGCATGAGCCGGATGTGGCTGTAATGACACCTATCGCCTACATGCATGCATTGCTCAAGGGAGCTCCGAACATGCTGGAATCATTGACCTTGCCTGTTGACTGTCTGCTCTTGGATTCCGGTCTGCTGCGCTCATTGTCACCGTATGCGAAAAAACTTGTCACATGCAATACGTTGAAGGCCGCCACCGGCAACGCGCGTGCGAACATCCGCGCATTGGAACGCCGTACCGACTTGTCGGAACGAAAGCGCAACAAGATGATGGCGGAAACGGAGCGCCTGCTGCTGTCAGCGCAGCGCGTGCGGGCTGGTGGTGTCGCATGGCCATGCCGTCTGGATGATGATGACATACAGACGTTGCGCCAGATACGCGAAACCGGTGTCCCGGTCGAACATCTGAACGATTCTCTTCGCCTCACCGTTGATGCCGTCACTCCCCCGTTGCCGCCGTTGGATGTTCTGCCGCGCCGCCAGACGAAGGAATCGATCATCGACCTGCATCACAGGATTTTGTCCTCCGATATGGAATCGTTCTCCATGAATGACCTGTTCGACGCTTTGAGCCGATTCGAGGCCGCTAATGAGTGAGCAGAAACCCTGGCAGCCATCCACCATTCAGGTCGAGACGGCGGCGATGGCGTTCAGAGCCCAGCAGATGCGATTGTGGAATCTGGTGGAGGAGAGCGCGACGGTCGGCCGTTGCTGGAATCAGACACCCGCATGGTTGCGCTGCGAGTACCGTCAGGCGACCGCGGCGATGTTGCGCGCAGCGCATTCGCATACACCGGAAAGCCTCGCCGTCAAACACGCCCCGGCCATCAAGCAGCTAGAAGACAAGGCTGCTGATGCCGAAGATAAAAGGATCAAGGAACTGTTGGAAAAGGAGGCAAGATTTTGATTGAAATCGAACTGGATGACGAGAAGCTGATGAAGCCGGCCGGCTGCGCTCTGTGCGGTTGCACGGTGGGTCTGGTGCCCAGTCCGTATGGTTCGGTGTGTATGAGGTGTGTGCTGGCGGACAAGCAGGTCGGCGTGAATCATGCGAGTTTGTTGTTCACTTTGCCGAACCGTGACGTCGTTCCCGCCTGACCAGTAAATATGCTACACTGAGAATGTCCACATAAAAAAATGAATCGTAAAAAGGGAACACCGTGAGCTACTGGGATCAATACCGAAGCAACGACCCGCGACGCATACCGCCACTGGAAGCGCCACTGCTTGACTACGTCGTGCTCGACACCGAAACCACCGGCCTCGACCCAGACAAAGGCGCCAAACTCATCGAAATCGGCGCAGTCAAAGTCAAGGACGGGCGAATAGCCGACACGTTCAGCCAACTCGTGAACCCACAGATGATCGTGCCCCCGCACATCACCCAACTCACCGGCATCACCACCTATGATGTCAGCGGCAAACCCCCGGTAGGCCAAGCGATGAAAGCATTCGAGCATTGGCTCGGATTCGGCACGCCCGTTCTCGCGCATAACGCGACATTCGATTTGAAATTCCTCGACCGCGCCACCGTGGAAACCTGGCCGAACCGCCCACTGTTCGACCACCCGTTCCTCGACACATTGGAAATGAGCCGCGACATCCACCCCGAACTGCGGCACCACAGGGTTGCCGACCTGATCAAACGCTACCACGTCGGCGAAGTGGAACAGCACCGCGCCCTATCCGACGCGCAGCAGGAACAGGAACTCTACCAGATCATGTGCAAGGAATATTTTCTTGGGAAGCGGGCTTGATACCACGACCATCGTCGTGGAACCGGCACGTATCAGCGGCAGCACCATGGCACCATCCCGTCGCGAACCGACGAAGCGTCTGCACCACGAACGCATGCTCCGCTGGCATTGCGCGCTGGGCATGACGGTGTTTGCTGTGGTGTGGCTGACCGGGATGCTTCTTCTGGCGTGGCTGGTTCCGATGGGATTGTTGTATCGGATTGGCATTAGTTCGGTTTCCTTGGTGTCTACGGTTCTTGCCCCGGTTCCGTCGCTTGTCTATGCGATTCGTCGCTGATTTCTTGAAAGGAGAAAAAGAAAAAATGGCAACCAGCATTGCGGATGTAGCCGCCGAGTATATACGCGCACATCGCGTCGATCGGCAGTCGCTGCAGATTCGGAGCGATGGTCTCGTGGAGCTGACAGTGATTCAGAACCTGTGGGCGGATCGTTCCGGCCGTCCACGTCTGGGGATCGACGAGGCGCCGGTGACTGTGATGCGTGCCATTGAGAATTCGCAGCGCGGGCATGTGCTGTTTGATCGGGTTCGGGAGTCGCCGGGTTTGGTGGCGTACGGGCTTCGTTAGTTTGTTTTTTGGTTGGCTGGATGGCAGTATATGCCATACTGAATGCGCTCAAATATGGTAGAATCGGAATATGAACAGCGCGACCGAAAACACCAGCGGAGACCGAATCCTCTACGTAAGGATCGGAGCCATACCACGAACCCGCATACTCTACCTCCCGCCAGAACAGACGCTGACGGAATACCTCAAGCACGCGGAAGCCCATGATGGGAGACTCCTGTTCATAGGCAATCAAAGAGCCTTGAGAAACCGGAACGACATCGGAAGCATCATCTTCTACACCCCGCACAGCGAACTCAAAATCGTGGGCGATGTGGCGGATATGGGGGACGGATATAATCCGAAAAAATGGAACCCCGAAAGCAGTTATCAGGCCGCGTTCCCCTGGAACAGGATGCTCGCCAACCAGTGGATCGCTTTGGACCATGTTCGCCGGCTCGATGACTTCGACCCCGACGGCTACGTCATAACGGCCGGCAAGGAAAAAGGAAAGAAGCTGAGCGAAATCGCCTCTGACTTCTACAACTACACGATGACCCTGGTTCCGGCCGACGAATGGCATGCGGCCTGACCTAGCAGACCTTGGGATTCTTCCGGCAAACACTATATACTGGAAACGTCCACATAAAGCATTAGAAGGAAAAAAGGAAAGATGACAACACTCTACGACCGACGGGCCCTCTTCTGGCGCATCAAAAAAGAGGCATCTTATCCCGGACGCCAATCCGTGAAGCTCGCGGACAATATCGAATGCCGTTACAACTGGGGACTCGACAAGAACATTCTCGACTACGTCGAAGAGCACGCGAAGAACAACAACCGCAAGATCCTACTCCCGTTGCAATTCCACGTCACCGCAATAAACATCACCACCTGCAGCAAGGTCTTCATCTGGCTGACCGATGACTCATATATTTCCGCCGACATCTACAACGCCGGCGATGACTACGCATACGGGATGAACGATCACGACGGTTATACGACACCGGAGGAGCTGCGAGCCACGGAAGCACGACGCTGGCTCAAACTGGACAACGTGTCCGGCATCAAGCACGGGTTCCCGTTCGACCAATACTCCATTCAAGCCTATAAAGGCGGAGGCGTGGTCAGGGAGACTCCGTTGAGCGAAGTCGTGAAGACATCCCACATGAACTGCATGTTCATCACCCAGAATCAGAAGGATGAGTCATGAGAAAAATCGTATCGCACATACCCGGTTTGCGGCAGACCGCGGACGTGACCGTGAAACTGAAGAAACCAATCGTCGCCGAAGGCTCAAAGGGGTCAGTCCTGATTCGTAGCCTGTTCATTCACCTGACCAGAACCGACGATCAGCTTCAGGTCAGCAACGTCGAAGCCAGTGCTGCCGAACGGAAAAAGACCAGCGAAGGATATCTTCCGTTTTTCGGCCGCACAGCCGATTTCCAAATGAACAAGGCTCTGCAATCCGAAGTCGACAATGCCGAAAAGCTTGTGAACCAGGATTGTGAGAAACATGAAATGACTCTTTAGCCGATCATGGGAAAAAATCGAAACCCGCCTATCCGATAGGCGGGTTTTTCTTGGTTTCCCCGAACATCGCAAAACAGTTTTTTCTGAATTTTTCCATGTTAATACCGTAATCTCTGGGTAGCATGGAAAACATGCCACGAGGAAATTTCTACCGTCCGGAAAGCTTCATCAGCCCGGCCAGCGAATACGGGCTGCTTCGCTCAGCCACACCAGACCGCACCGTCTGGTTGTACGCGCGCATACCGTGGAGCACCGCACTGCTGGACGGCGCCAACGACCAGAAGCGCATGGACACGGCGCAACAGTTGATGGCGTTCTTCGACGGACTGGCCAACCAGGTCACGGTCGCCGGCATGAGATACCGATACATGCTGCAAAGCGAATACCGAGAATTCCACATCCTCACAGGCTCCATGCCAGTCCCCTATCGTCCGCCGCTGGAAACCCGTCGCACCGAACTCGGCCAATACCAGAGCATCTACTACCGCAACGAAAAAACATGCAAACAGTTCGCGGTGGTCGGCGTACCCCTGCGACTCGTCAGCGAAAACAATCACAATCGGAAACCAGGCATGCTTCAACGGGCGCTCACCTGGTATGACCGAATGTGCTATTCGGTCGCCAACGGCTGCCCGATGTTCGAAGAATATCTGCCGGACGCGCACAAAATCGAACGGATCATGCTCAACGCCGGCTTGGAACCGTTCACACTCATGGACGAACACGAACGCGAACGACTGGTAGCCATGATGGAATCATGGTGGGTCGGCCGAGCAAACTCCTCCGCTCTGCCGATTCTCGCCGAGAACGCGCACGTCCACTTCTTCCCGGACAACGCTACCTGCATTTCCGCGAAGAACAAGTACGACGAGGGCGTGAACTGCAACGACTGGGGAATCGACAACGAGTACCCGGCAAGCATCTGCTTCGCCCGAACCAGCGACTTCAACCAAAGCAATATCACCGACCCCTCCAATCTATGGATCGCAAAACTCATGGAAGTCGGACGCGCAGGCGGCGCAAACGCCGTAGCCACCAGTATCCGAGGCAAAGTCGAACCAGCCAAAGTTACAGCCGACCAGATTCGCCGCAACAGCCGCACCATCGACGAAAGTATCAAGGAACGCTACGAAAAAAATCATGAAGCCACTGGCGACATGAACGAAATCAAGGAACGTCTGGACTATAAGAAATCCATCTACGAAACACCAGACATGCCGCCGAGCATCATCGACCTGAGTATCGCGACCTGCGTGGCCGGCACGGAGCAGATGGCGATTGACGCGTTGGGACGTATCCCTAATCTTGAGTTCACGAACCTGACTACGGCCAGCGAACAGTTGATGGCGTTCAAAAGCATGCAGGCATGTTCGAACGTGCGCATGACACCGTATGAGATTCACTGGTCTGCGACCTGCGTGGCCGGAGGCGGGGTCAGCAGCTTCGCAAAAGCCGGCGATACTACAGGCGCTTTGGCAGGAATGACCGAGGCGAACCGGCAGTCGGTGTACATCGCAACGACCACCGTGCAGGATCAGGACATGGCTCCGGGCATTATCATCGCCGGAAAAACCGGCTCTGGCAAAAGTATGCTCCTTGTAAGCCTGTTCCTTCAATGGGCGAAGATTCCTTCCCGTTCAGGTAAAGGCAACACTCCCTGCATCCTTATCAATCCCAAGGAAGGTGATGACTTCGAGGATGCAGTCACCGCTATGGGCGGCAGAGTCGTTCGCGCTGATTCCGATTTTGCCAACGGCACCTTTGACCCGTTCATGGTCATGGAGGACAAGGAAAGAGCCAAGGAAATGGCTTCGATTATGCTGTCAAACATCCTGCATCCTAATGGTGATGATGCTTCCATGGAATTGGCGATTGCGGCCATGCTTGACTACGGAATCAAGCATGGTGCAAAGGCAACGGGAACCGCCATAACATTGGCTGCGAAAGCATACGCCCAAGCCGTACAGGACAACAGTGATCCCTCTGAAATAGGATTGCCAACAAACACCATCGAAGTATACAAACAGATCAGAATAGCCTTCAACAGCTATCAGGCGATGCGTCTTATCTTCGGCACGAAGGATGACATACAGCCACTGCGTATCAGCCATAATCTAACACTTATCAATGCCGGAAGCCGCTCTCTGGTGCCGGAGGCTGGCTCCGAAAACACCGTCACTGGACGTATCCAACAGTGGACGCTACGCATGATCGTGCTAGGTGCTGGCGCTTCCATAAGCGGCCGAGATGGAATGGTTGGAGTTGATGAGGCATGGTGTATCGGAGGTAAAGGTAAAGGCGCGAGCCGTACCGTCGAGGAATGGATGCGTACCGCACGATCCCGCCGGTTCACTCCCGTGTTCGCATCACAGAAAACGCAGGAATTCGTCGATGCAGGCATGACCGGAGGTGTCAGCCGAGGATTCCTTTTATCCTTGGACGATCCGCCAGAAGTGGATGGGACAGTCAGTCCCGCAAAAGCCGCAGAACGATTCCTGCAGATAGACGATACAAGCGGTCATATTCGCAAACGTATGTCACAAAGCGACCGGTTGGACAACGGAGCTCCGAACCCATCCAGCTTGAGACGACTTGTGGATCCGAAAACCAAGAAAACCATACGCGGAGCAGTCGCCTATTTCAAGGACGGTTCTAACCAGCCGATACCGATTGAAATCGTTATACCGCCCGACTTGTTGAAGGACATCAGTACAACGGCCACCGACAAGATCGCACGCGAGCAGCGTAAGAAGAAAGAGCAAAAAGACAATGGGCTATAAAGATATGTTCGGCGAGAGTTTCTTCACGCCGAAATCAGAAGAAGACGAAGCCGCTACTCCGATGGCTTCCAATCAGAGTTCTCACCCTGAGACTGCGGAACCGTTGCTGTTCAAAGGTTTCAGCAGTGGTCTTCCGTTGCTAGTGGAGCGTCCCAGCCGGTATATCAATCGGTTGAGAAGAGCCGCGTTGAACCTGTATAAGGTTCCGGACGATGATCAGTATGGCGGAATGGATGCCCGTATCCTGTATTCGCCTGTAATCAGTCTGCCGGTATTTCTCATGCAGGGCAACGAGCTTTATCCGAATGAGTCCGCAATACAGTATCCGCTGCTGCATTATCCGGTGAATCATGCGCCCGAACATATCAGGGATGTCAGCGTCTATCTGCTGACATTGGTTGCCTTGTATTCCTCCATGGGGTTGATGCGTGAGGATGAGGAAGGAGACTTGCTTTGTTATGGCCTGTCCGACCCGTTCACGTGTGATGATGACATGTGGATGGCGGCGGAAGACTGGGCGAAAGACACCGCTCCCCTGTTGCGTGATCTGAACATGGCACGTCTGCTGGGATTCGCATTGAACGACCGGGACAATGAAATCGGCCCTTTGAGCGCTCTCTACGGAACTTGGAATGAGAAACGGTCAGCTGACACCATCATGGATGCCGGCAAGAAAGCAGCCGATCTGCTTCAACCTGAATACAACGTTTTTCTGGAAGTGGAGTTCCGGCCTTTCCAAGAACGCTGATCAACAACAAGAAAAAAACGCTGAGCATGACCGAAGAAAGGAGAAACAACCGTGAAAACCTCCACAAAACTCATAGCAGCCGGAGCCGCAGCCATGATGGGCTTGAACGCCTTGGTTCTCCTCGCATCAGTCAGCACAGTGGCCGGCACCATGTCGGTGATTACCAGCAACACCGCAAAAGCCAGTAACGCCATATGCAGAACCACGTCCACCGGTTCCACTTCCGGCACCGTTGACATATCCCCCAACGATGTCGCCCTGAAAGCCGCTCAGGCTTTCGCAAATGCCGGATATTCCAAAGCCGCCACCGCAGGAGTCATCGGCAACCTACAGGCCGAAAGCGGATTCAACCCTACCGCAGCCAGCGGTGACGGCGGTTATGGAATAGCTCAATGGACGCCGCGAAACAAAATCCAAAAATGGATGGACGCCAACGGCATGGGAGACCGGAGCGATTCCGATGTTGAAGTCCAGACGAAAATGCTGGCAAGCACCGCGGAATCATCGTTCAACAATCATTACCTCGACAATGTGAAAAGCGAGGGGTACAGTGTGGACGGCAGTCTGCTGGACATGTGGAAGCAGGCCAGCAGTCCCGAAGAGGCGGCAGTCGCATGGATGGCCGGCTGGGAACGTCCGAACTGGTCGATGCGCAATGAGGATATACGAACCACCACCGCACGCCAATACTATGATTCCGGTTTGGATTCCATTTCATTCACAGGCGTGACTGATACGGAGTCCAGCAGCACGGTGAACGAATGCGGTTCGACAAGCGCAACCAGTGGCAACGCGACATACGGTGAAGTAGGCGGAGCACCGACCGACCGAAACGATTTCGGATGGATGTGCGAATGGGGGCACATCTGCACGGACGGTGACGGGCTCGGCAACCGCAGCACTGACACGAACTTCTACAAGTTCGACATCGCCGGATACCAGTGCGTCTGGTATGCGTGGAACAGGCTCGCCATGATCCACGGCGGCGGTTGGACATGGGTGTCCGGCAACGGCGGCCAGATAGCAGGCAATGCGGCGAACGCTCCCGGCTGGGAAGTGTCAGCCAGTCCGAAACCCGGTGATGGCGTCAGCTTCGTCCATTACAATCACGTTGCTGTCGTGGAGAAAGTCGAACAGGCGGGTTCAGGCTGGAGGATATTCGTCAGCGAAGGAAACTTCAGAGACAGCAGTCTCGAGGGACACTGGAACGAATATCACACCCGGTGGGTGGATCAATCCGAATTCGACGGGAAGCAGGTGTTCTTCCGTCGCCCCTCATGGACGAGATAAGTTTAGGCGTACGGGCATTGATCCCCGTATTTGGCTATGCACTCCTGCGTGAGCGCATCCAACTCCGAGTTCGGAGCCTGCATGGGTATGTCAGACCAGAGACTCCAGTCCACCTTCCCATCCAAATCACCTTGAGTGGCCGGCCCCTTGAGCATTGGCGCGACCCCATAATGGAAGAGGTTCATTGCCGGCTTGCCGTTTACCGGAATGGATTTTCTTTCACCATTGGCAAGACTGTCCGCCATTCTGGTGGTCCAATGCTCAAGCCACGGGTTAAGCCACCAATCGTTGCTGCCGCTGGATAAAATCCGGCTGATTTTCCCGTTTTCGACGGTCAGGGTGTCATCAATCTGATAATCACGCCAGGCTGGTGTGATCGCATAATAGGTGCCGTTGTTGAACGTGTCGGTATCCTGAACGAGCATCGCCCGCACGGTGCCGGTGACATGCATCGTCGAATCATCGTTCACGGTGACATGTGGCCCGTCCGTCCACTTGCTGCCGGAGGCCAACGCTTCGGCACGCCACCAATCCTTCATCGTCGGATACTGCGAACAGCCGTTTTGCAGATTCTGCTCACAAAGAACACTTGGAGCATCCGGCCCCTCATTGGCATCAATGTTGAAGCCAATGAGGTCAGCCAGTGGATTGGCATCAAAGTCAGGTGTCCGAAGACCATCGACCACGGTTTGCGCATCCTGCTTACTAAGTCCGTTGATGTCAATTCCCGGATCCGTCCCCCACGTGCGGGCTTTCAGTTCGAACTGGGTAGCCAAATCAATGTGCTGCTGTTTCTGTTCGTCGTTCAACACGCTTGGCTTGGTATTCTTCTGTTTTCCGGTTTTCTTTTCCCCCTGTTGAGATTTCTCCGTTTGCGCCTGCGCTTGTTTTTCGGCAGTGACATGCTGGCGCCACAGACTCCAGCCGATAATGCCTCCAACAAGGGCAACAACGGCCAGAATGGCGATGAGTATTTTTACCGGCTTATTGAGTTTCCCTCGCATGAGTGCTCCTTAAAAGATTACCGTTGGCTCCTAATCTACCTAGAGACAAAATGGAAAAACCCTCGATTGTCGCAACAATCAAGGGCTTTTCCGTGTCCACCTTGGAGAGGTTATTTACGAGCGGAGGACTGGTCCCCCAAGTCTTTAATCTTCGGATATTTGATGTACGAGTATATGAATGACCCACCATTAAGCAGAACCGGGCCGATATAGGCAAGGATGCACAGGACACCAGCCCACCGGTATATCGTTCCCCAGCAGGTGAAGAAGAACGCAGGAATAGGCAGCAGGACGATCATGATGATCAACTGCTGCAGAATATCCGGAATGCTGGTGTCGATCATCCTGTCGGCAATGAACAGCCATATCGTCGCCTGAATGGCAAACGCGATACCGAGAATCACCAGAATGGTAATTACTTCCGCCACGTTGCCCAAACCGGTCGTGGTCGCATAGTTGAAAACGTCGGTGAACGCGTATCCGAAATCACTGGAAAAGAACATGCCCAGCAGCAGGAATACCGCCAGGAGGAGCACGAGCAGGAACATTCCGATCATGCCAAGCAGAGTAAGCATCGCGACCACCTTCCTTTCCGTATTCCAATATCGTGGAACGTTTTGCCTTTTTCTGTTTTCCTGACTCTATTGTGCGCCAGGAGAAAACAGCAAGCAAATCAGAATAGGGAGTGGCCGCACATTCCTATCTAGAAGGTTTCCTACGCCAATAGTCACGCACTGCGTGCCCATCGCGATCATGGGAGACGACATGCACCATGCCATTGTCCGGCAGGACGAAACGCTGCGGGCTCGGCATACCACTGTTCGCGACACGAATCTTGTCCAATAGTTTGGCCTGCAGTTCCGGTTCCAGATCCATATACGCAGTACGCGCATTTAACCGTACCAAGTCGCTGATGCGGATAGCCTCATCTCGGGCAGCATCAGGATCGAATCCACAATAATCAGCCAATCGCGCGTAATGATCCGGCGTCACTTCACAGGCATGCTCCGCGCCAGAGAACGGCATAGCAAGCTTGTCCGTCAATCCCGGCCACACAGTCGTGGTCATCACATCATAGGCAGGGCTCAGCTTCCAGGATTCACCGTCAGGCGAAGTGGGCATGACGGAATAGTTACGGGCATGCGCATCACAGTTATCGACAGCCACGTTGAAGGCCAATCGTCGCAGCCACTCCTCCCCTAGTCTGCCGGACGGATCCATCTTCCGTAGGGTGGTCAGCGTATCGACGGCACTCACCTTGTACTTCTCGGATGATGGTAGGCCCAATGCCTGCACCATATCCTCCATCGGCAGACGAACCGGCATACCGTTTTCGATACGACGATCGAACCGTTCCACGATATAGGTCTGCTGGCCGTTGAATTCCTGGATATCCGACTCCGGGGTTTCGATGCCGACCATCTTGGAAAGCATCATGGTCGCATGTTCTACTTCATCAGCGTCATAAATGCCGGCCGGTTTAAAAATATGAGTCGACGGAACGGCGCCATTGGGCCACACCCATTCATCGCCTACACGGGACAAGGAGAATTTGCCTTGAGCTCCTGCCAAGGAAAATCTGGCACCTTTGTTCCTGACGAACCATGAATCAGGCGTCCGTTTGACAGCAGCAATACGTGTCGCGATTTCGTCATCGGTTGCTTCTGCAGGAGGCACACTGGCAATAGTCGGCATCTCATCGTTCCGAGAGAACACCAGCGCACCAGCTGAATCCACGTTTTCCAGCAAGTCGAAGGATCCCTGAGATTTCGCGCCGACTGCCTGCATCATGGCATACTTGGCGGCACCCGATTCCGGGAGTAGATTTTCTAGAAAATTCTCCGGTGCATCCTCGCGCCACTCTCCATCTTTCGGGAGGCTGAAACTTATCCGTGGAGCATTCCAATCATACTCAAACGCGACTCCTCGTTTGAGAGAGGTGAACACGCCAACGTGGGAGCCGTTCATCCAGACGTTTAGCCGATCACCTTTTCTCATGCCGCCACGCATTCCGCAGGCAAGGCGGTGGCATCCACTCCAAGAACCTTCATTATCCGTCGAGTCGAAAGATACGGTGCAACGCCGGTGTCAATCAGCCGTTGCACCACGCTTGAATCGACTCGTGCTTTCTCGGCCACTTCATCGACGGTACGGTGCTGCATGAACTCGGCCATGACCCTGCGCATACGTTCCGGTGATTCGATGAATCTCACGTTGCTGGCGGTTTTCGGCATGGCCTGCTTGATGCGCTGACGGTACTCGTCGCTAACCTGCCATTTCTCGTATATCATTTTTTTGCCTATGCATTAGTAAGGTGTCTGCGAATGTATTCGCTACGACTGATGTGGTACCGCTTCGCGGCGGCAGTGACCTGTTCGAGCTGGCTTTCGGGCATCTTTATGGTGACGGTGACCATGCGCTCGTCCCGTTTCGGCAGCATGTGGAGACCGTAGTAGATAGGGCCGGTGATACCGTGGCCGGCGTCCTCGCTTTCCATTCGTTCCACGTCACTGCTGACCTGCTCCTCGGTCATTCCGAATTTCTCCAGCAGTTCCTTGTCTCGTTCGTTGAAATCGCTCATCGTTCACCTCTTTTGCCTTCCAGCTGATTAATTTCCTTTAGTGTTTTCTTCGTCGGAGGTGTCATCGCGTGGTAGATCAGCACGCTGTCATTCAACTGCTTGTAGACCATCTCCACGTCACGGCCATGTCCGTCAAGACCTATTGCCACCCAAGTGCCATCCGCCCTACGCGCGTCTTTCATGACACTTTGAAAGGCCGTCAGCACGTCCTCTGATGTCAGCTCCGGATGCCGTTCATGCACGCGCGACAGCACGTAGATTTTCAAAAAACAACCTCCACTCCTCTTGACGAAACCATTATAACACGCAGGTAATACCAATAGAATACCGCAGAAATGATGCATGCCAGCAGAAGCCACAAAAAACCGAGCCACCTAATCAGCCCAACAAAACCCGCGACACCGCCTCCTCATCAGGCAACCCGGAATCCAACAATTCAGCCAGACGCGACGCAACACGATCGGCATCAACACCGGTGAACATGCCACCCATCCATTCGGACATCAGCGTCCGGACATGCTCGCAGTCGGCGGAATGCACGTGACGTGCGGGACCTTTGCTCTCATCCACTACTTCAGCCTCAAGGGGAATATCAGCCGACTCGCTCTGCGCAGTCTGTCGCGTTGGAGCATCGGTGCGAGGATAGTACTTGATCCCATGTTTGAACGGCTCGGCCTTCAACTGCGGGGCGGCCTCCAACACGTTCGACAACGCCTGCTTGAACCTGCGCCGGAAGTCCTTCATCGGCAGGCCGGTACCCTCGAACTGGTCATACAGCTGACGCCATGAAACATAGGCCACATGGTCAAGCCGGTACGTCCTATATGAAAGCCAGATATAGATATCCAATGCCCTTGCTGATTTTCCCAGACGCGAGATGACATCCATGCTGATCGGGACGCTCGGCTTCGCCAGTTCGGCCCACATCTCGTCGGTGAACTGGATTGATGCGATGATGTCCTGCTCGGGTTTGAACTGCGTACAGCCTTTTCTGGCGACGGTGAACGGCGTGCATTCGCTCTTGTTCTCACGATTCTCGTCGGTGTTCATGATGGAGATCGAGGTTCGGGCCAAGTTCATCAGCATGTCCTCCGTCTCCTTCTGGCATCCGGAGTGGTTGGATATTCCGGTGTTGTCGCAGAATTCCTGGAAGCTGCCGCGAAAGACCACGGTGTGGGTGTTCTGATCCACGTCGGTATTGTTCTTCATGCGGATCATGGATTGCACGTAGAGGAAGATCAGTCGTGGGGTTTTCCCGTAGACCCATTCTTCGGGGCGACTGGGGGTTATGCGTACGGTTTCCCTACCGTTTGTTCTCTCTATGTATGAGGCGTTGGGTTTCGATACGGGGAAGAGGGAGAGTTTCGCCATGAGCGGCGGTGCTCCGGTGTTCATTTTCGTTGTGGCGACGGCGTTATTATTGGTCATGTAATCGCTCCGTTTCAGCGGTTGCCAGATACCCGGCCGGCGCAAACGGTGCGGGTATCTTCTTTTTTTGACCCTGCTATCCTACCTCGTTTTTCTTAGAATTTTGACGCCAAATTTAGAATATTGACACCTTTCTTAGAATTTTGACGCTTTCCTTAGAATTCTGACACCCTTTTGACGGGATCGAATATTCCACCTCATTAAGTCGCAAAACGGAGCGTTTTTTTTCTTAGAATTTTGACACCGGTTTATAGAATTTTGACACCCTTGCTTAGAATTCTGACACCCATTCTTAGAATTTTGACACCGACATAGCCTCTCAGCCCTTATGGCAGTAGGGCTAAGAGGCACCCCCAAGTGAATATACAAGTGATATTACAAGTGACTTTACAATCTCTCTCTTAATCTCCCTCATACGTCAAGCTGCAAGCCACCGGGATGCAGTCCGCTTACCGATGCCCGAAATCTTGTTTTCTCCCATCTGAAGCATTCCGAAACCCTGATTCAGTCGGTTCGCGTGGCCGCGAACCTCAGAGAGAGAAAAAAACGTTAATTACAAAACGCAATATATTTCATATCGCCTTTGAAGCCAATCAAACACTTGCGTTAAAACATTTTCCCAAAAAAGTTATTTTTAAATATTTTCCGGTTTTTTGCGAAATTCAAAAGCTAGTCTGAATCGTATGGCACGAAGAAGAACTAGCAGGAACAGGGCTCAGGCTCGACCCATCTGGAGTGGAGTCTGGTTCTTCCTGTTCGCTGCACTCGGTGTCCTGCTGTGGGTGGTATGGCGTGCGCCACTGATGCTCTTCATGTGGTTTGGAATGTTGATCGGCGGAGCCACCCAGCAGTATCCGGTTGCGGCATCAGGACGGAAGAACGATCAGCCGTCCGAACAGCAGATGGCCGTCTACCACCGTTGGAAGGACATTCTTGCCGGCCTCCTTCCGAACGGGGATTGGCTGGAAGTCCGTCGCGTCTACTGGTGGATGGGCATACTGCTGGGCATGCTGTCCGGTTTGAGCGGCGCATGGTGGGTGACATTGCTGGATGCCGTGTTCGGTTTCATGTGCGGTCAGGGCGTCACCCACTGGCGTAATCGTGTGGAGGATAGGCGCCACATCTACAAGGGTGTGAGTATTCCTGCTTTCCTGCGTAAGGGGAAAACGTGGATGCGGTTGACCGCCGTGCTGTCCGCCGTGGCTGTGTTCTGCGGTGTTCTGGTATTCGTCATGGCCGGTTACATGAGCTGGTTCGCCGCCATCACATTGCCCGGACTCGTGTTCCTGCTACTCGCATGGCTGATGGCGAAAAAACCGCAAGCCCAATATTGGCGCGACCAGGTGGAAGGTCAGAGACTCATCGACGGATGGGTTTCCGGCGATGATCTGCAGAAAGCGTGGGCTGGAGCGTATCTGACCCAGGTCAACAAGCTTGGCGACCCCGAGAATCCGATGATCGTCTACCGTATCCGATTGCAGGGGTCGGACGGCAAGCCCCGCTCCAACGAGGGGGTGTTCAAGCTTGGCGTCGAAGCGGTAAAGGCTCCGGCGATGGCTGACGGATACCGTTTCGTGAGCCTGTTGGCCGTCAAACAGAAGAAGCGCGGAGCCGAACAGTTCGACCCGTCCAGCGTGCGGCTTGTCATCGGCATGGACGAATCATGCATCCCCTCCATCACCGAGAGGAGCGCAGGCGAGGGTCTGGCTTCCCTGGTGGCGGACATCGCGTATGCGAACACCGCATGCCTGTGGCATAAGCGCGCTCCGTTGATGATCGCGCATGATGTGAGCGCCGATGAGAAGAAAGCCGCATGGCTGTTGGAGGTCATCATGCCCCCACAGGGCGGCGACTCGTTGGATCGTGTCGGATTCGACTGGCTGGCCGGAGACGGTTCCCCCGAGAAGATTCTCCGAATGCCCGTGTTCGCCGACCTGCAGGATAAGTTCCATCTGATCGCTTTCGACATCACTCCCCTATCCGACAAAGGCAACAAATGGCGTCCGGACGGCATGACTCAGGATAAATCCTTCAACCGGTACATCGAACTGTCTCGCCGGTTCAAACAGGAGCAGACCATCTGGGCCGATCTGTTGCCGTCAAAACTGAACCCGCCCGCACCTATCTACGACTACGAGGAATCCGAAGCCGGAAACCAGTTTCAGATTCACCGTCTCCCCCTGGTCGTCAATGCTCCGACCACGCCCGCCGACTATGCGCGCTGCGACCTGAACCCGTTGCAGCCGGATGCGAAGTTCATCGGCATCGTTGACGAGGGCGGCGGCGTCGCAAGCATGATCTGGGGTACCGGAGCCGCACCCGTGCGCATAGACCAGCTGGTGGGCACCACGGTGATGCACCGCCTGTACGCGCAGGCCATGATCTTCAAGACCCTGCTGGATATTCTGCCAGCCAAGGCAAGCGTGACCATCAACTCGTGCACGTCCCAAAGCAAGGTTAAAGCGATATGGACCGTCCAATTCCAATTGGGCAACGGGGCGACCGTCGAGGATGCGCGTAAACAGTCCGCCAGAATCCAATCATCCGTAGGCGCGCGACACATCTACTGGGAGTGGCGTTCCGCCGATGTAGCGACCATCTGGCTATGCGCCGACCCGTATCTTGACGTAAGGGACCTCAAATACTGGAACCGTCCGCAGAAGCAGAAGCAGCTCATCGAACTCGCGTTGAGCGACGCATGGGGAGTCGCCGGCGTCAGCGACCCGAGCGGACGCGCCCCCGATGTAATCAGCCTCGGCGCATTGCCCAGCAACCACGACGTGCTGCTGGCACGCTTCCGCATACCCGCCGGACTGGATGTGGAAAAACCCGCGCATAATGTCGGCAAATTCCTCACCAGCGCCGACTACGCGTACGGGCGCATACTCCCCCGCGGAGAGGAACACGGCTCGAACCTGTACGACATGGTGCTGGCGAAACGCAGCCCGTTCCCCACCATGGTCAACGCGGACTGGGATTTCGCCCGCCAGTCGAAACCACGTCTGTTCCCGTTGGGTGTGGACGATATGGGCAAACCGGTCTACTGGAACATGAAGGACACGTTCCACCTGCTCATCAGCGGCAAATCCGGAACCGGTAAATCCTCCATCGCGCAAATCGTGGTGGCCGAAGCACTGCTCAAAGGCCATGACATCATCCTCATCGACCCGTCCAAAGGCTGCATCGACTTCACCCAATGGGCGAAACCATTGGCATTGGCATTCGTCGGACTCGGCCAGATGCGCGAAACAGAAGCGGTCGTCGCATGGCTACGTGACGAAATGGCGCAACGGGTGAAACTGTTCAGCCGCTACGGCGTCGGTAGCATCTACGACCTTGACAAGAGCCAACTCAACGAGGAAGAACTCGCCCACACGAAACCCATCGACATCGTGTTCGACGAATTCAACAGCTATCTGCAGGAAGCCGGCAAGACCACGCAGAACCCGAACAGGGACATCCAGCTGGCCAACGACAATGCGGCCGTCAGCGCGACGAACAATTCGATACGACGCACCATGAGCGCGCTCGGCAAAATCGTCGTGCAGGGGCGCACCGCAGGCATCAGCGTCATACTCGGCGCGCAGCGTCTGACCATGGACGACATGAAGCCGTACAACGCGAACGCGTTCTTCCGTTCGCTCGGTCGAATCCTCCTGGGCATGGACTCCACGGCGGGCATCATCAGCGCGCAGAACCTGCGCGAGGCGAACCGTCTGCAGCAGTCGCTGAAAGGCGAGGGCGGGAAAATCCCCCAAGGCCGCGGCATCTTCGAAACCGCCCAAGGCGAACTGCTCGCGGTGCAGACATGGTGGTCGGGCGGACAGGAAAAGTTGGCGGAACTGTTCGCCGACCGCACTCCCCCGCAACCCATCGACTATTCACGGTTCATGCCCTCCGAAGCGGAAACCTACGGCGAAGTGTCCGAAGACGAACTGTCCAAGCTCCTCAATCAGGAAACACCGAATCCCGCCGGCGAGGAAATCGAGGACATCGACGAACTCAACGACATGCTCCACAAGTCCGATGACGAGGACACGGACAGCGACGAGAACGACTCCGATGAAGAGGACGGGGATAACGGCATCGAAGAAGTCGACTGGTAGCCCATCGCACTCGAGAACGAAGAAAGGAACAAGAGACTATGGCCAACCGTAAAAAGAAAATCCCGCTTAAGAAGTTCTTCCCCAACGGGTTCGACAAAACCAATCCGGATGACATGATCAAGCTCACCGTGCTGATTCAAGAGCAGGCTGCCAAGAACCCGGAATACGAGGGGTATTCCGTGTTCAGCGTCGATCCGGACAACCAGTTCGCGATCATCGCGCCAATGGACATGGATTCCGCCGACATCAATGACGGCATCAAGGCCGTCAGGCTCAACATCAGCGAATGCGCTGACACCTCCTCGCAGAAGAAGACCGTGTTCAATCTGGAAAACCAGCCGCAATACCAAGGGTATTCCGTGGTTGATTTCGTACGGGTCGGATCCGCCGAATGCCTGGTCATTCTCCAGCAGCTGGATGAGAAAGCCACAGCGGCAAGACGAATCTTCGCCGACGTGCTCAACATTCAGCCATGGAACATTCGCATCAACCGGACACCGGAAAACGGTTGGAAGATTCGCATCAAGGAAGGCTCCGTCACCTATCAAGCTTCAAAATACGACAAGAAGATGCAGGAGGCCGTCGAAGTCGTCGGCAAGAAAGGCTGGTTCTTCAAAGCCGACCCTGAGACCGGCGTCATCATGGTCTATCCGGGCGTGCCTCCCACGTTCCCCGAAAAGATTCCCATGCCTGCGGGATTGTGGAAGAAAGCCGACCTGAGACACGCCTATTTCGGCATGAAACTGCCGGACAAGGGACGTGAAACCGGTGACCTGCTGTTCAACGATTGGAAGAACGGACCCGGCGTACTGGTCGCCGGTGCATCGAACGGCGGAAAAAGCGTCATCATCAACAACCTCATCTACTTCGCCCTCGCTGCTGGATGCCAGCTGATCATCTGCGACGATGAGGACAAGGCCGCCGACTTCAAATGGTGTCGCCCCTGGGTCATGGACAAAGGTTGGGGTTGCGACGGCATGGAATACTGTTCGGCCACCCTCGAACACGTACTCGACCTGTGCAAGCAGCGTGCCGACGTGATCAAACGATATGACAAGATGAACTGGTGGGGGCTTCCCGACGAGGTGAAGAAAGAGAATCCGCCTATCCTGCTGGTGTGCGACGAGATAGCCCAATGGGCAGCACCGTTCACCGTTCCCGCTGGACTGTCGAAGGATAATCCGACACGAATCAGCGGCGAATACGAGAAAGGCATCAGAGCCATCAGCTTCCTCGCATTGAAGCGCATCAGTCAGAAAGCCCGCTTCGCCGGCATATTCTTCCTGTACGCCACCCAGTCGGCAACCGCTCCGAACGGTTTGGATCCGAGCGTTCGACTGAACCTCGCATCCAAGATTCTTGTGGGAGCCAAAGTACAGGACGCGGTGCGTGACAATGTGCTGAACGATGCGAAGAACGCTCCCAAGGTCGAGGAAAACATCATCAAAGAGGGCCGTTCCATCGGCACCGGCGTGGCCGAGCTTGTCGGCCAGGAGGCCTGCGTCTACAAGGGCTTCTACGACGAGGACAAGAAAAAAGGCTTGGAATGGGCGGATATCCTCCGCACTCATCTTGAACAGGTGCGTCCCGCCCCCGGTGACGAGAACAGCGGGCATTGGGATTGGGAAGAGGTCATCAACGCGGTGCCGGCGGCCGGCGAGAAACCGGATGATGGAATGTTCGACTCCATCGACAATTCGGATGACGGCTTCCCCACCGATGGTTTCGGTGAGGATGGTCGTGATGTAGCCGACCGTGACAAGCCGCTGAAGGGTGCCGCCGCTGCAGCTCATGCAAGCAAATTGTATGCGGCAGGTGTCGACGTGCCTCATATGAGCGCGATTGATGCCGCGATGAATATCGGACGCTTGTCCGCGGAGAAGGGACTTTAACGCCAGCGCTCCCCTACCGGGATTGAAGTCGAAAGGAGGATATGATGGCCGACAAGGATAAGGATGACTGGCTGACCGGCGACAACAAGCTGGACAGCTCTCTTATCTTGGATGACCCGTGGTCAGACGCTCAGCCGGATGAGATTACAGGAAATCAGCCAGTTAACAAGATGAACTCGCGTGAAAATGAGAAATCATCCAATCAGATGGATAAACAATCAGACACGCAGGAGAACGAGTCCCCCGCTGTAGAAACGCCTGATTTCACAGAGAGCCAATCCGATGATTTCTCATCCGCACATCTGACTGATTCCTCAGACGCTCATACAGACGTTCAGTCAGACGCTCACGTAGATATGCAGTCGCTTCCTCAGACAAGTGAGAAAACGGCAGATCATACGGATGAGACCGACCCGTTCGAAGAATTCTCCAAAGCCAACGATGCGGCTGACATCTCATCTAGACAGGCAGCTGATTCCTCATCTGACTCAGTGAATGAGAAATCAGACAATCAACTGGATGAGAATCCTTTCGAGGCCTTGAATAGCGGTTCGTCCGAACAGACGATGTCTCATACAGCTGAGGAAAAGCTCGGACAGTCAGACGATTCCGCAGCCATGCAGACAGCTGAGAACTCACACGGACAAGCGGATGAGAACAACACGGAGTTCATCGACCCGGACAGCATTGGATTCGACTTCGACACGGACGAACACCCGGAAGCGCAGCCGGAACCGTTCACAGCTCCGCAATCATCTGAGAACACAGGCGGACATTTTCTCAGCCAGTCGGATAATCAATCAACTGATTCCCCAGACGAACAGCAAGATGAGACAACAGGCAGTCAAAATCCCATACAGTCAGAAACCCACGCAACTGACAAAACAGTGGAGAGCAACGACCCATTCGACATCTGGGATGACATGACAGATGATTGTGCAGACAATTTCTCAGCCAGTCAACCAAATGAGAACACAGTCAATCAGTCTCATGACCAGAACGCCGATATCTGGGGAGACTCGATATGGGGAGACGAACAGCAAGGAACAGCCGACACGGAACCCACAGCACCAGCCGGTGGAGCGGTTGATGATTTCTGGGATGCAGTGCAAGAAACCGGGCAACCGTCCGACACCTCAGCCAATCAGACAAATGTTTTCGCAGGCAATCATGCATATGACATCTCATCTGGTTATCCGTCTGATACCACAGCCAATCAGACAGACACTGAGTCCGAGACCGATGATTTCTGGAACATGGGAGACCAGGAAACCGATCAGCAGCCCACCGGCATACCAGCGGAAGAAACCGGATACCCGAATGAGGGGACACAGGCAGGCAGGGGAAGAGTCCTGAAAATCGTCGGCATAATAGCAGCTGTCATGATGCTGTTCGCCGCTCTTGCTGGCGGGGGAGTGTACGCATACCATGCCTACAACGCGCATGTCGCGGAACAGCAGGCCGCAGCCAAACGGGAGCAGGAACAGCAATCGCTGGTGATAGCCCAGAACAAATGGGATGAGCAGGTCGCCGACGCGAAGAAACTCCTCTCCACCATCAACGAGAGTCCGGTCAAGGACGATACAGACGTGAAGAAAGCCGTGGAAGCCCTTCAGAAAACCACTACGGCGAATCCGATGACCAAAAGTCAGATCACGACCGCCCTGAAGAAACTGGACAGCAACTATGAAACGGCAAACAACCTCTACCAAAAACGGATGCAAGAAAAATCCTCCGAACTCCGCAAAACGTTCGACGGTCTGGTACAGCAGGCAGATGGTCTTTCTGACGCTCCTGACGGCGACGACAAGAAACAGATGCAAGAGCTTGCATCCAAGTGGAAGAAAGCGGACATAGATGCGACGAACTACACGGAAGCGCAGAAAGCCGCCGAATCGCTGAAAACGTTTATCGGCAAGGTTTCAGACGCGAAGAAAGCGGAAGAGGATAGGAAGAAGGCCGAGGAAGAGCAGAAAGCAGCGGCTGAAGCGCAGCAGCAGGCGCAAAGCCAGCAGCAGCAAGCACCGTCGTATAGGCCTTCCTACCGTCGTCCCTACACGCCGTCGTATACAGTGCCAGCGCAACCGCAGCAGATTCCCACGCCTCGGCCTCAGCAGACCCCGGCACCGCAGCCCGGCCACAGTGATGGAAATCTCGGCTGATACAAAAATGGGGGACGGAATAAAACCGTTCCCCATTTTTTTAGCGGGTTTCACTAGAACAGGTCGCTGTTCGCAGTCTTGCGGCGATGCGGGCGAGGAGCGGGCTCCTCTTCCTCCTCATCGTCGTAATCGTCTTCCACTTCCACCGGCTTGCGACGGCGAGCGGGGGAGTGCTTACGAGTGCGGGGCGCGGGCTCCTCTTCCTCGAACTCCTCATCGTCTTCCTCATCGAGTACCACCGGCTTTACCTTGCGACGCGGCTTCGGCTTGACCTCGATTTCGCCGGTATCCTCATTTACGTCGTCATCCTCATCGAAGTCTGTTTCGGCAAGCAGTGCGGCCTCCGCGTCAGCCTTGGAAGGCTTGGAGTCGACGTGCTTGTTGCGCCACGCGATCAATGCGTCGATATCCTCTTCGGTGAAGTCCTCGTCATAGTCGAAGCTGCCGTCACGGATACCGCCGCCAATGATGGTGAGGTTATCCAGACGATAGCTGACGCCGCTACCGGTCTGCGTCTTCCAGGCGCGTGCGGTGACGGAAGCCTGCACGTTCTGTCCGGGATAGACCAGTTTATCCCACAGAGCTTTCACTTCCTTGGCTTTGGCATCGCGTTCCTGAGCCTCCTCGACCTTGCGCTTTGCCTCCAGAACAAGCCTCTTGGCCTCCTCGCGCTTTTTCTCGTCCGAGTCGGCATAAGTGGCACGAGCGTCTTCCAACTCGTTCTGGGCGGCTTCCAAAGCTTCCTTGGTGCCGAGAATCGGCTCGGGGAGCTCACGTAGAATGCCACCATCGTCGATGTAACGGATTCCGGGGCGTCCGGTCTTGGAACTGCGGCTGAGGTTAACGTAAAAATGGTTTGCGCGGTTCGGGTGCTTATCGGCCATAAGCACGGTCTTGTCGCCGTCAAGGATCTCATCCTCGTCGGCATCCTTGAGTCCGTTGTTGGCCACGATGCGATCCTTCTTGCCCCAACGCTTCTGCGCGATGGCGTTGCTTTCGGCGTTCTCGCTGAGCTTCTTGAGAATCTTGACGGTCTTCATGTGGTCGGGGTCGTCTTTGTCCAGCAATGCCGGGAACCCGTATGCGGGTGTGCTTTCGTTTTTCTTTTCCTCGTCACCGGGCTTGGACTTCTCGTCGTCCTTGCCGGCCTTGAATGCGACGGCCTCGTAAAGTTTCGGCCATCCCATTTGGATTACGCCGGTTTTTGCGTGTGTAAACTTTTCGGTTGCCATGTTTCCTTTCCTCCTCGACGTTCGTCCCGCTCCGGGATTGGGGGCAGGGTTATCGCCTGATATTTTTTTATGTGGACAGTTCCAATATACGCAGTTTTCTGAGTGTATGCTCTGTTCGGCGTGTTTCCTTATATTTCAATATGTTTAGCTATATTTAAAAACACGTAAATCTGCAATTTTCTGAGTGTTGTACAATGAGAGCGTAAAAACCCAACCAGACGACTGGGTGACACCAGCCTGACAACTGCAACTAGGAGCAGCGAATGAACCAGATTAAGATCAGACGCCTGCGCCAACTGGCAGGAAAAACCAAAAGCGAGATAGCCGGCCTGTTTGGTATGAGCGTCAACACGTACAGCAAGTACGAGGACGACCCCATGAGCCTGCCCTACGCCACATACCATCAGCTCGTCGAATACCTCGAAACAGCAATCCAAGTCCGCATAAAACTCAAAAAGGAAAAGCCCATGAACACTCCAATCAAAGCCAAGGTACGTTTCGTTGACCCGCGCGACGCCGCCGAAGAGGATCGTCTCGAGGATTACACCGTGCCGATCCCGGAAGGCCTGACCGAGGAGTTCCACCCCTCGCAGCCCGTCACGCCGAAGCAGATTGTCGACTGGGAAACCAAGAACAAAGAACCCTATCCCGGTTACGCCGAAGAAGAGAACAAATGGGAGCGAGCCTGGGAGGAAGTCAACCGTGCCCAGCTCAAGGCCGACGGCGGCTACCTGCACATCTCCGACCCGGTTCACGTCGACCCCGAGTTCGACGAGGCCACCGGCGAGCCGATCATCTACGACGAGACCCACATCGTCGTTGACCCCAAGACCGGCGAGACCAGCGTCTACTCCGACGAAGCGGACATGTCCGCCGAGGAAATCGCTGATTCCGAGCCGGTCAAGGGCGACAACTGAAACGTCCGTCTGAGAGCGGGGTCCGTCCACAGCCCCACCCTCGGACGTTAAACAATCCGAAGAAAGGAGAAGAACATCATGCCCTACGCCAAGATTCTTGATATTGACGACACCGAATACTTCAAGCTTAAGGCCATCGACCAAAGCCAACTGAAGCAGTTCATCAAAAGCCCCCACTATTGGGCCTACAAGCGTCTCAACGACGATTACGCGCCCACAGACGCGCAGAAGTTCGGCACCGCCTTCCACGCGTTCCTGCTCGGCACCAGCGACGTCGTATGCCTACCGGAGGGGGAGACGTTCCGCTCCAAGGAAAACCGGGATTGGCGAGACGAGCAGATCGAATGCGGCAACATCGTCGTCTCCTACTCCGACATGCAAACCCTCAAGCGCATGCGCGACGGCATCGCCAAGACCAGCCAGCGCGACGATAGCGAGGATTTCATGGGCATGATCGAGGAGGGCACCGCCGAACAGTGCATCGTCTGGGAAGATAAGCCGACGGGCCTCCAGCTCAAGGCAAAACCCGATCTGATCCCCGTGGGCACCGATTTCCTCGTGGATCTCAAAACCGCGCAGAAAGCGGACAAGGAATCGTTCGCCAAAGAAGTGGTCAACTGGGGCTACCACATCCAGACCGTGTTCTACCGCGCCGCAGTCGGCGCCTGCAAGCCGGGTGCGTTCGGCCGAGGAGCAGATGTTCCGAACACGATGCAGTTCTGGGTGTTTGCCAAGACCGATGATTGCAACTGGAACCCCTACAGCATCAGCGCAAACAATGAGATTGCGGCGAACGCGGCCACGAGCATCCGACAGGCTTTACTCGGACTCGCAACAGAAATCGAAGCAGCCGACGAGGCCGGATACTGCAAGGACATCGAAGATCCGCTCGATGCCGCAGCCCAGTACATCCTCGATAGGGGAGAGCCGAAAAAGGTCAAGGAAGTAGAGTTCCAGACATGGCAGCTTCTGGAGGCGGAAAACATGATTGTTGATCTGAGCGCCTAGCTTTTCTCTTTAACATGTTAATCTGGGTTTGTCCACATAATCAAAAGGAAGCCCGGAAAACCGACATGGCCACAACACCTCATAAGGCCGGTCTCAAGCGAGAGGCCGGCCTTTGACTATACGCAGACCGAACAACTATCAACGCGAAGGATACGCTCACGATTTCATAATTCCCGTCGAATGGTGGAGTGGCACCGACACCATGCAGACAGAACGTCTGAGAGCCAAACGCCGCGCATGGGTGCGCGACTACGCCAAAAACGAGTGGCGGACTCTGAAGAAGAACGGTCGAGCATGGAAGGTCGAACGTTTCATCGCTCTTATCGGCGTCGCATACCCCAGTCGCAATAGCATCTTCCCCGCCAGGGCTGCAGAAACCATCAAACCGATCATCGACGGCGGCAGCGACGCGAAATTATGGGATGACGACGACAGCCAGCACAGGCACAGCACCGTATATATTCAACTGCCGGAGCCTGCGCCGCCGAACCATTACCGGCTGACCGTCATCATCATCCCCGTCCCCGACAAGCTGCCGAAATACCAGATCACCAGTCGTCTTGCCGCCAATATCGACAAGCATTGGCGGCAACAATCCGAACTTCCCGACTGGCACGACGGATATTCCGTATCGTTCACCGTCCCCGATAAGCAATGGATAACCAGCAACTTCACCGACAGCGACCTCATGGCTCGGCAAAAAGGAGCCCGTAAGGCCTCAACATGGGGAAGGGGCACGAGTCTCGGCATACGAGAACGGGTAAAAACACAGTTGACCGAACTGGCCGTCAGATCATGGCGTTTCCAAGCGTTCTGCCCTTACAGCAGATTCGTTGTCATTGCTGGCATAGCCTACCCGTACGGAGTGGACACCGCCGACCCGGACAATGCAGCGGAAACCGCGAACACGATATTGCAGGCTGGCGTCACGGTCGGGGCGTGGCCTGATATCACCAGCCGTCATTGCGGGGGAGTGGCGTTCGTCAGGCTCCCGAATCTGATGAGCGGAGGCCATCATTTGGTCAGGTTGTTCGTGTTTCCTATGCCGGACGGTTTCCAAATCGCCCAAAGCATAGCCGAAAGCTCGGTCGATGCATGGTCTGAACACGATAGGAGGCTGCGGTGAGTTTCAAGCAAGCCATGCTCCGTACGGGAATCAGCGTTCTGATTTTTGCCGTTTCGTTCTGCTATGCGATGTTCATCGTCCCGCAGGATGGTTACATCGACATCAGAGAAGCGATTCTGACCGTGGGGGGAATGTTGTTCGCGGCAGGGTATGCCACGTACTCATGGTTTCGTTTTTTACGGAAAAAGATTCAAGATCACCTTGACCGAAGAACCATGCAAAAAGCGAATGAGCACAATAGCACACAGATCCGGCGCATCCGAAATGCTTCGTAATTAACTGATATTTCTTCATAATAAACGGATTCAAACAGTAAGATTGAAACCGTCGGCAACTGCAAACTCAAAACACAAAAAAGGAGCTCCCATGCCTTGGAATCCACGTCAGCCACGCGACCCAGCAGGACGGTGGCGTAAGACCAACCTTGAAGTCGGTTGGCATGAATACAGCACACGTGCAGGCGAGATCAAGCACTACTACATCAACAACCTCAACCAGTTGGAATCCGGATCCAATATCCTGCACATGAGCGCGCAAGGTGCCGTGAACAGCAGCTTTGCAACCGCCGACCCGTTGGAGCGAATCCATATTCTCGGCAACGAATACGGGGAGCAGATGTCTGTAGCGGCTTCCGACGAGACCACGTTCGGTGTCATCAACCACAGCAAGCCCGCACCGGCTGACATGTTCAGCCTCAACCGAGGCAGTGAATTCCAGCCAGTCAGCGAGAACCTGCCCGAGAACGAAACGGCATTCGGCGGACGAGCGGCCAACCTGTCCACCCGCAAGGGCGGCAAGGTCTACGACACGTTGAACGCTCAGAAAGCAGAGCAGGTGAACAATGCCGCATTCGCCGACCCGAACAACAAAGTGTTCTCCGCCAACCCCGGCGATTTCGCAGAGGGAGCCGTGGAAGCCCGCCACTACTACGAGAGGGAATTCGGACTCAGCGAATCCGCCGCACGTGACATGCCCGTATATGTT